>Ga0207682_10001612_pt1 | contig 10373 bp, 5 predicted proteins | sample KBSM63metaG_FD_184332 | JGI IMG/M metagenome (GOLD analysis project Ga0207682, IMG submission 184332) | Miscanthus rhizosphere microbial communities from Kellogg Biological Station, Michigan, USA - KBS M6-3 metaG (SPAdes) (version 2) | ecosystem: Host-associated > Plants > Roots > Rhizosphere >... | reverse complement strand
CGACCGACTCCTTCGCGACGCGGCTCATCTTCAGCTTCCCGTTCTCGATCGCGAAGGCGAGCCGGCCTTCGACAAGGTCCAGCGCATCCCGCCCGAATTCGTCGAACCGCCATCCATGGAGGATGTTGAGATCCTTTCGGACGCCGGCCGCCAGCGCTTCCAGATCGTCCGACCGGGCAATCAGGCGCGGAGCGACGCCCGTCTCCTTGGCGCGGATCTTCAGAAGCAGTTTCAACAGGTCGCTCACTAGAACCGCGTCCTTCGTGAGTCCGGGACGCCGAGGTTCACGGTCGGGCATTTCATCCGGCTCCAGCGGTTTGGCGGCCTCCACCGCGTTCATGAGGCGGGCACCGATGTCGTTCGTTCGCCAGCCGGCCGACAGACCCCGTACGCGACCCAGGTCGTCCTGGGTCTTGGGCGGATGAGCGGCGAGCTCGCCTAGCGTATCGTCCTTCACGATCCGGCCACGCGGGATGTTTTTCGTCCGCGCTTCGATCTCGCGCCAACCGGCGAGCGCTTTAAGACGGCCAAGCACTGCGGGATTGCGGCTCGGCAGCTTCAGCCGCTTCCACGCATCTTCGGCCTCGAATGCGAAACTGGACGGATTGGCGAGCCGCTCCATTTCTTCGTCCAGCCAGCCCCCACGGCCCGTCTTCTTCAGCCGGTTCAGCAACTTCGGAAATACCGTCGCCAGATGAGTAACGTCGGCGATCGCATAATCGATCTGCCGCTTATCGAGAGGCCGGCGGCTCCAGTCGGTGAAGCGCGCACCCTTGTCGATGTTGTGTCCGAGCATCGATTCGATGAGGTTCGAATAGCCGACTTGCTCGCCGTGCCCGAGCGCCATCGCCGCAATTTGCGTGTCGAAGAGCGGCGAGGGGGTCTTGCCGGTCAGATTATAGATGATTTCGAGGTCCTGGCCGCCCGCGTGGAAGACCTTCAGTACTTCCGGATTGTCGACCAGCAGCTTCAGCAACGGCCCAAGGTCGATGTCCGCCTTCGGATCGATCGCAGCCGCCTCATCGGGGCTGGCGATCTGGATCAGGCAGAGGTCGGGCCAATAGGTATTCTCGCGCATGAACTCGGTGTCCACGGCGACGAATGGCTGCTTGGAAAGGCGCTCTACGAGGGGAGCCAGGTCTTCGGACCTGGTGATCAATGGATGAATATTCATGAGTCTGCGGCGGCATTAGCGGCCTGTCGGCGGGTTGACAAAAGGCTTTGCGCCAGTGAGTGCCGCCGCAAATTTCCGCACATCGCTATCGGCAGGCAAATGCACCTTTATCGCACCCATGATTGCGGCCAGCTCCGCGCTTTCGACGTCGGCTCGACCGTTCGCCTTTCCGGCTGGGTCCACCGCAGGCGCGACCACGGCCACCTGCTCTTCGTCGACGTGCGCGATCATTACGGAATCACGCAGGTCGTTGCCGATACGGATTCGCCTGCGTTCAGGACGCTCGACCGGCTCCGGCTCGAATCGGTCGTCACCGTCGAGGGCGATGTGGTTGCCCGGTCCAAGGAGACGGTGAACCCGAACCTGTCGACTGGCGAGATCGAGGTCCGCGCCCGTGAGGTCACGGTTCAGTCCGCAGCCGCCGAGCTGCCGATGCCCGTCGCCGGCGAGCAGGATTATCCGGAGGAGATTCGGCTCAAGTACCGCTACCTCGATCTTCGGCGCGAGCAGGTGCACGCCAACATCATGCTTCGTTCGTCGGTGATCTCTTCGATCCGCCGCCGGATGATCGACCAGGGCTTCACCGAGTTCCAGACCCCTATCCTTACCGCCAGTTCTCCGGAGGGCGCTCGCGACTATCTGGTTCCTAGCCGCATCCATCCGGGCAAGTTCTACGCGCTTCCGCAGGCGCCGCAGATGTTCAAGCAGCTGATCATGGTCGCGGGCTTCGACCGCTATTTCCAGATCGCTCCCTGCTTTCGCGACGAGGACGCCCGTGCCGACCGCTCGCCGGGCGAATTCTACCAGCTCGATTTCGAGATGAGCTTCGTGACTCAGGACGACGTGTTCAACGCGATCGAGCCCGTGCTGTCGGGCGTGTTTCAGGAGTTCGCCGGGGAGCGCAGCGTGACTCCGGCGGGCGAATATCCGCGCATCCCGTATCGCGAAGCAATGCTGAAATACGGCAGCGACAAGCCGGACCTTCGCAACCCGCTGCTGATCACGGACGTGTCGGAGCACTTCAAGGGCTCCGGCTTCGGCCTGTTCGCCGGACTGGTCGAGAAGGGCGCGGTCGTACGCGCGGTTCCGGCGCCGGGCACGGCCGAGAAGAGCCGCAAGTTCTTCGACGACATGAACGAGTGGGCTCGAAGCGAAGGCTTCGCCGGACTTGGATATGCGACCCGCAAAAGCGGCGAGTGGGGCGGTCCGATCGCCAAGAACCATGGCGAGGAAGGCATGAACCGGATTGCCGAGGCGATGGGTCTTGGTCCGGACGACGGCATCTTCTTCGCCGCCGGCAAAGGAGAGGAAGCAGCGAAGCTCGCCGGTGCCGCGCGCACCCGAGTCGCGGAGCAGCTCGATCTGATCGAGAAGGGGTCATTCCGCTTCTGCTGGATCGTCGATTTCCCGATGTTCGAGTTCAATGAAGACCAGAAGAAGATCGACTTCTCCCACAACCCCTTCTCCATGCCGCAAGGCGAGATGGAGGCGCTGGAGAGCAAGGATCCGCTCGATATCCTGGCCTGGCAGTACGACATCGTCTGCAACGGAGTGGAGTTGAGCTCCGGCGCTATCCGGAACCATCGCCCGGACATCATGTACAAAGCGTTTGAGATCGCCGGCTACACGAAGGACGAGGTGGACACGAACTTCGCGGGCATGATCAACGCCTTCAAGTTCGGCGCGCCGCCGCACGGCGGATCAGCCCCTGGAATCGACCGTATTGTCATGCTGCTCGCCGACGAGCCGAACATCCGCGAGGTCATCCTCTTCCCGATGAACCAGAAGGCGGAAGACCTGATGATGAACGCGCCTGCCGAGGTCATGCCGAAGCAGCTCAAGGAGCTTCACATCAAGATCGTGGACCCTAGCTGACCCGTTCGTCGATTTGAGCTTGCCGCAAGGCGGCGATAGACGCCCCCAATCCGGGCAATGCTGAAGCATGATGGGTTGCAGAAGGTCTTCGAGGCCAATCGCGAGGCGCTCTTGCGCTATCTCCGCGCGCATGGCGCCGGGGACGCGACTGAGGATCTTCTGCAGGAGCTTTGGCTGAAAGCAGCCGGCGGGATTTCCGGTCCGATCGCGTCGCCGCGCAGCTATCTCTTCCGCGCGGCTACCAACCTGATGATCGACCGCCGCCGGTCAGAAGCGCAGCAGTCGCGCCGGGAACGGGACTGGTCCGATCTCAGCGATCGCCTTCCCGGCTCACCGGCAAACGATCCCGGTCCCGAACGGCTGATCGACGGCCGGCGAAAGCTCGATTTCGTCGCAGCCGAGCTTGCCAAGCTGCCCCCTCGTGCTCTGTCTATCTTCCGGGAGCATCGTTTGGGTGGGCGGACGCAGCGCGAAATCGCGGCCGGCTTGGGCCTAAGCGCCAGCACGATCGAGAGCGATTTGCGAATGGTTTACCGGCTGCTCGACGATCTCAAGCGAAGGCTCGATGAGGAAGAGCCTGCGCGACTCCGTCATAGCGGGCAAGAGACCGAATGACTGAGAGCCCCCACCTTCGCGAAGCCGCACTCGACTGGCTTGTCCGGACCAATGATCCGGACTTCGACGGCTGGGACGAATTCACCGCCTGGCTCGAGGCGAGCCCGGCAAATTCCGACGCATACCATCGCGCGGTCGCTAGCGAGGCCGAATTGCTTCCACTGGTGGAAGCGATAGAAGCGCCCGTGGAAACGCCGGCCAAGTCCTCGCCGGATCGGCGTATGGGCCAGCGGCGGCTTGCCGCGGCCGCAAGCGTGGCCATCTTCATTGCCGCGGCGACGGCCGTCGTCGTTCCGCGACTGACGCCGGTCGAACATTCGACCGGTCCAGGAGATGTCCGGACGATCGCGCTTGGTGGGCAGGATCAGCTTGTAATGAACGGCGGTACGCGACTTGCGCTGATCGGCTGGGATCGCCGCACCGTCCGGATCGAACAAGGGCAGGTGCTTCTCCGGCTGCGCGATGCGGACGAGGGCAAAGTCGAGGTGGTCAGTGGCGACTTGCATCTCATCGATGTCGGCACGGTCTTCGAAGTCGCTCGCAACGGCACTGACACTCGCGTACTCGTGAGCGAAGGTGCAGTCGTGGCGGATCCCGCCGGCGCACGGCTCAAGATCGCAGCCGGCCAGCGCCTCGACACGGAAGACGGCGCGCAGACGCTGAAGGCGACAGCGACGGACGTATCGTCGGTCGGTTCGTTCGAAAGCGGCCAGCTCGTTTATCTCGATGAGCCACTGGCGAATGTCGTTGCGGACTTGCGGCGATCGACCGGTATCGACTTTTCCGCCGACCCGTCTATCAGCGGCCGCCGGTTCAGCGGCACCCTGTCGATCCGCGAAGTTAAGCGCGATCCGCAGTCGCTCGGACCCCTGCTCGGCGTTGCCATCGAGCGCTCCACCCAGGGTTGGAAGCTGAAAGGAAAGGGCTAGCGATTCGGAGGCTGAGTGCCGGCGCGCCTCTTCTTGCGCTCCTTCTCCTTGCTGCCCCCGGCCATGCCGCAATCCGGCCGATCAACGTCCCCGCGGGGACTGTCGGTCAGGCGACGGCGGCGCTCGGCCGGCAGGGCCAGCTGAACATCGCCGTTCACGACCGAAGCCTGCTCTCCCGGCGCGTACCGCAAATTAAGGGTCAGATGGACCCTGCCGATGCTCTCGCTCGCATTGCGAAGGCCAGCGGTCTGAAGCTGCAAAAGGTCGGCGCGAACTCTTACTTGCTCCTTGCCGGCAATTCGCCTTCCCCGAAGCGGGCAGTTCAGCGAAAGCCCGTCCTGACCGCGCCGCCCGTCGAGCCGACACCGGCCCCGAGCCAAGGCGAAGAAGTCATCGTCCTTGCCAGCAAGCGCGACACTCCATCGGTGCGATTTGCGGGACAGTGGCTGAAGATTGACGGCGATGTCTTCGCACCTCTCGGCGTTCCCGGCACCGAAGCAATCGAGGCGCGATCGGTCGGTTTCTCGTCCACTCACCTTGGCGCCGGCCGCAACAAGCTATTCATTCGCGGGATCGCCGATTCCAGCTTCAGCGGCCCCACGCAGTCGCCTGTCGGCCAGTACTTCGGCGACATGCGCACGACGTACAGCGGTCCCGACCCGGATCTTAAGCTCGTCGACATGCAGTCGGTCGAAATTCTCGAAGGACCGCAGGGGACGCTATATGGCTCGGGCGCACTCGGCGGGATCGTGCTGCTGAAGCCCAACACGCCGAGCTTCGATCGGCTGTCCGGCCTCGTCGGCGGGGGCACCACTGTCACCTGGCATGGCGATGCCGGTTACGATTTGTCGGGGATGCTGAATGCGCCAATGGGCAGCGCGGCCGCTTTGCGAGTTGTCGGCTACCGCAGTCGCGAAGGTGGCTATGTCGACAATCGTGCGACAGGCGAGAAGGACGTCAACGACGTGGACGTCCGAGGCGCTCGCGCCACACTGACGGCGGAGCTGGCGCCCGACTGGTTCATGGATGTCTCCGGCGTCGGTCAGAGGATCCACGGCGATGACAGCCAATATGCCGACGAGGACGGGTCCGGACTGTCGCGCAGCAGCCTCGTGGACCAGCCGTTCTCGTCCGATTTCACACTGGCCAGCCTAGTCATCCGAAGGGATTCCGGATCAGTTCGCTTTCGCTCGACCACAGGAGCGAGCTGGCAGAATGTCGATGAGAATTTCGACGCTTCGCTGAACGGCCAGACCCGCCAGCTCCGGCAGCACAGCAAGGCTCGGGCGCTGAGCAACGAGACCCGGCTCTGGCGTCCCATGTCGGAGGGATACAGCTGGCTCGTGGGCTTCAGCTCGATCCGCCACCGGTATCGCGTCGATCGAGACATTGAGACCCCGGACGGACGCACCGACCTGGCAGGAGTGGAGAACGAGGTCAGTGAGACCACCATCTACGGCGAGGCGGGTTTGGAGCTCCGCAAGGGCCTGGAGGCGAGTCTAGGCGGGCGGTTTACTCATTCGGAGCTGTCGGGTGCCGGCGAGCACCTCAGCCCGCTCGTACTCGCGAGGCTCGACGACGACGATGCCGAGCGGAGCGAGAACAGGTTCCTGCCGTCCGCTTCCCTGCTGGCTCGGCCGATCGAGGGATTTACCCTCTACGCGCGTTATCAGCAGGGCTTCCGCCCTGGGGGCTTGTCCATCGCGGGCGACACGGTCCGGCTTTATCGGAACGACCGGCTCGGCACCGCGGAGGCGGGCTTCCGGTACGGTCGCCAGGGCATCGATCGCTTCGACCTGCAGGGCGGGGCCACGCTCAGCCACTGGAAGGATATCCAGGCCGATTTCCTGGATTTGTCCGGGCTGCCCGTAACCGACAATATCGGCGACGGCCGCGTCTGGACGATCACGACCAACGGCGGCGTGAGGTTGACCCCGGATCTTCGGCTGGAGGCGGGCTTTGCCTGGAACGACGGCAAGATCACCAGGCCGACGCTTGCCTTCCGCACCTTGGTTGCAGGTACTGACGACAGCTCAATGGAGATTCCCAACATCGCGCGCTTCGTTGCCCGCGGGGCGATAGATTGGCGCACTTCGCTTTCGAGCGAATGGGATCTCGAAGCGAACGCCTATGCCCGCTTCGTCGGCAAGTCGCGGCTGGGCATCGGTCCGCACCTTGGCGAATCCCAAGGCGAGTATGTCGACTCGGGCCTGATCGTGCGCATCGCCGGTGACCGGCGCGCGATTTCTTTGTCCGTCACCAACCTGACGGACGAGACCGGGAATCGCTTCGCGTTCGGTGCTCCGATCGCAAGCGGCATCGACCAGATCACGCCCCTACGGCCGAGGACCATCCGCCTCGGCCTCGAGCAGGGCTTCTAGAAAACTTCAAGGCAAGTTCGGCGCGTCTCCGTCTGACCGACTGAAAGCCTGCCGCCGGGGCGGCGGCTCGTCGTTCGGACATTGAGGACATTAATGCGCAAATATCTGCTTGCTTCGACGTGCTTCATCGCTGTGGCCGGCCCCGCGGCCGCGGAAACGACCATCTCTACTGCCGTCAATGGACCGGTGAGGACCTCGACGGTCAAGCAGGGGGCAGCCGACGACATACTGATCAACTCGAGCGGCGTCGTGAACGGCACTGCCGGCGGCGGAGTGATCATCGACAGCAATCACAAGCTTAAAAACCAGGGCTCGATCCTGATCGGGAATCTGTCGAACGTGGTTGGGGTGGACGTCGCAGCGGGCGTTACGAGCGGACTTACGATTGACGGGAAGATTGCGGTCGATGAGCCGTTCACGCCGTCGGATGCCGACAATGACGGCGACCTCGACGGCCCCTTCGCCACCGGCAGCAACCGCATCGGAATCCGCACGAACGGCGGTTTTACCGGCAACATCGTTATCGGCAGCACCGGCGCGATTACCGTCGAGGGGAACAACAGCGCCGGTATTTTGCTGGGCGGGCTCGTGACGGGCAACTTTACGCATGATGGCAAGACGACGGTGCTCGGCGACAATTCGATCGGCATCCAGTTGTCCGGCGTGAACGGCAGCGTCCGGCTTGCGGGCGAGGTCAGCGCGCAGGGTCAAAACAATGTTGCTGTGCGCTCGACCGGCAATGTCAGCGGTTCAATGACCATCCAAGGCAAGATTGCGTCGACCGGCTACCGGTACACGTCTCCTCCGGCGGATCCGAGCAAGCTCGACGCCGACGATCTGCTTCAGGGCGGTCCCGCAGTCTCGATCGAGGGCAGCGTCGGGCAGGGCATCATCCTCGCCATCCCGCCCAAGGACAACAGCACAACTGACAATGATGAGGACGACGACGGCATCGACGACAGCAAGGAGGGCGCAGCCTCGGTGCTTTCCTATGGCGCTGCTCCGGCGATGCGGATCGGTTCTGCCGGAAACATCGTCATCGGTGCGACGCAGGGAACGGGCACCGGCTTCGGCCTGATCGTCGATGGCGCGATCGCGGGCGACGGCGTTTACGCTGGTGTCGCCGGCAACGGCCTGCAGATCGGCGGCATGGGCGGGACGGTGAGTATCGCCAACGGCATCGGCGTCGGGGCCGGAGGAATCATCCAGGCAAAGTCGCTTGATCGAGCCGCGACGGCAGTACGCTTAGGTGCTGGCGTTTCTACGGCACAGCTGCAGAATTCGGGTAAGATCCTCGCGACCAGCGGCAACACTGCGCAGTCTGTCGCTACGGCGATCGACATTGCCACGGGTGCAAGTCTGCCTGTCCTGAAAAACAGCGGAACGATCGGCGCCACGACGGGAACCGACGGAACGGCCATTGCGATCATCGACCGCTCGGGCAGCCTGAGCCTGATCGAGAATAGCGGTACGATTTCCGGCAATGGAGCGGCGACGGATTCGACTCGCAACGTTGCGATCGACCTTCGATCGAACACCGCCGGAGCGACCATCAAGCAGACCGCTGTCGCAGCGAGCTTCGCAGCACCCGTAATCGCCGGCGATATTCTGCTCGGAAGCGGCAGCGACACGCTCGATGTGGCCGATGGGAAGGTCACCGGCACCATGAGCTTCGGCGGTGGGAACAACCGCTTCGCGCTTTACGGAGATGCGGTCGCCGCCGGAAAGCTCAGCTTCGGCGCCGGGGCCGACACAGTAACCGCCGACGGCACGTCGATCTTCAACGGCTCCGTCGATTTCGGCGGCGGCGCGGATACGCTGACGATTGGCGGCACATCGTCCTTCGTCGCCCAGCTAAGCAATTCATCGGCTCTGGTTGTCAGCGTCGACAAAGGAACATTCGGCGTGTTGAAGTCGGCATCCATTGCCTCCCTCTACGTGTCGAATGGCGGCGCCCTCGCAGTCACCCTCGACAAGACTGCGGGGGCGTCGAGTATGCTCAACGTCAGCGGTACGGCGACGTTCGGAACAGGCTCGACCCTTAAGCTCAGCGTGGCGAACGTCGATCAGGCCGAAGGCCACTTCGTCGTGCTCAATGCAGGTACGTTGGTAGGCGGCAGCAATTTGACGGCGACGCCCGATCTGTTGCCTTTCCTCTACAAGGGCTCGCTAAGCGTCACCGGCAATCAGGTTGCGGTCGACATTGCCCGCAAGAGCACCACTGAGCTGGGCCTCAACCGGTCGGAAAGCGCGGCTTTCGACGCAATCTACGCGGCTCTGGCGAACGACGACGAGATCGGCGATTCCTTCCTTGAGATCCGCGCTCAGGACGCGTTCGTCGGCCAGATCCGCCAGATGCTCCCGGAGCATGCGGGCGGCACGTTCGAAGCCGTGACGATGGGCGATCGCGCCGTGGCACGGATGCTCAACGATCCGAAGCCTCCGTACAAGCAGGAAGAGGGCATGTCTTACTGGGCCAGCCAGGTCGCCTGGGGCTCATCGAAGAGCATCGGCGATACCGCAGGCTATAAGATCGGCGGCTGGGGCGCGAGCGGAGGTGCCGAGATCTCGACCAAATTCGGCAAGTTCGGCGGCTCGCTTGCCTATCTCTGGGGCAAGGACGACGACAAGGCGACCGACAACCGCCTCACAGCCGACCAATATTCGCTGGCAGCGCACTGGCGCTTCGCGACGGACGGTTTCCAGGTCGCCGCTCGAGGCAGCTACGCCTTCCTCAACTTCAACGGGAAGCGTTTCTTCAGCTCGACCGTCGGAGGCGAACCCATCGAGCGAGAGATTGAGGGCAATTGGAACGGCAACCTGCTCTCGGCGTCCGCTGTTGCCAGTCAGGACCTCTGGTCCGGAGGCTTCTTCGTCCGCCCATCGGCGGGCATCGAATATTACAGCCTCTCCGAGGACGGATATCAGGAGAAGGGTGGCGGAGAAGCGCTCGACCTGACCGTCGACAAGCGCAAGAGCGATGAGTTTGCTGTCACAGGGCTCCTCATCGCAGGTTTCGAAATGGGCGCCCTAGACCAGGACGAGGGCTACTTCCGTTTCGAGGCCGAAGCAGGGCGGCGCCAGATCGTCGGCGGTTCCCTCGGGAAGACCAGCGCCCGCTTCACGGACGGTGAGACCTTCGTACTGACGCCGGAAGAACGGCAGAGCGGCTGGATCGGCCGGCTTCGCGCGATCAGCGGCGATTCCTCCTTCCGCGTAGCCGGTGAAGTCGGCGCGGAAGAACGTGAGGACAAGATGGGGTTTTCTGCTCGGGCGACCGTCAGCCTGGGTCTCTGATCATGAGCGGAACGCCGCGGCTGGTGACCGGAAGCTCCGGAACCTGGCCGCGGCGTCGGCGGTCCCGGATGCTCAGGCGGGCATGGACTAGAATGTGCCTTT
>Ga0207682_10001611_pt1 | contig 10374 bp, 11 predicted proteins | sample KBSM63metaG_FD_184332 | JGI IMG/M metagenome (GOLD analysis project Ga0207682, IMG submission 184332) | Miscanthus rhizosphere microbial communities from Kellogg Biological Station, Michigan, USA - KBS M6-3 metaG (SPAdes) (version 2) | ecosystem: Host-associated > Plants > Roots > Rhizosphere >... | reverse complement strand
GTGAAGCCCGGACTCTCGTGTCCGCCAACTCCGAGCAGCCAAGAAGCCAGCACAACGATAAAGACGATGATCGCGGCAACCTTGATGGACGCGAACCAGAACTCGAACTCGCCATAGGATCGCGCGGACGAAAGATTGACGAGCGTGAGCACGGCCATGAGGCCTAAGCCGATCTGCCAGACTTCCAGCATGGGCAGCCACCCGTGCACGATCTTCGCGCCCGCGATCGCCTCGATGCCCACCACGATCACCCAGAAGTACCAGTACATCCAGCCACTGATGAAGCCGGCAGCCGGCCCGAGGGCGACGCGCACGTATTCGGTGAACGCGCCCAAGCCCGGTTGATCGAGCGCCATGCGCGCCAGGATCTTGATGACGGCGAACACGACGATGCCGGCGAAGATGTAGCTCAGCACCACGGCGGGGCCGATGGTGGAGATCGCCGTACTGCTGCCGACGAACACACCGGCGCCGATGATGCCGCCAATCGAGATCATGGCCAGGTGGCGCGCGCGAAGGGACTTGGAGAGTTTCGATGATGCGGGCAGAGAGATGTCAGTGGCGTTCATTGATCGCTCTTGTTCGTACGATGGTGCGCACGATACGCCTGCGGTGCCGCGTTTCGCCACAATCGAACGCCCCTGGATGGTGACGACGATTTCCCGCTGACGGCCTGTCGATTTCGCTCCCGGCCATTCGACCAGTCAGTGTCGAATCAAAACCTGAAGCGAGGATCAATAATGAAATCGAACAGATTGGGAAGTTTACGTGCGTTCGGCGCAGTGGCCGCATTGTTGACCACGGCATTCACCGCGCAGGCCGAGGCGCCAAAATCCGGATACGTGAAGGCGAACGGTCTCAAGTACTACTACGAGATCAGCGGCAAGGGCGAACCACTGCTGCTGCTCCATGGCGGATTGGGTTCCATCGACATGTTCAGGCCCATCATGCCGGCGCTCTCGGAGCATCGACAGGTCATTGCGATCGACCTGCAGGGTCACGGCCGTACCGAACTCGGGTCGCGCAAGTTCGGCCTGGTGCAAATTGGAGATGACGTCGCGACGGTGCTGACACAGCTCGGATTCAAGAACGTCGACGTCATGGGCTATTCGTTTGGCGGTGGCGTTGCGTTCCGGCTCGCGGTTCAGCATCCCGACATGGTCCGACGTCTCGCGTTGGTATCGGCGGGCTTCGCATCGGAAAGTTTCTATCCCGAGATGCGCGAGCAGCAAAAACAGGTCAATGCGAACTTCGCGGAGCAGATGAAGGCGACGCCGATGTACACGTCGTACGTGGCGGTCGCGCCAAAGCCCGATGACTTCCCTCGCCTGCTGCAGGCCATGGGCGATCTCATGCGCGAACACTACGACTACTCGGCCGATGTGAAGAAACTCACCATGCCGACCATGCTGATTTTCGGCGATAGCGACATGTATCGCCCGGAGCACATCGTGGAGTTCTACAAGCTGCTGGGTGGTGGCCTGCGCGATGCGGGCTGGAACCGCGAGACCATGTCGAAGAATCGCCTCGCGATCATCCCCGACCAGACTCACTACGACATCTTCTTCTCGCCGAAACTGGCCGCCACCGCGCTGCCGTTTCTCGACGGGATCTCCGGCTCGAAAACCTGGGCTGAAACCTCTCAGCCGTAACGAAGCTTGAGCGCGAGCACGGTGCCGGCGAGTCCCAGCGTCACCGTGTTCGCGAGGATCATCGGCAGGGAATCGATCGCGATCCCATACGCAAGCCAGAACGCCACTCCGGTGGTGAAGATGATGTACATGTCGCGCGAGATGCCGCGCGTGTCGCGCGACCGGATGGTCATGATCGCCTGCGGGATGAAGGATGCGGTGGTGAGCAATGCGCCGATGTAGCCGAGCAATTCGAGACTCATGGCGCGGAGTATCCGTGCGGCAACTCTTCCACGCCACCATCGATGCGTGCTCGATAGAGCAGGCCCTCCTTCACCAGCAACGCCTCCATGTGCGCAGTGCCGGCATCATCGCGGCGCGGATAAACCTGCACCGCGACGACCTTCCCGTCATAGAGCGGCGTTACGGTGGGAACCATCGTGTGGCCAACAAAAATGGCGCGCGCGTTGAAGTGCCTGAGCACCCGGCTCACATCTTCGTCGGTGGCGCGCGGCAAGCCGGACTCGCGCGCAGCTTGCGGAAAATACCCGCGATACCAGAGCGGCCCCAGCGGATGCATCACGAGGAATACTGCGGCGTCGCGATCCGCCTGTGTGGCCGCGGGATTGTTTGCCAGCACGCGCAGATCATCCGGCGCGTAGCGATCGTTCGTACCTAAGTAGGCGGGCGTATAAGTCAGCATGTCGCGCACTGACTGATTCATGACGGCCAGCGTGTAGCCGCGATTCACGATCTCCGCCGACAGGCCACCATGCAGACATAGATAGCCGCCGATTTTCTGCACGCTGGGCTTGGTGCGCAGCCATCGGCCGAGCAGCGTGTGTTCATCCCAGAGCAGCGCGTAGGCCGGTACGCCGAGCGCCTGGGCGCTCGCGCGATATTTTGGATTGAGGTACTGCCGGGCGCCGAGCAGCGCCAGCGTCTCGTGATTGCCCAGCACGAAATGCAGGCCGCCGCCCTTCGCCCTCGCCTGCGCCTCGAGCTCATAGAGCAGCCAGAAGATTTCGGTGTGGTTCGGGCCGCGATCGAACACGTCGCCGAGCACGGCCAGATGGCCGCTGCCGAAACTCCATTGCAGCGCGCGATTGATGACGCCGTGTTTCTGCAGCAGCTCGACGAGGATTTCGAATTCACCGTGCGTGTCCGCGACCACGAACAGCGGCTTGCCGTCAGGCAGCGTGACTTCGTCCGGCGAATTGGCACGCGGACCGGTTTCAGGATTTCTTAGCGTCACTTTGAACGCGGGCACCTGGCCGACCGCAGGGATAGTCAGGACGCGGCCGCCAAGAGACGCCTTCTTCGAGAGGCGCTGTTCGCGAGCCTTCGGTGCGGAATCGTCCCCTTCGACCCAGCGTGCCACCCATCCGCCATCGGTTGCCGGCATCACATACGGTCCGTCGGAGATCGGCGCCGCAAACGCGCGCGCCGAAACCATCAGGGCAAGCAGTACCAAACTGAGTGGACGAGTCATGCCGCGAGGATGGCACGAAGCACGATGAACTATGCTTTCGATCCCGTCTCAAACCCGATACGGAGGTCGTATGCCACGTCTGCTGTTGACGGCATTGCTGCTGCTCGCGTCGTTCGCTGCGTTTGCGGCGGACGACTTGAAGGTCATGCAACTGGAGCAGGACGTGCGAGACCTGCAGCGCCAGGTGCAAGGGCTGACGCGCCAGGTCGAAGAGCTCCAGCGGCGCCCGACTCCCGGGATCAGAACGGAGCGCGCGTTCTCACCTCCAGCCACGTCCCCCGCGGGAGAGTGGGTCGACGCCGCCAAATGGAACCGGCTGAAGTCCGGCATGAGCGAGTTGGAGGTGATCAGCACACTCGGACCACCGACGACGATTCGCGAGGAGAAAGGCTCCCGGGTGTTGCGCTATGCGATGGAGATCGGCACGTCGGGATTTCTGGGCGGCAGCGTCACGCTGCGCGACCGCGTGGTCGTCGAGGTGCGGAAACCCGCGCTTCAATAAGGAGTGGTGGCCGGGGTCGGAATCGAACCAACGACACGCGGATTTTCAATCCGCTGCTCTACCAACTGAGCTACCCGGCCACTTGGGATTAGCCACCGATCGAGGGGCCTATCGGGGGGCGCGTATTAGAACGGCCAGCCCGAAAGGCGTCAAGCAAGGCCGATCCCAAAGCCTTGATTTGTGTGACCGAATGCCCCGGCAACGCATCATTTCGGCGCCGTCAGTAGACGTCGAGATCGCGCCCCACCACTACCAGGCCCTTGTAGCCCGCCATCTCGGCAAGGAGGACTGCGGGGCTGGATCGCTCCGAGTCGACCGCGGGCCGTAAGGAAATCGAGGCGTGATACAGCACCAGCAGTTTTGGGCGCGCCTTGTTCGCCAGTTCGACGAGCTGCGAGGTGGTGGTGTGATGGCGCGCGGCATAAGCGTGGAAGTCCGGACGCCTGGTCAGCCAATCGTGCGTCAACACTTCGTGGATCAGTACGTCGCACCCGTTGCACGCGTCGATAGTGGCCTGGGTCGGGTTGGTGTCCCCGGAAATCACGATGCTGCGGTCGGGCGCATCGAAGCGATAACCGAAACTCTCCATGGCATGTTTGGTGGCGAACGCGGTGACCGAAACGTTCGCATCCTTGTAGACCACGCCCGGTTGGATCTCATGCGCATTCACGGCATGGCCCTCGGGAAATGCGCCCACCGTGAACAACTGCCGATCGCGCGTGCGCGCCGCGAAATCCTCAGCGTAGGCGGCGAGTACATGGTCGGTCATCGTCTTGATCCCGCGCGGCCCGTACACCTCGAGCGGCACGCGTCGCCCCAAGACCCACGGCGTCAGGATGAGGTCGGGATAACCCACGGTGTGATCGGAGTGCAGATGCGTGACGAATACCACGCGCAGCTTCACGGGATCGAGAGCGGCGATTCCACGATCCACCACCGCGGATTTCGCGCGCCGCACGACACCGGCGCCGAAGTCGATGAGATAGGCCGTGCCGTTGACGATGACGGCGGTCGCAGCGCCCGACCGATCGGGATCGGCCGGCGGCGTGCCGGTACCCAGCAACACCACTTGAGTTCGTTGCGATCCGGGCGTGGTTGTTTGCTGCGCGAGCACCGAGGTTGCGGCAAGCGCAATCACCATCGAGGTAAGCTGGGTGAGCCTGGTCCGGGTCATGGGGGGTCCCTCCCATACGGCTTGATTCCGCGCACTTTGCCACCATTTCGGGCCGATCATGAATACCGTAGCCAATCTCGCCACCATCCCGCGGGCGGTCATCCAGACGCTTCGCGGCCAGCCGGCCTCTGATGGGGCCGGCGTCAAGCTCACCCGCGTCATCGGCCAGCCGAAACTGCCCGATCTCGACCCGTTCCTGCTGCTCGATGAATTCGGCACGGACAAGGCCGAGGACTACATCGCCGGGTTTCCGGATCATCCGCATCGGGGATTCGAAACGGTCACGTACATGCTCGACGGCCGCATGCGTCACAAGGACAACCACGGCAACGAGGGTGTGCTCGAGCCGGGGGCGGTTCAGTGGATGACCGCGGGCCGCGGCATCGTGCACTCCGAAATGCCGGAACAGCGCGAGGGCCGCATGCGCGGCTTCCAGCTGTGGATGAACCTGCCGGCCAAGGACAAGATGGCGGCGCCTAACTACCAGGAATTCGGCAGCGAGAAGTTGCCGGTGGTGGAGAAGGCCGGCGTCAGCGTCAAGGTGATCGCGGGCCAGTTCGACGACGCCGTGGGGCCGGTGCGCCAGCCGGCCACGGATCCGACTTACATGGACATCCGGCTCGACGCCGGCGTGGACTTCTCGCTACCCGTGCCCGTCGGCCACTCGGCTTTCGTGTACGTGTACGAGGGCGGCCTGTCGGTGGGCGGGTCGCGCGAAGCGGCGACGATCCATGCGCAGGAACTGGCGGTGCTCGGCGACGGCGGCGAGGTACGCCTGCAGGGTCGTGCGCCCCGCTCGCGCGCCATCCTCGTGGCCGGCCGTCCGCTGCGCGAACCGGTGGCGCGATATGGCCCGTTCGTGATGAACACCCGCGAAGAGCTTCATCAGGCCTTTGCGGACTTCCAGTCCGGGAAGTTCTGACCCCGCAATCGGAAAAGGGGACATTCCTCATTTCGTTGTAACAATCGACAGAGTGCTCGCGCTGGCGGATTCATAACCGATTGTTACAACGAAATGAGGAATGTCCCCTTTTCCGTCTGCTCACTCGGGCTTCACGTATTCCTTGGGTGCTTCTGACCCTTCCCCGAAGAAAAACTTTTCCATTTCGAACTCGAGCCGCTTGCGGTGCGCAGGTTCGATAGGCGTCAGCCGATATTCGTTGATGAGCATGACCTGGTGCTTCACCCATTGCTGCCAGGCTTCTTTCGAGACGTTCTCGAAGATCCGTTTGCCGAGCTCGCCCGGATAAGGCGGGCGATCGAGGCCGGGCGCCTCCTGCTTCAGCAACACGCAATTCACCATTCTCGTCATGATTCGTTTCTCTCTAACAAGGTTCCGAGCAGGGTCTTGATGGGCGCGGGCAAGCCCACGCGCGCCGGCTGTTTCAGGTCGTACCAGAGGCCGTTGCCATCGCGCACGCGCGTCTCGCCGCGGCAGCTCGCCACCACCGGAGTGATGACCAGATCGAAGTGCGTGAAGCTGTGTTCGATGTCGGGCAAGGGCGCCCGCGCCAGTGTCGCACTCGCGAGCGTATTCTGCGCGTAGGCTTCGGCCGCATCGCGGTGCTCGAACTCGGGCAGGCACCACAGCCCTCCCCAGATGCCGCTCGGCGGACGTTGGACGAGCAGCACCTCAGAGGCGCGACGCGCCACCAACATCACCGCGGTCTTGCGCTTGCGCGCGGCGCGCTTGCGCTTCGCCGCGGGCAATTCGTTCTGGCGGCCTTCGATGCGCGCCCGGCAATCGGTGGCAATCGGGCAATCCGCGCAGCGTGGTTTGCGGGTGCACAGCGTGGCGCCGAGATCCATGATGGCCTGCGTATAGGTCGCCACGCCATCCGTCGGCGTGTTTTCGTCCGCCAGCTTCCACAATTGCGCCAACGTGGCGGCTTCGTCAGGGGCGCCATCGACGCCGTAGTAGCGCGCAAGCACGCGCTTCACGTTGCCGTCGAGGATGGAATGCCGCGCGCCCGCGGAAATGGCCAGGATGGCACCGGCCGTCGAACGCCCCACTCCCGGCAACTCCATGGCGGCCTCGAGGGATTGAGGAAATTCACCGCGGTGGATGTCGCGAATCAGTTGCGCGGCGCGATGCAGGTTGCGCGCACGCGCGTAATAGCCGAGGCCCGTCCACAGATGCAGCACTTCGTCGGCCGGAGCATCGGCGAGTGAATGAACATCCGGGAAACGCTGCATGAAGCGCTCGAAGTACGGGATGACCGTGCTCACCTGCGTCTGCTGCAACATGATCTCCGAGACCCATACGCGATAGGCGCCGGCTCTTGACTGAAGATCGCGTTGCCAGGGCAGATCGTGCCGCCCGGATTTCGCATGCCAGTCGAGCAGCCGCGGTGCGATGCCCTTGCCATTCGCCGTCACGGCGACCCCTCGGGTTTTGGCACGCTGTGCAAGCCTTTCTCGTCGAGCAGCAGGCGCAGCGTGACCCCTTTCATGTCGATGTCGTCGAGCGTGGCGCGCTCGAGTTCGACACTGCCGCGGAACATCAGCGCCTTGAGCGTGGCCGTCGGCAGCACGAAAGGCTCGCTCGCCGGATCGGTGGGCGGGATGTAGCGCGAGATATTCAGCTCATCACCGCGCAACGCAAATTGGCCCACGGGATTGTCGCCCGCGGAGCGATGGAAGCTGCCGGTGAAGTGAGTGTCGTCGAGTTCGAGTGTGAAAGGATCGATTCCGATGGCACCGGAGTCCAGCGCCCAAGACCCCGCGAAGCGCACCTTGCCGAGCGCCTGCGCGTCGGTGGTCTTCGGGGGCACGATACCTACCGAGGTGAGCAGCGCGCGAGGATCGAATTCATTGCTCTGGATCTTGCCGGCAAGCTTTGGGCTTTCGCCGAGCGTTCCGTTGACGGCGCCCTCGGCCTCGAACCCGCCGAATGTCAGTGTGAATTCCGGCAATTCCACCGACGCGAAGTCTTCAGGCAGTACAGCCTTGGGCACCTCGAGCCCGAACGGCACGCCTGCGGGCGCGAACCCGTCCAGGTGCAACACGCCGGCGATCGCGGTGTCGGTGAATGGTTCGCCTGGGGCAATTTCGTCTGTAGTTAGATTGAATGCGGTGACTTCGATGTGCCGCGGCACGGCCTCATCCACGAACGACAGGCGGCTGTCCTCGATTTCGATGCCGTCGATGCGGAGTTCCTGGGCTTCCGCATTCGGATCGACAGGCTTGCTACCGCGCAGGCCCTGCCAGTTGCCCACACCGTCGGCGCGGCGAACGAGTCGCAGGTCGGCGCCTTTGAGGAACACGCGGTCAGCGATCAGCTTGCCGCCGAGCAGCGGAATGAGCTTCACGCCGAGTTGCGCACTCTTCCACGTCACCATGGGTTCCGGGGCGAAGCCCGGCGCGTTGCCGAAGCTGCCCTCGCCCGTGCGCAGGGCCAGCCAGGGGAAAAAGCCGAGGTCGATGTCGCCGACCAGCGTGAATTCACGGCCGGTATTGTCGCGAACCGCCGCTTCGATGTTCGACTTGAAACTGTTGGGATCAACCAGCCAGACGATCACCAGCACGCCGAGCACGACGAGGGCGACGAGCGCACCGAGACCCAGCGAAACCCATTTGATAAGACGCACGCGGCCGACATTGTAACGAGTCGGTGCGCGAGGGTTGGAGGGTTAACGGATCAGCGATCGCAGATGTCGATATCGCCCGACAGCGTCTTCGCGCGCACGCGGGCGCCAGCCTCCACCGTGCGTACATTCAGGCGCACGCCCGGGCCGTATTTGCTGACCCGCTCGACCTTGTCGGCCAAGCAGCCTTCGATATCTCCGCTGAAGGATTCGATATCCATGGACAGCCCGCCGGGTGCCGAGAGCCGCAGAGTGATGTCCCCGCTGACTCCCTCGACGTCGACACGACCGTCACGCGTCAGCTTGCCAGTGACCTGCAGATCGCCCGAGGTGGTTCGTCCGCGTACTTCGCTGGTATCGCCCATGTGGACACGCGCATCACCGCTCACAGTAACCACGTCCACCCGGCCCGCGGTATTGGTGAGGTCGAGGCTGCCGCTCACCGACTTCACGCGCAGGCTGATGGGCTTGCCGTCGCCACGCACGGTGACGTCGCCGCTCACCGAGCTCACTTCGGATTCATTGCCCGAGATGTCAGCGGTGACTTCTCCGCTCACGCTCTTGAGCCGCTGCGTGCCGAGCACGCCGTGCGAGGACACATCGGCACTGACTGCGGATACTTCGACGCTGCTGCCTTTCGGCACCGACACTTCGATATCGGCCTCGCCGTCGTGCGAGCTGCCGCGTGGCAATATCACCTTGATGACCGTGCGGCCATTGCTCGGAACCACATCAACGCGCTCGACGCCGCGTCCCAGGGTTCCGGTGACCTGGACTTCGTTTCGATCCCAGCCGCGCACGTCGATGGTGCCCGCCACGTTGGAAATGACCACTTCGCCGGTGGCATCGGCCGCGACCTTTTGATCGATCGAGTCACTCCCGGCGAATGCCGCGAGCGGCAACGCACAGGCAACCCATAAGGCGAAGCGGCTATTTGTTCTGAACTCTGTCATGACTCTAGATCTCCTGGCTGCCGGAATCACGCACCGCGGTCAGCGCGCGCATTTCTTCCTGGCAGGAACTCACTAACAACTCTTGCAGCAACGCGTTGGCCGGATCGCGTCCGAGCGCTGCTTCTATCTCACCGATCGAACGCCGCAGCGTGGCGAGGCTGGCGGCAACCTTTTCGCGCTCGGCCGCTGGCATGGCCTTGAGCTGGGTGTTCACTTCGACCAGCAGCGCATCGCGCTGCTTGCGGTAATTCGCATCGCGCAGGGCGGCGGGCATGATGCTGGCCTCGCCCTGGACGGGGGTCAGGCCGGCGACCGTGTCCGGAGTTGGCGTGCTGATGCGGCCGATGAAAACTCCGAGCGTCACCAGCGCGACCGCTGCTGCCATGCCGGCAGCGGGCAACCAGCGCGTTCGACGCGGAGCGCTTTCCGCCAGCGCACCCGCCCGATCGACCTCGATGGCCGCGGCGATGGCAGGCCAGAGGTCACGTGCGGGCGGCACGTTCTGCGCCAGCTGGTCGATCCGGTTCACACGTCGAATGTTCATCGCACACCTCTTTCCAGTCTGTCCCGCAGGAGACCGCGCGCCCGATGCAGCTGCGCCTTGCAGGTCCCCACGGCGATTCCGAGCATCGACGAAGCTTCCGAATGTTCGTAACCGTACACACCACAGAGCACCAGCACGTCGCGGGCGCCCTGCGGCAGCGATTGGATCGCCGCCTCGAGCTCTTCTTCCTCCACCGGCGTATCGAAGCTCAACACCGGCTCCTCGTACTCGGTCGGATCCTCGACCGCGATCTCGGCGTTCGAGGGGCCACGCCGTTTTTCGAGCACGGTATTCACCGCGATACGGTGCAGCCACGTGGAAAAACTGCTGCGCGCCTCGAATTTCGGCAGCGCCTTCCAGGCCTTGATAAACGCGTCCTGGGCACAGTCGGCTGCCTGATCCGGGTTGCGCGTCATGCGCAGGCAAAGCCCGTGCACGCGACCCACGTGATCGCGGTAGAGACGTTCGAAGGCTCGTGAATCGCCCTTCCG
>Ga0207682_10001606_pt1 | contig 10392 bp, 7 predicted proteins | sample KBSM63metaG_FD_184332 | JGI IMG/M metagenome (GOLD analysis project Ga0207682, IMG submission 184332) | Miscanthus rhizosphere microbial communities from Kellogg Biological Station, Michigan, USA - KBS M6-3 metaG (SPAdes) (version 2) | ecosystem: Host-associated > Plants > Roots > Rhizosphere >... | reverse complement strand
GATCCAGTTCTCGCCCCGGTCCCGGCTGACGAACACGTTTCCGAACCTCGCAGCGAGCAGCGCACCGTCCGCAGCGGTGGCGAGAAGCGCCCCTTCGAACACGACGGGAAATCCCGTGAACGTCTCTCCCCCGTCCTCGCTTCGGTAGAGCGTCAGGATGTCGCCGAACGACGCGTACACGCTGCCCGCCAAATCGACCGTGAGGCTGCAGGTTTTCGTCCCGAGGCGTGTGAGCCGCGAGGTCCAGCTCGCCCCGCCGTCGACCGAGCTCTCGATCCGCGAAGAGTATTCGGGGTTGAAGCCGCCGTAGTGGAAATCCGCCGAGTAAACGCGGTCCGGATTGCGCGGGTCGACGGCCAGGGCAACGCAGATGTCGGCGCAGGGATAGGCCTTGCGCTGCCAGCTCTCACCCCCATCGTCGCTCCGGTAGATGCCGGCGCCGCTCGTGGTCACATAGGCCTGTAGGTACAGCCGCGGGCGCGGTCCCGCCGACGCCGTTAGATGGGTGCTGATGCCGTTTTTCGGGCCGTTCGTCGACCATTGCGCAAGCGAGACCGCGAGCAAAAGGGCGAAGTGCATCGAACTCTCATGCCTCCGTGTTTCTTACGGAGCCGAGCACACTTTGCGCTCGGCCAGAGGGCGTGGTTCCGTTCAGCGTGGCAGGGCGGCGCGCGGCCGGCGCAGGTCGAGTGCGTAAACGCCGGCGTCCGTGGCGGCGTAGATGTGGCCGGCGTTTTCGGGCACGGCGATCGCATTCAGGCCGTCGGTTTGAGGACCCTTCAAATCGATCCAGGTGTCGCCGCCGTCCTGCGTCGCGAGGACGCGTCCCGGCGCGACCGAGGGCTCGGTCCTCCCCGTCGCCACGTAGAGCAGTCCGGGCTGAGCGGGGTCGGTCGCCAAACCGAAGATCGGTCCGCCCGTGTCCGCCGCGTGCGTCCAGGTGTCGCCGCCGTCGTCCGTACGCGCCACCTCTCCGCAGGGAAAGAGCGGCTGGCCACTGCCGACGTACCAGAGGTTCGCGTTCGCGGGATCCGCGGCCATCGCGCGAATGGGGCACTCGACGGGCGCGCGCTTGGCCGAGGACCACGTCTGCCCGCGGTTGCCGCTGACAAACACGACCGTGCCCGAAGCCGCGAGGAGCATCCCGTCCGCCGCGGAGGCGAGGAGCGCACCGGAGAAGGGCGATGCGAACCCCGAGAACGTCCCGCCGCCGTCCCGGCTGCGCCAGAGCGTCGCAACGTTCGCGTAGGACACGTAGATGGTCTCCGGATCGAGGGCATCGAACGCGATATCGCAGGAGGGCGACAGAACGTCCGTCTGGGGGACCGTCCAGTGCGCTCCCGCGTCGGCCGAGCGGTAGAGCTGTGTCGTCGGTCCGGCCAGGGCCTCGTGCATCCCGCAGGCGAACAGGCGGCCGGGAACCCGCGGATCGGCCTGGACCTTCGTGAAGCGTTCCGCCCCCGGCGCCGGAAGCACGAAGACCCAACGCACGCCCGCATCGTCGCTGCGGTAGATCGCGCTCGCCCCTCCTGGTTCGAGCGTCGACACGTAGATTTGCCGATCCGAGCCCGCGTCCACGGCGACGTCGGTGATGGACGCAAGGTCCACCGGCCCTGTGAGGACGATCCAGCGCGCGACCAGGGGGGCAGCGAGCAGCAGCGCAAACGGCATCAATCCCTCCGTGTCTCTTACGGAGCCCGCGCGGTCCGCGTCCTCCCCGGCCGGAACTTGCGATAGATTCCACGCCAAATTACATCGACGTCTATTGGAGATCCCATGCCAACGAGCAAGCCCCCCAAACCGGACGCGAACGTGGAGTTGACCGGACGACGGATCGCGGAGTTCGCGGTCGAGGAGTCCCGCCTGTCGAACGTGGCCTATCGCTTCCAGCTCGTTCCTCGCGAACGCGTGTGGAAGAACTGGGACCGGACCGAGTTCGAGCAGAATCACTTCCAGGTCATGGGCCTCGCCGGCGTGTGTCTGGTGAAGGACGAGATCGAGAAGGCGCACCGCATCGCGTCCCGGGCGCTCGAAGAGATCGACGGGATCCTCTTCGTCGTCGAGGATCCGGTGGACTCGATCGTCGTGCGCGGCGCGTCGGGGACTTCGGAGTTCGTGCGCACGCCGACCCTCTGCGCGGAAGTCATGGCGGGAAGCGCGGGGGCGTTCGATCGCGCCCTCGCGGCGCTGGACGCGGCGTTCCCCGGCGATCGCGTGGCCGGGAAGATTCTCTCCGACGGCAAATGACGAGCTTCGTCGAGCATCTGGCCTCGCAGATGGCGGGGCTGAAACAGGCGGGCACGTACAAGGAAGAGCTGGTCCTGCAGTCGGCGCAGGGGCCGCGCGTGAAGGTCGGCGGGCGCGAGGTCGTGATGCTGACCTCCAACAACTACCTGGGCTTCGCGAATCACCCGCGCATCCGGGAAGCCCAGAAGAAGGCGGTCGACCGCTGGGGCGCGGGGCTCGGGTCGGTGCGGTTCATCTGCGGGACGCAGGAGCTGCACAAGGAGCTCGAAGCCGAGATCGCGTCCTTCTTCGGATGCGACGACGCGATCCTGTACATGACGTGCTGGGCGGCGAACGAGGGCCTCTTCGCCGCGGTGCTGGAGGAGCCCGACGGGCTCTACTCGGACGAGCTCAACCACGCCTCGATCATCGACGGCGTGCGGCTGTCCAAGGCGAAGCGGTACCGCGCGCCGCACGGGGACCTCGCGGGCCTCGATCGAATGCTCGGCGAAGACAAGACGTCGCGCTTCAAGCTCTACATCACCGACGGCGTTTTCTCGATGGAGGGCGAGGAACAGGACCTGCGCGAGTGCGTGCGGATCTGCGAGAAGCACGATGCGATGCTCGCGGTGGACGACTCGCACGCGACGGGGGTCCTCGGGAAAACGGGACGCGGCACCGCCGAAGAGCAGGGCGTCTTCGGCAAGATCCCCGTGACGACAGGGACGCTCGGCAAGGCGATGGGCTCGGCGGCGGGCGGCTTCGTCACGGGCCCGAAGGCTCTGGTCGACACGCTGCGTCAGCGCAGCCGGACGTATCTCTTCTCGAACTCGCTGCCGCCGGCGGTGGCCGCGGGGGCGCTGGAGTCGTTTCGGCTCCTCAAAGAGGATCCCGCTCCCGTCGCCAGGCTTCGCGACAACGCGATGTATTACCGAAAGGCGATCTCGGAGGCGGGCTTCAAGATCCCGCACGGAACGCATCCGATCGTGCCGGTCATCGTGGGCGACACGGCAAAGGCGCTCGCGATGGGCAAGGCGCTCTTCGAAGAAGGCGTGTACGTCTCCGGCTTCGGCTTCCCCGTCGTGCCGCACGGCCACGCACGCCTGCGCTGCCAGGTCTCGGCGGCGCACGAGCGGGCCGACCTGGACCGGGCGATCGACGCGTTCAAGAAGGTCGGGAAGAAGTTCGAAGTCATCTGAGACGGTGGCGGCCATGATGGCCAAGACGGCCCGGCGCGTTCGGCTCTCGGTTTTCCTCCTCCTCATCCTTCTCCGGGGTCCGCTCGCGGCGCAGGCGCCTCCGCCCGAGCAGATCGACGTGTTGATCCAGGGGGGCACCGTCCTCACGATGGACGGCCAGCGCCGGGTGCTCGACAGCGGCGCCGTCGCCATCCGCGGAGAGCGCATCGTCGAGGTCGGGCCGGCGGAGGCGCTGTCAGGGAAATACACCGCGGCCCGGACCGTCGACGCCACGGGGAAGCTCGTCATGCCGGGGCTGATCAACACCCACGGCCACGCGGCGATGGTGCTGTTCCGCGGCCTCGCGGACGACCAGCCGCTCCAGGACTGGCTGACGAAGACGATCTTCCCGGCCGAGGCGAAGAACGTGACCGAGGATTTCGTGCGGCGCGGAGTGCGGCTCGCCTGCCTCGAGATGATCCTGGCCGGCACGACCACGTTCGTCGACATGTACTGGTTCGAGAACGCCGCCGCCGACGAGACGGCGAAAGCCGGGCTGCGCGGCGTGCTCGGGCAGGCGGTCATCGACTTCCCGGCGCCCGACAACAAGACCTGGCCCGAAATGATGAAGGCCGCCGAGGCGTACGTCGGGAAGTGGAAGGGACACGCGCTCGTGACGCCCGCGATCGCGCCGCACGCCCCGTACACGGTGTCGCTCGAGCACCTCAAGGAGGCCCATGCGCTCGCGACGCGGCTGGATGTGCCGTACGTGATCCACGTGGCCGAGACGCAGGACGAGGTCAGGACGATCGCGACCAGGTGGGGCATTTCGCCGGTGGCGTATCTGGATCAGGCCGGCGTCATGGACGCGCGCATGGTGGCCGCGCACTGCGTCTGGGTGAACGACGCGGACATCCGGGCCCTCGCGCGCCGGCAGGTCGGCGTGGCGCACTGCCCGCAGTCCAACATGAAGCTCGCGTCGGGGACGGCGCCCGTGCCCGCGATGCTCGCGGCCGGCGTGACCGTCGGGCTCGGCACGGACGGGGCCGCGTCCAACAATGACCTGGATCTCCTCGAGGAAGCGGACACGGCCGCCAAGCTCCACAAGCTCATCGGCATGAAGGCGGACGCCCTGCCGGCGAAGCAGGCGGTCGAGATGGCCACGCTCGGCGGCGCGCGGGTCATCAAGCGCGACAAGGACCTGGGCTCGCTCGAAGCCGGCAAGCTCGCCGACCTCATCGTCGTCCGCATGGACGCCCCGCACCAGACGCCGCTCTACAACGTCTACTCGCAGCTCGTCTACGCCACCAAGGCGTCCGACGTCGAGAGCGTCATGGTCCAGGGCCGGTTCCTCATGGAGGGCCGGGACGTCAAGACCCTCGACGCGGCGTCCGTCCTCGCCGGCGCGCAGGCGCTGAGGGATCAGATCCGAAAGAGCGTGGCGCGGTAGGGCGCGCGGCGCGTCGAGTCTGGGATCCTTCGGTCCTTCGGACCTCAGGATGACTGGCTCGAGGGAGCGCAACCTCGGCGCGGTCCCTTCAAGCCGTCATCCCGAGGCCGAGCCGGCCACCGACCCGACCACCGGAGGCAGACCCACGGCTTTAGGGAACGCTGGCGGCAGCCAGCGGTGACGCAGACCCTCAGCATCAGGCAACGCCGGCTGCAAGCCGGCGTTTACCCGAGGAATCCCGGACCGACTCGCGGCTCTACGTCAGCTTCTTTCGCGCGTTCTTGAGCAAGAGGAAGCAAAGCAGCCCGAACACGAGCGCACAGAGGATGCCGCCGGGAACGAGGCCGTTCTTGATGTCGGGGAACATGGCGGAGCCGAGGTCGAGCTTCTCGAGCAGCGTCGGCTTCTCCATATGGAGGACGCGGTCGCCGAAGAACGCGACGAACGCGATCAGCACCCCGCCGAGCGAGCCGCCGGCCACGAGACCGGTCGCGTAGAGCATTCCGGAAGAGAGCTCCGACTCCTCACCGGCCTGCCCTTCCTTCTTCCGGCGCCAGTTGTCGACGATCGATTTCATCACGCCGCCGATCCAGATGGGTGCGGTGGTCGACACCGGGAGGTACGCGCCGACCGCCCAGGAGAGGGCGTGGGCGCCCGCGAGCTGCGCCATGAAAGCCAGGAAGACGCCGACGAGCACCGGAGCCCACGGCAGGTTCTGCGCGAGGAGGCCCTTGATGATCGTCGCCATGAGCGTCGCCTGCGGGGCCGCGAGCTGCGGGCCGCCGATGCCGTGCGCCTCGGTACCGCGGTAGGTCTGGTCGAGCACGAAGAGCGTGATCGCGACGACGAGCGACGAGGTCACGACGCCGATGATGAAACCGATCTGCTGGCGCCGCGGCGTGGCGCCGACGATGTAGCCGGTCTTCAGGTCCTGCGAGGTCGCGCCCGCGTTGGCCGCGGCGACACAGACGATCGAGCCGACGCAAAGCGCCACGGCCTGGTAGACGTCGCCCTTCCAGCCGATGACGACGAAGACGACGCAGGTCATCATCAAAGTCGCGATCGTCATGCCGGAGATCGGATTCGAAGAGGTTCCGATGATTCCGACGATGCGCGAGGACACGGTCACGAAGAAAAAGCCGAAGACGACGATCAGCAGCGACATCAGGAGGGACTGCGGGAAGGGTCCGTGCGGGAACCCGGGCAGCACCGCCAGCAACACCACGATCACGAGCGAACCCAGGAGCACGATCCCCATGCCGAGGTCGTTGTCCGTGCGCTTGACGGCCACCGCGTCTTTGCCGCCGCCGATCGACTTCAGAGACTCGCGAAACGCCGACACGATCGTCGGGAGCGTCTTGATGAGCGTCATGACGCCGGCGCATGCCACCGCGCCTGCCCCGATATAGCGGATATACGCGCGGTAGATCCAGTTCGCGTAGGAGTTGCTGGCCATCCACGCGTCGGAGAAGCCGAGCGCCTTCAAATCCGCGACGACGCGGGTCTCCGGCACGAAGATGGCGATCAGCGGGATGAGCGCCATCCACGCCAGCAGGCCGCCGGAGAAGAGCTCCGAGGCGATGCGCGGCCCGATGATGTAGCCGAGGCCCAGGTACTCCGGCGTCACCGCGACGTCGAGGGTCGCCGCGGGGTAGGTCGGCGAGTCCTTCTTCGTCCGGAAGAAGATCGGCGTCTCCTGCCAGAGCCCGAGGATGCCGTAGAGAAACTTGTAGAGAAGCGAGGCGCCGACCCCGGCAAAGACCATCTTCGCGAGGTTGCCGCCCTTCTCGCCGGCGATGAGGACGTCGGCGCAGGCCATGCCCTCGGGGTAGGGCAGCTTGCCGTGCTCCTTGACGATCAAGGCGCGGCGCAGCGGGATCATGAAGAGCACGCCGAGCGTGCCGCCGAAGATTGCCAGCAGAGAAATTTGCAGGTACTTGAAGTAGTGCTCGCCGCCCGAGAGAAAGAGGAGCGCCGGAGCGGTGAAGACGGCGCCCGCGGCGACCGACTCGCCGGCCGAGCCGATCGTCTGGACCATGTTGTTTTCGAGGATCGTGGACTTGCCGATCTTCTTGAAGACGGCGATCGCGAGGACCGCGATCGGGACCGAAGCCGAGACCGTCAGGCCCGCCCGCAGCGCCAGATACACCGTCGCGGCGCCGAAGAGGATGCCGAAGAAGACGCCGAGCAGGATCGCCCTGAGGCTGAACTCCGCGATCTCCGAATCGGGCGAGACGTACGGACGAAATTCCGACCCGGGAGCGGAACCGTGCGCCATGCGACCTCCACCTATGCGTTGAATCGTTGGCCGGGATTATATGTGCCGGACGCTCCAGGACGGCCCCGCCGGGGCCGCGTTACACGCCTCAGGTGCCGCCGAAGCCGACGGTGACGCGGCCGTCTTCGAGGATCACCGGAACCTCGCGGCCTCCGGAAATCCGGATCATCCGCTCGAGCTCCGTCTTGTCGGATTTGACGTTGATGTACCGGACCGAGTACTTGCGCTTCGCGTAATCCTCACGGGCCGCGGTCGTGTAGGGTCAGGTGTCTTTTCCGAAGATCTCGACGCGTTTATCGATCGTCGCCATGCGGCCCCCCTTATCCCTCACCCGAATGATGCCCGATGCTATGATTTTTCCCAAGGAATCATGGGTAAGCGCGGCGCCGCCGTACTCCTGGCCCTCTTCGTCGCGGCGTCCGCCGCCGGGGGCACGGTCTCGGGCAAAGTCATCCTGGTCAAGGACGGCAAAGAGCTGTCCGATGCCTCGAACGTGGTGGTCTGGGTGGAGGGGACGCGGAAGCCCGGGACGAGCTCGACGCCGGCGACGGCCGTCTCCGGCGAAATGAAGTCGTCCTCCAAGCGCTTCCAGCCCCGCGTCGTGGCCGTCCCCAAGAACACGACCGTCGAGTTCCCCAACGCCGACCCGATCTACCACAACGTGTTCTCGGTCTCGGGCGCGAACCGGTTCGATCTCGGCCTCTACCGGAGCGGCGCCTCGAAGCCCAAGACCTTCGAGGCGGCCGGTCTGGTGCGCGTCTACTGCAACATCCACCCGCAGATGGTGGGGTTCGTCATGGTCGTGGACTCGGACTACGTGGTCGTGACGCCGCCGAGCGGCGACTTCACGCTCCCGAACGTGCCCGCGGGAACGCATACGCTGAAGGTCTGGCACGAAGAGGCGGCGAGCGAGCTCAGCATCCCCCTCACCGTGAAGGGCACCGGGGACACCCCCGCGGGCGCCGACATCCGCCTCGACATCTCGGCGTTCAAACCGGAGCCGCACAAGAACAAGTACGGCAAGGACTACAAGCCGCCGCCGGCCGACGAGGATGAGCGTTACTAACTCGATTTCGGTGGCGCCGGGCCCCGGCGCGACCTCGGGCGAGGTCCGGCCGAGGGGGCTGAAGCTTCCGCCTCCCGAGCCGCCCCGGTTCTCGCTGACGCTCAAAATCTTCCTGGCGATGGCGCTGCTGATCCTCATCGCCGTGGGCGGCGCCGTCGCCGTGGCGGCCTATCGCGCACGCCAGATCGCCGACGCCAAGATCGACGAGGACCTGAAGAAAGCGGGCCCGGGCTGGGAGTCGTTCCAGCAGAACCGCTTCGACGAGCTGCACCGCGCGCTCGCCGTGGTGGTCAACAACGCCGGCACGATCTCCATGATGTCGACGCTCGTCCCCGAGACGGGCGAGCCCGACCCCGCGACGGTCTTCGACACGTTGAAGCGCGAGCAGGCCTCGAGCGCCCGGGCGGACTTCATGATCGCGACGAACCCGCGGGGGGTGGCCCTCGCGCGCACCGACCGGCCCCTCCCCTACTCGGCGGATCTGTCGAACGTGCCCACGATCGCGGGCGCGCTCCAGGGCGCGCAGACCGAGGGGACCTGGCTGTCGGGCGGGAAGCTGTACCAGGTCGTCGCGATGCCGGTCCTCGAGGGAGGCTCGCGGCTGACGGGCGTGATCGCCGCGGCGTTCCAGATCAACGACGAGGTGGCGTCGAGCCTCGAGCGGCTGCTGAACACCCAGGTCGTGTTCCTCGCCGACGCGGCGAAGCCTTCCGAGCCGGCGAAGGCGGCTCTCGCCGCGTCGACGATGGGGGCCGCGACGGGGCCCGTGATGGCGGCGATCGAGGGACGAAACGATCTCGTTCAGGCGGTCCTGCGGCAGGGCAAGACGATCGGGCCGCTGGCACTGCAGATTTCCGGCGACACGTATCTCGCGTACTTCCTTCCCATCCGCTCCTCCACCGACCAGCTCGTCGGTTCCGCGGTCGCGCTGCGGAGCCGGGACCGCGAGCTCGCGGCGTTCCGCCAGATCCAGACGATCCTGATCGCGGTCGGCCTCGCGGCGCTCGTCATCGCGTTCATCGTTTCGTTCTTCCTGGCACGGAAGATCACGGGCGGCGTGGGGCGGCTCGTCCGGGCCACCGAGCAGGTGCGCGTCGGCAACCTCGACGCCGCGGATCTGCCCGTCGATTCCAAGGACGAGATCGGGATCCTCGCGCGGTCCTTCCGCGCGATGCTCGAGGAGCTCCGCGAGAAGGCGGCGCTCGAGCAGTACGTGGCGTCTCTGACGATGTCGATGGGAGGGACGAGCGATGCCGAGACGGTCGTGGCCGGGGCGATTCCGCTGCGCGGCGGCGAGCCGACGGTCGGCCAGACATTCGCCGGCCGCTACGACATCCAGGGCGTGCTGGGGCGCGGCGGCATGGGCGTGGTCTACCGGGCGCATGACCGGGACCTCGACGACCTCGTGGCCATCAAGACGCTCCGGAGCGAAGCGCTTTCGGCGGATCCATCGCTGCTCGACCGGTTCAAGCAGGAGATCCGTCTCGCCCGGCGCATCACGCATCCGAACATCCTGCGCACCCATGACCTCGGCGAAACGCTGGGCCTGCGTTACCTCTCGATGGAGTTCGTGAAAGGGCTGACCCTCAAGCAACTCGTGGAGGCCGGCGACATCCTGCCGACCCCCGTCGGGCTGCGCATCGCCAAGCAGATCTGCGCGGGACTCGCGGCGGCGCACGAGGTCGGCGTGATCCACCGCGACATCAAGCCGCAGAACATCATCATCGAGGCGACCGGCGGCCTCAAGATCATGGACTTCGGCATCGCGCGCCTGAAAGAGGAGCGCGGCATGACCGCCGAGGGCACCGTCGTCGGCACGCCCGACTACATGTCGCCCGAACAGGCCCGCGGGCAGCAGCTCGACTTCCGCTCCGACATCTACTCGACCGGCGTCGTGCTCTACGAGGTCTTCACGGGCACGATCCCGTTCGAGGGCGAGACGCCGCTGGCCGTCGTGCTCAAGCACATCCAGGAGGCGCCTCCGTCGCCTCAGACCCGGAACCCGCGGATCGATCCGCGCATCTCGCAGATCATCCTGAAGTGCATGCAGAAGGACCCGAAGGACCGCTACCAGACGGTCAACGACCTCTACGAGGCGCTGACCCGCGCGACGGCGCAGGCGGCGTGATCGTCCGGCGGGCGCTCGCGGTCGCGGGGGGCGTACTCCTCTCGGGGTGCGCCTTCGCGCAGGACA
>Ga0207682_10001604_pt1 | contig 10396 bp, 7 predicted proteins | sample KBSM63metaG_FD_184332 | JGI IMG/M metagenome (GOLD analysis project Ga0207682, IMG submission 184332) | Miscanthus rhizosphere microbial communities from Kellogg Biological Station, Michigan, USA - KBS M6-3 metaG (SPAdes) (version 2) | ecosystem: Host-associated > Plants > Roots > Rhizosphere >... | reverse complement strand
CTCGACGTGGTTCAGGTTCAGCTGGTTCCAGTCGACGATCGACGGCACCGCGCGCCCGCGCAGCGCGTCGATGTTCGCCATGCCCTTCGCGTCGAGGTACTCCGAGAGGCCGTCGCAGAGGTCCTGCGCGATCTTGAACCCGTAGGTCATCGCCGCGGTGCAGATCTGCACGTTGCCGCAGCCGAGCGCGATGAACTCGGCCGCGTCCTTCCACGTCGTGATGCCGCCGATCCCGGAGATCGGAAGCCCGGCCATCTCCGTCGATCGTGCGATCTCGGCGACCATGTTCTGCGCGATCGGCTTGACCGCCGGGCCGCAGTAACCGCCGTGCGAGCCCTGGCCGCCGGTGCTCGGCACGATCAGCAGCGAGTCGAGGTCGACGCCCATCACCGAGTTGATCGTGTTGATCAGCGAGACCGCATCGGCGCCGCCGCGGTGCGCGGCGAGCGCCGGCGGCTTGATGTCGGCGACGTTCGGCGTCAGCTTCACGATCACCGGCAGCTTCGTGTAGTGCTTGCACCATCGCGTGACCATCTCGATGTATTCGGGCACCTGGCCGACCGCCGAGCCCATGCCGCGCTCGCTCATGCCGTGCGGGCAGCCGAAGTTCAGCTCGACGCCGTCGCAGCCGGTGTCTTCGACCTGCGGCAGGATTGCGCGCCAGGCGTTCTCCTCGCATGGCACCATCAGCGAGACGACGACCGCGCGGTCGGGCCAGCGGCGCTTGATGCGGGCGATCTCGGCGAGGTTGACCTCGAGCGGCCGGTCGGTGATCAGCTCGATGTTGTTGAAGCCGATCAGGCGCCGGTCCTGCGAATAGAGCGCGGCGTAGCGCGGCCCGTTGACGTTGACGATCGGCGGCCCCGCCTCGCCGAGCGTCTTCCAGACCACGCCCCCCCAGCCTGCCTCGAAGGCGCGGACGACGTTGTATTCCTTGTCGGTCGGCGGCGCCGACGCGAGCCAGAAAGGATTCGGGCTTTCGATGCCGGCGAAGGTGCTGCGAAGGTCGGCCATGGCGGTGCTCGATGGATCAGGCTGCGGTGCGCCGGACGCGGTTGAAGGAGGCGGCGCGAGGCGACGTCGCGAGCGCACGATCGATCGAATGCGCGGCGATCTTGCCGTGCTCGACCGCCTCGACGGTCAGGTCCTGCCCGCCGAACGTGCAGTCGCCGCCGGCCCAGACGCCGGGCAGCGAGGTGCGGCCTTCGGCGTCGACTTCGATGCGGCCGGCGCGCAGCCGCAAAGTCGCCAGTGTCGGATCGGCGAGCACGAGAGTCTGACCGATCGCCTTGAAGACAGTGTCGACCGATGTGGTCGAGGTCTCGCCGGTCTCCAGCAAGCGGCCATCGGTTTCGCGCACCGTCGCGAACGTCGCGCCGACAACCGCGCTGTCGGCGACCTCGAGTGACTTCAGCACGCTCCACGTCCGGATCGTCACGCCGTTCAACTGCGCCCACTCGCGCTCATAGGTCGAGGCCGGCATCTGCGCCTGGTCGCGCCGGTAAACGATCGTCACGACGTCGGCGCCGAGCTTGCGCGACTGCACCGCCGCGTCGACCGCGGTCATGCCGCCACCGAGCACGACGACGCGGCGGCCGACCGGCAGCGCACTGTAGTCGGCGACCTGGCGCAGCGCGGCGATGAAGTCGACCGCGTTCTGCACGCCGTTCGCGCTCTCGTCGGCCAGGCCGAGCGCGTTGACGCCGGCGAGGCCGACGCCGATGAAGACCGCGTTGAAGCGCTGCGTCAGGTCATCGAGCAAAAGCTGTTCACCGAGCGCCTGCCCGCATTGCAGCTCGATGCCGCCGATCGAGAGCAGCCAGTCGATCTCCTTCTGCGCGAAGCCGTCGACCGTCTTGTAGGTCGCGAGCCCGTACTCATTCAGGCCACCCGGCTTCGGCCTCGCGTCGAACACGGTGACGTCGTGACCGAGCAGCGCGGCGCGGTGCGCGCACGACAGTCCGGCCGGCCCGGCGCCGACCACCGCGATGCGCCGGCCGGTCGATGCCGCGCGCTGGAACATCGGCGCGCCGGGCTTCGAAAAATAGTGGTCGGTCGCATGGCGCTGCAGCAGGCCGATCTCGACCGGCTTGTCCTCGTGCGTGTTGCGCACGCAGGCCTGCTCGCACAGCACCTCGGTCGGGCAGACGCGGGCGCACATGCCGCCGAACACGTTGGCCTCGAGGATCGCGCGCGCCGCGCCGCGCGGGTTGTCCTCGCCGATCCGGCGGATGAACGACGGGATGTCGATGCCCGTCGGGCAGGCCTGGATGCAGGGCGCGTCGTGGCAGTAGTAGCAGCGCTCGGCCTCGATCAGCGCCTGGGCGCGGGTCAGCGGCGGATGGGCGTCGCCGAAGTTGTCGGCGTACTGGGCGTCCGTCAGGCGGCCGGCCTGGATATCGGGCTTCGGCATCGCGCTCAGGCGGCGCGCGCGACCGGCTGCGGCACGTGCAGCTCGGCCTGTCGCTTGAGCGCGTCGAACACCGGTGCGAATGCGGGCCGCTTCACGTAGCGGCCGGCGCCGCGCTCGGTGCGCAGCTCGCCGTCGGCCCAGACGATCTTGCCCTGCGACAGCGTGACCTTCGCGAGGCCGGTCACGTTGCGGCCCTCGAACACGTTGTAGCCGACCTTCGAGATGCTGGTTGCGGTCGAGATCGTCTTCGTCGCGTTCGGGTCCCAGACCACGAGGTCGGCATCGCTGCCCGCGGCGATCGCGCCCTTGCGCGGATAGAGGTTGAAGATTTGCGCCGCATTGGTCGACGTCACGCGGACGAATTCGTTCTGCGTCAGCCGGCCGGTGCGCACACCGGCATCCCACAGTACCGACATGCGGTCCTCGACGCCGGCGCAGCCGTTCGGGATCTTGCTGAAGTCGTTGCGGCCCATGCCCTTCTGGTCGCCGCAGAACGCGCAATGGTCGGTCGCGGTCGTGTGCAGGTGGCCGGCAGCGAGCGCGCCCCACAGCGCGTCCTGGTGGTGCTTGGCGCGGAACGGCGGGCTCATCACGTGCGCCGCGGCGACGTTCCAGTCCGGGTTTTGGTAGACGGATTCATCGATCGTCAGGTGCCCGGCGAGCGCTTCGCCGTAGACGCGCTGGCCGTGGCTGCGCGCGCGAATGATCGCGTTGACGGAGTCGGCACACGAGACGTGGACGATGTAGAGCGGCGTGCCGAGCACCTCGGCGATCCGGATCGCGCGCTCGGCCGCTTCGGCCTCGACCGCCGGCGGGCGCGACAGCGGATGGCCCTCGGGCCCGGTGATGCCGGCCTCGACCAGCTTCTTCTGCATCTGAAACACGAGCTCGCCGTTCTCGGCGTGCACCGTCGGCAATGCGCCGAGCTCGAGCGCCCGGCTGAAGCTGTTCACCAGCACCTCGTCGTCGGCCATGATCGCGTTCTTGTAGGCCATGAAGTGCTTGAAGCTGTTGACGCCGTGCTCGTGCACCAACGTCCCCATGTCGGCATGCACGCTGTCGTCCCACCACGTCACTGCGACGTGGAAGCTGTAGTCGGCACAGGCCTTTTCGGCCCAGCCGCGCCAGTCGTTCCAGGCCTGCATCAGCGGCTGCTTCGCATTCGGAATGACGAAGTCGATGATCATCGTCGTGCCGCCGGACACGCCCGCTGCGGTGCCGGTATAGAAGTCGTCCTTCGTCACCGTGCCCATGAAGGGCAGCTCCATGTGGGTGTGCGGATCGATGCCGCCGGGCAGCACGAGCGCACCGCCGGCATCGACGATGGTCGCACCGGCGGGCGCCTGCAAGTCCGGCCCGACCGCGCGGATCAGGCCGCCTTCGCACAGCACGTCGGCGCGCACGCTCGACTCGGCATTGACGACGGTGCCGCCGCGGATCAAAACGCTGCTCATGACTTCAGACTCCCTGTCGTTCTCGATGTGATCTCACTGCCGACGATGGCGCCGCGGCTCACGCGACCGCGACCGTTTCGCGGCTCTTGCCGGTGACCGGCAGCTCGTTCGCCTTTGCGAGCATCGCCTGGAACAGCACGTTGCCGCCGGCCTCGATCCACTCGGGCTTCGCGTCCTCGATCTCGTTGTGGCTGATGCCGCCGATGCACGGCACAAAGATCATCGCAGTCGGCGTCACCGTCGACATGTAGCAGGCGTCATGACCGGCGCCCGAGACGATCTCGCGCGTCACGTAGCCGAGCCGCTTCGCACCCGACCGCACCATCTCGACGCAGCTCTCGTCGAAGTGGACGCAGTCGTACTGGAAGATCTGCTTCAGGTCGTGCTCGAGCTTGCTCTCGGCGGCGATCTTCGCGACGCCTTCCTTCAGCTCGGCCTCCATCTGCAGCAGCTGGTCGTCGTGCGGGCAGCGGAAATCGACCGTCAGCCACGCGCGCCCCGGTATCACGTTCCGCGAGTTCGGGTAGACGTTCAGCATGCCGACCGTCGAGACAGCCAGCGGCGCGTGCTTCAGGCCGATCTCGCGCACCAACTGCACAACCTTCGCGGCGCCGAGCAGCGCGTCGCGGCGCACCGGCATCGGCGTCGGGCCGGCGTGCGATTCTTGGCCGGTCAACGTCAACTCGTACCAGCGCTGGCCCTGCGCATCGGTGACGACGCCAATCGTCTGGCCTTCGGCCTCGAGGATCGGGCCCTGCTCGATGTGGGTCTCGAAGAACGCGTGGACCGGGCGGTTGCCCATCGGCTCGCTGCCGAGGTAGCCGATGCGCTTAAGCTCTTCGCCGAGCGTCTCGCCGTCCTGATCGGTGCGCGAGTGGCCGTATTCGAGCGAGAACACGCCAGCGTAGACGCCCGAGCCGACCATCGCCGGCGCGAAGCGCGAGCCTTCCTCGTTGGTCCAGACCGACGCCTCGACCGGCCGCTCGGTCTCGATGCCGTGGTCGTTCAACGTCCGAATCACTTCGAGTCCGGCCAGCACGCCGTAGACGCCGTCGAAGCGGCCGCCGGTCGGCTGGCTGTCGAGGTGGCTGCCGGTGCCGACCGGCGCGAGGTTGTTGTTGCGACCCGGCCGGCGCGCGAAGATGTTGCCCATCTGGTCGACCTTGACCGAGCAGCCGGCCTCCTGGCACCAGCGCACGAACAGGTCGCGGCCCTGCTTGTCGAGATCGGTCAGGGTCAGGCGGCAGACGCCTCCTTTCGGCGTCGCGCCGATCTTCGCCATCTCCATCAGGCTCGCCCACAGGCGATTGCCGTTGATCCTCAGTTCCGATGACTTGGCGTCGCCCATGGCGTGCTCCCGGTGGCTGCTGCGAAATCCAGTTTATGCGCCGTTTCAGGCCGACCGTCCAGCGGGCGCTGCCCGGGCGGCCATGAAGGCGGTCGACGGCGGGCGGCCGTCGAGGTGCAGCGACGCGACCGCCGCCGGCGACTCCGCGATGCAGCGGCCGCGCCGCCAGACCCGCAGCCGGGTCGCGCGCAGCCGGATCGCCTCGATCGGGTCGCGCGCCTGCAGCAGCACGAAGTCGGCGTGGCAGCCCGCGGCGATCCCGTAGCCGTCGAGGTGCAGGATGCGCGCCGGGTTGACGGTGACCGCGTCGAAGCATTGCCGCATCGCAGCCTGGCTCGTCATCTGCGCGACGTGCAGCCCCATTGAGGCGACCTCGAGCATGCAGGCGCTCCCCATCGGGTACCACGGGTCCATCACGCAGTCGTGGCCGAACGCGACGGTCAGGCCGGCCGCCATCTGCTCGGGCACGCGCGTCATGCCGCGTCGCTTCGGGTAGGTGTCGTGGCGGCCTTGCAAGGTGATGTTGATGAGCGGGTTCGAGACCACGTTGAGCTGCGCCTCGGCCATCAGCGGCAGCAGCTTCGAGACGTAGTAGTTGTCCATCGAATGCATCGACGTCAGGTGCGAGCCGGTCACGCGGCCGTGTAGGCCGAGTCGATGCGTCTCGGCAGCGAGCGTCTCGACGTGGCGCGACAGCGGGTCGTCGGATTCGTCGCAATGCATGTCGACGAGGCGGCCTTGCTCGGCCGCGAGCTCGCAGAGCAGCTTCACGCTGGCCGCGCCGTCGGCCATTGTGCGCTCGAAGTGCGGGATGCCGCCGACCACGTCGACGCCCATCTCGAGCGCGCGCTTCAGGTTGTCGAGCGCGCCCGGCGCGCGCAGCACGCCGTCCTGCGGGAACGCGACGAGCTGCAGGTCGAGGTACGGCGCGACCCGCTTCCTGACGTCGAGCAGCGCCTCGACCGCGAGCAGGCGGGCATCGCAGACGTCGACGTGCGAGCGGATCGCACCGATGCCGCGCGCAACCGCCCAGTCGCAGTAGGCGAGGGCGCGCTCGACAAGCGCCTCGTGGGTCAGGTCTGGCTTCAGTTCGCCCCACAGCGCGATGCCTTCAAGCAGCGTGCCGCTCTGGTTGATGCGTGGCAGGCCGTGGCTCAACGTCGCGTCCATGTGGAAGTGCGCGTCGATGAACGGCGGCGAAAGGAGCAAGCCGTTCGCATCGACCTTGTCCCCCGCCGGCGCGTCGAGCCCGGCCGTTACCTCGACGATGCGGCCGTTCGCCACCGCGACTGACATGCCGCTGCGGCCGTCCGGCAGCGTCGCGTTAGTGACCAGCAGGTCGAGCATCAGCGTTCTCCCTTGCGATACGGCTTCATCAGCGCGTGAGGATAGGCCGCCTTGCGTGCGACCAGCACGAGCGCGACGATCGACAGCGCATACGGCAGCATCAGGTAGATCTGGTACGGCAGCACCTGGCCCGCGCCCGACTGCTGCAAGCGCAGCTGCAGCGCATCGCAGAAACCGAACAGCAGCGCGCCGAGCAGCGCCTTGCCCGGCCGCCACGAAGCGAAGACGACCAGCGCGACGCAGACCCAGCCGCGGCCGTTGATCATGTTGAAGAAGAACGCGTTGAAGGCCGACAGCGTGAGGAACGAGCCGGCGATCCCCATCAGCGCCGAGCCGGCGACGATCGCGCCGGTCCGCGTCGCGGCGACCGAGACGCCCTGGCCCTCGGCCGCCTGCGGGTTCTCGCCCACCATCCGCACCGCGAGGCCGAGCGGCGTGCGGTGCAGTGCATAGGCGATTAGCGGCACCAGCAGCAGCGCGAACAGGGTCAGCGGTGTCTGCGCATCGAGGATCGGCACGCCCAGCCCGCTCATCTCGCCGAACGGCACGATCGTCGGCGGTGTGTTGACCTTCGGGAAGCTGACGCGATAGCCGTAGTAGCTGAGCGACGTCGCGAGCAACGTGATGCCGAGCCCGGTGACGTGCTGCGACAGTGCAAGGCCGACGGTCAGTGCTGCATGCAGCAGGCCGAATGTGGCGCCGGTCAGCGCTGCGACCGCTACGCCGCCCCAGAGCGGCAGGCCAAGGTAGACCGCAAGCCAGCTGGTGAATGCGCCGGCCACCATGATTCCTTCGATGCCCAGGTTGAGCACGCCGGCGCGCTCGCACAGCAGCACGCCGAGCGTGCCGAGGATCAGTGGGGTCGCGATGCGCAGGGTCGCAACCCAGAACGCGGGGTTCGCGAGGATTTCGGCGAAGGCGCTCATCTCACGAGCCCTGGCGTCGCACAGAGCGCGCGCAATCGATCGTCTGCGGCGACGCTCATCGCATCCGCACCCGATACTGCGTCAGCAGCGTCGCGACCAGCACCGCGAGCAGCGAAGCCGCGACGATCACGTCGGCGATGTAGGTCGGCACCGCCAGCGCGCGACTCATGCTGTCGGCGCCGACCTGCACGCCGGCGACGAACACGCCGGCAGCCAGCACGCCGAGCGGATGCAGCCCGGCCAGCATCGCGATCACGATGCCGCCATAGCCATAGCCCGGCGACATGTCGAGCGTGACGTAGCCGGTCCGGCCGGCGACCTCGATCGCGCCGGCCAGCCCGGCGAGCGCGCCCGACAGCAGCGCGACGGCGACCATCGTGCGCGTCACCGGCACGCCGGCGAATGCAGCGGCGCGCGCGTTCGCGCCGAGCGCGCGGATGTCGAAGCCGAGCACCGAGTACTTCATCAGCGCCCACAGCATTGCGGCCAGCGCGATCGCCCAGACCAAGCCGGTGTGGACGCGCGTCTGCGGGATCAGCTTCGCCAATTCGAGCTCGCCCTGCAGCGCGACGCTCTGCGGCCAGCCCATCGCCGTCGGATCCTTCATCGGGCCGTCGAGCAGCGCGCCGACGCCGAGCAGCACGATGAAGTTCAGCAGCAGGGTCGTCACGACCTCGTCCACGCCGAGGCGCAGCTTCAGCCACGCCGGGCCGAGCAGCAGCAGTGCGCCGGCGAGCGCAGCGGCGGCCATCATCAGCGGGAACAGCAGCCATGGCGGTTGCGTGAAGCCGCTGCCGCCGTGCAACCCGCCGACCGCGATCGCGGCGATCGCACCGGCGTAAAGCTGGCCTTCGGCGCCGATGTTGAAGAGGCGCGCCTTGAACGCGACGGTGGCCGCGAGCCCGGTCAGCACCAGCGGCGTCGCCCGGGTCAAGGTCTCGCTGAGCGCGAACACCGAGCCGAAGCCGCCCTGAAACAAGAGGCCGTAGGTGCGCAGGACCGGCGCACCGGCCCACAGCACCAGCAGCGCACTGACGACCAGGGTGAACGCGACTGCGCCGGTCGGCGCCAGCACCAGCGCCGCCGCCGAGCGCGCCGGTCGCTTCTCGAGTCTCACGATGCGTCCTTCGGCAGCGTAGCCGCCGAGGCGGATGAGACCGTGCGGTTGGGTCTCACACAGTGTCCTTTCGCGGCGCGGTCCTCGAGGCGGACCCAGTCATCAAGCCTCACGCGGCCTCGCGTCGCAACGCGTCGCTCTCCGGCACACCGGTCATCGCGAGGCCGATCGCCGCGCGGGTCCACCGCGTCGCGTCGATCGCTTCGGTCAGATGGCCGGCGTGCATCACCGCGACCCGGTCGCCGAGTGCAAGCACCTCGTCGAGGTCGTCGCTGATCACGAGCACCGCAGCCCCGGCGTCGCGTGCCGCGATCAACCGGTCATGGACGAACGCGACTGCGCCGACATCGAGGCCCCAGGTCGGCTGGTGGGCAACGATCAAGGAGGTCGGTGCATCACCTTCGACCGGCAGCAAGGCGCGGCCGAGGATCAGCTTCTGCATGTTGCCGCCGGACAGCGCGCGCGCCGGCGCGAGCGGACCTCCGCCGCGCACATCGAATGTCTTCACCACATGTTCGGCATGGCGCCGGGCCGCATTGCGTCGGACCCAACCACCCCGCGAGAACGCCGGGCTGCGCAGACGTTCGGAGACCGCGTTCTCCCACACCGTCAGATTGCCGATCACGCCGACGCCGGAACGGTCTTCGGGAATGCGCGCGACGCCGCGATGGACCAGCCAGACCGGATTCGCGCGCAGCGCGTCGTCGCGCAGCCGCAGCGAGCCCGAAGCGATCTCGCGCGTCCCGCACAGCACGTCGGCGAGCGCGACCTGGCCATTGCCGGAGACGCCGGCGATCGCGACGATCTCGCCGGCGCGCAAAGTCAGCGAGACGTCGTCGAGCCGGTCGCGCCCGGCGCCGTCGGTACCGATTCGATCGAGCACGCAGAGCGCTGCGCCGACGCGCGCAGTCGGCCGCCTGACGCTCTCCTGCACCGCGTGGCCGACCATCCACGCAGCGAGTTGCTCGCGCGTCGTCTCGGCGGCGCGCGCTTCGGCGACCAGCTTGCCGGCGCGCAGCACCGCGACGCGGTCCGAGACGCGCAGCACCTCGGCGAGCTTGTGGCTGATGAAGATGATCGACAAGCCCTCGGCGACGAGCAGCCCAAGTGTGGCGAAGAGGGATTCGGATTCCTGCGGCGTGAGCACCGCCGTCGGCTCGTCGAGGATCAGCACGCGCGCGTCGCGCGTGAGCGCCTTCAGGATCTCCACGCGCTGCCGCTCGCCCACCGAGAGGCTGCCGACGCGCGCTTCCGGGTCCACGCGCAAGCCGAATCGTTCCGCGGTCGCGAGCAGCTTGCGGCGCGCCTCGCGGCGGCGCGACGCGGGGCGCCACAACGCTTCCGTGCCGAGCATCACGTTGTCCTGCACGGACAGGTTGTCGGCGAGCGTGAAATGCTGGTGCACCATCCCGATGCCGGCGGCCAACGCCGCCTTCGGATTGCCGGGCGGCAGCGGCCGGCCGAAGGCCTCGATCTCGCCCGCGTCGGCCACGTAGTGCCCGAACAGGATGGACATCAGCGTCGATTTGCCCGCGCCGTTCTCGCCGAGCAGCGCCAGCACCTCGCCGGCCTGCAGGTCGAGAGAGATGTCGTCATTGGCCACCAGTGCGCCGAAGCGCTTGGTGATGCCGCGCAGGGCAAGGACTTGGGCCAAGAAGTGCTACTTGGGGGTGAGCTTCACTTCGCGGTTGATTGGGGCTGGCTGTCGTCCACCTTGACTGTGAACTTGCCCGAGAGGATGTCGGCCTGCTTCGCCTTGACCTTGGCGGCGATGTCAGCCGGCACCTTCTT
>Ga0207682_10001602_pt1 | contig 10397 bp, 7 predicted proteins | sample KBSM63metaG_FD_184332 | JGI IMG/M metagenome (GOLD analysis project Ga0207682, IMG submission 184332) | Miscanthus rhizosphere microbial communities from Kellogg Biological Station, Michigan, USA - KBS M6-3 metaG (SPAdes) (version 2) | ecosystem: Host-associated > Plants > Roots > Rhizosphere >... | reverse complement strand
GTATCCGCGCGGCAGCGGCAGTGCGGCGAACGGCAGGCCGTTGAGGGGGCCATCCGGAAGGATCAGCAGCCGCTTCGCCTTGACTCCCCCGAGCAGGCCACCTAACAGGGATGCGAACGGAGAATCCTGGGCGATCCTGACACCAGCGCGTTGCTGTTCAACGAAAGCGTTCACGAGATCCTGCAAAACGCGCCGTCCCGGAAGCGCGCTGTGCCGCAGCCCCGTGTGCGTCAGCAGCCAGACATGCGAGCGCTGGTCGCCGACGAAGTACGCCAGCACCGCCGTATCGTCAGGCAATGCGGCTTGCACCTCGCCGAGTGATTCGGCGATACCAAAATGGTAGTTAGACTCCACGCCGTGCTGGTCGACCGTCCGTGCTTCGAGCCGTGCCTGCACTTCGTCGATGAGGCGTCGCGTTTCGTGAACGTCGGCATCCCCGGGGCTTCCCTTGCGCATGCGGCGCTCGAGGTCGACCTGCAGCGCGGTCATCCGTTCGCGAAGTCGATCGGCGTTCACATCGCGCTCGGCTTCGCCGGCATGCGCGGCGTGCGCAAGACGATCCCCCAGCGAACGCGCACGGATTGCCTCCGCCACCCGGAACGCTTTCCACTCGGCCACGACGTCCCCGGGCTCGCCGGTGGCCAGATCCACTTCGATGCGCGACTCGTAAGGGGCGTAGCTGGCCGACAGAAAACGCGCACGCAACTCGGGATTGGCCGAGTTCACGCGAATACGCGTCTCGATGCCGACCGCGATGTCGGCAGCGGCGTCCGCGCCCGACAAATCGCTCGCCGCGAGCAGGGCCAGTGCGAGGGCGGAACTCGTGTCGATCCGGTTGAAGTCCAGCTTCAGTCGCGCATAGATGCCGTCGGCTTCACGCAGGTCCGCCAGGGCTTCGGCGCTGCGCCCCTGTTTTTCGCGCAGCCTTGCGCGCTCGGCAAGCGCAGCTGCGCGCGACGGTTCGTTCTTTGTGAGTAACGCCTGCGTCAGCAGTATGTCCGCGCCACGCAGGTCGCCAAGCGCCCGCAACTCGCCGGCGATGAGCGCGCGCGTGCGGTCGATGGTGATGCCATTCTTGTCCTGCCGCTCGGCGCGGCGCAGATAGTCGAGGGCGGTGTCGTGCTGGCCCAGTTCCGCCGCGGCGTTGCCCGCCAGGCGCAAAGCCGATACCAGGCCGGCCTGGTCTTGCGCCCGCTCATATAGAGGCAGCGCGTTTTCCAGGGTAGCCAGAGCCTGCTCCACACTGCCGCTGCGAAACTGGATAGACGCGAGCGCCGCGAGTTCGCGGGCCGTCTGGCTGGTGTCACCGCGAGCGGAGAAGACTTCCAGCGCTTCGGTATGCAGCATGAGTGCGCGGTCGAACTCCCCGAGTGTGATCAGGCTGTTTCCCAGATTGCCGATGAGTGTCGCGTACAGGTCCGGATTGCGGTCGCGCTCGATGAGCGGCAACACCGCATCGAACATCTCGACCGATTGCGCGGCGTTGCCTCGCCGCACGGCAGCGGCCGCCAGATTCTGGATCGCGCGCACCTCGAACACCCTGTCATGGCGAAGATTCGCACGCACGCGGATTGCCTGGTAAACGGGAACACACGGTTCATAGTCGCCTAACACGAGCTCGCGGATGCAGCCGACGAGCATCGCATTCATGGCATCGCTGTACAGCTCGTGAGCGTCGAAATAGGCCTGTGCGCGCTGGGTGCGTGCAACAGCCGCGTCGAGCAGCGCACGCTGCTCGAGGCGCGAGACGTCCGCACCCATGCCGGTGGCGATGTTGAATTCATTGAGAGCGCGCAATACAGCGGCGCGCGCCGCGCCAGTCTCGTCACCGGCAGCGATGAAATGCGCTTGCGACGACTCGGCCGAACGGCGCCCATCCTGAAATTCGAACAGGAGGTTGAACTCGACGTAGCCGCGCTGATATTCGGCCTCCGCCAGCGCCTGCAGGTCGTTGACGGCTTCGAAATGGGCCGCCGCCTGACGTAGCGGCGATATCGCCGCGCGCCACGACGCAGAGTCCGGATTTGCAATGAGCTCGTTCCCGATCCCCAGCGCCATGTAACCGAGCAGGCGTTCATCGATGGGCGAATCTGCCGTGGGCCGCGGCCAACGCAGGATGCGCACCGCGGCGGCGCCCCGCCAGGCGCGCTGATCGACACTCGACACCAGGATGCGCACGCTTGCCGGCTGCTCGAGGCTAACTACCGTCCGGTGGAGGCCATGCCGGAGGTATGCATCGGCGAGTTCGGTGTGCCGTTTACCGGCGTCGATACCGACGCGCACGTCGATGTCCCGTTCGCGGACCTCGACGACGTAGATGCCGGCCCGCAGTTGGCGGACCAGCGACTGGGGAGACGCGCCCTGGATGGTCAGTTCCGTCGAGTATTCGACAAGGGGTTCAGCCTGGAAACCGCCCGAGCAGGCCGAAAACCACAGGACCTGCGCGATGCAAATGGTCCGGAACCAGCATGCGCTTGGATTTTTTCTATGTTCAGCCGTAACGCTGCTGCGTACGCGCATTTCTGGCGAGTCCCCTTCCTTCCGGCGCCAATGTTTACAGGCACCTGCGTCGCCCCGCAATCTCGATTAGAAAATGTAGGCAGGGTTTGTAGTAACTCCTTGATTGAAAATACTTTGTCTTATGACAGTCCGAGGTGAGAGAAACCCTGAAGTCATGACACTACATATCAACCAGGCCAAAAAAAGTGCCGGGACGAACAGGGCCAGATGAATAGCGCGGACGTCTTTTCGCTCGAGTTCGACATGCAGACGCGTACCTCGTCGCTGGCGAAGATCCTCGAGCGGTTTCGCGCCACCGAAATCGGTGCCGGCACCCATCGCCAGTTGCTGCTCGAACTCAACCATGTGATCAACGTCCATTCGCGGCTTCGGGAAGTTGCCGCGGACGTGGTACCGCCGGAGGACTGGACTTCCTGGCACGAGTTGCTCGCAGTACCGGCACTCGCCTTTGAACAGGGGCGGTCGTTTCTCGATGACTTGCGCGCACTCGGGCTCAATTCCATGGACAGCGTTTCGCTGACGCCGCTGCCGCAGACAATCGCCCTCGCCGCATACGCTCACTATCAGCTGGTCGAACGCGCCACGGTGGGCCTGGTCGGTTACCTGTGGTTCTTCGAACGCATGCCCCGCCTCTTCTATCCGTTGTGGAGCGATGCATGTCGGCGCGGCGGCGTCCCTGAAAAGGCACAGCGCGCACTCGCGGAAGGCGCGGTCATCGATCCGGTGCGCGATCAGCAGATGATGAATTGCTGCCGGCAGATCGTGCGGCGGCCGCGCGATCTGGGTCTCGCAACGCAAAGCCTGCACGACACCGCTGAGCTTTTTGCGACGATGGTTGACGCGGCCCTGCAGCGCGCCGAGCGGCGACCGTTGCTCGCGCCGGAAAATGCAGTGCTCGGCAACGGGATCGGCCAGGTCGCCTGAAAAAAATGGGGCCAGACCCCATTTCCCTTTACCATCCGCGCGTGATTTACCTCATCGACGCGTCGGTCTACGTGTTTCGCGCCTATTACTCGATGCCGCCCGACATGGTCGACGGCGACGGCCATCCCGCGCACGCGACTTTCGGCTTCGCACGATTTCTCGGCGACCTCATCGAGCGCGCCCAGCCCCGTTACATCGCCGTGGCCTTCGATGAGAGTCTCACGACATCGTTTCGCAACCAGATCTATCCAGCCTACAAGGCGAACCGCGACCCGGCGCCGGCGGATCTCAAGCTGCAGTTCGAGCGCTGCCGCGAATTCTGCCGCCACGCCGGCATTCCGGCCTTCAGTCACGCCGAGTACGAGGCGGACGATATCGTCGGCACCTTGATGACCCGCTGCCGCAGCGAAGGTCTGCGCGCCACTCTGGTGACGCGCGACAAGGATTACGCTCAATTGATCCGCGTCGGGGATGTGTACTGGGACTACGCCGACAACGTGCGTTATCGCTACGATGAAATCGAAGACCGGTTCGGCGTGGCCCCCGAACGCTTCGCGGATTTTCTCGCCCTCATGGGCGACAGTGTCGACAACATCAAGGGTGTTCCTGGCGTTGGCGCTAAAACCGCAGCAGTGCTGATGAAAGAATTCGTTTCACTCGAGGAAATCTACGACAACCTCGATCGTATCGGGGAACTCCCGATCCGCGGCGCGGGCAAGCTCGCGGCGAAACTCATCGAGCACCGCGAAGCTGCCTTTTTCGCACGCCGGCTTACCGAGATCGCCTGCAATATGCCGCTCGAAGTCGGCCGACACGACCTGCTGCGACGCCAGCCCGATGTCGAGGCGCTCACTGCATTCTTCGACCGCCACAATTTTGGTCCGATGCTGCGCCGGCAGGCCGAAAGACTCGTGCTGCTCGGCCTCGCTGCCTGACTACTCGACGTCGTCGTTCTTGTTGCTGGGCACCCTCACGTTGCCACCGATCGATTCGTGCTCGATCGTGCCCGAGCTGTCCTCGCTCACCGTGAAATTGCCCTTGACCCGGCCCGCATAGATATCCCCGGAGCTGTCGGAGTCCACATCGACATTGCCCCGGACGTCTTCGACACGAATGCCGCCCGAGCTGTCCTGCTGCACCCTGACATTGCCGTCGACTTTCGCGATGTGCATATCGCCAGAGCTGTCGAGCACCACCTCGACATCACCGTGTACATCGTCGACCTCGATATCGCCTGAGCTGTCACGCACGCGCACGCTGCCCGCGGCATCGATTTCGATGTCGCCCGAGCTGTCGCCGACGTCGGTGAGGCCTGCGATCCGGTGGATTTCCAGATCGCCCGAGCTGTCCTGCAGCGTGAGGGCCTTCAGATCTTCGAAATCCGCGTCGCCGCTCGAGTCGGTGGCTTCCACCGGGAGGCTCGATGGCAATGCAATGCCGATATCGATGTACGCGTATTCATTGTTGCCGAAGGACCAGCCTTCCTGATTCTGTGGAAGGTCGGTTTCGACGTAGACGACGTTGCCTTCGCGCCGCACGCTGATTTGCGCGGCATCCAGCAATTCCTGCTTGGCGGCGCATGCCACTCCGCGCGCCTCGATGCGCACGGCGTTACCGCGGCCTATCACCTTCATGTCGCCGGCGCCGGTGCGGATTACCACCTTTTCGACACCCTTGGCGTCCACGCCACCGGCTCGATCTGCCCGCAATTTGCAGCCGTCACCCCAGGCCAGCGCGGTAGCCGGGCCGAGCGCTAGCAACAACAACCAGTACCTGGAACGCATGAATTTCTCCCCGGATGTATGACGGCTGTGATTAAGACTGCCCAGAAGGTGTTTCGGTTTACAGGATCGAACAATTCATACGGTATCCTTCGCGCGCGACCCAGAGCAGCCAAGATAATGAGCAGCCAAAACATCAAATCCGTTCTCGTCGAAGAGCGCCGCTTTCCCCCGTCCGCCGAATTCACCGCGCGGGCACGCCTCAAACCCGCGGACCTGAAGGCCCTGCATGCCGAAGCCGCTGCGGACCACCAGGGCTTCTGGGCGCGCCAGGCGCAGAAAGAGCTGCGCTGGCACAAGCCATTCACCGTCACTCTGGATGAATCCCGGGCTCCCAACTATCGGTGGTTTACCGATGGCGAGCTCAACGTCTCGCACAATTGCCTCGACGTACACCTCGAAGAGCGCGGCCACAAGACCGCGCTGACCTTCGTTGGCGAGCCGGGCGATGTGCGCCATGTGTCCTACCGCGAGCTGCATGCCGACGTGTGCCGGTTTGCGAATGCGCTGCTCTCGCAGGGCGTGGCGGCCGGCGATCGCGTGGTCATCTACATGCCGATGGTCCCGGAAGCCATCGTCGCGATGCAGGCCTGTGCGCGCATCGGCGCCATCCACTCCGTGGTGTTCGGCGGATTCTCGGCGATGTCGCTCAAGGACCGCATCGAGGATGCGGCCGCCGTCCTGCTCATCACCGCCGATGGCGGCTGGCGTGGTGGCAAGGCGGTGGAGCTCAAGCAGGCGGCCGACAAGGCGCTGTCAATGGGCTGTCCGAGCATGCGCAAGGTCATCGTCCTCAAGCGCACCGGCCAGGACATCGATATGTATCCGGGCCGCGATGTGTGGTGGCATGACGTCATCGAGGGCCAGTCGCCGGTTTGTGATCCCGTGTGGGTCAATGCCGAGCATCCGCTGTTCCTGCTGTACACCTCCGGATCGACGGGCAAGCCCAAGGGCATCCAGCATTCGAGCGCGGGCTATCTACTCGGCGCCAAGCTCACCAGCAGGTGGGTGTTCGATCTCAACGACGACGATGTGTTCTGGTGCACCGCCGACATCGGCTGGGTCACCGGCCACAGCTACGTGGCGTATGGGCCGCTGGCCGCCGGCGCCACCATCGTGATCTATGAAGGCGCGCCGACCTTCCCGCATGCGGGACGCTTCTGGCAGATCTGCGAGCGGCAGAGCGTCACCATTTTCTACACCGCGCCCACCGCCATCCGCGCACTCATGAAACTTGGCGAGGACATCCCGGCGCGCTACGACCTCACGAAGCTGAGGTTGTTGGGATCGGTGGGCGAACCCATCAATCCGGAAGCGTGGATGTGGTACCACGAACATGTCGGCCGCATGCGCTGCCCCATCGTCGACACGTGGTGGCAGACCGAAACCGGCGCCATCATGATCTCGCCGCTGCCCGGTATCACCGCGGCCAAGCCGGGCTCCTGCACGCAACCGCTTCCGGGCATCGACGCGACCATCGTCGATGCGCGCGGCGAGCCGGTGAAGGGTGCGGATGCCGGCGGATACCTCGTGATCAGGAAGCCCTGGCCTTCGATGTTGCGCACGATCTGGGGCGACAACGAGCGCTATCTCAAGACCTACTGGGAAACTTTCAATAACCGTTACTACGTCGCGGGCGACTCGGCCCATCGCGACAAGGATGGCTATTTCTGGATCATGGGCCGCATCGACGACGTGCTGAACGTCGCGGGCCATCGCCTTGGCACCATGGAAATCGAATCCGCGCTGGTCGCGCACACGAAGGTTGCCGAAGCGGCAGTGGTCGGCAAGCAGCACGAGATCAAGGGCGAATCGGTATACGCGTTCGTGGTGCTGCGCGGCGAGCGTCCCATCGGCGACAGGGTCGACGCGTTCGCGAAGATCCTGCGCGAATGGGTGACCGAGCAATTGGGTGCGATCGCGCGCCCGGACGATATCCTCTTCGTCGAAAACCTGCCGAAGACCCGCTCCGGCAAGATCATGCGCCGGCTGCTCCGCGCCATCGCGCGCAACGAAGACATCACGCAGGATCTGTCGACGCTCGAGAACCCGGCGATCATCGATCAGCTGCGTGGCGGAGAGTCGCCGAAGAAACCCGCGAAGGCCGCGAAACCAGTGCCAAAGAAAAAGGCAGCGCCGAAAAGGAAGCAAACTGCCAAGCGGAAGGTTGTTGCGAAACGCAAATCGGCACCTGCGAAGAAGGTCACGCGCACGGCGCGGGTCCGCAGGAAGGCTGCCCGCAGGAACGCAGCACGCCCGAAGAAGACCGTCCGGAAACTGCGCCCGGCGCCACGGCGGAAAAAATAGCGATCAGCCGCGGCCGCCGACCAGGCTCAACACCGCCGCGAAATGGCAGCCGACGCCGCCGAGCACGAACAGGTGCCACACGGCGTGCGTGTAGCGTTTCGATTTCCAGATGTAGAACGGCACGCCGCCCGTGTAGAGCAGGCCGCCCGCGGCGATCCACGCGAGCTCACTGGCAGTCAGGTTCTCGCGCAGCGGCTTGATTGCGATCACGATGAGCCAGCCCATGCCGAGATAGAGCGCGGTGGAGAGGCGCGGGAACCGGAATCCCACGGTGGTCTTGGCGATCACGCCAAGCACCGCCAGCGTCCAGACCACACCGAACAGCGACCAGCCCCAGGCTCCCTGCATGGCCACGAGCGTGAACGGAGTGTACGTGCCGGCGATGAGTAGATAGATGGCGGAGTGATCGAGTTTGCGCAGCGTCACTTTGCGTTCCGGCGATCGTTCCCAGTGATAGATCACCGACGTCGCGAACATGGCGAGAGCCGTGACGCCGAAGACCATCGCTCCGGCGAGCCGCAAGGCATCGCCCGCGGCAACCCAGGCGAGCCACGGGATGGCGATCGCGCAGGCCACGATGCCAAGACCCGCGGTCAGCGTGTGCGCGAGTTCTTCTGCACGGGAATAGGGCGCGTTGACAGTGGGCACGCGCCCGAGCTTAGCAGCTTGAAACGGCGCTACCGGCTGGCGGTCTGTTTGCCGTCCGGGAACTCGGATTTGGGCAGCTGCACTTCGCCGGTCAGGATGCGTTTCAGATAATCCGGCGCGATCAGGTGGCAGTACTGGCGCCCGCTCGCCGCGCGCGCTTTCGAGCTCACCTTCAAGTTGCCGTCACCGCGCAGGCTCTTGGCGCGTATGCGCAGCGTGCCGCCGGCGTCCGTCTGCACCATCGTGAAGGCTTCCAGCCATTGGGCTTCGCTCGTCGCCTGCTCATCGGGGTCGAGCAGCACGCCGATCGAGCCCTTGAAGGGCATCTTCTTCTTCTGCCGATCGGTGAGCGAGAGCATCACCGCATCGAGCGTGCGGCGGTTCAACCGCGCGCAGGTTGTCGATTCACCCGCCGCGGTGGCGCCGTATTCGGTACGGATCCGCTCGGCGCTGTGCAGCTTGCAGGAAATCATGCGCGCTTTGGTGTGCTGCGAGTCGGCATAGCCCACGTATTGCAGGGTCTCGAGTGGCTTGACTGATGGTGACGCTCGCGAGAAGGCCTGGTAGTCCCCGACCAGCACATTGCGCGCCGGCACGCGCGAGGTGGCGATTTCCTTCTGCGCGACGGCGCAGTAGTCGTTCAGGCTCGTGATGGCCATGGGTTGGCTCACCACGACTGGACGCGGATCGCTCGCGCATCCCACGAGGGCCAGGCCCAGAGAGAGACAAGCCAATCTGCGCACCGTAAGCTCTGGCAATCCGCGGATGATGGATTTCATGGGCGCCATTCCCCTGGTGGAAAAACCCCGGTGAAGAGAACAATTGATGCAGATGAGGCCGCTCAATGACGCTCCGCATCGCGGGTCATTCTCGCGTTACGTCATGTCCGGAATCTTGGGCGCAGTTCTCATGACGGGAAGCTCGTCGGGCGCCGACTCACGGCCATTTGTCATAGCGCACCGCGGCGCCAGCGGATATGTGCCGGAACACACGCTCGCCGGCTACTTCATCGCGATTCAACAGGGCGCGGACTACGTGGAACCCGACCTGGTGATCACCCGGGACGGCGCGTTGCTGGCACGCCATGAAAACGAGATCGGCGGCACCACCGACGTGGCATCCCATCAGGAGTTCGCAGCACGCAAGGCCACGAAAAACATCGATGGCGAGTCTGTGACCGGGTGGTTCACCGAGGATTTCACGCTCGCCGAACTCAAGACGCTGCGTGCGCGCGAACGCCTGCCGGCGTTGCGGACGTCCAATGCGCGTTACGACGGCGAATTTTCCATTCCCACTTTCGAGGAAGTGCTCGATCTCGTCGCCGCGGCCGACGCGCAGCGCGCTGCGAACGCGCGCGCCGCGGGGCTGCCGCCACCGCCGCGCATCGGGGTCTATCCCGAGACCAAGCACCCGAGCTATTTCGCAAACCTCGGGTTGCACTTCGACGAGGCGATGCTCGAAGTCCTGAATCGCCATGGATACAGCAAGCGCAACGATCCCATCTGCCTGCAGTCTTTCGAAGTGGCGAATCTCAAGGCGCTGCGGCGGCGCACTGATTTGCCGCTCGTGCAACTGGTCGCGCCCGCCGGCCAGCCCTTCGATTTCACACTGGCAGGAGACCAGCGCACCTATTCGGATCTCATGTCGGACCGCGGGCTCGCGGAAATCGCAACGTATGCGGACGCGATTGGCCCGCACAAATGGATGGCGGTGCAGTTCGGACCTGCCGGGCCGCAGGACACGGGACTCGCGCGGCGCGCGCGCGCGGTGGGCCTGGGCATTCACGTGTGGACGCTGCGCGCCGAGAACGAATTCCTGCCTGCTGAATTAAGATCGTCCGGCGACGCAGCGGCGCGCGGGGATCTGGACGCCGAAATCCGCGCGTTGCTCGACGCAGGTATCACTGGCTTCTTTTCCGATCAGCCCGATCTCGCCGTGCGCGCACGCGACGAATGGTGGGCGAGGTAATCCATGCCGCAACCTTTTCATCTCGCGATCCCGGTTCACGATCTGCACGCTGCGCGCGCCTTTTACGGCGAGCTGTTCGGCTGTGCCGAGGGCCGCAGCAGCGACGAGTGGGTGGACTTCGATTTCTTCGGGCACCAGCTCGTCGCGCATCTCGATCCCAACAAGAAAAAGCACGTGCATCACAACGAGGTCGACGGGCAGGACGTGCCGGTGCCGCATTTCGGTGTGGTGATGGAGTGGGATGCATGG
>Ga0207682_10001601_pt1 | contig 10400 bp, 6 predicted proteins | sample KBSM63metaG_FD_184332 | JGI IMG/M metagenome (GOLD analysis project Ga0207682, IMG submission 184332) | Miscanthus rhizosphere microbial communities from Kellogg Biological Station, Michigan, USA - KBS M6-3 metaG (SPAdes) (version 2) | ecosystem: Host-associated > Plants > Roots > Rhizosphere >... | reverse complement strand
AAGACGCCAAACAACTTGTTCATGTACTTCATGTTGAAGCCCACGCCGTTGTCCTTCACGAAGCAGACCAGCGTACTGCCATCTTTGCGATAGCCAATCTCGACGCGCGCTTTCGCACGCTCGCGCGTGAACTTCACGGCGTTCGAGATCAGGTTGACGAACACCTGTTGCATGAGACCCTGATCCACCTGCCAGGGCGGGAAATCGGCGATCACGAAGTCGATGTCGCGCCCTTCAAACTCTGAGCCCATTTCATCGATGACGCGGCGAGCGAGGTCGCCGAAGCGCACCGGCTGCTTGTGGAGCGCCTGGCGGTTGAGTTGCGACAACCGCAGCAGGTCCGTGATGAGCCGGTCCATGTGGGCAGCGCCGGCATTCACGTTCTGCAACAACCGGCGTCCTTCTTCCGTCAGGTTGCCGACGTGCTCGGAGAGCAGCGACTGTGTGAACACCGAGACTGCGCGCAGCGGCGCTCGAAGGTCGTGTGACACTGAATACGAGAAGGCCTCGAGTTCGCGATTGGCGATCTTGAGTTCCTCGGTGCGTTCGCGAACGCTCTCCTCGAGCTGCTTTTTTTCGACGCGCAATTGACGCACGGCCAGCGCGCGCTCGAGCACGGGAAGGGTGGTGGAAAGCTTGATGGGTTTCTGGATGTAGTCGAGCGCGCCGGCTTTCATGGCCGCGATCGCAGTTTCGAGCGCACCGTGCCCGGTCATGATGACTGCGACCAGCGTTGGATCGATGAGCTGGGCGGATTTCATGAGATCGATGCCATTGGTGCCTGGCATCTGCAGGTCCGCCAGCAACAGATCGAAATGCCGCTCCCGCATCGCGGCCAGGGCTTCAGCGGGAGTGGTGAATCCGCAGGTTTTGTAACCCTCGTATTCCAGTGTGTCGCACAGCGCGCGCATCGAGGCCGGTTCGTCGTCGACGATGAGCAGTGTTAGCTTATGTTCAGGTTGCGCGTCGGCGATGTTGGTATTCACGGCTCCGAGAATCCTGCTAGGTGGGACCCCATATGTTTGTTACGCCGTAGTTTCCACCTGCCCGAGCCAAAAGACCTAATGCCTAGGGCGAACTCTGGCACGGCACCGTCAGAAAAATCCTACACTTCTCCGCCGAATTTGTCCGAGCCTGCGCGCTATCTACTGGGTAGTCTGTTCGCGTGTGTGCGAGTTGCGTCACACGCCGACGAACTGGCGTGGACTAGATTGCACAGATCTGCAGCCGTCGGGGGACGCGTAGCGCTGCAGTGAAAGTCAGGCGACTGGCGAAGCCGGCATTTAGGGAGTGCCGGCACTAACTAGTCGCGGAGAAGAACTAAAGTCATGCATCCCGTACGCCTGATCGTAGTGGAAGACATGCCGATGGAGGCGGAAATCGCCATCCGTCAACTCGAGTCCGGCGGGTTTACGTGCTCCTGGAAACGTGTTGAAACGGAATCCGCGCTGCGAGTGGCGCTCGCGGAGGCTCAACCCGACATCATCCTTTCCGATTTCACGCTGCCCGGATTCGATGGGATCAGCGCGCTGGAGATTTCCCGCGAGATCGCGCCGGACACACCCTTTATCTTTCTTTCGGGAACGCTCGGCGAAGAGCGCGCCATCGACGCCTTGCAGCGCGGCGCGTACGACTACGTTCTCAAGACCAACATGGCGCGAATCGTGCCCGCGGTGCGCCGCGCGCTCAATGATTCCGCCATCCGCCGCGCGCGTATCGCGCTCGAGCAGCAGTTGCGCGACATCGTAGCCACCTCGCAGGACTGGATCTGGGAACACGATCGCGATGGAAAATTCACGTTCTGCAGCAACTCGGTACGCAGCACGCTCGGATACGCGCCCGAAGAAATGATCGGACGGAATGCTTCGCAATACATTCACCCGGAGGACCTTGCGGCAATCGATTTCGCGACCCACACGCTGGGCCCGAACCAGCGCACCGCCACCAACCTGCAGGCGCGATGGCGCCACCGCAACGGCAGCTATCGATGGCTGGAGCGAAACATGCTGGTATTGCTGGGCGAGAGCGGTCAGCCGGTGGGTTATCGTGGCACGGAGCGCGACTTCACCGAACGCAGGCGCCAGGAAAAGCACATCGGCCGTCTGACTCGAGTCCTGAAGATGCTGAGCGGGGTCAACAGCGCCATGGTGCGCATCCGCCAGCGGCGCGAGATTCTTGTGGAAGCGTGCCGTCTTGCGACGGCCGTAGGCGGATATGCGAGCGCGATGGTGGCGCTCATCGAGCCCGGCACGCGCACCGCGCGGCCCACCGCGTGGTCAGGCAGTTTCGACGGTCAGCTCGCGCAGCAACTCACGTTCAGCATCGCCGAATCGCCCGCCGAGGATTCGAGCGTCATCGGGCGCGTCTTGCGCACCGGCGCTGCCCTGGTCTGCAATGATCTGCAACAGCTCGAGATGGGGCTGGCGGCGCGCGCTGCGCTCATGGATTCCGGCTTCAGGAGCGTGGTGGCCTATCCACTGCTCGTCGACCGCACGCCCGTCGGCGCGATGATGCTCACCTCCTATGACGTCGGCGCCGTCGGTGACGAAGAGTCGCGCATGCTGCGCGAGCTGGTCGCGAACCTCTCATTTGCGCTCCAGTACCTGCACAAGGAAGACGAAGTCCGTTTCCTGTCCTACTTCGATCCACTGACAGGTCTCGCCAAGCGCGGGCTGTTCTGTGAGCGGCTGGTGCGAGCGCTGGAGCCGCGTATTGGCCGGCGCGGCACGCCGGCGGTTGCGGTGCTCGACATCGAACAACTCTCGAGCATCAACGATTCGTTCGGCCGGCACGCCGGTGACCAGTTGCTTCAACAGGTCGCCGATCGTCTGAAGCGCCACCTCGACTCCACCGAACTACTGGCGCACTTCGGCGGCGGCACCTTTGGCCTCATCATGGAAGCCGACGGCGACGAGGATGAAGCCGTGCACTGGATGCAGGAGCGGGTGGCCGAAGTATTCCGCGGCCCGTTCATCGTCGATGGCCGCGGCATTCCGGTGGACGTGAAGTGCGGTTTTGCGCGTTACCCGGATAACGGCAATGATGCCAACGCACTCGTGCACAACGCCGAAGCCGCGTTGCGTGTTGCCAAGAACACGGGCGAGAAATATCTGCCGCATCGCCTCGAGCTTTCCTCGGCGGTGGTATCGCGCATGACCATGGAACATCGACTTCGCGCCGCGGTAGAGCGCCAGGAATTCGAGATCCACTACCAGACCAAGATAGATGTGCGCTCGCGCGAAATTCGCGGGCTGGAAGCGCTGGTCCGCTGGCGCGACTCGGAAGCGGGGCTGGTACTGCCGGGCGCGTTTCTGCCGCTGATGGAGAGAAGCGGTCTCATCGTTCCATTGGGTGACTGGATTCTGCGCCAGGCCGCGGCCGACTTGCGGCGCTGGCAGGGTGCCGGGTACCCGGCGATCCGTGTCGCCGTGAACATATCCCCGGTGCAGCTGCGCCGCCGCGCGTTTGCCGATCACCTGCTCGACATCGTCGGGGAATGGCGTAACGAGAACTTCGGTGTCGACATCGAAATCACCGAGGGCGTACTGATCGACGATGTGAGCTCAGCCGTCTCGCAACTGCGGGCGCTACGCCGCTCCGGGGTCCGCGTGGCCATCGACGATTTCGGCACTGGCTATTCATCGCTGAGCCGCCTCGCGGAGCTGCCCGTTGACATGCTCAAGATCGATCGCAGTTTCATCAACGGCCTGACATCCACCGGCCCTGGCCGTACGGTGGCCGAAACCATCATCGCGCTCGGCCGTGCGTTTGATATGACCACGGTGGCCGAAGGCGTGGAGACACCGGAGCAATTCGAGATGCTGGCGAACATGGGTTGCGACCAGTCGCAGGGCTATCTGCATAGCCGCCCGCTGGCCGCCGCCGACATGGAGTCCCTGTTGCGCAATGGGACCGGCTCGTTCCTGAAGCTCCCCTTGAGCCGTGAGGCAACGCCGCTCGCCCTTCGTGGTTGACAGCAATCGATAACTTTTTAGGGGAACGCGTTGCCCCCTGACTGATCTACACTTGGGCGCGAAAAGCGCGCCACGTCAGATCGGATACGAACTTGCTCAAACAACTTTCCCGCGCCCGCCTCATCTGGCTGGTCGCGATCGTTTTCGTCGTACTGTTTTTCCTCTATCGATGTACCGCCGGTCGCGACGCCGCTCCCGACTACCAGACCGTGACCGCGGAAGTTGGCAACGTCGTATCGCGCGTCAGTACCTCGGGAAGCCTGCAGGCGGTGGTCACCGTCGAGGTCGGCAGCCAGGTGTCGGGTCGCATCCAGGAGCTGTTCGCGGACTTCAATTCTCCGGTCAAGAAGGGGCAGTTGATTGCCAAGATCGACCCCTCGTTGTTCGGTGCCGCAGTGGTCTCGGCCGAGGCGAACGTCACGGCCGCGCGCGCCAACGTCACGCGGCTGACGGTCACGGCCGAAGACGCCGAGCGCCAGGCCAAGCGGGCCGAGGAAGTGTTCAAGCTGCAGCTCATCTCGGCCACGGAACGTGACAACGCGGTGGCTACGGCACGCGCCGCCCGCGCGGGCGTGGAACAGGCCGTGGGCCAGCTCGCGCAGTCTCGCGCCGCACTCGAAACTGCACGCACCAACCTGCGCTATACCGACATTCTCTCGCCCACCGATGGCGTGGTGATTTCGCGGGCGGTGAACGTCGGTCAGACGGTCGCCGCGTCGCTATCGGCGCCGGTCATTTTCACCATCGCGCAGGATCTGCGGAAGATGGAGGTTCATACCAACGTCGCCGAATCCGACATCGGGCGCCTGAAGCCGGGAATGCGAGTTTCGTTCACCGTCGATGCGTATCCGGGCGAGCCGTTCCGCGGTGCCATTCGCGACATCCGCAACGCGGCGCAAGTGGTGCAGAACGTCGTCACTTACGACGCGGTCATCGACGTCGGCAATCCGGATCTCAAACTCAAGCCCGGCATGACGGCCACGGTGAGCATCGTCACCGACCGGCGCCGCGACGTGTTAGCCGTGCCTAACACGGCGCTTCGCTTCCGGCCGGATGGTGTCCCCTCGGGTGCTCAGCCTGCGTCCTCCGGCACCGTGCAGGCGGGCGCCGGCCAGCGTCGCGACCGTGCGGAAGGCGGTCAGGCTCAAGCTCAGGCCCAGGGACAGGGCGGCAGCTGGAGGCTCAAGAGGGATGGCGATTCCGATGGCGAGGATGTCGCAGGTCCAGTGGTGGTCAAGCGTACTGTCTACGTGCTGGTCAATGGAGCCGCGGTTCCGCGCGAAGTCACCACGGGGCTCACGGACGGACGTGTCACGGAAGTCACCGGCGGAGAACTCAAGCAGGGCGAAGCCGTCATCGTGGGAATCGCCGGCCAGAACAACGGCCAGGGTCAGCGCGGTGGGCAGCAGCAGCGCGGACCGCGCATTCTTTAGATTCGCGCAATGGCCCTCATCGAACTGCGCAACCTCGGGAAGATCTATCAGTCGGGCGATACCGAGTTTGCCGCCCTGCACGATGTGAATCTTTCCATCGAGCGCGGCGAGTTCGTGGCAATCACGGGTTCGTCGGGTTCGGGCAAGTCGACGCTGATGAATCTGCTCGGGTGCCTCGATTCGCCATCGCGCGGCAGCTACTTGTTAGCCGATCGCGACGTGGCGAAATTGTCGCGCATCGAACTCGCCAAGGTGCGCAACGAATTCATTGGCTTCGTGTTCCAGAGCTTCAATCTGCTGAAGCGCACTTCGGCCGCCGAGAACGTCGAGCTGCCCCTGATCTATGCGAAGGTGCCGCTGGCCGAGCGCCACAGGCGCGCGAAGGAAGCGCTCGATCGTGTTGGGCTGTCGCATCGTGCGGGACACCACCCGTCCCAGTTGTCTGGCGGCCAACAGCAGCGCGTGGCGATCGCGCGTGCGCTGGTCACCAATCCTCCACTCATCCTCGCGGACGAACCCACGGGCAATCTCGATTCGGCCACCACCATCGAGATCATGAAATTGCTGACGGACCTGCAGGCTTCCGGCATGACCATCGTGTTCGTCACGCACGAGCCCGACGTCGCCGCCTATGCCGCGCGCAAATTACTGCTCAAGGACGGTGGCGTCGTCAGCGACGAACGCCAGAGTCCCGTGTTAAGGGAGGCCTCATGATTCCCGCCGGTGAAACTCTGCGTCTCGCGGGAATCGCGCTGACGCGAAACAAGATGCGCTCCTTTCTCACCGCGCTCGGCATCATCATCGGCGTCGGTGCCGTCATCTTCATGCAGTCGATCGGCGAGGGCGCGAAGGCGCGCGTAAGAGCGCAGATCGAAGGGGCGGGCACCAACATCGTCATGTTGTTCTCGGGCTCGAGCCAGGGTCCCGGTGGCCGTGGCGGACAGGGTTCACAGCCCACCATCACCTGGGAAGACCTGCGTGCGATTCAAACCGAACTGGCCTCGGTCGCGGCAGTCGCGCCGCAGATGAATGCCAGTCAGCCGGTGATCTCCGAGACCAGTACATGGAACACGCAGATCACAGGCACGACGCCGGACTTCTTCACCATCCGCAACTGGCCGGTATCGAGCGGTGCGATCTTCACGGCCTCGGACCAGGCGGGTGCGGCCAAGAACGCGGTAATCGGCCAGACGGCCGCGGAAAATCTTTTCGGCCCCGGCGTCGACCCCATCGGTCAGATCATCCGGATTCGCGACGCGCCGTTCACGATCATCGGCGTGCTGGAACCCAAGGGTCAGAACGCCATGGGTTCGGATCAGGACGACGTGATCTTCATTCCGTTGTCCGCGTTTCAAACGCGCATGCAGCGCGGTCTTGGCAAGTTCGTGCCAGGGCGGATCTTCGTGAGCGCCGTATCGCCGGAAGCCATACCACGTGCCCGCCAGGAAATCGGCGCATTGCTGCGCGAAAGACATCGGCTGGGGCCGGACGAAGAGGACGACTTCTCGACCAGCAGCATGGCCGAGATGACCAGCATGCTCACCTCGACGCAGGACACCGTCACCACGCTGTTGTTCTCGGTTGCGCTGGTCTCGTTGGTGGTCGGCGGCATCGGCGTCATGAACATCATGCTGGTGTCGGTGACAGAGCGGACGCGCGAGATCGGCATCCGCATGGCAGTAGGCGCGCAGCCCGCGGACATCATGGCGCAGTTCCTGGTCGAGGCATTGGTGCTCGCCGCCATTGGTGGAGCCCTGGGTGTCATTTTTGGTGTTGGCTGTGGGTACCTGCTGGCGCAGAAATTCGGCTGGACTATGGTCACGCGCACCGAGATCGTGGTCGCGGCGTTGGCAGTCAGCGCCGGCGTAGGCGTTGTGTTCGGGCTGTATCCCGCACGCAAGGCTTCGCGCCTGGATCCGATCGAGGCGCTTCGTTACGAGTGATTTCGTCCAATAGGGTTTGGATTTCGTCGCGCATATACTCGGCTCTCCTTCCATTCTGAACGGGTTCACTGCAATGAAAATCACACGACGTGACCTCGTGCGGTCGGCTGCCCTCGGCGCAGCCGTCGCACCGCTGATCATTCCCTCGCGGGCCTGGGGCGCCAACAGCCGCATCCGCGTCGGCCAGATCGGCTGCGGTCGCATTGCACAAGGGCACGACATGCCCGGCGTCATCAAATCCGACCTGGCGGACTACGTCGCGATCTGCGAACTCGATGCGAAACGGCTCGCCGACGGTGTCGCGATCATCGAAAAGTCTTACGCCGAGCGGGGTGTGCAGGCGCCGAAGATCCGCACCTTCGACAACTACCGCGAGCTCGTCGCCCGGAAGGACATCGACGCGGTGGTCATCAGCACGCCGGACCATTGGCACGCGGAAGTCGCGCTGGCCGCCATCGAGGCCGGCAAGGATGTCTATCTACAGAAACCCTTCACGATGACGCACGCCGAAGGCGTGATCCTGCGTGATGCGGTGAAGCGTCACGGGCGCATCCTGCAGGTGGGCAGCCAGCAACGCTCCTGGGAACAGTTCCGGCGCGCCGCCGAGCTCATCCGCTCAGGTCGAATCGGCCATGTGCAGCGCGTGGAGATCGGCCTGCCGATCGATCCCACCGCGCCTGACGCACCGCCCATGGCCATTCCGCAGAACCTGGATTTCGGTCAGTGGTTAGGCCCAACGCCGTTCAAGTACTACACGGAAATGCGCGTGCATCCGCAGGCGGACTACAGTCGGCCGGGCTGGTTGCGCCACGAGGCGCACTGCCTCGGCATGATCACCGGATGGGGCTCGCATCACTACGACACCATGCACTGGGCGCTGCAGTTCGAGAACACGGGACCGAGCCGTGTGGAAGGCAAGGGCGACTTCCCGGATCCGGAGCGGATCTGGAACGTTCACGGTTCATACGATGTGACGCTCGCGTACCCGAACAATGTCACCGTGAATGTCTCCGACAAACACAATACCGGCCTCAAGTTCCATGGCGACGAGGGCTGGATATGGGTGACGCGCGAGGGCACTGGCGCCACCTCGAGCGATCCGCAGGCAAAGGGCGCGAACCTGCCGCCACTCGACGCCAGCGATCCGAAGATTCTCGACCCGAACGGCTTGTCGCATCCACTGCCCGTGAGCAAGTCGCATCACAAGAACTGGCTCGAAAGCGTCCACTCGCGCAAGCAGCCGCTGGCGCCCGCGCACATCGCCCATCGCAGCAACAGCGCCTGCATCGTGAGCTGGATTGCCATGAAACTCGGGCGTCCGCTCGAATGGGACCCGAAGACCGAGCGCTTCAAGAACGACGATGAAGCCAACGCGATGTTGACGCGCGGCGAACGTGATCCCTACGGCGCACTCAAACTGGCGAAGGCGTAATGAAATCACGCAATGGAGCGGCTGCCATCGTGGCGGTCGCATTTGCATGCATGGCGGGCCTTGCGTCTGCCGCTGTGGTGAAGAAAGGACGCGACGTGTATCTCATCACGCTGGACCCTGGACACTTCCACGCCGCGCTGGTGCAGAAATTCATGTTGCCGAACGTGTCGCCCGACGTGCGCGTGTTCGCACCGGCGGGCGAAGACCTGGACCAGCACCTGCAACGCATCGCAGGCTTCAATGCCCGTGCCGACAATCCGACTCACTGGAATGAAATAGTGGTGACCGGGCCTGACTACCTGGAGCATGCCCTCCAGTCAAAGCCTTTCATGGTCAGGAGCGGTCAGGAATTCGTGCACGTGGTCGCGGCGCCGAGTGTGATGGTCATCTCCGGCAACAACGCGCGGAAGACCGAATACATCACGAAGTCGATCGAAGCTGGTTTCAACGTGCTCGCCGACAAACCCATGGTCATCCGGCCCACCGATCTCCCAAAGCTTCAGGCCGACTTCGCCAAGGCGAAGGAAAAGGGCGTGTTGTTGTACGACATCATGACCGAGCGCTTCGAGATCGCCACGATGCTGCAGCGAGCGCTTTCACAGCAGGCCGAGTTGTTTGGCACGCTCGAGGCGGGCACTCCTGAAGACCCATCGATCAGCAAGATCAGCGTGCACAATTTCTCCAAGGTGGTCGCCGGTGCGCAGCTCAAGCGTCCGCAGTGGTTCTTCGATCCGCAGCAGCAGGGTTTAGGGATCGTCGACGTGATGACCCACCTTGTGGATCTCGTGCAGTGGGAGGCGTTTCCCGAAGTCGTCCTCAGTCCTTCAGACGCCAAAGTATTGAAGGCGCGTCGCTGGACGACACCAATCACCCTCGAGCAGTTCGGCCGCGTCACCGGCGCGAAGGAGTTTCCGGCCTTCCTGGGCGAGCATGTGAAGGATGGCGTGCTGCAGGCGCCTTCCAATGGCGAGTTCACTTACACTTTAAAAGGTGTGCATGCGCGGGTGTCGGTGACCTGGGATTTTGAAGCTCCGCCGGGTGCCGGAGACACACACTTCTCCGTCATGCGTGGCACCAGGGCTTCGCTCACCATCAAGCAGGGCGCGGAGCAGGGCTACAAACCGGTGCTGTACATCGCTCGCAATTCATCGGTGACTGCGGAGGCGCATGAGAAGGCCTTGCGAGCAGCCATCAAGAAGGTGTCGAAGACCTGGCCGGGGATCGACATCAAGGCCGATGGCGATTCGTTTGTGGTGACGGTGCCGGACAAGTATCACAACGGCCACGAGGCGCACTTCGCCCAGGTCACCGAGAATTTCCTGAAGTACCTGCGCGCCGGAAAGCTTCCCGAATGGGAAGTTCCGAACATGCTGACCAAGTACGCCACCCTCATGCAGGCCTACGAGCTGAGCCAATAGTAGGGGTGTACCTCCCGCGGTTGCACCGCAGCGGCGCCGAAAAATCGGCTTTCGCTTCGCCGCGGTGCAGATTGCAATCTCTTTACGGTAAATACCCTGTGAATTGCCTGCATGAATCTTGCAGGCTCACGTCAACAGAAATGAGTGAGGCGAACCTTCCGTGAGTCCTCCAGTAACCAGCCTCCCGAACGTCGCCGGCA
>Ga0207682_10001598_pt1 | contig 10412 bp, 13 predicted proteins | sample KBSM63metaG_FD_184332 | JGI IMG/M metagenome (GOLD analysis project Ga0207682, IMG submission 184332) | Miscanthus rhizosphere microbial communities from Kellogg Biological Station, Michigan, USA - KBS M6-3 metaG (SPAdes) (version 2) | ecosystem: Host-associated > Plants > Roots > Rhizosphere >... | reverse complement strand
CGCGCCGGCAGGTAATCGAACAGTCGTCGCAAAGGCGTATCGAGCGCGATGCGCAATATCACCGGTGTCGTCAAGACGTCACGTTTCAGGTTGTCCACAGTGCGTGTGGATAAGTCTGTGGATGGAGTAGGTTGAAACTTACAAAAACGCTGCTTTTTTGCAGATTCGCGTTTCCCTGATCGAATCGTGACCACATATGTTCGAATGCAAGCGAAACAAGCAGTTATGAAAATGGACAGACGCGTGGGCTCGTCTTATTGCACACACATGACACCGATTCTCCGCGAGTGTCCGTAAGTTCCTGATTCACGGAACGGCAATGTGCGATGCGGCCCGGTCAACGCTCGGTCCACGAGTGCGTTACACCCCTCATGACCGCGTTTGTTACGCTCGGCGGCGTTTATAGCACGCCCGACAACCTGCCCAGGTTTGGCGGCGAGCGGAGTCGGGACCAGGATTTAATGACGACGAGCCGCGCACTCGATCAGTTCCTTTCGAGCGTCGAGAAGCGCGCGTTCAAGATCGCGCAGCTTGGGTTGCGGAATGACGACGACGCGCTCGATGCCGTGCAGGACTCGATGATGAAGCTGGTGCAGTCATACGCATCGCGCGCTGTCGAGGAGTGGCGGCCGCTGTTCTACCGCATCCTCGCGAATCGCATTCGCGACATGCAGCGCCGCCGCACGGTACGTGGACGCATCATGGCCTGGATGCCGGTGCGCGACACCGAGGACCATGACGAGTTCGATCCGATCGCGCAGGCACCGAGCCACGATGCGGGTCCCGCGAGGCGGCTCGAGCTCGATGAAGCGATCGGCGTGCTCGAAACTGCGGTGGCCGAATTGCCGCCGCGCCAGCAGCAGGCCTTCCTGCTGCGCAATTTTGAAGGGCTCGACGTCGCCGAAACAGCGAGTGCGATGGGCTGCTCGGAAGGCAGCGTGAAGACACACTACTTTCGCGCGCTGTCGAATCTGCGGGCGCGACTGGGCGAAGTGTTCTGAGGAATTTGCATGACCGATGAGTTTGAAAAACGCACGCAGCAGGTTCTCGAGGAGAGCGTTGGGCGCCTCGACGGCCGGACGCGCTCGCGCCTGACGCAGGCGCGCCATGCTGCGCTCGCGCAGCTTGCGCAGCCGGCACGCCACTGGTGGCGCGCGTACGTGCCCGCAGGCGCGGCGGCCGCGGTGGCCGTACTCGCGGTGGTCATCTGGTCGGGACAGCTGCCAGGCACCTCGACAGCGCCCCTGGCCGCAAGCCCGGTCGACGATCTCGAGCTGCTGGCCGATGCGGACGCGCAGGATTTCGTCGACGATGGCGAGGATCTCGAGTTCTACGAATGGGCGGCCGGCGAGGCTGAGTCGTGAGCGACCCCAAGCCTGCCGAGCCTGACGAGGAATTGCTCGAATTCCTGGGCGGCATCGATGAAGTCAACGATGAAACCGCGGACGAGGATCTCACCGACCTCCTTGCGAAGGCGGAACTCGAAAAACTGGCCGCCAAGAAACAGCCACCGCCCGGGAAGGAAGAAAAAAGTGAGTGACTTTCGTTGCAGCCGTCGTGCCGCGCTGGTCGCATTGTTCGCGGTCGGCGTGCACTTCGCCGCCTCGGGCCGCGCACATGCGCAATCTCCCGCGACCGTCGACGCGCCCGCCCCCACGCCGTGGGAATCGCTCAATCCCGACGAACAGAAAATGCTCGCGCGCCACAGCGAACGCTGGAATTCGCTGCCCGCCGATCAGCAGCAACGACTGTTGCGTGGGACCCGGCGCTGGCTCGCCATGACGCCCGAACAGCGTGAGCGTGCGCAGGCGCGGTTCGAGCGCTGGCGCAATCTCACGCCAGAGCAGCGTGATCGTGCGCGCGAGAGTTACCACCGCTACAAGAATTTGCCGCCCGAGCAGCAGGCGCAGGTGCGCGAGAACCTGCATCGGCTGAAGAAACTCACCCCCGAACAGCGCCAGCGCCTGCGCGAGCGCTGGCAGAACGCCACGCCCGAAGAGCGGCAGCGGATGCTGGAGCGCCGTCGGCAGCGGATGCAGCGCCAGGCCCGTCCGCCCCAGTAGCTAACTACTGGGCAGTGGCGGGCGCCGGCGTCGGCGGAATCTTCTTCGTGCGGGTCCCGGGGCTCGCCCAGTTGATCACGTAATAGGTCGCCGGCGTGTCGCCGATGTTCTGCACGGCGTGAGGTTGCATGGACGCATAGAACAACACGCCACCGGCTCCCACCACGATCTCCTTGCCGTTGACGTGTGCCTGCAGCGTCCCTTCCCGGACGATGACCATCTCCTCGTTGGGGTGCGTGTGCGGCGGATGCGAGGCGGTGTGGGGATTGAGCGTGGAGATGTGCATCTCGAGCTCGTCGAGCGTGCGCGTGGGCTGCTGCACCACGTCGCGACGCTCGCCCACATCGGTTTTCCTGGCCGTGAAATCGCTCCAGTTCCACGCCGTGGAATCGAGCAGCTTGCGCGGTTCGTCCGCGAGCGACACGCAGGCGAGAGTGCAGCCTGCGGCGATGGCGGCTGCGACGAGATCTCTCTTGGTGATCATGGCGATCCTCCGCGGTGGGGCCGGCAGCCTACCAAGCTCCTTTCTGCGGCTACAATACGCGCGGCCTCATACCTTCGGAGTACACGTGGGATCCAAGCTGGAAGCTGTCACCGAGAAAGCATTGTTCTCATCGCGCTGGATACTGGCGCCGATCTTCCTCGGACTTTCGCTTGCGCTGCTGGCGCTCGGTGTCAAATTCTTCCAGGAGGCCTATCACCTCATCGCAGAAGTGTTCGTCAAAGACGAGGCGAGTCTCGTGCTCAAGGTACTCTCGTTGATCGATATCTCGCTGGTGGGCAGCCTCATCGTGATGGTAATGTTTTCGGGCTACGAGAATTTCGTTTCGACGATCGACGCCAAGGGCACGGACACGCTGGGCTGGCTCGGGAAGATGGATTCCGGGACCCTCAAGCTCAAAGTGGCGGTCAGCATCGTCGCGATCTCTTCGATTCACCTGCTGCGCATTTTCATGAAGGTCGAGACGACCGACAACGACAAGATCATGTGGTACATCATCCTGCACATGACTTTTGTGGTGTCTGCCGTGTTGTTAGGGGTGCTCGACAAGATGTCATTCGCCAAGCACCGCGAACATTCACCAACTGCCTGATGTCTAACCCGCCGCTTTGATCGCGTTCACCAGTTCGGCCACGGCTTTCTGTCCATCGCCGTACAACATGCGCGTGTTGTCGAGGAAGAACAGGCCGTTCTCGATGCCCGAGAAGCCCGCGCCCTGGCCACGCTTGATGACGATGACGTTCTTGGCCTTGTCGGCGTTGAGGATCGGCATGCCGTAGATGGGGCTGGACTTGTCCGTGCGTGCGACCGGGTTCACCACGTCGTTGGCACCGATGACCAATGCCACGTCAGCGGTTTCGAACTCCGCGTTGATCTCCTCGAGGTCGGAAATCAGGTCGTAGGGCACGCCAGCTTCGGCGAGCAGCACGTTCATGTGGCCCGGCATGCGGCCGGCCACCGGGTGGATCGCGAACTTCACCGTAACGCCGCGATCGATGAGCAGCTGGCACATCTCCCAGACCTTGTGTTGGGCCTGGGCCACGGCCATGCCGTATCCGGGCACCACAATGACCTTCTGCGCGAACGCCATCATTACGCCCACGTCCGAGGCTTCGATGGGCTTCATCGAACCGGTAACGGCCGTTGCCGTCGCGCCTCCGCCCGAACCAAAGTCCGAGAACAGCACGTTGGCCAGCGAACGGTTCATGGCCTTGGCCATGAGCTGCGTGAGCAGCGTGCCGGCTGAGCCCACGACCGTGCCGGCGATGATCATCGCCGCGTTGTCGAGCACGAAGCCTTCGAAGGCCACGGCAAGACCGGTGAGTGCGTTGTAGAGCGAGATGACCACGGGCATGTCGGCGCCGCCGATGGGCAAGGTCATGGCGATGCCGAACAGCAGCGCCAGCCCGAAGATCAGCGACACGTGCAGCGGATCGGCGCCGTGGTGCAGCACCACGATCACGCCGACCGCGAGCGAGCCCAGGAACAGCAGCCCGTTGACGAACTTCTGGCCGCCGAACCGCAGCGTCTTGTTGATGACGCCCTGCAGCTTGGCCCAGGCGATCAAACTACCGCTGAACGAGATGGCGCCAATGATGCCGCCGACCACGGCCAACGACATGACTACGTTGCTGTGCGCCGCGGGCGCGCCCGCCACGTTCGCGTAGGCCGCCCGATACAGCTCCACCGCGGCGATGGCCGCGGCCGCGCCGCCGCCCATGCCGTTGTACAGCGCGATCATCTGCGGCATGTCGGTCATGGCGACCTTTTTGCCGCTCCACCACGCGACGATCGAGCCGACGACAATCGCGGCGATGATCAGCTCGTAGTTGGACATTCCTGGATACAGGAACGAGACCAGCGTGGCGACCACCATGCCCGCGCCGGCCCAGACGATGCCGCTGCGCGCCGTGACCGGCGAGCTCATGCGCTTCAAGCCCAGGATGAACAGGCAGGCCGTGAGGAAGTAGCTGATGTCGATCAGCAGCCGCGGCGAAAAAATGCCGGGCGTATTCATTGCGCCGTCCATCAGTGACCGCCTCCGGTCTTCTTGCGGGCGCCGGAAGACTTGAACATCTCGAGCATGCGTTCGGTGACGACGTAGCCGCCGACTGCGTTTCCAGCGGCGAGCAACACGCCAACGAAGCCTATGGCCTTCTCGAGCGTCGTCGTCGCGCCACCGAGCGCCACCATGGCGCCGACGAGCACGATGCCGTGCACGAAGTTCGAACCCGACATCAGAGGGGTGTGCAGGATCACCGGCACTTTGGCGATGATTTCGTAGCCGGTGAAGGCCGCGAGCATGAAGATGTAGAGAGCAACGATACCGGTCATGGCTTAACCCTCCACCGCTTTACGGGTGGCTTCGTGTTTGATGACGCCGTCATGCGTGAGCACGGCGCCGGCGAATACTTCGTCCGCCCAGTCGATTTTCAGGTCCCCGGCCTTGTCGATGGCGGGCTTGAGGAAATTGAGCATGTTGCGGGCGTACATCTCGCTGGCGTTATAGGCGAGGGTGCCCGCGACGTTCACCGGCCCCAGGATCTTCACGCCCTGGTGGATGACGGTCTCGCCCGCCTTGGTGAGCTCGCAATTGCCACCCTGTTCGGCGGCAATGTCGACGATCACGGACCCGGCGCGCATGCGTTCGACCGCGGCCTTCGAGATGATGACCGGCGCCTTGCGCCCCGGCACCGAGGCGGTGGAGATCACGGCGTCCGCGGCGGCAATACGGGCATCCAGCGCTTCCTGCTGCTTCGCCTTTTCTTCGGCGGTGAGCTCGCGGGCATAGCCGCCGACGCCGTCGGCGCTGACGCCGGTCTCGACGAACTTGGCACCAAGTGATTTCACCTGTTCGCGGGTCGCGCTGCGAACGTCGTACGCCTCGACGACCGCGCCCAGGCGGCGCGCGGTCGCAATGGCCTGGAGGCCCGCCACACCGGCGCCGATGATCAATGCCATCGACGGCCGAATCGTTCCGGCGGCCGTGGTCAGCATGGGCATGAACTTTTCTAGAGTGTTGGCGGCGATGAGCACGGCTTTGTACCCGGCCAGCGACGCCTGCGAAGACAGGCCATCCATCGACTGGGCGCGTGAAATGCGCGGGATGAGCTCGACGGCGAAGCTGGTGATTTTGCGGTCACGCAGTGCTTTGACTTCAGCGTGTTTGGTGTGGGCTTGAAGGAATCCGACCACTACGGCGCCCGGTTTGAGCTGGGCAATCTGCTCGACGGTCAGCGGCGCCACCGTCAGCAGGACGTCAGCCTGCGACAGCACTGCGGCCGAACCCGCTAACCACTCGCCTTTCTTGTACAGCGCATCCGGGAATTGGGCGCGAACCCCAGCGCCGGGTTCGAGCACTACTCGTGCACCCGCCGCGACGAATTTGTCGACCACTTCGGGTACGAGGCTGACGCGCGTTTCACCGGACGCGCTCTCGCGCAGCGCGCCTATCGTAATCGGCATTTGGCTTGACTCCCCTGGTCAACAAGAGGCCTGTGGCAGTCCAGCCAAAGGCCTTTTTTTCCCGTGTTAAATGAATGTCTTGCGACGTTGAATTCTCGCACACGACTGGTCTATCTTACATGTCCCATGCTGGGCATCGATCTTGAAAAGGCAGACGATGGGTTTTCCGCCGGTCTGCACCTCATTGCGGGCAACGTAAGTCGCGCGCTCTCCCAACTCGTCCTGCGTACGGACGTGTCGGGAATGCCGCTCGAATGGATCGACTACAAGGAAGCTGCGCGGCTCTATCACCAGGAGCAGGTCGCTTACACCTGTGGAAGCCCGCTGTTCAAGCTCTATGGTGGCGTCAGCGCCCGCACCGGATTTCGCACCGTGCTGGAGGTCAACTCCATCGTCGCGACCGTCGGCCACACCGGCAACCCGGGCAACACTCGCCAGGATTACGTGCCGCCGCTCAACAATCAGACGCTGTTCCGGCGCGATGCGCATTTCTGCCTGTATTGCGCGCAGCGCTTCCCCGTGCGCGAGCTGTCGCGCGATCACATCCGGCCGTTCTCGCAGGGTGGTCGTGACGTGTGGACCAATGTTGTCGCCGCCTGCCGCCGCTGCAACAACCTGAAGGCGTCGCGGACTCCCGAGCAGGCGAAGATGCAGCTCATCGCGGTGCCATTCACACCGACCTATGCCGAGTACATCTTCCTGAAGGGCCGGCGGGTTCTGGCTGACCAGATGGAATATCTGCGCGCGCACTTCCCGCGGCATTCGCCGCTGCACGCGCGCATCAAAAGATACCTGAGCTAGTTTTTACTGCGCGCTGACGCGAAGCCAGAAGCGCGCCACGACTTCCGCGTGGTCGGGCGAATGCCCGCGTACCAGCAGGTCGTAGTCGCCGGCATCGAAGCTACCGGGTTCATGCAGCGTGAATGAGAGCTGCGTGCGTCCGACCGGTATCTGGCGCGACGATCGCCACGCGAGCGTGGCGCCATGGCGTTTCACCAGGTCCATCTCGTACTCGTCGTACTGCGGCGTTTGCGGGGCGCTGCCGCCCGCACATTCCAATTCGATGCTGCCGTCCGGGCAGGTGAGCACCACGACATCAGGTTCGATGACCAATTCCCTCGGAGCCTCCGTCAACACGATGCTGACGTCCGGTATTCCGCCCGAACCGCGGACGCTCCCGAGGCGGACGGTGCGCGTGGAGGCGATGTGCAGTTCGCCGGCATTGGCGAAGAGGCGTTTGCCGGGAATGGTGGTCTCGCCGCGCGGCACCACGATGCTGAGGACTACGCCGAGAGATAACACGGCACTCGCGGCGATGGCGATTTGCCAGCGTCGGTCCTGACCGGACTTCACCGGCGCCTGACGCTGGATCCAGCCGCGGCGCGCCGCACTCGCGATGCCCCGCCGCAAACGGCGCTCCATCTCGACCTCGGCCGCAAGCTCGGGGGATGCGACCAACCAGGCCTCGAATTCAGCACGTTCAGAACGCGACAGATCGCCTGCGACATAACGCGCGACCAGCCTGGCCTGCTCTTCGAAGGAATTGCGATCAAGAGACTTCATGTCTGACTTGTGTCACCAGGAGCCAAAATGTCTCACCAAAAACGTGAAAGACATCGCCAGCGGCAGCAAAATCGAGATGACCCTGGGGACCAGAGCCAGGTGCGGCGCCCGCCGTTCGATGATGGTGCGCAGCCGCGTGCGGGCACGCATGAGCACGCGGTCAAAGTGCTTAGGGGAAAGTCCGAGTTCGCTGCATAGCTGCTGCTTGTCGGTACCGTCTAGATAGAAACGGATCAGGAGCTGGCGATCCCGTTCCGTCGGCAATTCGTCGAGCAGCGCTGCGACCGACTGCGCGAGATGCCTGTCATCGGACTCGGACAGTTCGCTCTGCTCCATCTCCAGGTTCTGCGCGAGCTCGTCCACGAGCTCCGAGTCGACCACGGTCTGCTGGCGCAGCATCTTGCGCGCGGCGTTCAATGCGAGATTGCGGGCCGTCGCCGCGGCGAAGGCGAAGACCTTGCGCGGATCGTCGATGGTCCTGGCGCGCACGCGCTCGACGACGATGTGCAGGGTCTCCTGCGTGAGGTCTTCCTGGTCGATCCAGCGATTAAATGCACCAAAACGCAGTACCGCGAGCACACCTGGCCGCAGTGCCTCCAGCATGCGGCTTTCGGCGGCACGTTCCCCGGTCAGTGCGGCGGCGACGATGCGCTCGATCTCTTCGGTCGGCGGCGCGCTCACGCGACACCCCACGAGCGCAGGTAGTTAGTTACAGGCGAGCGCTTCCATGGCGGTGCGACAGGACGCGCCCGGATCGACTTTTGCGAGTTCTCGAAGGAATTCGACATTGACCCATGGATACCGCGTGGAAGTGCTGTTCTTGCTCCTGCAGAACAACAGTTGTTTTATCTGCTGGGCGTCGCATTTGTTCAGCGGCGGGCTGCCCCAGACGAGCGCTATCGCACCGGAAACGTAGGCTGCGGCACTCGATGGGCCGGCAGACTCGGACAGGGCATAGCCTCGGTCGGAATTCTCGGTCGTCGTCACCACGATGTCCACGCCAGGTGCCTGAATTCTGCCGTCCGTCGCATCTGGGCGGCCCTTAGGATTGAACATTTCCTTGTGCCGCATATCAGTGGGCACTGCCGCGATGACTCCGGGCAGGCAGCGGTACTGGGACGGGAAGTACTCGCGGACGCTGTCGTCGCTGTCCAGGCTGGTGGCATAGCCGGTGACCAGCAGGCGCCGGACCGCCTCCGGACCGCCCACTGCAGCCACGATCGCTTCGGAAATCGCCCGGCTGTCGACCGGCCATTTCGCGCTGATATTGATGACTTCCGCTCCGTCTTCCACGGCGGCGTCGATACCGGCGGCAATCGTCGATATACGCGCGAGCAGCCCGTGCTCCACGCGCGCAATGACGATAGGCAGGAGACGGCTGTTAGGCGCCACGCCCGCGACTCCAATGCCGTTATCCATCCGGCCGCCGATAGTGCCGGCCATTTGCGTGCCATGCGGATAGCACCGTCCACTGGTCGCGCAGCGTGCGTTCAATATTCCACCCTGCGAGTGAGGAGCTTCCGTCGCCTTCAGGTGCAGGACCACGTTCCTGGCGAGGTCTTCATGGTTGGCGTCGATTCCTGAATCGAGCACCGCCACCATGCGTGGCAGCGAGCGCGCGGCGACAGCCGGATCCCATCCAATCTTCTTGTGGCCCCACAATTCGTCGAGGCAGGGATCGTTGGGAAAGGTGGCGCGCGCCGCGCGTTGCCAGCACTGCGAATTGGCCGCGGCCGTCGGCGGGAGATCCGCCGAAGTGGTCAGGTAGTCAGGGCCATCGCAGTCGGGCTCCAGGTAGCCCACCTTCGGCGCATTGAAGACTTCCTTCAGCTGGTACGTCGGCGTGTGCCTGGAGAAGGACACGATGACGAAATTGCGGGTCTTCTCGACCTCGCGCACGTAGCCGGTCTCCTTGAGCGAGAGGATCAAATCACGCGCAGTGACGCCATCCGCCGGATAGATGATCAGGCGCGGCGGCACTTTGTGAGTCGACTGCGGGCTCTCGGCCGCAGTCCGTTGTCGCGTCGAAATATTGCCAGCCCAGCGCGCACACGCGGCGCGCTGGTCGAAGCGATCGTCTCCGAGAGAATCAAGATAGGCAGTCACCGCGGCGGGCGCGCGTGCCGCCGCCACCGTCCATTGGCCGCCGTGATTGCAAAGATTCGGCGCTGCCGCGAACGCACACGATGCCCCAAACGTTGCTGCCGCCGTGAGCGGCAGCAACGTTGCGGAGAGCCGTTGGGCGAGCGGGCGCAAACACCCTCAACGCTTGATGCCGCCGAAGATCGAACCGTCGTCGGTCACACGCGCGGGCGAGTCCACGAGTATGGAGATTGCCGGCTCGCCGTCGACCTGCACCAGGAATGCGACCATATCGTGGAGTTCGGCAGCGCCTTTGATCTTCGAAGGACGCATGGCTACGTCGTGTGTACGCAGGCGATGGCAGGATGCCAGCACTTCTGCGTTGCCGGTCTTCACATCGTCCAACGTGCAGTAGCGCGCGCCGCGCGTGAACGACATCGTGACACCGCACGGAGTCGCGAAGTCCATGCGCCAGGGCGCGCTTTGATCGGCCGCATTGCGCGTGCAGACATGCACCTTGTTCTCCGCGGCGTCATAGGCGAACGTCAGCTTGCCGCCATTCGGCATGAGTCCGTTGAGCGGCGAGGTGTTGATCGTGAATTCCTTACCAAGCCAATTCGCCAAGACATCGTCCTTCGATGCCTCCTGAGCCCCGACCAGCGCCGCCCCCAGCAGCAGCGTCGCCGCCATCATCATGAAGCCGATCTTTTTTCTGCCTGTAGTCTGTTTGCCGTACA
>Ga0207682_10001596_pt1 | contig 10421 bp, 8 predicted proteins | sample KBSM63metaG_FD_184332 | JGI IMG/M metagenome (GOLD analysis project Ga0207682, IMG submission 184332) | Miscanthus rhizosphere microbial communities from Kellogg Biological Station, Michigan, USA - KBS M6-3 metaG (SPAdes) (version 2) | ecosystem: Host-associated > Plants > Roots > Rhizosphere >... | reverse complement strand
CTGGCCGAAATGCACGCGACGGCTCGCGTGCGCGGTCGCGGCCTGCGCGGCGCCGGCGCCGTTGTGGTGGCGCTCGACACGCTTGCGCTTGCCCTCGACCGTGGTGCGCACGTTGATGACCATCACCGGAATGCCGGCAAGCGTATTGCCGAACTCGGCCTTGTAGGCCTCGTTGAACGCCGCGGTCATGCGCTCGAACGTCCAGTCCGGCTCGACCGGCACGCGCATCGCGTGGATCTGCCCGAGATAGGCCATGTCGACCGCATGCGCGGCGCTCAGTACCTCGACCGGCGCTTCGCTGACGCGGACCTGCTGCTCGCCCTCGGCGCGCTGCTCGCGCATGATCGCGCGCACGTCGCCCGGATCGAGTTCGGTGATGAGGCGCTCCACCGTGCGCGAGTAATCGTAGCGCACGTTGGCCGACGCGCAACCCATCGCACACAGCACGCCCGGGTAAGGCGGAACGATCATCGCGCCGATGCCGACCTCTTGCATCAGCGCGGCGCCATGCACCGGGCCCGCGCCGCCGAACGCCACCAGCGCGAAATCGCGCGGATCGTGGCCGCGTTCGATCGACAGCAGGCGGATGCGTCCGGCCATGCGCTGGTTCACCACCGCGAGGATCGCCTCGGCGGTTTCCTCGACTCTCAAGCCCAACTTTGCGCCGAGCGCGCCCATCGCGGCGCGCGCGCTTTCGATATCGAGGCTTTCGCGCTCGATGCCGATCGGGCGCGACGGATCGATGCGCGCCAGCACCACGTTGGCGTCGGTCACGGTCGGCTGCGTACCGCCGCGGCCCCAGCACACCGGACCCGGATAGGCGCCCGCGCTTTCCGGCCCGACCTGCAGGATGCCGGCGCGGTCGATATGCGCGATGCTGCCGCCGCCCGCGCCGATCGTGTGCACGTCGATCATCGGAAGGCGGAGCGGAATGCGGAAGTCGAGCAGCGTGTTCTCGGCGATCGCGGGCTTGCCCTCGATCACCACCGCGACGTCGAAGCTGGTGCCGCCCATGTCGCCGGTGATGATGCGGTCGTAGCCGGCCTCGGCCGCAAGCTCCGCCGCCGCCATCACGCCGGCCGCAGGACCCGAGCGCACGATGAACGCCGCGCGGCTGCCCAGCTGGCTCACCGGCACCACGCCGCCGTTCGACTGCATGATCAAGGTCTGGCGGTCGAAGCCCCAGTCGTCGAGCTTCGCCAGCAGGTTTTTCGCGTAGCGCGAGACCAGCGGCTGCAGATAGCCCTGCACCACCGCCGTGCTGGTGCGCTCGAACTCGTAGTATTCGCGGATCACGCCGCTGGAGATCACGACCTCCCAGGCGGGGTTCACCTCCTGCAGGATGTCGCGGATCTCTTCCTCGTGCGCCGGATTCGCGTAGGAGTGCAGCAGCGACACCACGACCGCGTCGACATTCTCGCCTTGCAGCACCTGCGCGAGATCGCGCACCTGACGCGCGCGCAGCGGCACCAGCACGTTGCCCTGGTAATCGAGCCGCTCGTCGACTTCCCAGCGGCAGTCGCGCGGAATCAGCGGGCGCTGGATGCCGGTCAGGCCATACATGTTCGGCCGGTCGCGACGCCCGAGCTCGAGCACGTCGCGGAAGCCGCGCGTGGTGATCAGCGCGCAGCGCGCGCCGCGCCGCTCGATCACTGCGTTGGTGGCGATCGTCGTGCCGTGCAGGATCTGGTCGAGATCGTCCGGCTTGATCTCGGCCGCGCGCAGCGCGTCGAGCAATCCGATCGACGGGTCCTTCGGCGTCGACGGCACTTTGATGACGCGCTCGATCCCATCGCCTCCGGAGAAATAGAGGTCCGTATACGTCCCGCCGACGTCGATCCCGACCGTGCCGGCCATTAGCGTTTCCTCCGCACCGGCTTGCTGCCCGCCTTCTTGTCCTCGTCTTCCGCGAGGGTCTTCACCAGCGAGCTATACGCGCCGACATGCCGCTGCATCCGGCGGAATGCCGCATCGGCATCCTTCGCCGCGATGGCGGCGAGCACGCGCCCGTGCGCGCGCACCACTTCGCGGCGCACATCCGCCGAATTGAGGCTCTGGCTCTCGGTCGCGGCCTGCACGGAATCCGCGATGGCATCGAAGAATGCGATCAGCAGCTCGTTGCGGCTCGCGCGCATGATCGCGCGATGCCACATCAGGTTCAGCCGCACATGCTCGGCGACGTCGTCGGTGACCTGATCCAGCGCCTTGTGAATGCGCGTCATCTCGGCCAAATCAGCATCCTGCCGATGAATCGCGGCGAGCGCCGCGGCGGCCGGCTCGATCGCCTCGCGCGCTTCGAGCAAGGCTTCGAAACGCACGCCATGGCTGCGCACGAACAGCTCGAACGAGCGCGAGATGGATTCCCGTCCCGGCCGGCGCACCTGCGAGCCGCCATTGCGGCCGGCGCGCGTCAGCACGAGCCCTTCGGTCTCCAGCACGCGCAGCGCTTCGCGCACGGACGTGCGGCTCAGCCCCGACTGCGCGACCAGTTCACGTTCGGTTGGGAGAGGCGTACCCTCGGCAAGTCCGCGCGACAGGATCAGCTCGCGCAATCGCGCGGCGAGCACGTCCGATGCCTTGGGCACCACAACGGCGGCGAGGTCCAGCGACACGCGGACTACCTCCCTGACACAGGCCTCTTTGGGCGCTTGCCGGGAGACTAGCTCCAAGTGCATATTATTTGTCAAATAAAATTATCAGACCAAAGTGGGAGGGAGCCATGCCGGAGAGCGGAGCGGGCGCGCGCGCGGCGGTCGTGACCGGCGGCGCGACCGGGGTCGGCGCCGCCACCGCGCTGGAATTGGCGCAGCGCGGCTACCGCGTCGCAATCGTCTACAGCCGCAGCAAGACCGAGGCGGATGAGAGCGTTGCGGCCTGCAAGGCTGCCGGCGCGGACGCGATCGCGCTGCAGGGTGACGTGGCGGACGACGCCGCATGCCGTGCCGCGGTCGACGCGGCGGCCGCGCGCTTCGGTCGGGTCGATATCCTGGTGAACGCCGCCGGCACGACCCAGTTCGTGCCGCTCGGCGATCTCGAAGGCCAGAAGGCCGAGGATTTCCAGAAGGTCTACGCCGTCAACGTGATCGGGCCGTACCAGATGGCGCGCGCCGCCGCGCCGCATCTGCGCGCGAGCGGCGACGGCGCGATCGTGAACGTCTCGTCGGTCGGCAGCCTGAACGGCAACGGCAGCTCTTATTCGTACGTGACCTCGAAGGCCGCGCTCAACACGCTGACTCTCGCACTGGCGCGCAATCTCGCGCCGGAGATCCGCGTGAACTGCGTGTTGCCCGGGCTGATCACGACGCGCTGGCTCAAAGACGGGCTCGGCGCGGAGGCGTATGAACGCGTGCGCGACGGCTGGGCCGACGCGGCCGCGCTGCAGAAGACCTGCACCGCCGAGGACGTGGCGCAGACCATCGTGTGGCTTGCCGCCGACGCGCCACTCATCACCGGGCAATTGCTCACCGTCGATGGCGGCTTCCTGCTCGGCCGCCCGACCCGCGTGGCGCGCTGATGGCCGCGCTGCGCCACGAGCTGCATTACGGCGGCCGCGTCGTGCGCTGCTTTAGCGAGCGTCCGGCGCATATCGACGCAATGTTTCGTGACGTGGCGGCGCGCAACCCGCATCGCGATGCGCTGGTGCTCGGCGCCGAGCGCGTCCCTTACAAGACGCTGGACGACAAGGTCGAAGCGGTCGCCGGCAATCTCGCGCGGCATGGCTTCATGAAAGGCGACCGCCTCGCGCTGCTGCTCGGCAACGGCTTCGAATTCGTCATCGCGGTGCTGGCGGCGGCGCGCATCGGAGTCATCATCGTCCCGATGAGCACCCGCCAGCGCGCGCCGGAAACCGAATTCATCCTCACGCAATGCGAAGCCGCAGGCCTGATCTATCAGGGCGATCTCGCCGAGCATTTGCCCGCACGCGCCGCGCTGCCGCATATGCGCGAAGTGTTTGTTGTCGGCGACGGACCGGGCGCGTCTTTCGCGCAACTCACGGCGCCTTGCGCGGCGCCGCGTGTCACCATCGCCGAGGAAGATGTCTTTTCGCTGCTTTATACGTCCGGCACCACCGGCCGCCCGAAGGGCGCGATGCTCACCCATCTCGGCACCATCCACTCGCTGACGCACTATGAGCAGGGCATGGCGCTGCGCGACGGCGAGGTCTCGGTGCTGGCCGTGCCGGCCTCGCATGTCACAGGCTTGGTCGCGATCATCCTGACGATGCTGCGCGTCGGTGGCACCACCGTGCTGCTGCCCGCCTTCAAGGCGCGCAACTTCATGGAGATCGCGGCACGCGAGCGGATGACGCACGCGCTGCTGGTGCCGGCGATGTACAATCTCTGCCTGCTCGATGCGGACGTGGCGCGATTCGATCTCTCGGCCTGGCGCATCGGCGGCTTCGGCGGCGCCCCGATGCCGCAGGCGACCATCGCGCGCATCGCCGCCGCGTGGCCCAATCTCACGCTGGTCAACGTTTACGGCTCGACTGAGACGACCTCGCCGGTCACGATGCTGCCGCTCGGCGAAGCCGCATCGCGCGCCGACACCGTCGGCAAGGCCCTGCCCTGCGCCGACGTGATCGCGATGGACGACGAGGGCCGCGCGGTCGCGCCCGGCGCGAGCGGTGAATTGTGGATCGCAGGTCCCATGATCATTCCGGGCTACTGGCACAACCCGGAGGCCGACCGCACGGCGTTCTGCGGCGGTTACTGGAAGTCCGGCGACATCGGATCGGTGGATGCGCAAGGCTATGTGCGCGTGCTCGATCGCAAGAAGGACCTGATCAACCGCGGCGGCTACAAGGTTTATTGCATCGAGGTCGAAAGCGTACTCGCGCGTCACCCCGGCGTGGTGGAATGCGCGGTGATCGGCCGGCCCGACCCGGTGCTTGGCGAGCGGGTGCATGCCGTCGTGGTTGCGCGCAACACGGGCATCGGCGAGGCGGAGTTGAAGCGCTTCTGCGCCGAAAACCTCTCCGACTACAAGGTACCGGACACGATCGCATTCCTGCCCGACGCGCTGCCGCGCAACGCCAACGGCAAGGTGCAGAAGACGGCGCTGCGCGAGACGTTGCCTCCGCCGCCTGGCCCCGCATAATCGGCGCAACGCTGGCGCTTCAGATCGGCGAACAGGAACGCCCAATGCTGACGATGCCGACAAGCCGGACCATTCCGGCGCTGCTCGACGAGATGGCGGCGCGCTTTCCGGCGCACGAGGCGCTCGTCGGCACCGGCCAGCGCTACACCTATGCGTCGCTGCGCGACGAAGTGCGCGCCTTCGCCAAGGGCCTGCACGCGCTGGGCGTCGCGAAGGGCGATAAGGTCGCGATCCTGATGGGCAACAAGCCCGAATGGATCGTCGCCGATTTCGCGATCTGCCTGCTCGGCGGCATCATGGTGGCGGTCAACACCTGGGCCACGGGCCGCGAGCTGCAGCACATCCTGTCGCATTCCGACGCGACGATGCTGATCGCGACCGACCGTTATCTGAAATACGACTACTTCGCGATGCTCGACGAGCTCGAGCCGCTCGCCGGCGCGATGCCCCTGATGAAGCGCATCATCCATGTCGGCACGCGTCCCTATCGCGACTCGCTGTCGTTCGCCGACGTGTTCGCGCGCGGACGCGACGTCTCCGACGCGACGATCGACGCGGCGCAGAACGCGATCGACCGACAAGACCTCGCCTACATCCTTTACACCTCCGGCTCGACCTCGACGCCGAAGGGTGTGCAGCTGCAGCACTACGCGCTGATCGAGAACATGTGGCACATCGGCGAGCGCATGCACGTCACGCAGCATGACCGGCTCTGGCTTGCGGTGTCGCTGTTCTGGGGCCTCGGCTGCGAGAACGCGCTGTTCAACCTGATGACGCATGGCGGCTGCGTCGTGCTGCAGGAGAGCTTCGAGCCGGGCGAGGCGCTGCGCATCATCAGCGAAGAGCGCTGCACCATCTTCTACGGCATGCCCAACATGGTGCAGGCGATCGCCGAGCATCCGGACCGCGCGAAGTACGACATCTCGTGCCTGCGCGCCGGGGGCACGCTCGGCACGCCCGAGCAATTGCAGCGCATCGTCGATCTCGGCGTGAAGGATTTCAGCACGATCTACGGACTGACTGAATCCTACGGCAACTGCACCGTCGCCGACGGGCTCGATCCGCTGGAGCTCCGCGTCGCAACCGTCGGGAGGCCGCTGCCCGGCGTCGACCTGCGCATCATCGATCCCGAGAGCGGCAGGGAGCAGCCGCGCGGCACGGTCGGCGAGATCCGGCTGAAGGGTTACGTGACGATCGGGTATTACAAGGACGAGGACAAGAACCGCGAGGCGTTCGACGCAAGCGGCTATTTCCGCACCGGCGATCTCGGCTTCCTCGACGAGAACGACAATCTGTATTTCCGCGGGCGCTTGAAAGAGATGATCAAGACCGGCGGCATCAACGTCGCGCCGGTCGAGGTCGAGGAGAGCCTGCTGCGCCATCCGGCGGTGAAGCTCGCCTTCGTCACCGGCGTTCCGGATGCGGTGCGCGACGAGGTGATCGCCGCCGTGATCGTGCGTCATGACGGCACGCGCGTGGACGAGGCAGCGTTGACCGAGCATTGCCGGCGCGAGCTTGCCGCCTACAAGGTGCCGCGGCTCATCACGTTCGTGAACGAGACCGACCTGCCGCTGACCACGACCGGCAAGCTGCAGAAAAATCGCCTGGCAGACTTCTTCAAGCGGAACGACACGAGATCAGCATGACCGTGACCTGCGTGGCCAATACCAATGACGTGCTCGGCGAGGTGCCGCGCTGGCACGCGGGTGAAAATGCGCTCTACTGGATCGACGCATTCAAGCCCGCGGTGCATCGCTTCGATCCGGCAAGCGGACAGGTCGAAAGCTGGACGCCGCCGGAAAAACTCGGCTCGTTCGCGCCGAGCGCGGGCGGCGGGCTGATCATTGCGGGGCGCAACGGCTTCGCGCTCTACGATCCGCGCAGCGGGAAGTTCGAGCGCATCGCCGATCCGGAGAACAAGGCGGAAGAGAACATCTTGAACGACGGCCGCTGCGACAGCCGCGGCCGCTTCTGGGTCGGCTCGATGACCAAGACGATGAAAAGCGCGAGCGGCAAGCTCTACCGTGTCGACAAGGGCCGGGTCGACGCGCTCGACGACGACATCTGGGTCTCGAACGGCGTCGCGTGGAGTCCGGACGAGACGACGCTCTACTTCGCCGACAGCCATGTGCACACGATCTTCGCCTATGACTATGACCTCGCGGCCGGCACGATCGGCAAGCGCCGCGTGTTCGTGGATGCCAAAGGCCAAGCCGGCGTGCCGGACGGCGCCTCGATCGACGCGGAAGGCTATCTGTGGAGCGCGATGTTCGACGGCGGGTGTATCGCGCGCTTCGCGCCGGACGGGCGGCTCGACCGCACCGTGCCGATGCCGGTCAGCCGCGCGACCGCCTGCACGTTCGGCGGGCCCGGCCTGCGCACGATGTATGTGACGACGGCGCGGTTTCGGCTCGCGCCGGAGAAGCTGGCGGCGGAGACTTATGCCGGCGGGCTGCTCGCGCTCGATGTCGGCGTGGCGGGCGTGCCGGAGCCGATGTATCAGCCGTAACCTCGCGCCACTCTCTCCGCTCATTCCCGCGAAAGCGGGAATCCAGTTCTTGGCAAAGTGCTGGGTCCCCGCTTTCGCGGGGACGAGCGGAATCAGATGACCCGAAACCGATGCAAGGTCAGCTCCGCATCGACATCGTCGAACACCATCTCGACGCGCTGGCCGATCTTCGGCACGTCGCCGCCGAGCAAATTCGAAGTTAGGCGCGGCCCTTCGTCGAGCTCCACCTGGATCACATTATAAGGCGCCTCCGCGGCGAAGGCCGGGAACCAGGCCTTGTGCACGGCGGTCCATGTGCTGATCGTGCCGCGGCCGCTCGCCTGCCTCCATTCGATCGCGTCGGCAAAACAGAACGGACACACCGGTCCGGGCGGCAGGTGCGCCTTGCCGCAGGCCGTGCACGTCGGCAGCATCAACCGATGCTCGCGGCATCCCTTCCAGAACGGCGCGCTGTCGGGGCCGACGCGCGGGCGCGGCTTCTCGTGGATCATGCGTCCCTCGTCAGGATCACGCTGTCGCCCCAGGCGGTGCCCCATTGCAGCGCTGCCGCGTCCCTGATCTGGCTTGCGCCCGCGCTGCCGCGCAATTGCCGCGTCATCTCGCAGATCGAATTCCAGCCCGCGACATGCGCCTCGGACAACAGTCCGCCCGAGGTGTTCACCGGCAGCGCGCCGCCGGGTCCGATGCGCCCGCCCTGCACGAAAGCCGCCGCCTCGCCGACGCCGCAATAGCCGAAGCGCTCGAGCGCGAACAGCACCAGCGGCGAGAAGGCGTCGTAGGTGTAGAATCCCTGCACGTTTTCGCGCGCAATGCCTTGGGCAAAGATCTCAAGATCACGCTCGCGCGCGAATGAACGTTTTCCCGACTGCTGATTGATGCCGAGCCCGCGCGGCGCGAAAATGAACTCCTCGCGCCCCGAACGCATGCCCTGCATCGCCGCGATGCGAACCGGCTTCTGTTTCAGGTCGCGCGCGCGATCGGCGCGCGTCACCAGCACGATCGCGGCGCCGTCGCTGATCAGGCAGCAGTCGAACAGACGCAGCGGATCGACCACCATGCGCGCCGTCTGGTGCGCCTCGAGCGTGAGCGGCTGTTGCATGATCGCGTGCGGATTGTTCAGCGCGTGCTGCCGGATCGAGATCGGCACGGCGGCAAGCTGCGCGCTGGTCGCGCCATAAAGATGCATGTAGCGCTGCATCGCGATCGCGGCGCCGCCGGCCGGCGCGGTCAGCCCATAGGGCGGCGCCTCGCCATGCGTGCCGCCCTCCTCGCGGTTGCCCTCGACGTCGCCCGGGCCGCCGAGGAAGCCGCGCTCGCGCGTGAAGCTCACCGCGGTGACGCAGGCGACCACGTCGGCGAGGCCTGCCGACACCGCGAGCGCCGCATGCTGCAGCGCATTGGTGACGAAGCGCCCGTGCAGCCATGACTGGTTCACGTAGCGGATGTCGAGCCCCAAGGCTTCGGCGAAGCGGTCGTAGTCGACCCCGAGCGGCGCGCCGAGATGGATCGAGAGGCCGTCGACGTCTTCGCGCGTGAGCCCGGCGTCATCGAGCGCCTCCTTGAACGCGGCCGCCGCGAGCGCGAGCTGGCTGTCCGGCAGGCCGCGCCCGAACGCGCTGCACCCGATCCCCGCGATCGCGGCGTCGACTGTCATGCGCTCACCCGTTCGGCCGCAGCACGATGCGCCCGACCGCCTTGCCGGCCTCGACCAGCTCGTGCGCCTTTGCGGCGTCCTCCAGGGCGAACGCCTGCGAGACGATCGGCTTCACGGCGCCGCGCGCGACCAGCGCGAGGCAATCCTCCAGCTGGCGGCGCGTCGTGCTCGTCGCGCTCAGCATCGAGACGTTCTTCAGGAAGAGCTGCGCCGGATTGAACGGCACGAACTGGCCGGTGAGCTGCCCGATCAGGATCCAGCGCCCGCCGATCCCCATGCTGCGGCGAACGGAATCGAACAGCTGGCTGCCGACGTTGTCGATCGCGACATCGACGCCGGCGCCACCGGTCAGCTTGCGCACCGCGCCAGAAAAATCCTCCCCGCGCGCATGCACCACGACTTCATGCGCGCCGAGCGCGCGAATCTGTTCGACCTTCTCGGGCGAGGTGGTCTGCGCGATCACGAGTGCACCAGCGAGCCGCGCGAGTTGCACCGCATGCATGCCGAGCCCGCCGCCCGCGCCGGTGACCAGCGCGCTCTCGCCCGCCGCGAGCTTGCCCACTTCGCGCATCGCATTCAGGATCGTGCCGACCGCGCAGGCGACGATCGAGGCGTCCTGCAGCGCGACGCCCTCGGGCACCAGCGCCACGTTGTCGTCTTCCACTGCGATGTATTCCGCGTAGCCGCCGACCATGCCGGCATCGCCGGTGAACTTGCGGTCGGGGCACAGCGTCTCCTTCCCCATGCGGCAATGCCGGCACGAGCCGCAGATGTGATAGCGCTGCACGGTCGCGACCTTGTCGCCCTTCCGGAACCCGCGCACGTCGCGGCCCACGTCGACCACCGTGCCGGAGATCTCGTGACCCAAAATCACCGGCATCTGCACGCCGTACTTCAAGGTGCCGTTGCGCGTGACGATGTCGTGGAAGCACACGCCGCAGGCGTCGACCTTGATCACGATGTCCTTCGGCCCCGGCGTCGGGTCGGCGATCGTCTCCATCTTGAGAACCTCGGTGCCGCCCGGTGCCCGCACCACCATCGCCTTCATCTCAGGATCCCTTCGGCTTGAACATCAGCAGCGTCACGTCGCCGGTCACATCCTCGAACACCGCCTCGACCGGGATGCCGATGCGCAGCTTGTCATTCTTCACCCCGGCCGGA
>Ga0207682_10001594_pt1 | contig 10434 bp, 9 predicted proteins | sample KBSM63metaG_FD_184332 | JGI IMG/M metagenome (GOLD analysis project Ga0207682, IMG submission 184332) | Miscanthus rhizosphere microbial communities from Kellogg Biological Station, Michigan, USA - KBS M6-3 metaG (SPAdes) (version 2) | ecosystem: Host-associated > Plants > Roots > Rhizosphere >... | reverse complement strand
CGCACCAGTCTCGACAACCGGGCGCGGCTCGCGATCCTGCTGCATGACGCGCCCGAATACGTGATCGGCGACATGATCACGCCGTTCAAGGCGGTGATCGGCGATGGCTACAAGGCGGTCGAGAGCCGCCTGCTGGCCGCGATCCATTTGCGGTTCGGATTGCCGCGCGCGCTGCCTGCCGAGTTGATCAAGCTGATCAAGGATGCCGACCGCGCTTCGGCGCATCTCGAGTCGACGCGGCTTGCCGGATTTGGTGAAAAAGAGGCGACGCAATTCTTCGGTCCGCCTCCCGAGGTTCCGGCGGCGTTCGAAAAAGATTATCTAACCCCCTGGTCCGCCAAGGATGCAGAAGCGCGGTATCTGAAATGTTTCGTCGCGCTGGTGAAGGATTGAGATGATTCACGTTTGTTCGCTTGCCCGCCTGCACGACACGGTGCGCCAGACCGGTGCACGCCATATCGTGACGCTGATCAAGGACGTGTCGCTGGTGCATCGCCCGGCAACAATCCCGGCCGAGAACCATCTGCTGCTCGACATGGACGACATCGTCGATCCCATCGAGGGTTACGTGGCGCCGGCCGAGGAGCATGTCGGCGAGTTGCTGCGTTTCGTGCACAAGTGGGACCGAACGGCGCCGCTCGTGGTGCATTGCTATGCGGGCATCAGCCGTTCGACCGCGGGCGCGTTCGTCACCGCCTGCGCGCTCAATCCGAATCGCGACGAGGCCAGGATCGCACGCGCGATCCGCGATGCCTCGCCGACCGCGTCGCCAAACATCCGCATCGTGACGCATGCCGACAAGCTGCTCGGGCGCAACGGCCGCATGGTGGCGGCAATCCGCGACATCGGCCCCGGCGTCGCAGCCTATGCGTCGAGCGGACCGTTTTGGATCGACCTCGAGTAGGCGATGGCCGACACCACCCTCACGCCGATCGAAATCGGGCTGACGGCCGCGATCGTCGCCGTCGAGGATGGCGAGCCTGCGATTCTCGTCGCGGGCGAAGACAAAAAGAGCGAGCCGCGCGCCGGCCTGCCATTCGGCCCGTTCGATCCGCTGGCGCACCGCACCTTCGAGATCGGGCTGCGCGCCTGGGTCGAGGCGCAGACCGGTTTGCGCGTCGGCTATGTGGAGCAGCTTTACACGTTCGGCGACCGCGGCCGCCACGCGGGCCCGGCCGACGAGGCACACATGGTCTCGGTCGGCTATCTCGCGCTCACGCGCATGCCGGAGACCGCCGCGGTCTCGAAGAAAGCCGGCGCCGGATTCGAGCCGTGGTACCGCTTCTTTCCGTGGGAGGACTGGCGCGAGAAGCGCCCCGCGATCCTCGACACGATCATCCCGCTGTTGAACGAATGGACCGCGCCGCCGCATGGCGAACTCGGACGCGCCCTTGGCTGGCGCGAGCGGCTGCGGCTGTGTTTCGGCACCGGCGGCGTGACGTGGGACGAAGAGAAAGTTCTCGATCGCTACGAGATGCTCTACGAGGCAGGCCTGATCGAGGAGGCCAAGCGCGACGGCCGCGATGCCGCGCTGAAACGCGACGAACTGCCCTTGCTCGGCGAGCCGATGCGCTTCGATCACCGCCGCATTCTGGCGACCGCCATCGCGCGGCTGCGCGCCAAGCTCAAGTACCGCCCCGTGGTGTTCGAGCTGATGCCGGCCGAGTTCACCCTGACGGAGCTGCAGCACACCGTCGAGGCGATCTCCGGCCGGCTCGTGCACAAGCAGAATTTCCGCCGGCTGGTCGAAAGTGCCGCGCTGGTCGAGCCGACCGGCGAGACGTCCACCGAGACCGGCGGACGGCCGGCTGCGCTCTTTCGTTTTCGCCGCGAAGTGCTGGCCGAGCGCCCTGCCCCGGGGCTGCGGGTCGGCGGACGGTCTTGAACACCGTTCATTTTTGAACTAAGTTCACGGATGTAACGACCAATACGTGCGCGGGTCCGCCGCCGGCGATCGCGCGTACGCGCCAAGTCTGTTTGAGGGGCTGACATGGAATTCATTGCCGCCATCGTGGCGATCGTCGCCATCGTGCTGGTCTTCAGCCTGCGCAACCGCGTGGCGCTGCTCGAACGGCACATCGCTTTTTTGAACCAGCACCTTGCTGCGCGCCGCACCGCGCCCCCGCAAGCCATGCCGGAGCCCGCGCCCGAGGGGCCGCCGCTTCCACCTGAAATGCCCGCGCCGCCCGCGCCTGCCGAACGGACGAAAGAGGCCGGGATCGAGCAGCTCGGCCAGGAATCGTTTGGCCCTCCGCCTCCGCCGCCCCCACCGCCGCCCGCTCCTCCGCCCGCGCCTGAGACCGCGAAAAGTTTCGAGGAACGCTTCGGCGCAAGCTGGGTCGTATGGATCGGCGGCCTTGCGCTCGCGCTCGGCGGCATCTTCATGGTGCAGTACTCGATCGAGGCCGGCCTGATCGGCCCCGGCGTGCGCGTATTCCTCGGCGGGCTGCTCGCCACGGCGCTGATCGCGGCCGGCGAATGGACGCGGCGCTACGAGTTCGCGCTGCCGATCGCCAGCGTCCCGACCGCCAACATGCCGGCCATGCTCACCGCCGCCGGCACCACCGTCGCATTCGCCACCGTGTATGCGGCCTACGCGCTCTACGGCTTCCTCGGGGCTGCGCCGGCCTTCGTGTTGCTCGGTATCGTGGCGCTCGCGACGCTCGCCGCCGCGCTGCTGCACGGGCCGTGGCTCGCGGCGCTCGGACAACTCGGCGCGTTCGTCGCGCCCATGCTCGTCTCGACCGCACAACCGAACTACTGGGCGCTCTACATCTACCTCGTCGTCGTGACCGCCGCCTCGTTTGCGCTGGCGCGCGCACGGCTGTGGCGCTGGCTCGCGATCACCGCGGTGGCCTTTGCGGTGCTCTGGGCATTTGCCGGAGTAGCGGACCTTCGCTTCAGCCCCGTACCGGTCGCGCTCTATCTCGTGGTCGGCTTCGCCCTCGTCGCGTCGGTGCTCGTCTCCGGTCTGCTCTACGGGCCGGACGCCGAGAACGGCCGCATCGATCCGGTGTCCTCCGGCGCGCTTTCAGCCTTCCTGGTCGCCGCCGCCGCGCTGGTGCTCGCGCGCGACCATGACGGCCTCACGCTGATCGCATTCTCGGGCCTCGCCGTCGCGACGGTCGCGATCGCGTGGCGCACCGATGCCGCGGTCGCGGCCGTGCCGGTCGCGGGCGCGCTCGCAGCGCTGGTGATCGCGGACTGGGCGGTCGATATCCAGTGGCACACGCTGGTCGTGCCCGGCGGTCCTGCGGTTGCGCCCGATCCTTCGCGTGTCCTCTATGGAACGCATCTCGCGCTCGGCGGCGCATTCGCGGCGCTGTTCGCCGGCGCCGGGTTCCTTTCGCAAGGCCGCTCGGCGCGGCCGGAAGCGCCGATCATCTGGGCCGCGACCGCGGTCCTCGCCCCGCTCGCCATTCTCGTCGCGCTCTACTATCGCATCTACGGCTTCGAGCGTTCGCTTCCCTTCGCGGCGCTTGCGCTGCTCGGCGCCGCGCTGTTTGCGGCCGCGACCGATATGCTCACCAAACGCGAGCCGCGCCCGGGCCAACCGTCGGCGGCCGCGATCTTCGCGACCGGTTCGATCGCGGCGCTCGCGCTGGCAATGACGTTCGCGCTGGAGGAAGGCTGGCTCACCGTCGCGCTCGCCCTGATGGTGCCGGGCACGGCCTACGTCGCCGAGCATCGTCCGCTGCCGTGGCTGCGCTGGCTCTGCGGCATCCTCGTCGTGATGGTCATGCTGCGGATCGGCCACGATCCACGCATCATGCTGGATGCCGGCACCACGCCGATCTTCAACTGGATCCTGTACGGCTACGGCGTGCCGGCGCTCGCCTTCTGGGTCGCGGGCTGGCTTCTGCGCAAGCGCGCCGACGACGTGCCGTCGCGGATCGTCGATGCCGGCGCGATCCTGTTCACGGTGCTCACCGCGACGCTACAGATCCGCCACACCATCTACGGCGGCAACATCTACTACCCGTCCGCCGGCCTCACCGAAGTCGCGCTGCAGGTCAGTGGCGGTCTCGCGATGGTGATCGGGCTCGAACGTCTGCGTCTGCGCACCAACTCGATCGTGCACAATGTCGGCGCGCTGCTGATCGCCGGCCTCTGCCTGCTGGCGATCGTGTTCGGGCTGCTGTTGCTGGAAAATCCATGGATCTGGAACACCAATGTCGGCGGCCTGTTCCTGAACCTCAATTTGCTCGGCTACGCGATCCCGGCAGCGCTTGCCGCAACGATCGGCCTGATGACGCGGCAAACGCGCCCGCAATGGTACCGCACCGTCGCGGCGATCACCGCGGTCGTGCTCGCGCTCACCTATCTGTCGTTCCAGGTGGCGCGCTTCTATCAGGGACCGCGCCTGAGCGCGGGACCGATCAGCGGCGCGGAGGGCTATACGTACTCCGCCGTATGGCTCGCCTTCGGCGTCGTGCTGCTCGTCGTCGGGATGGGATTGCGCTCGGCGCCGGTGCGGCTTTGCGCGGTTGCGGTGGTGCTGATCACCGTCGCGAAGGTGTTCCTGCTCGACATGGCAGGGCTCGGCGGCGTGTGGCGCTCGCTCTCCTTCATCGGGCTCGGGCTGGTGCTGGTCGGGATCTGGTTCCTGTACCGGCGGCTGTTGTTCGCCAAGCCGCCGCTGGAGTTGCCCTCGCCGCCGCCCGCATGAGCCGCAAAAAGCCTGGACGCCGGTCGCGTGACCGGCGTCCTTCGTTATACGGTGCGCTGATCAGGCGAGCGCGGCGCGCGGCTGGCCGACGAACCACAGCGGGCGCGAGCGCAGCGCGAAGGCGCCATCGCCGGTGAGCCAGAGCGCGAACGACGCAGCGATCAGGAACGCCGGATATTCCCAGCCACCGCCCGCATTGGAGAAGATCCAGCCATTGCCGATGTGCACGGTCGAGGCGGCGGCCATCACCGGGATGAGCAACAATGCGACGTGGCGCGCATAGACGCCGGTCAGGATCAGCACGCCGCCGATCAGTTCGGCGAGAAACACCGGCCAGGCAAGCTCCGCCGGAAAACCGATCTTGGCGAGAAAGCCCGCAAAGCCCGGGATGGTGAACAGCAGGTACTTCATCAGCGCATGCGCGATCCACATGATGCCGAGCGATGCGCGCAACACGAACACGCCATACGGCGCGCTGGATTGGTCGACGGGAGAGACGGGGTTCATGACACGGTGCCCTTGTTGAATTTCGGATGCGGCGCGGAATGCGCTGCCGATGGGCGAGATATGACGTTGCCTATTCTGCAAGACAATGCGTATGATCGCCCAATCGATATTGCATCGATGCAAACAGATTGCGGCCAGCCGATGCTCTCCTGGGACGATTTTCGCTACGTGAAGGCGATCGCCGACACCCGCTCGCTCGGCGGCGCCGCGACTGAATTGTCGGTCAATCATTCCACCGTGTTTCGTCGCCTGGCGCAGATCGAAAAGCAGCTCGGCTCACGCTTGTTCGAGCGCAGCCGCGCGGGCTACGCGCTGACGCCCTGCGGCGAGGAGATGGTGCGGCTTGCCGAGCGCATGGGTGAGGACATCGTCACGTTCGAGCGGCAGGTGACCGGCCACGACCTGCGTCCCTCGGGCGAATTGCGCGTCACCACCAACGACACCGTGCTGGTGCATCTGATGACCGGCGTGTTCGCGGCGTTCCGCAAGGCCTATCCGGAGATCGTGCTCGACGTCGTGGTGTCGAACCAGGCGCTCAACCTGTCCAAGCGCGATGCCGACGTCGCGGTACGCGCAACCGATCGTCCGCCCGATGCGCTGATCGGGCGGCGCGCCGCGAGCATCGCATGGGCGGTGTTCGGCGCGAGCGGGAAAGCCCCGGAGGCGTTCGACGCGGAGAGCGACGCGCGCTCGGCCGATTGGGTCGGGTTCGGAGACAACCTTGCCAACCTGAAAGCCGCGAGATGGCTGAAGGATCACGCCGCGCCCGGGCGCGTGGTCTATCGGATCAACACCGTGCTCGGTCTCGCCGAGGCGGCCGCCGCCGGAATGGGGCTCGCGCTGCTCCCCTGCTTCATCGGTTCGGCGACGCCGGGGCTGACCCGCCTCACCGGTCCGTTGCCCGAACTTGCCAACGGCATCTGGCTGCTGACGCATGCGGACCTGCGCCAGACCGCGCGCGTGCGCGCCTTCATGGATTTCGCCGCGAGTGAAATAACGAAACAGCGCAAGACGATAGAGGGGCTGTCGTAACGATTAGAGCATGATCCCGAAAAGTGGACACCGGTTTTCGGAAAAAGATCATGCTCCAACAATAACCTGAGACCCTTGATAAAAACGAACGATCGTGCTTTTTTCTTCGCCCAGCGAACAACGGGAGCGCGGCGTGAACGAGATGATGCGGAAATACGGCGTCACGCCGCAGGATCAGGCGCTCTCGACCGACGGGCTCACCTTCCTGAAGAAGCTGATCGACGGGACCTATCCGGCTCCGCCGATCGCGCAGACGCTCGGCTTCGAGCTCATCGACGTCGAGCACGGCAAGGCGACCTTCGAGGGCCTGCCGGAATTCCGCCACTACAATCCGCTCGGCGCCGTGCACGGCGGCTTCGCGATGACGCTGCTCGATTCATGTCTCGGCTGCTGTGTCCACACGACGCTTGCCCAGGGCGAGGGCTACACGACGCTCGAGGTCAAGGTGAACCTGGTACGCGCAATCACCAAGGACACCGGGCCGATCCGCGCGATCGGCCGGATCATCCATCGCGGCCGCACCACCGCCACCGCCGAAGGCGACATTCGCGACGCCGCGGGCAACCTGCTCGCACACGGCACCACGACGTGCATGATCTTCCCGGCAAAAAAATAACGACCACAGGCTTGATCCCTAAAAAGCCTGCCCTGGACTTTGATCCGGGGTGGGAACCGGTTTCGGATTGATCACGCCAAAGGATCGCTACTGCGAGACCGAGCCGCGCATGCCGGTCTGCTCCATCGACGGCAGCGGCGCCGCGGTGACGGGCGTGGTCGGCGCCGCGACCGGCGCGCTCGGCGTCGATCCCGTGGTGGCCGGAGCCGGCGCGTGCGCGTGGCTCCGGCTTGCGCGGCGGATCGAGCGCGGCATCGGCAGCTTGTCGTCGGGCGAAGGCCCGACCGAGGCGATCATCTCGCGCCCGCGCCCGTGCGTGAAATCGCAGTAGGCGAAGCCGAATCCCGAGACCGCGCCGCGGAAGCTTCTCTCGCTGGTCTTGCTGAGATTGAAGCACGGGTTGAAGAACGCGCCCTTCACCTGCGAGCAGACCGTCTCGCCTTTCGCGAACAGCGTGCCCGCGGGCATGCGCATGAAGCGCACCGGACCGGAGCCCTGGATGCGCAGCATGCCGGCGACGGAGCCGTCGCCGAAGATGCGGCCCGTGCCCACCGTGCCCTCGAAGCAGGTGAAGCTGAACTGCTTGCCGGCGACGAACCGGCGCGCAGCTTCGGCGCCCAACGGCTCGGCCAGCGCGGGAACGGCAAACGCAACAGCTGACAACGCAACAGCGAGACGCACCACCATGCCGGTTTAACTCCCTGTTAACCACGCCCGGGTGCCCCAATATGCCGGACGAATGTCGCCAAATCCTGAACGCGTTTACTGGATTTTGACCACGATTCGGCCGCGAATGCGGCCGTCGAGGATCGCCGGGGCGGCCACGAGCACACCAGGAAGCTGAATTTCGTTGGTCATCGACTGCAATTTGCTCCGGTCGAGATCGGAAGCGAGCCGGTTCCACGCCTCGCGCCGCACCTCGCGCGGGCACATCACGCTGTCGATGCCCAGAAGCGACACCGCGCGCAAAATGAACGGCGCAACGGTGGTCGGCAGATCCATGCCGCCGGCAAGCCCGCAGGCCGCGACCGCGCCGCCGTAACGCGTGCCGGCGAGCACGTTGGCGAGTGTCGTCGAGCCGACCGAATCGATGCCGCCGACCCAACGCTCCTTGGCGAGCGGCTTGCCCGCAGCCGAGAGTTCCTTGCGGTCGAGGACCTCCGACGCACCGAGCCCGCGCAGATACGGCTCCTCCTGCAGGCGCCCGGTCGAGGCGATCACCTTGTAGCCGCGCTTGGCGAGCAGCGCGATCGCGACCGAACCGACACCGCCGGCCGCGCCGGTGACCACGACCGGCCCGCGATCCGGCGTGATGCCGTGGCGCTCCAGCGCCATCACGGCGAGCATCGCGGTGTAGCCCGCCGTGCCGATCGCCATCGCCTCGCGACCGGTCATGCCGCTCGGCACCGGGACCAGCCAGTCGCCGCGCACGCGCGCCTTTTCGGCATAGGCGCCGAGATGCGTTTCGCCGACGCCCCAGCCGTTGAGGATGACGCGGTCGCCCGGCTTCCATTCCGGATGCGTCGAGGCCTCGACCATGCCGACGAAATCGATGCCGGGGATCATCGGAAAACGGCGCACCACCGGCGCCTTGCCGCTCACCGCGAGGCCGTCCTTGTAATTGACCGTGGACCACTCGACGCGAACGGTCACGTCGCCGTCCATCAATTCGGTCTCGTCGAAATCGACGAGCTTCGCGGTCTGTCCGCTTTCGCTTTTATCGATGCGGACCGCTCTGAAAGTCGCCACGCCACTACCCCTCGCCTCAATCTCGCAGGATTAGTGGACCGGCAAATGCCGCAATGCAAGACACCGGACGCCCTCGCGCGTCATGCGCGCGCGAGCGGAACCTCGTTCTCCATGCCGCCGGCCGAGCGGCCGCGCGGGCCTTTCAGGCTGGGATAGCGCCGCGCCATTTCGGCGATCAGAAACTTCACCGGCACGTCATGGAACGCACCATGCATGACTTCGTAGCGCATGAAGGTGCGCCCTTCTCCATCATAGGACTGGAGCAGGGCATCGGAGTGTCCATCGAAGTCGAGCGCCGCAACGCCGAACCGAACACAGAGCGTTGCATTGAAGGTGGGGCTCGCCTTGAGCCATTGGTCGCCCAGCAGGACTTCGGTGAAGCCGTGCCAGGCGAAGTAGTTGGTGCCCATCTTCCTGTGCAGGCTCTCGCTCGCAAGATGATTGGTCACATCGGCGAAGCCGACACGCGCCGGAACGCCAGCGGCGCGGGCCAGCGCCGCGAACAGTGCAGCCTTGCCGACGCAGTAACCGGCGCCTGCGTTCAGCACGCTCGAGGCGCGGTACACTTCCGGATCGCTGAAATCGAGATCGGGGTCGTAGCGGATCTCGCGCGAGGCCAGGTAAAGCTGCTTTGCCTTCTCGGCCGGCGATGCAAAACGCGACACGGTCTCGGCAACAAACGCCTTGATGGCAGGATGATCGCTGTCGACAAATTCCGCGGGTGCCAGATAGACGGCATTCGTGTTGCTAGCCAAGGTCCACTCCTACTCCGCCTGTCGCAATGTCAGGCCGGCGCCGCGGCCAACCGCGCTACCGGCTGTTCGCGGATCGGCAGATTCACCAAAGCGGCGAAGATGCCAAGCGCAGCGCCGAGCCACCACACCATATCATACGAGCCGGTGCGCTCGTAAAGGTAGCCGCCGAGCCACACTCCAATGAAAGCGCCCACCTGGTGCGAGAAAAACACGAAGCCGAACAGTGTCGCCATGAAACGCGGGCCGAACATCAGCGCGACTAGAGCCGACGTCAGCGGCACGGTCGAGAGCCACAGGACCCCCATCGCAGCACCAAAGATCAGGGCGCTTGCGGGCGACATCGGCGCGAGCACGAAAGCCGCGATCGCGACCGCACGCAGCGCGTAGATGATCGAGAGCAGGTAGCGCTTGGGAAAACGGCTGCCGAGCAGACCGGCAGCAACTGCGCCGAAGATGTTGAAGAGCCCAATGAAGGCGAGCACCCAGCCGCCCCACGACACGTCGAGCCCGCGATCAACCAGATAGGGCGGCAGATGCACGGTGATGAACGCGATATGGAACCCGCAGGTGAAAAAGCCGAGCACCAGCAGGACGTAGGATTGGTGGCCGAAGGCTTCGCTGAGCGCCTCGCGGAACGACTGCGGGCGCTTCGCAGCGGTGCCCATGTCCATCGGCGGCGTCGCGACCACGAAGGCAAGCGGCAGCACGAGGAGCACCAGAACAGCGAAGATCAGAAGAGTCTGGTGCCAGCCGAACCCGTTGAGCAGGCCGACTGCGAGTGGCGAGAACAGGAACTGGCCGAACGAGCCGGATGCCGTGCCGATGCCAAACGCGAAGCCGCGCCACGACTCGGGCAAGAGCTTGCCGAATGCCGCGAGCACGAGCGTGAAGCTTGCGCCCGCAAGTCCGAAGCCGACCAGCACGCCGGCCGACAGATTCAGCATCGCAGGCGACGTCGAATAGGCCATCAGCGCGAGCCCGGCCGCATAGACTACGCTGCCGACCGCGAGCGGCAGCATCGTGCCGTAACGGTCCGCGATCGCGCCGACGAACGGGAGAGCGGCGCACCAGAGAAGATTCTGAATCGCGAGCGCCAGCGCGAACAC
>Ga0207682_10001593_pt1 | contig 10438 bp, 11 predicted proteins | sample KBSM63metaG_FD_184332 | JGI IMG/M metagenome (GOLD analysis project Ga0207682, IMG submission 184332) | Miscanthus rhizosphere microbial communities from Kellogg Biological Station, Michigan, USA - KBS M6-3 metaG (SPAdes) (version 2) | ecosystem: Host-associated > Plants > Roots > Rhizosphere >... | reverse complement strand
GAGCAGCCAGTTGTGCCCCTCGTAGGCGCCGATCGCGCCGGGCAGCGGATTGCGCGGATGCAGGTAGAACGGCACGTCGAGGTCGGCCGCGGTCTGCCAGAACGATTTGTACTGCGGCAGGTCATAGTAGAGCGCGCTGTCGGCGCTGCCGGCCTGCGAGAAGCCGTTCACCAGCGCGCCGGCGAAGCCGAGCTCCTTGACGCAGCGCGTCAGCTCGCGCGCCGCTTCATCCGGGTCCTGCATCGGCAGCGCCGCGAAGCCCGCGAAGCGATCCGGGCGCTTCTTGATCTCCGCCGCGAGCACGTCGTTCGCCTCGCGCGCCACGTGAATCGCACGCTTCACGTCCCAGATCGCCTGCACGGCCGGCGCATTGAGCGACAGGATCATGATCTCCACGCCCGAGGCGTCCATCAGGCGCAGGCGCTTGTCCTGGAAGTCCGTCAGCCGCGGCCCGAGCTCGCTCCACACGTGCGCGCCGAACACCTGCGAGTCCGAGAGCGTGGCAGCGATGGCGAAATGTTCCTCGAGCGCGATCTTGCCCTGCATGCGTTTCGTTTCCTCTTCTGCGAATCATGATGCAGGATCGCGCGGCGCCCGGCTAGCGGGCTTTCAATGGAGCGGCATGGTCACGCGCAAGCGGAAATTGCGGACCGAAGGCTCGCTGTGGGAGCACCTTCGCGCGCCGCGCGTGCCCTATCAGGCACAGACGCGAGACCTCACGGCCGACGTGCTGATCGTCGGGGGCGGCATCACCGGCGCGATGATCGCCGACATGCTGGTGGCGGCGGGACTTGATACGATCATCGTGGACCGCCGCGGACCGACCAAAGGCTCGACCGTCGCCAGCACGGCGCTGGTGCAATACGAGATCGACACGCCGCTCTCCGAATTGACGCGCAAGATCGGAAAGGACGACGCGGTGCGGGCGTGGCGGCGCTCGCGCCTGGCGGTGACCTCGCTGCACGCCTTCCTCCGCGAGCGCGGCATCGCGGCGCAGTCGCGCGACTCGCTCTATCTCAGCGGCAACCAGCTCGGCGCCCGCGAGCTGGCGCACGAGGCCGAGCTGCGGCAGGCCGCAGGGCTTGTAACGACGTTCCTCACGCGCGCCGATCTGAACGATCGCTTCGCCATCGCGCGCAGTGCCGCATTGCTCGGGTTCGACAATCTCACCATCAATCCGCGCGCCGCGGCGGCGGAGCTGTTATGTCGCGCCGCGAAGTCCGGCGCGCGGCTCTATGCGCCGGTCGATATCGTCAAGCTGGAGAAGCGCAGGTCGCACGTTGAGGCGGTCGGCCGTGACGGCCACAGCGTCCGCTGCAAGTGGCTCGTCTTTGCGTCGGGCTACGAGTTTCCCAGGATCGTGCCGGCGAAAGGCCATCGCATCACCACGACCTGGGCGTTCGCGACGCGGCCGCAGCGCCGGCGGCTCTGGCCGGAGGAATGTCTGATCTGGGAGGCGTCGAAGCCCTATCTCTACATGCGCACCACGCCGGACGGCCGCGTGCTGTGCGGCGGCGAAGACGCCGAGACGTCCGATGCGCTGGGCCGCCCGGGCGTGATGGAGCGGAAGATCGCGCGCCTGCAGGGCAAGGTCGGCAAGCTGTTTCCCGACATCGACACGCGCGCGGCCTTCACCTGGTCGGCGGCGTTCGGCGAGACCGCGACCGGACTGCCGCTGATCGGCGAAATCCCCGGCCACCGGAACTGCTATGCGGCGCTCGGCTATGGCGGCAACGGCATCACCTATAGCCGGATCGCGGCCGAAATCCTGCGCGCAGCGCTGACCGGCGAACGCGATCCCGACGCGGATCTCTATGCTTTCAAGTGAAGGTTACTTGTCGTCCGCCTTGTCCGGCGGCGGAAACGCGTTGGCCAGAAGGCCGTCGATCGCGTCGCGCATGCCGGTGAGATAACCGCGCGCATCGGGCAGCGTCTTGGCGCTGCGCTGGATGTTCTCGGTCGCGAAAATCACGATGGCACCCGCCACGACGGCCGGATCGTCGTCGGGCGCCACTTCCGCGAGTTTCTTCGCAATGACCTCGGCGCGCGAGAGATCGCGGGCCTGGCGCGCTTTTGCACCGGTGGGCTTGCTGGTCTTCGGCGTTGTCATTGAGGTCTCGCATTCTCCGGCTCCAGACGCCCCAACGGATGGAATGGAACCGGGTTCCATCGGCAAGCGGCCGAACGACAAGCGGGCCCTGCGCGTTTGGCTCACGCCACTGGATAACGCGAGAGGTATCGCCATGACGTTCAATGACCAAAACCGCGCGGATGGGCCGAATCCCGGGCCGCAGCAGCCCGGATGGGGCATCCCGCTCGCCGTCGGCGCCGTCGTGATCGCGGCCGCCGCCATCATCTTCGCCTCCGCCGGCCCGGATCGCACCCGCACCGCGGACGTCAAGAACCAGCCGCCCGCCGTGACAACGCCTGCACCGGCGCCGGACGCGAAGGCGCCAGCCCAGGCGCCGACCCCGGCGCAGCCGAACGCGCAGGGCACGCAGTAAAGGGTACTGGAAACCATCAGAGCCCCGTTTCGGCGGGGCTCATTGTGTTCAGACCGTTCCGGCCCTCTTCGTCGGCGGCTCCCAGCCGAACACGCTGCGCCCGCCGTAGAGATGTGAGCGCTCGCGTTCCTGCGCGATGACTTCCTCCACCGACGGGCCGCTCGCATGGCGTTCGAGCGTGCGAGCCTGGTCGTCGAGCCGCTTCAGAGCGCCAAGCTCTTCGTCGCGACCGAGCCTTGCGTTCTGCATTGCGGATTTCAGCACACGGATCGTCTCGTCATACACCTTGATCGGCACCGGATACGGGTGCCGGTCCTTGCCGCCGTGCGCGAGCGAGAAGCGCGCCGGATCGGTGAACCGATAGGGCGCGCCGTGCACCACCTCGGCAACCATCGCCAGCGCCTGAACGGTGCGCGCGCCGACACCGGGCGTCAGCAGCAGCTGTGCAAAGTCCTGCGGTCCACGATCCGCCGCGGCCGCGAGCGTGCCGCGCAGACGGCGCGCATGCACGTCGCCTGGACGCACGTCGTGATGCGCCGGCATGACGAGGTGCGGCAACAGCGGCTGCGATGCCGGCCCTTGTTCCAGCGCGGCCAGTTCCCGTGCGATGCCGTCGGGGCCGAGCTCGTCGAGCAACGTGAGCTGTGCGCCGCGCGACGCCTCCGCGCGGTGATCCGTCAGGTTGACGATCACGCCCTGCTGCGGGCCGTCGATGGCGCTGTGCGGAGCGTCGACGAAACTGGTCAAGCCCTCCGACAGCCAGTGGTAGCGCCGCGCCTGCCGCGCATCGCCATTCATCCCTTGCTGCACGACCACCCACTTGCCGTCGTCGCTGACGATGAAGCCGTGCAGGTAAAGGTCGAAGCCGTCCTGCACCGCCGCGCTGTCGACCTTGGCGACCAGCCGACTTACCGTCGCGAGCGCGGCGCCGTCGATGCCGGTGCGTTCGCCGACCGCGACCAGTTCCTCCGGTGTCTTGCGCGAATGCTTGCCGCGCCCACCGCACACGTGAAGGCCGAGTTCGCCGCGCAGCGGTTCAAGCCCGCGCTTCAGTGCGCCGATCACGCTCGTCGTGATGCCGGACGAATGCCAGTCCATCCCCATCACGCACCCGAACGACTGGAACCAGAACGGATGCGCGAGCCGGCGCAACAATTCGTCGCGGCCGTAATGGTGCACGATCGCCTGGGATATCACTGCGCCCAGACGCGTCATGCGCTCGCCGAGCCACGGCGGCACGCGGCCTCCGTGGAGCGGCAAGTCGGCGCTGCCCGAGCGTCGTGTCATCGGTCAGATCGTTAGATTGGTGGAGCCAAGCGGGATCGAACCGCTGACCTCCTGCATGCCATGCAGGCGCTCTCCCAGCTGAGCTATGGCCCCATCTTGGGCGCGGCGTTGGGATATCCGCGCCGGTATCGAATGTCGTGAGCGGCGCTGTGGTGTCAGGACGCCGCAAGGCCCCTGAGACCACAAAAGCGCGTGGCGCTCAAGTGTCCTCCTCGTCCTCGCGTTCGCCGCCGACGATGTCGGAGACGTCGTCACCCTCGTCCTCGTCGGTCTCGAGGAAGGTATCGTCCTCGGCACCGTCGTCCGCAACCTCGACGTCGTCGCCCTCGGCATCAGCATCGACATCCGAGGCGGCCGCCTTCTTGCCCCCGCCGGATTCCGCGTCGGCCTCTTCGAGCGAAACCAGTTCGACATCGGCGATCTCCGGAGCTTCGGCGGCCACGGGCGCAAGCGGCGCGACCGGCGTGCGCGCCGCTTCGGAGGGCCGCGAGCGCGTGCTCAGCACGACGGGATGGAACACCGTCTCGCATTTCGGGCAGACGATCGGGTCTTTGCTCAGATCGTAGAATTTCGCGCCGCAACTGGCGCAAAGGCGTTTGGTGCCAAGCTCGGATTTAGCCACCGGCGGGATTCCTGCATGTTTGAAAACGGCGCTTGACTTGGCCCCTCGCTGCGTCCCTGTCAATAGCTGAAAACAACCGATTTTCGGCCCGAAAAGCCTCTCCCGAAGCCGCGCCGCCGCGTGTTAGGAGGGGCTGCAGGAGGGGCTTTCCCGTGGATCAAACCGTCACACCGCTCGCCGCCCGCCGTTCTGCCGGCCTGAAGGGCCGCGTGCGCGTGCCCGGCGACAAATCGATCTCGCACCGCGCGCTCATTCTGGGCGCGCTGACGGTGGGTGAGACCCGCATCGAGGGCCTGCTCGAGGGCGAGGACGTCATCAACACCGGCAAGGCGATGCGCGCCCTGGGGGCGAATGTCGAGCGCGTGGGCGAGGGCGCCTGGAGGGTGCAGGGCGTGGGCGTCGCGGGCTTTGCGCAACCGGCAAAAGCGCTCGATTTCGGCAATTCCGGCACCGGCTGCCGCCTCGTGATCGGCGCGGTCGCGGGCTGCCCGATTACGGCGACGTTCGACGGCGATGCCTCGCTACGCTCCCGGCCGCAGCGGCGCGTGCTCGATCCGCTCGAGCGCATGGGGGCCCGCGCGATCAGCATTGCGGACGGTGGCCGGCTGCCGCTGACGCTGCAGGGTGCGCGCGACCCGATCCCGATCGTGTACGCGCCGCCGGCCGCCTCGGCGCAGCTCAAGTCCGCGGTGCTGCTCGCGGGCCTCGCGGCGCCGGGCGAGACCGTGGTGGCCGAAGCGGAAGCGACGCGCGATCACACCGAGCGCATGCTGCGCCACTTCGGCGCCGACGTGCGGGTCGAGAACGAGGGCGCGCATGGCCGCCGCGTCACGCTGAAAGGCCAGCCCGAACTCGTGCCGGCGCCCGTCATGGTCCCGGCCGATCCCTCGTCCGCAGCGTTTCCGATGGTCGCGGGGCTGATCGTGCCGGGCTCCGACATCGTGCTCGAAGGCGTCATGACCAATGTGACGCGTACCGGCCTGTTCACGACCTTGCGCGAGATGGGCGCCACGATCGAGGAACTCGATCGCCGCCTCGAAGGCGGCGAGGACGTCGCCGATCTGCGCGTGCGCACGTCGGCGCTCAAGGGCGTCGAGGTGCCGCCGGAGCGCGCGCCATTCATGATCGACGAGTATCTCGTGCTCGGCGTCGCGGCCGCGTTCGCCGAAGGCACGACGCGCATGCGCGGCTTGAAGGAATTGCGCGTGAAGGAATCCGATCGCCTCGCCGCCACCGCCGACATGCTGCGCGTCAATGGCATCGACGTCGAGATCGAAGGCGACGACCTGATCGTGCACGGCAAGGGCCGCGCGGCGGGCGGCGGGCTGGTCAAGACCCACATGGATCACCGCATCGCGATGTCGGCGCTGGTGATGGGGCTCGCGAGCGAGAAGCCCGTGCAGGTCGACGACACGGCGTTCATCGCGACGAGCTTTCCCGGTTTCGTCGAGATGATGCGGCGGATGGGCGGGGAGTTGAGCTGAAAGGCCTTTTATGGCGGCTAGCTTTGATCGCGATGAGTTGCTCAATGCCCTCGACGAGGTGGGCCGTGCAGCGATTGAAGTAAAGGCCCGCCTTGATATCGCGGTTTACGGCGGCTCCGCGCTGATGCTCGCGAGCAACTTCCGCTTTGGTACCGAGGACGTGGATATCGCGGAGCTGCAGACACCGTGGCCGCAGTGGCTCACGGATGTGGTCCACTACATCGCCGCGCGAAACGGCTGGTCCGAGGAGTGGCTGAACGACGGCGTGACTTTTCATTTGAGTTCGCATGCTGTTCCGGCGCGCGATCTTGTTTCTTTTGGCACGTTCCCGCGCAGGAACGCGCAAACCGGCATCACGGTTTTCGTGCCGACCGCTCGCTACATGCTGGCGCTCAAGCTGAAGGCGCTTCGCGTTTCGGATTTCGCAAAGGGATCGAAGGATATCGATGACGTGCGAAATCTTCTCGGCGTTCTGGGCATCACCGAGACCGAGCCTGCTATCGCGATCCTGGCGGAGTTCTTTCCCCGCAGCGGGGCAGATGCGGACAAGCAACGCTTTGTGCTAAAGAACATCCTGTCCAAGGGAGCAACCGGCGATGCGCCCCGCTACCCTCGCGGAAGCGATCCAGAGAATTGTTGACGGCACGCCGCAAGAGAAGGTGCTGCCGGAATTCCTCGACACGTTCTATCTCGCGCAGACGGCGGAAAGCCGGCTGGCGGCGATTGCCGAGCGTCCGGTGCAGACGGGCGACCGCAAACTGGATGCTTTTGTCGGAGCTGCGGCCGAATATCTGGCCCGGCAGTATCAATTGCCTGCGATCCCCGAGTGGGTTTTCGAGCCGTATCGATTTCTCGATCGCGCTTGGCACGTCTCGCAGCTCGACGAACCCGCGATGAAAGAATACCTCGCCTTCACCAGCCCGGCCGAATTCCGTTCGCGCAACATATTCACAGAAGAGCGCCCGCTGCGCCGGGCGCGCGCCAAGGTCGCTTGACCGCGCCCGCCGCGCCCTATTCAAAGCGCGCATGATCATCGCCATCGACGGACCGGCGGCGTCCGGCAAAGGCACGCTCGGCCGGCGGCTCGCGGAGCATTTCCGTTTGCGCCATCTCGACACCGGGCTGATTTATCGCGCGGTCGCGAAGGCGCTGCTCGATGCAGGGCGGCCGCTCGACGACAGGGAGTACGCGGTCGCGGCGGCGCATGCGCTCGATCCGCAACAGTTCGACGAGAAGGTCTTGAAAGGCCACGCCATCGGCGAGGCGGCCTCGATCGTCTCGGCGATCCCGGAGGTGCGCACCGCGCTTTTGGAATTCCAGCGCGATTTTGCGGCGGCAGCCCCCGGCGCCGTGCTTGACGGGCGCGACATCGGCACCGTCATCTGTCCCGGCGCCGACGTGAAGATATTCGTTGTGGCGGCCGCGGAGGAGCGCGCGCGCCGCCGCGCGCTTGAACTCAAAGCGTCCGGACAGGCTGCCGACGAAGCCGAAATCCTCGCAGATATTTTGCGCCGCGACGAACGCGATCGTACCCGCGCCGCTGCGCCGCTCAGACGCGCGGACGACGCGCACGAGCTCGATACGACACGCCTGAACGTCGATGAAGCCGTTGCCGCCGCGGTCGCAATCGTCGAGGACTCACGTCCTCGGCGATCGTGATGTCATGGGGCGCGGTATCAGACCGCGTCGAAGCTCTCGACCGGAAGCGGACCGGCCTTGCGCGTCAGCTCATCGGTCGAGATCGTCTGGGCCTTCGCTTCCGAAGCGAGAACCGGCGTCGGTGCCGTGGTACGGCCGACGATGGCTCCCAGCGCGAAGAATGCAATGGCCGCGATGGTAAATTTTGTCATGACGCCCCTCCTTTTCTTGTGTGCGGACGATACGGAAGGGCGCTTAATGCCAAGTCACATTCACAGACAGAGGAAGTTAAATTTGTTCCATTGGTGAATCGAACTTTGGTTTCGAGCTACTTAATCCGCTCGATTACTTTCTTCCACTTGTCCTGTTCTTGCGTGATTCGCGTCACCAAGGCGGTTTGGCTCTCGACGATCGGCGTGAAGCCCGCGACCTCCATGCGCTTTCGCACGTCCGGATCGGACAGCACCGCGTTGATCTCGCGGTTGAGCCGCTCGACGACCGGCTGCGGCATGCCGGCCGGTCCGTTGATGTAGTTGATCGACGAGCCGTCGAAGCCCGGCAGCGTGTCGGCGATCGGCGGCAGATCGGGCAAGCTCGGATTGCGTTCGATCGTCGCGACGCCGAGCGCGCGCAAGGTTCCCGCCTGGATGTGCGGCAGCAACACCGCGACGGTATCGATCGACATCTGGACATTGCCGGCGAGCAGATCCTGCAGCGCCGGTCCGGAACCCCGATAGGCGACGTGCACGATGTCGATGCCGGCCATCATCTTGAACAGCTCGCCGGAGAGGTGCGAGCTCGCGCCGATGCCGGAGCTGGAGAAATTCAGCTTGCCGGGATTGGCCTTGGCGTAAGCGATCAGCTCGCTCACCGATTTGACCGGCAGGCTCGGCGTCACCACCAGCACGTTGACGGCGGTCACGGCCGTCGCGATCGCGGTGAAGTCCTTGAACGGGTCATAAGGCAACTTCGGCATCAGATACGGATTGGTGATCTGCGGTCCCGGCGTGGTCCACAAGAGCGTGTAGCCGTCGGGCTGCGCCTTCGCGACGAAGTCGGCGCCGAGCGTGGCGCCCGCGCCGGGCTTGTTCTCGATCACGATCGGCTGGCCGAGGCGCTTCGACAGAGGATCGGCGAGGATGCGCGCCATCAGGTCGGCGCCGCCGCCCGGCGCGAACGGCACCACCAGGCGGATCGGGCTCGACGGCCAGGTCTGCGCCGGCGAGGCCTGCGTCGGCAAAGTCTGCGTCCGCGCGCTCGTCGCCAGTGCCAGAACAGCCATCAGCGCGAAGATCGCCCGTCGTCCCATCGGTTCCTCCCCTTGTGCGGCGCCAGTTTAGCTCAAAACGCCCCCGTTCCGGCATGACTCAAAGCCTTGTGCAAACTCGGCGCTTTGGCTATATCCGCGGCGTCCAGGCCGCCGCCGACATTTGTCGAGGCCGCCCGGGCGGGCCGGAGGCGCGGATGACCGCGCCTTCGTTATTGGAGGAAGCGCCCGCTCGGCCCGTCTCTTTTCGGTTGCACCGGACATTCATCATCGCTCCGATCGTTCGGGATCGTGCCGGCCCGCCTTCTGGCGGTAGCCCGCAAGTCCGCGGGACTTGCGGCCTCGAACCTCGGAGCGCCCGTCTTCAAACCGCCGGTACACCGCTCAGGAGATTACATGGCTACTGCTACCGCTGCCGCGCCCACGCGCGAAGATTTTGCCGCGATGCTCGATGAAGCGTTCGGCCAGGGCAATCTGCAGGAAGGCACCGTCGTCAAAGGGACCGTCGTCGGGATTGAGAAGGACATGGCGCTGATCGACGTCGGCGCGAAGACCGAGGGCCGCGTTGCGGTCCGCGAATTTTCCGGCCCCGGCCGCGGCGGCGAGCTCAAGGTCGGCGACGAGGTCGAGGTCTATCTCGAGCGCATCGAGAACGCGCTCGGCGAAGCGGTTCTCTCGCGCGACAAGGCGCGCCGCGAGGAAAGCTGGGGCAAGCTCGAGAAGGCGTTCAACGCCAACGAGAAGGTCCAGGGCGTCATCTTCAATCAGGTCAAGGGCGGCTTCACGGTCGATCTCGACGGCGCGGTGGCGTTCCTGCCGCGTTCGCAGGTCGACATCCGTCCGATCCGCGACGTCACGCCGCTGATGAACGTCAATCAGCCGTTCCAGATCCTCAAAATGGATCGCCGCCGCGGCAATATCGTTGTCTCGCGCCGCACGGTCCTGGAAGAGACCCGCGCCGAACAGCGCCAGGAGCTGGTGCAGAACCTCGAAGAAGGCCAGGTCATCGACGGCGTGGTGAAGAACATCACCGACTACGGCGCGTTCGTGGACCTCGGCGGCATCGACGGCCTGCTGCACGTCACCGACATCGCCTGGCGCCGGGTCAATCACCCGACCGAGGTGCTCAACATCGGCCAGCAGGTGAAGGTCAAGATCATCAAGATCAACCACGAGACCCACCGCATCTCGCTCGGCATGAAGCAGCTGCTCGACGATCCGTGGCAGGGCATCGAGGCCAAGTTCCCGGTCAACGCCAAGCTGCGCGGCCGCGTCACCAACATCACCGACTACGGCGCCTTCGTGGAGCTGGAGCCGGGCATCGAAGGCTTGGTCCACGTCTCCGAGATGAGCTGGACCAAGAAGAACGTGCATCCGGGCAAGATCGTCTCGACCTCTCAGGAAGTCGAAGTGATGGTGCTGGATGTCGATCCGGTGAAGCGCCGCATCTCGCTCGGCCTGAAGCAGTGCCTCGACAATCCGTGGACCAGCTTCGTCGACAAGTATCCGGTCGGCACCGAGCTGCAGGGCGACGTGAAGAACATCACCGAGTTCGGTCTGTTCGTCGGCCTGCCCGGCGAGATCGACGGCATGGTGCATCTCTCCGACCTGTCCTGGGACAAGCCGGGCGAGGAAG
>Ga0207682_10001591_pt1 | contig 10440 bp, 5 predicted proteins | sample KBSM63metaG_FD_184332 | JGI IMG/M metagenome (GOLD analysis project Ga0207682, IMG submission 184332) | Miscanthus rhizosphere microbial communities from Kellogg Biological Station, Michigan, USA - KBS M6-3 metaG (SPAdes) (version 2) | ecosystem: Host-associated > Plants > Roots > Rhizosphere >... | reverse complement strand
GACCATCGAGATCGCCTTCTACACCCATCAGATGGAACGGACTCTCGCCGATGAGAGAGCGAGACGTCACGCTGCTGAGGAATTCAGGATTCTCGTCGATGGCGTCAGGGACTACGCGATCTTCATGCTCGATGGCAATGGCCGCGTCACAACGTGGAACAGCGGCGCGGAGCGACTCAAGGGATACCAGAGGGATGAAATCATCGGCAAGGACTTCTCTATCTTCTATACCGAAGAGGCACAGCTGGCCGACCATCCGAAGCAATTGCTGGAGACAGCCCTGCGCGCAGGGCGCTGTGAAGAAGAGAACTGGCGAGTCCGCAAAGATGGTACCCAGTTTTGGGCCAGCGTCATCATTACGGCGATTCGCAATGAATCGGGAGCCGTGGTCGGGTTTGCAAAAGTCACCCGGGACCTGACTGAAAGACGCCTTGCCGAGGAAAAGCGTGAGGCGGAACGGCGCGAAGCAGAGCGAGTGCTGCGCGAGAGCGAGCAAATGTTTCGTTTGCTGGTCGACGAAGTTCGCGACTATGCGATCTTCTTTCTGGACCCCGAGGGGCATGTCATGACGTGGAACGCCGGTGCCGAGCGCATCAAGGGCTTTCGCGCTGACGAGATCATCGGCCAGTCATTTGTCCGCTTCTATCTATCGCAGGATGTGGAAGCTGGCGTGCCAAGCAGGTTGATGCGGCGGGCGACCGAAGTGGGCGTTGCCACGGAAGAGGGTTTGCGCGTGCGCAAGGACGGCTCACGCTTTTGGGCCCATGTGGTCCTTACAGCGCTGCACGACAAGTCCGGAGGTCTACGGGGTTTCGCCAAGGTCACTCGCGACATCACCGAGCAGAAACACGCCGAGCAGTCCATGGCGAGTCTCGTCGATGCCTCGCGCCTTCTGGCAGAGTCGCTCGATTCCGAGCAGATCCTGTTCACCATCTCTCGCATGGTGGTCCCCGGCTTCGCCGACGGAGTGGCGATATATCTGACAAATCCGCAGGGTGAGCTTCGTTTCAGGCTGTACCACGCCGCGGACCCGGAGCTGCTCGCCGCCGTTGAGGAGTTGCAGCGCAAAAGCACCTATCGAGTGGCCGCTCCCCACCGCCGCGTGGTGCAAACGGGACGCCCTGAGCTCCATCCTACGGTGACTCCAGAGTGGATTCTCGCCCAGAAGGCGGACGAAGAGTTGGTGCCCGTGATCCGAAGGTTCGGCAACCCGTCGATAATCTACGTCCCCATCATCGTGGGAGGGCGAACCGTCGGTGTGATCGCCTTCACAGCGGCACCGCCGAGGGTTTACAACGAACGCGACCTGGTCTTTGCGGAGGAGCTGGCACGGCGGGCATCCATGGCGATGCAAAACGCGGAGCTCTTCCAGACCGCCAAGCAGGAAAGGGAGCGCGCCGAAGAGTCGGCCACCCTTCGGGAAAGGCTCGTTGCAATCGTGGGGCACGACCTGCGTAACCCGCTCCAGGCGATCATGACGTTGGCGAGTGCGCTGGAGAATTCCAGCGTGCTAACTACCGGCGGAGAGGATTTGATCCGTGCGATCCAGCAAAGCGCGAATCGGATGGCGCGCATGATCAGTCAAATCCTCGATTTCGCCCGGATTCGCTCTGGGCAAAGCTTCGATCTCCAGTTCGAGTCCGCCGATCTGCGGCAATTCTGCCAATCTGTCGTCGACGAATTCGGCCTCAGCAGGCCCGGCAAAGAGATTGTGCTGAGCATCGAAGGCCGGACCGACGTGCTATTTGACTGCGACCGGATGGCACAAGTGCTGGTGAACCTCATTGGCAACGCGATCCAGCACGGAACAGGAGGATCGATCAGCGTGACCGTGCGTGACGCGACACCCGACGCAGTGGCCATTGAAGTGCACAACTTCGGTCCCGAGATTCCGAAGGATGCGCAAGCAGGCCTCTTCGCCGCATTCAATCGGAGACCGACCGCGAGAGGAGATGGCTCGAGCGTCGGGCTGGGTCTGTTCATCGCCAATCAGATCGTGCGCGCGCACGGAGGCTCGATCGCCGTGTTGTCACCCGATCGGGACGGGACCACGTTCAGTGTCGTCCTTCCTCGAAGACCTGTCGGTAGCTGGAATCCCGTGGAATCCTCACAGCCACAGCATCATTGACCGAAAATTCGAGCTCTGATGGCAGAAGTCAGGACGCCTTGCGCTGTCGACGCCGCTCATGGAGCAGCGGTTCGGTGTAGCCGTTCGGCTGTTCGGTTCCCTTGAACACCAGGTCGCACGCAGCCTGGAAGGCGACGGAGCGCTCGAATCCCGGCGACATCGGTTGATAGTCATCCGCAGCATTCTGTGAATCGACCACCTGCGCCATTCGCCGCAGCGCCGCCAGCACTTCATCGCGACTCACGATGCCATGCAGCAGCCAGTTGGCGATGTGCTGACTGGAAATGCGCAGCGTCGCCCTATCTTCCATGAGCCCCACGTTGTGAATATCGGGGACCTTTGAACAGCCGATTCCATGGTCGATCCAGCGGACCACGTAGCCGAGAATTCCCTGCGCGTTGTTGTCAAGCTCCTCACGCTTTTCCGCCTCACTCCAATTCGTATTGGGCGCGAGCGGCGGGGTCAGGACGTCACGCAAGACGGCTGGTTGCCGCTTCGAAAGCTCGGCTCGTCGCGCAGTCACATCCACCTGGTGGTAATGCAGTGCATGCAGCGTTGCGGCAACGGGGCTCGGGACCCAGGCCGTATTGGCGCCCGACATCGGATGTGCGCTTTTGGTAGTTAGCATCTCCGCCATCCGATCGGGCATCGCCCACATGCCCTTGCCGATCTGTGCACGACCAGCCAGTCCGCAGGCGAGCCCCACGTCGACATTGCGGTCTTCGTAGGCCCTGAGCCAGATAGCGTTGCGAATCTCGCCTTTGCGCAGCACCGCGCCCGCCTGCATCGCGGTGTGGATTTCATCGCCGGTGCGATCGAGAAAGCCCGTGTTGATGAAGATGATGCGATCCCTGACCGCGCGAATGCACTCCTTGAGATTGACCGTGGTGCGCCGTTCCTCGTCCATCACGCCGATCTTCACGGTATGTCGGACGAGCCCGAGCAGATCTTCGACGCGATCGAACAGTGTGTTTGCGAACGCGACCTCGTCGGGTCCGTGCATCTTTGGTTTGACGATATAGATAGAGCCGGCGCGGCTATTCCGCAGCTGCCCAAGCCCTTTCAGATCGATCATTGCGATCAGCGCGGTGACCGCGGCATCGACGATGCCTTCCGGCGTCTCCCGCCCCCGGTGAAGAATGAGATCGGTGGTCATCAGATGACCCACGTTGCGAACCAGCATGAGGCTGCGACCCGGAACGCTCACCTCGCCGCCCGCAGGCGTTCGAAAGCTGCGATCCGCATTGAGCTTGCGATCGACGTGACCACCGCCCTTCTCGAACCGCGCCGTGAGATCGCCGCGCATCAGGCCTAGCCAGTTGCGATACACGGCCATCTTGTCGGCACTGTCGACTGCCGCAATGGAGTCCTCGAGGTCCATGATCGTGGTCAGTGCCGATTCGAGCTGCACGTCCGCAATGCCAGCCTTGTCGTCGCGACCGATCAGGTGCGTGCGATCGATGCGCACTTCGATGTGCAGGCCGTGGTGCTCCAACAAAAGCGAGCCGGGCGTTGCCTCCGGACCCAGGTATCCTTTGAACTGCGCCGGATTGACGAGCCCGGTGTTGCCGCCATTCTCCAGCGCCACCTGCAGGGCACCGCCCGACACCGAATAGCCGATGGCGTCCCGATGGGTACCAGACGCGAGCGGCGCGGCCTGGTCCAGCACCGCGCGCGCGCGCGCTATCACCTCGGCTCCGCGCGTCGCGTTGTATCCCTGGCCGCGCGCCAGCTTGCCGCTCTCCTCGATGGCATCTGTGCCGTAGAAGGCATCGTAGAGACTGCCCCAGCGCGCATTGGCGGCATTGAGCGCATACCGCGCGTTGCTGAGCGGCACGACCAACTGAGGACCGGCGAGCCGTGCGATCTCGGGGTCAACGTTTTGCGTGCCGATGCGAAAGCCTGGTCCTTCCGGAACCAGGTAGCCCAACTTCACCAGGTGCGCTTCGTGCGCCGCGACGTCGAATGGTTGACCGCGCCGCGCGCGATGCCAGACGTCGATATCCCGCTGGAACTGGTCACGCCGCTCGAGAAGTCCCTGGTTGATGGGAACGAGTTCATCCAGCAACGCCTCGAAGCCAACCCAGAAGCGCGCAGTGTCCAGGCCCAAGCTGGCCGAAAGCTCCTGTTCGATCAACCGCGCCAGGTCACTGGACACTCGCAGCCCGCCGCGTTCGACGTAGTTAGTGTTCATCGTTTTTCCTGTCAGTGGCAGGCAGGCGCGGGACGCGGGCAATGATTGCTGCGCGAACAGATCGTGGTGGCTTCGTGAGACAGTGCATCGGCGATCCAGCCGATGTTGAGAACTTTCGAGACAGTCTGCAGGGCCTTGCGCGTCTCGGCGGGAATTGGCGCGTCGCCGCTACCTTTGCGACAGGCCTCCGCCACCGCCTGGACCAGCGCGGATTCGTCATAGCCCTGCGCGGACAACGCCGGAGAAAGATCCACACCGACCGAGATGACATGCGTTGCGGCGGCAGCATCGCGAGTCAACATCGAATGGCAGCAATACAATCTGGGGCGCTCACCGTCCGGCATGATCGAGATCTGAGATCTCGGCTTGTGCGCCGCCTTTGCGGTGCCGGCACTTGCGGTACTGCGCAGTAACCGGAAGACGGCCCAGCGTGGGCACGGGTCGGGAACCACACTCATGTTGCCCCAGGGCAGTGGTATGCCGTTGGCCCGATAAACCGCGCGCAGAAAACCAGGTGGATAGGCGTCGAAAAAGTGCCAGTGACGATAAGGCGACACGGAGGTCATGCGACGCATCATCACCGCCGATGTCACGCCAAGGCGTGAACCCGCTTCGACCGAATGCGCCTCCCGAATGAGGAACCGCCTGAATGGCGCGCGCGGACACAACAGTGCGGCGGCGAAGGAACCGCATTCGAAGTCACGCCACGCGTAGAGCACATCCTGCGGGCCCATGCTGGTGCCGCCAGCTGCCGCCTCGGCGACCTCGTTCCAGGTCGCTTCGTGCGGGGAAATGAGGCCGTCGCCGTTATGCATGATGCGGTGGCCCGCGAAGAACGCGAGCTCGTACTTGAGCCTGGGCTCCTGAGACTTCAGGCGCTTGTTGATCCACACCGTGTTCGGCGCCTCGAATCGCGACCTCACCATCGAGCGCGCCGACTTGTCCTGATCTTCAAACCAGCGAATCTGCAATCCGAGACGCTTGCAGATCGCCAGCAGATCATTCGGCGACAACGGCATCTGGCGTTCACCAATCTTCTCTGCCGCGCGTTCGATGTCGGGAAAATCGTTGTGCCGGGTTTCCTGCCAGACGCGAATCAGCAATTGCGCGAACTGCTTGCCGGTAGTCGCCGTCTGACTCAACAGCTCCGGCAACGCGATGCGCAGCAGATCGTGTGAGAACAGGAATCCAGGCTCGAGCGGCATCGCGGCCAGTCCGCCGCGCGCGGCCGGCTTCGGCTCGACCGCAAGCTCCGTGTTCTGATCCAGGAACCAGCCCGGAGCCTTGCCAAAGATTCCCGCCAGCAGCGCGAGCGTGTCGCCGGAAGGCATGCGCTGACCAGTCTCGATCATGCTGAGGTACGAAACCGACGGCGCTCCGGTCGCATCGATCTGCACGCAGCGCGCCGACAGCTCTTCGAGCGTCAGACCATTGCGCTTGCGCAGTGACCGCAGCTTGGCGCCGAGAAAATGACCTTGTCGGACGAGTGCACACATGGTGTGAAATTCACATTGTGAAGTTTCTGATGTGAAAATCTATCTCGTATTCACTCTACTCTCCCGCTCCACGACGCAGCAAGCGTCTCTCAAACGTCATGGAGCACAAGATGGTCGAACGAGTTGCAATGCAGAACCGTCTCGAGACGGAATGGAACACGCATTCCCGCTGGCGCGGAATCCAGCGCCCCTACTCGGCCGCGGACGTCGTGCGCTTGCGCGGCTCGGTACACATCGAACACTCGCTCGCCCGCCTGGGTGCGGAAAAATTCTGGAAGCTGCTGCACGAAGAACCGGTTGTCGGCGGACTTGGCTGCGTGACGGGCAACCAGGCCGTGCAAGCCGTGCAGTCGGGCCTGCAGGCTATCTACTGCTCCGGCTGGCAGGTCGCCGGCGACGGCAACAGCGCGGGCGAGATGTATCCGGATCAGAGTCTGTATCCCGTCGACTCCGTGCCCAAGATGATCGAGCGCATCAACAATGCGCTGCTGCGTACGGACCAGATCCATGCGCTCGAAAGCCCTGCCGGCAAGGAAACTGGCCGCGTCGATTGGCTGGCCCCCATCATCGCGGATGCGGAGGCCGGGTTCGGCGGCAACCTCAATGCCTTCGAGCTGACCAAAGCGATGATTCGCGCCGGCGCGGCCGGCGTGCACTTCGAGGACCAGCTCTCGTCCGCCAAGAAATGCGGGCACATGGGCGGCAAGGTGCTGGTGCCGACCGACGAAGCCATCAACAAGCTCGTTGCGGCACGCCTGGCCGCCGACGTGTCAGGCGTCCCAACCATCGTGATCGCGCGCACCGATGCGGAGGCCGCGAATCTCCTGACTTCCGATCACGATTCGCGTGATCAGCCGTTCCTCACCGGAAAGAGAAGCACCGAAGGATTCTTCCATGTGGAGAACGGCGTCGAGCAGGCAATCGCCCGAGGATTGGCTTATGCGCCGTACGCGGACCTGATCTGGTGTGAGACCGCCAAACCCGACATCGATGAAGCTCGTCGCTTCGCCAGAGGCATTCAGTCGAAATATCCCGGCAAGCTACTGGCATACAACTGCTCGCCCTCCTTCAACTGGGCGTCGAAACTGAGCGCCACGGAGATGCGGGGCTGGCGGGAGTGCCTGGCGGCGCTGGGTTACCGCTTCCAGTTCATCACGCTTGCGGGATGGCACGCACTCAACCTGTCGATGTTTGAACTCGCATCCGCCTATCGCGACGACGGCATGCTCGGATATTCCCGTCTCCAGCAACGCGAGTTCGCCAGGGAAGCCGACGGCTACCGGGCCACGCGCCACCAGGCTTTCGTGGGCACGGGCTACTTCGATGCCGTGCAGACAGCAATTACATCCGGGCAGTTTTCGACAGGCGCCATGCATGGCAGCACCGAACAGGCACAGTTTCATGTCTACCGCGCTTCTTGACTACTCACTGAGCCCGGCGGAGCTGGCGAACGGGCTGCGCCAGCGCTTCGAAGGCTACAACTCCGAATTCACGCGCATCACACGACGGGCGGCGCAACATTTTCTCGCGCGGGACTGGCACGCCGCGCGCTCGGATGCCGTTCAGCGCATCGAGCTCTACGATCTCCACGTGAGCAACGCGATCGAAGCGCTGCGCCAGGAGCTCGGCGCCTCGCTCCACGACCGTGAGCTGTGGGTCGACATCAAGCGGCGCTTCGAGCTCAAGATCGCCACGCTTCCGGACAGCGACTTCTATCGGACATTCCTGAACTCGATCACACGCGACGTCTTCAATACAGTGGGCGTCGACGAGCACATCGAATTCACGGCCACGTCCTCGGGTCGCGCCTCGGGCAGCGTACCGATTCGCGTCCACCCCGTCGGCGACTCGCTGCAGCGCGCGGTGAACGAGTTGCTGTCGGACCTGCCATTTGCGCGCCTGATCACCGACCTCGACGCGCTCGCGCGGCAGATCTGCCGCGAACTGACACCGCATTTCGACAGCCGGCGGCAGAGCGCGGCACCGCAGCTCGTGGAGGTCATCGACGCCCCTTTCTATCGCGGCCCCACCGCGTGCATCGTCGGCCGCATGATCGGCGACGGCAGCATCACGCCGTTCGTCATCGTGTTCGCACACCGCGCCGACGGTCTCGAGATCGAGTCGGTGCTGCTCTCGCGCAGCGACATCAGTTCGCTGTTCGGTTTCACTCGCTCGTATTTCCACGTCGATCTGCCGGTGGTTAGTGCCGCCGTGTCGCTGCTGCGCACCTTCATGCCGGGCAATCCCGTCGATGAGCTCTATACGATCCTGGGCCGGGCCAAGCAGGGCAAGACCGAGCGTTACTACGCGCTGCGCCGTCACCTCGCGCAATCATTCGATGTGTTCGTGCATGCACCAGGCCAGCGCGGCCTCGTGATGGTCGTCTTCACGCTGCCATCGCACGACCTGGTTTTCAAGGTGATCCGCGACCGCTTCGGACCACCGAAGAACACGTCGCGCGCCGAGGTCATGGAAAAGTACCGATGGATCTTCGAACACGACCGCGTAGGGCGCCTCGTCGATGCCCAGGAATACAAGCAGCTGCGCCTTCCCAAGGCGCGCTTCATGCCGGCATTGCTGCAGGAGCTGCTGACCGAGTCCGGCAGCGTGTGCCGCCTGGACGGCGAAGACCTCATCGTCGGGCATTGCTACATCGAACGCAGACTGCGACCGCTGGATATGTTTCTTCGCGACGCGGATTCCGCGGCCGCTGAAGGCGCATTGCTCGACTACGGCGATGCGTTGCGCGAGCTCGCGGGGATCGACGTCTTTCCGGGTGACCTGCTGTTCAAGAATTTCGGAGTTACGAGCCAGGGCAAAGTCGTCTTCTACGACTACGACGAAGTGACTTCGCTACGCGAATGCAATTTTCGCGACCTGCCGGTGGCTTCAAACGAAGAGGAAGAATTCAGCGCCGAGCCGTGGTTCTTCGTCGCTCCGAATGACGTGTTCCCCGAGCAATGGCTGCCATTCATGGGAATTCCGCCGGAGCTGCTCGATTCGTTCAAGGCCAGGCACGGCGAACTGCTCGGCCCGCACTGGTGGCGGAAACTTCAGTCGATGGGTACCCCCATTAGTTAGAGGCGCTGCGTTGGAAGGCTATCGCGTCCGCCTTCCGAGTCCATCGTGAGCGGGAGTGCGAAAGTTGGAAAGACTTCGGGGCCAAACGTGACGATCTCGGTAACGAAGGCGTCCTCAATTTGCAGGATATCGAGTGCCACCGGACGGTAAGTCGAGTCTCCCGCCTGGAGCACATAGACAGCCACCGCCGGTTGCCGGTTGGCGCGTGTGATGACGCACCGCAGCTGGCCGAACGCCTCGGTGCCAAAACCGGCGTCCGTAAAGAGCTTCAAGATGGCCTCGCGACCCACGCTAACTTCCGGCTGCGGTGGCATGCGGCAGACTGCGTCTTCGCGGAGAATCGATTCGAACGCGCCGATGTCGGCCTTTTCGCAGGCTTCGATGTACTTCCGGAGCAGCTCGCGCTCGGTCGCACTGGTGTCGGTTCCGGCTGGCCATTCCGGTCTGCGCGAGGGCAGCTTCGTTCGCAGAGTGGCGCGTGCCCGCTGCAAGGCACTGTTCACCGCGGCGACGCTTATGTCGAGCAGCTCGGCGGTCTCCTTCGCGGACCAACCCAGCACATCACAAAGAATCAGCACAGCCCGTTGCTGAGGCGAGAGGAGCTGGATGACGGTCAGGAACGCGAGCCCGATCGTTTCCTGGGTCAGTACGACGGTCTCCGGTTCAGAGTCGCGCAGCGTCGTCGGCTCGAGGATGGCATCCGGAATCGGCTGGAGCCAGGTCACTTCGGCGGGCACCGATGGCGCACCCGGAGGTTCGGCAGACGCCTTCGCGGCGAGTGCCGATCTCCGCGCGTCCTGGCCGATGGCATCGAGACAGGCGTTGGTCGCGACTCGGTAAAGCCACGGGCGCACCGGGACTCCTTCCTTGAGGCTCTCACGGTATTTCCAGGCTCGCAGTAGAGCGTCCTGAACGGCATCTTCGGCATCCTGGAGCGAGCCGAGCATGCGATAGCAATGGATCAGCAACTCGCGGCGGTAGCGCTCCGCGACCGTGTTGAAGGCCGCTTCGTCCCCCGCTCGAACGGCGCCAGCTAGCGTAATCGCCTCGGCCGACGCTGCCATGCTCTGATCGGTACTCATTCGTCCTCTCCATCCCTGCCCATGGCAGGCGTGTGCCTCTGTCTACAAGTAATACCTTCCCGCCCGCGAAAAATCATCGCGCCGACCTTTCACCGGTCGAGGAACGACGGGCGGATAAAGGTAGGAATAGGCAGGTTCGCTAGAAAAGCACCGGGCAAATCAGCCCGTGCGCGATCACGACAGCGCCCTCGGCATGCTGGTGCTCTTCGAATGCAGTGTTCGCACGATCAATATGGCCAGGAGCGGGATGGCGATCGCGTAAATGTACTGCGTCCGCGACACGCCGATGCCGAACGGAAACCATATGCCAGGCACGCCGATCGTATCGAGCAGCTCGGTGCCGAAGAACGAGGCCATGATCGAGGCCAGCGCGACAAGCGCCAGGATCTGAATTGGTTTGCCGCGGGCAATGCGCGCGCCGATCACGACAAACACCGCGATCGATGCGAGACGGCTGTA
>Ga0207682_10001588_pt1 | contig 10446 bp, 9 predicted proteins | sample KBSM63metaG_FD_184332 | JGI IMG/M metagenome (GOLD analysis project Ga0207682, IMG submission 184332) | Miscanthus rhizosphere microbial communities from Kellogg Biological Station, Michigan, USA - KBS M6-3 metaG (SPAdes) (version 2) | ecosystem: Host-associated > Plants > Roots > Rhizosphere >... | reverse complement strand
CACGTACAAGCCCGATCCGGTTCAGCGCAAAGCGTTCGAGCTTTTCATGGAATTTTTTGACCGCCATTTGAAGCGCAAACGCTGACGGCGGACAATCCGGGCACGCAGGCCGTAGGGAGGATGATGAAGTTTTACAGCGCCGGTGCGTCCGGCAATGCCTACCGCCCGCGCGATGATTCAACTCACCAGAGGCTCAGCGATGAAATCATTGCATCAGGCATTCACCATATTGTTGTGTCTTTGCGCCGGCTTTGTCGTCGATTGCGCCGCTCAATATCCCGCGCGCGCGATTCGTATCATCGTTCCCGTGCCGCCGGGGGCAAGTCTCGATACGCTGGCGCGGACGATCGGCGCGAGGCTCAGCACGCGCGTTGGCCAGACGGTGCTGATCGAAAATCAGCCGGGCGGCGCCGGCAACATCGCCTATGGGAATGTGGCCAAGGCGGCGCCCGACGGTTACACGTTGCTGCTGGGCTGGGACGGCTTGCAGATCAATACCGGCTTGTACAAAAATCTGCCGTACCAACTCAGCAGTTTTGCGCCAATCACCATGGCGATCACCGCGCCGCAGATTCTGGTGGTGAACAACAGCCTGCCCGCCCGCAACCTCGGCGATTACATAGCGCTCGCTAAACGCCAGCGCGGCAGAATGACCGCGGGCTCGCCCGGCAGCGGCAGCCCCGGTCATCTCGCGGCTGCACTGTTCATGACGCTGACCGGCACCGAACTGATCCATGTGCCATACAAAGGCGGCGCACCGGCCGCGATCGATGTTATTGCCGGCCATGTCGATTCCCTGTTCATCACGCTGCCCGGCATCATGAATCATGTGCGCGCAGGCAAGGCGCGGCCGCTCGCAGTGAGCACACCCGGGCGCGCACCGGCGTTGCCGGACGTGCCCACCTTCGCGCAGGCAGGTGTGAAAGGCTATGAGTTGATATCGTGGCAGGGGCTGCTCGCGCCCGCGGCCACGCCGCCTGAAATCGTCGGCCTGCTCAACACCGAAATCGTGCAGGTGCTGCGCAGCGCCGAAGTAAGAGACGTGCTCTCCCCCCAAGGCTATGAAATCGTCGCGACCACGCCCGCCGTGCTCGAAATGGAGTTGAAGAAAGGCACTGAAAAGTGGCTGCAGCTCATCAAGCAGTCGGGCGCGAAGGCAGATTGACCCGCCGCCCGGAAGCACTGACGCCAGCAAACGTTATTGCTGAGGAACGCCTGCTTCCTTTACGACCTTCGCCCATTTCTCCGTCTCGGCACGGATAAACGCGGCGAATTGCTCGGGCGTCGACGGCGCCGGATCGACGCCTTGCTCGATTAATCGGCGCTGCGCGTCGGGAGAATTAAGCGCCTTGTGCAGATCGGCATTGAGCTTCGCCAGTATGGGCTTGGGCAGCGCGGCGGGCGCGCACAGTCCGTACCACACCGTGACGTCGACTGCGACGCCCGATTCGAGCATGGTGGGCACGTCGGGCAGGTGCGACGTGCGCTTTGGTGATGTCACCGCCAGCGCGCGCGTTCTGCCCGATTTTATGACCGACAGCTGGGTGGACATGTTGTCGAACATCGCGGGGATATGGCCGCCGAGCAGATCCACCAGCGCCGGCGCGCCGCCTTTATAGGGCACCGGCACGACGTTGACGCCGGTCGCCAGCCGGAACAATTCGAGCGTCATGTGCGGCGAGCTGCCGGCGCCCGGATGCGCGATGCTCACCTTGCCGTCGTTCGCCTTCGTGAACGCGATGAATTCGCTCACCGACTTAACCGGCACGTTGGGATTGACGACCAGCACGTTAGGCGTGGTGCCGATCAGCGATACCGGCGCGAAATCGCGGTAGTGGTCGTACGGCAGTTTTTTGTAGAGCGACGGTGCGACGCCATGCGACCAGATTCCGCATAGCAGCAGCGAGTAACCGTCGGGCGGCGACTTGGCCGCGATATCCGTCGCGATGGTTCCGCCCGCGCCCGCACGATTGTCCACCACGAGTTGCTGGCCCCAGATCTCGCTCAGCTTCGCCGCGACGATGCGCGCCGTTACATCGACGCCGCCGCCGGGCGCGAAGCCCACCAGCAGGCGCCCGGGTTTGTTCGGATACGGCTGCGAGTGCGCCGGAGCAGCAGCCAACAGTAAAGATGCGGCCAAACTCGCTGCGAGCGTTTGGGTGACGCGCATCTTCACGGCCGGATAGTGAATCGAAACGGGAGCCGGCCTAATCGACCTTCGCGCCGGAGCTCTTCACGACCTTCGCCCACTTCTCGGTTTCGTAAGCGTGAATCTTCCAGAATTCGGCGGGTGTGCCGGCGATAGGATCGCCGCCGAGCTCGGCGAGACGCGCTTTCATTTTCGGATCGGCGAGTGCCGTGTTGATCTCACGGTTGAGCTTGGCGATCGCATCGGGCGGCGTGCCCTTGGGGGCGCCCATGCCGAACCATGCGCTCGCTTCGTAGCCGGGCACGGTTTCGGCCACCGTCGGCACGTTCGGCAGCTGCGTCGAACGTTTCGCCGTTGTGACCGCCAGCGCGCGCAGCTTGCCGCCGCGGATGAACTCGATCGACGACGGCATGTTGTCGAACATGACGTGCACCTGGCCGCCGATCAGATCGGGAAATGCAGGGCCCGCGCCTTTGTACGGCACATGGGTCATCTTGATGCCGGTCATCGACATGAACAATTCTCCCGACAGGTGCACGGAAGTGCCGGCGCCGGAGGATGCGAGAATGACCTTGCCGGGATTGGCTTTCACGTAGGAAATGAATTCGGGCACCGATTTGACCGGCAGCGACATCGTCACTTCCATCACGTTCGGCACCCGCACGAGCCCGGCGACCGGCACCATGTCGTTCAGAAAATTGAACGGCAGCTTCGAATACAGCGTCGCGTTGATCGCATTGGCGGGGTTGACCAGGAAAACCGTGTAGCCGTCGGGCGTGGATTTGACCGCGATCTCTGTCCCGATGTTGTTGCCGGCGCCTGGCCGGTTGTCGATCAGCACCTGCTGGCCGAGGTGCTCCGACAGCCACTGCCCCATGATGCGCGCCAGAATGTCGGTGGTGCCGCCGGGCGGATAAGGCACGATCCAGCGGATAGGGCGCACGGGATAAGTGTCGGCCGCGAGCGCGCCGTTGATGCCGGCGCACGCAGTGCCGAAAGCGAGTAATGCAGCAACCAGAACCTTCATCGTTTCCTCCAGGGGGTGAATTTCTTTTCGGCACGATACCTGCATGGGCGTCCGGCGGCAAGCGTTCGGATTGCCGGGATCCGAGCGGCGCCGCTACAATGACCCGCGATTCATCAACTGGAGAGCCCGCATGACGAAGTATTCGAAGCTGCGCGCATGCACGTTTGCGTTCGTCATGGGAGCTGCGTTCGCGGCCGCGGCCCAGCAATATCCGACGAAGCCGATACGCATCGTCATTCCATTTCCGCCCGGCAACACGATGGATATCATGGCGCGGCTGATCGGTCCCAAGCTCACCGAGCGGCTCGGCCAGAACGTGATCGTCGACAATCGCGCCGGCGGCGCGGGCCAGCTCGGTCTCGAATTCGCGGCACGTGCGGCGCCCGACGGCTACATTCTCGTCGGCGGGCAGGGCGGCAACCTGGTGGTCGCACCGCACACGTACAAGAAAATTCCGTACGACCCGCTCAAGGATTTCGCGCCGATCGCGCTGTCGACGACGAATTTTCTCGCGCTGGTCGTGCACCCGACCGTGCCGTTCAAAAACGTGCGAGACCTGATCACCTATGCGAAGGCGAATCCCAACCGGGTAACCTTCGGCTCGAACGGCGAGGGCGGCTTTCCGCATATGACGATAGAGCTCCTGCGCGTGATGGGTGGCTTCACCTACGTGCATGTGCCGTATAAGGGCAGCGCGCAGATCGCGACCGAACTGATCGGCGGGCATATCGACGCGGCGATCGACGGCATCACCGGACTGACGCCGCACATACGGTCGGGCAAGCTGCGGCTGCTCGCGATAACGAATCCGACGCGCGTGCCGGAATTCAATGCGCCGCCCATCGCCGAAACGCTGCCGGGCTACGATTCGCGGGGCTGGTTCGGATTTCTCGCGCCGGCCGGCACGCCGCGCGAGATCGTGACGTTGCTCAACCAGGAAATCAACCGCGCGATACAGCTGCCGGACGTCAAAGACAAACTCGTGTCAGCGGGGCTCATCATCGTCGCCGAGCCGCCCGAATTTTTCGCTTCCACGATCAAAAGCGATTACGCCAAGTACGGCAAGCTGATCAAGGACATCGGGTTTCAGCCGCAGTAATACTACCGCGAAGCGCTTTTCACTCTTTCCTCTTGAAGGGGAGGAAGTAAAATGCGTTACACGCAGTGACGAACCTACTTCGCCTTATCCTGCGCCACATCCATGATCATGCGCGTGAGCAGATAAAGACGCGGCTCGATCGAATCGATGAGCACGTACTCCGAGTCGCTTGAATGCGCGCCGAATCCCTGCAGGCCGAAGCGTTCGAGCACCGGCGCCTTGGTGCGCAGTGCGGCGAATGCCGCATCGGTGCCCCCGCCTTCCGCGACGTCGCCGATCACGAGTTGCCGGCCGAGCTCCGAATAGATCTTCTGCGCATGCTTGGCCAGCGCCGCGTTCGCCGGCGTGAGCTCTAGCGGCGGGCGCCGGCGCTCGAACGTCATGTTTACTTTGGTGTCCGGAATAAGCTGCTTTTTGATGCGCTCCCGGACTTTTTCCTCGATGCCGTCGTAATCGGCGACGCGCAGCACGCGCACGTCCGCCGTAGCTGAAGCGATCGCCGGTATCACGTTGCGATTGGTGCCCGCGCTGGCCACCGTCCAGTTCATCTTGAGGCCCGTTTTGGGATCGGACAGGTCGCGCGTCTGCAGGATCTGGTGCGCGAGCTCATAGAGTGCATTGCGGCCATTTTCAGGCGCGGCGCCGGCATGCGAAGCTTTGCCTTCGATATTCAGCACTACTGCCGCGATCCCTGCAGTGGTCAAAGACAGCCGGTCGGAATCGACTCGCGAGCCCTCCATCGAGAACACTGCATCATGCTCGCCTCCCAGCTTGGTGAGTGTCGCGCGCGAGCCCGCCGAGCTTACTTCCTCGTCAGCGTTGATCAATACGGTCACCAGGCCATAATCTCGGAAGTTCATCGCTTTAAGTATCGCCAGCGCGTGCAGGACGACGGCAATGCCCTGCTTGTCGTCGGCAATGCCGAGCCCGTAGGCACGGTTACCGTCGACGCGAAACGGCTGCTTGGCGAGCATGCCGCGCAAATACACGGTGTCCATGTGCGCGATCATCAGTATCTTTTTCGTGCCGGTGCCGGTGAAGCGCGCGTGCACCATGCGGCCGATCTGCTTCGGCGTGTCCACCATGCGGTAAATGTCGGCGGGATTGGGCTCGATGAACTCGACCGTGCCGCCGAGCGCGCGCAGGCGGCCCGCGATCAGCTCGCTGATCTTGTCGAGGCCTTCGCGGTCGCCGCTGCCGGATTCGATCGACACGAGGTCTTTCAAGGTGTCGAGCAGCGGCGCCTTTTCCTTCGTCGCCAGCGACATCACGGACTCGAGCGGCGCCGCCGAAACGTTGAGCGCGAGCGCCGCGCAGACCGCAAGACTGGCAGTGCACAGCGCACGGCCGATAAGATTAACGTTCATAGGTTTTCTCCTGCTGGGTTGTGCCGGATAGTTAGAGTAAACGCCGCGCCCGTGCAGTGGCAAGCCGTATAATCCGCGTTTTCCTCAACTGTCCACGGCAGCGTCATGAGTCACTGGTTTGAATATTTTCCCGGCCACCACATGTGGTCGCAGGGCATGATGTTCGGCATCGAAATGGCCGCCCAGGGTGCGGCGGCGCTCGGCGAAATCGACCAGATCGGCCAGCAGCTGAAACCGCACGTCGGCGACAACGAGCGCTGGTGGCAGGAATGGACCGCGATGGCGAAACGCATCGAGGGCTACGGCGCCGAGGCGGCGGAAAACGGTTTCGAGCTGACGGCGGGCAGCTACTACCTGCGCGCGGCAACCTATTATTTCTGCGGCGAGCGGTTCATTGCACCGTCCGAGCGCAAGTGGGACACCTACCGCAGCTGCCTGCGCTGTTTCACCAGGGGCATCGCGGTGCGTTATCCGAATATCGAGCGCGTCGAAGTGCCCTATGAGGGCACGACGCTGCCGGCGTGGTTTTACAAGGCCGACGTTGCCGGGCCGGCGCCGACGGTCGTGATGTTCGACGGTCTCGACAATGCGAAGGAGCTTTCGGTGCTGTTCGGGGGCGTCGAAATAGGCCGCCGCGGCATCCACACGCTCGCGATCGACGGGCCGGGGCAGGGCGAGGCGCTGCGCCTGCAGGGTATTCCGAGCCGCTTTGATTACGAGGTGCCGGCCCGCGCCGCCTACGAATATCTCGCGCAGCGTCCCGAGGTCGACGCCAAAAGGATGGCGGTGATGGGCTTCAGCATGGGCGGCTATTACGCGCCGCGCGCGGCCGCGATGGAGCCGCGTTTCGCTGCGTGCGTCGCGTGGGGCGGGCATTGGGATTATCACGAGTCGTGGGTGCGGCGGCGCAGGATTATGGAGTCGGGCGGCACCAAATTGTCCGCGCCGTCGTTTCAGTTGCCGTGGGTGCTGGGCATGCCGGACATGGATGCCTGCATGAAAAAGCTCGAGAACTACCGGCTCGCGGGCGTCGCCGAAAAAATGCGCTGCCCGTTCTACTGCATACACGGCGAGAACGACAACATCGTGCCGCTCGAATTCGCGCAGAAGCTCTACGACGCGTGCGGCTCGGAGGACAAAACGCTCAAAGTCCTGACGACGCTCGACGGGGGCAGCGACCATTGCCAGGAAGACAACCGGCAGGTCGGCTCGAACCTGGTTGCCGATTGGCTCGCGCAACGACTGGGCGGGCGGCTGTAAAGGAGGGTTTTTGATGCTGCGATGGAATTACCTTGCCCTCGTCTTGACGGCAATGCTGCCGGCGGCTGCGCAATCGGCGGCAGTCCAGGCTTATCCGAACAAGCCCGTACGTATGATCGTGCCCTATCCGCCGGGCGGCTCGGTCGACTTTACCGGACGCGAGCTCGCCGCGAAGTTAAGCGAGCTGTGGGGCCAGCAGGTCGTGCTCGACAACCGTGGCGGCGCGGGCTCGACGCTCGGGCATAGTCTCGGCGCCAAGGCGATACCTGACGGCTATACGCTGCTGCTCGGCACGTCGGCGGGCCTGGTGGTAAGCCCGGCGCTCGGCACCACGCTTAATTACGACTCGCTCAAGGATTACGCACCGATCGGGCTCGCGGTCTATGCGCCGTTCGCGCTGACGTTGCACGCCGGCGTGGCGGCCAATACCACGCAGGAATTCATCGACCTGGCAAAAGCGAACCCGGGCAAAATCAACTTCTCGTCGCCCGGGACCGGCACGCCGAACCATCTCGGCGGCGAGCTTTTGAAGGCGCTCGCGCACATCAACATCGTGCACGTGCCGTACAAAGGCGGCGGGCCGGCGCTGGTCGACCTGATCAGCGGCCAGGTGCAGATGACGTTCTCCGGTGTGCCGCAGATCTTGCCGCACGTCAAAGCCGGCCGCGTAAAAATCATCGCGATCGGCCACCCGACGCGCATCAAGTCGTTGCCCGATACGCCGCCGGTGGCCGATGTGCTGCCCGGATTCAACAACACATCGTGGTACGGGTTGCTCGCGCCGGCCGGCACGCCGCCCGCGCTCGTCAACCAGATCAACGCGGCGATGAATAAAGTTCTGGCGCAGCCGGAATTCGGCCAGCGCCTGCTGCTGCAGGGCGTCGAGCCGGTAACCAGCACGCCGCAGGGCATGCACGACATGATCCGCAACGAGCTCGCGCGCTGGCGCAAGGTCATCAAGGAAGCGGGCATCACCGTCGAAACGGCACAATGAAATCGCAGCCGGGCGTTGCCGGTAAAATGCCGGAAGCTCAGCGAAAACAGCGAGGAGATGCACGATGCCGCAGGTTGCGATCGCCGATGGCGAAATTCATTACGAAGTTACGGGCGACGGGCATCCGCTGATCCTCGTCAGCGGGCTCAATGGCGTGGCGCGCTACTGGGAGCCGCAAATTGCCGCGTTCTCCGCGCGCTATCGCGTGATCACTTACGATCAGCGCGGCACCGGCACCAGCGACCATAAGCAACGCGAATTCTCGATCGACCAGATGGCGCGCGAGCTCTCCGCGCTCATGGATGCGCTGAAAATCGAGCGCGCGCATCTCGTCGGCCTGTCGACCGGCGGTGCCATCGGCCAAACGCTCGCTATCGAGCAGCCGCAGCGCATTGCGCGGCTCGTGCTGGTCAGCACGTGGACGCATTGCGACCCGTGGTTCCGGCGGCTCTTCGAGGCGCGGCGCCGCATGTACGAGCTATGCGGGCCGGAACTGCATGCGATGTTCCATCCGCTGTTCCTGTATCCGCCGGATTACGTCAACGCGCACGACGCTGAGATCGCGGAAGAGCAAAAGCGCGCGCCGACGAAGTCGGCACCGGTGGAGGCATCGATCGGCCGCATCGATGCGCTGCTTAAATTCGACCGCCGTGCGGGACTGGCGCGCATCAAGGCGCCGACCCTCATCGTTGCCGGCGACAATGACTACATTACACCGAGCTATCATGCGCAAGCGATCGCCGGCGCGATTCCAGGCTCAAAGCTTGTCGTGTTCAATGGCGGCGGCCATTCGCTGTCCAAGACGCGACCGGAGGAATTCAACCGCACGGTGCTGGATTTTCTGGGGGCGGGGAAAGCGTGAACGGCAGCGCCCTGCTGCGGACGGCCGCAATTGCACTGGCGCTCTGCGCGTCCGCAGTGCAGGCCCAGCAATATCCGAACCGCGCGATCCGCCTTGTCGTGCCGTTCGCGCCGGGCGGCTCAACCGACGTGCTGGCCCGCATTATCGGGCAGCGCATGACCGAGAGCATGGGACAGGCGGTGATCATCGACAATCGGCCGTCTGCGGGCGGCACGACGGGGAGCGACCTCGTGGCGAAAGCGCTGCCCGATGGCTACACGCTCGTGATCGGGTCCATCGCCACGATGGCGATCGCCAAGGCGATGTACGCGAACCTGCCGTACGATCCGCAGCGCGATTTTGAGCACATCGGTCTGTGGGTGACGTTTCCGCTGGCGCTCGTGGTGCCCGCGGGATCGCCGATTACGAGTTTGAAAGACCTGATCGAGCAGGCAAAGGCGAAGCCCGGCGCGCTGCGCTATGGCTCGCAGGGTATCGGTACTTCCGCGCACATATTCGGCGACCTGATGAGCAGCATGGCGGGCGTCAAAGTCGTCAGCGTGCCGTACAAGGGCGGCGGGCCCGCGCTGACCGGAGTGCTCGTCGGCGAGGTCAACTACGCAATGATCGCGGTCTCGACTGCACTCGCGCAGGTCAACGCGGGCAAACTGCATGCGCTGGGCGTGACCAGCGCCAAGCCGACCGCGAGCATGCCGAACGTGCCGCCGATCGCCACCGTCGTGCCGGGTTACGAAGGACTCAATTTTCACGGCCTGCATGCGCCGGCGAAAACGCCGCGGGCGGTGGTGGCGAAGCTGCACGAAGAAACGACGCGGATTTTGCTGCGGCCGGACGTGCGCGAGCGCCTGAACGGGCTTGCGATGGATATCATCGCCTCGGGGCCTAAGGAATATCGCGCGTTTATCCAGGCGCAGATCGAGCAGTGGACGCCGCTCGTAAAAGCGTCCGGCGCGCGGGTCGACTGATCTTTTGTTCTGAAGGCGTCTAGCAGGTCCAGTAGAGCTTCGTTGGATTGTCGACCAGGATTTTGCGGCGCGTCGCCTCATCCGCGACCGTAAGCGCGAACAAATCGACCTGCTCGCCGTCGTTCGGCATTTCTTTTACGTTCGGATGCGGGTAGTCGGTGCCCCACAGCACGCGGTCGGGCGCCGCGGCGATCAATGCGCGCGCGTACGGCATCGCGTCGTGGTACGGCCTGCCGGTCGATGAGACGCGCTCCGAGCCGCTCACCTTAACCCACACGCGTTTGTCCTTCAGCAGGTCGAGCAGCAGCTTGAACGGCTGCTGCTCGAGCCCGTTCTTCGCGACGACGCGGCCCATGTGGTCGATGATGAACACGATATCGAGGCCGAGCAAGAAGTCGCGATAGGCCGCGATGTCCTGGGCGTCGAGGTGCACCTGCAAGTGCCAGCCCAACGGCTTGATGCGTTTGACCACCGCCTCGATGATTTTGAGGTCGGGCGCGCCGCCCAGATGCGCAACGAAATTGAAGCGCGCACCGCGCACGCCGGCCGCGTGCAGCGTGCGAAGTTCGCCGTCGGTGACAAGGTCGTTAATCATGCAGACACCGCGCCACGCGCCCTGCGACGAGTTCAGCGCATCGACGACCGCCGCGTTGTCTATGCCGTGGCAGCTCGCCTGCACGAGCACCGCGCGCGAGAAGCCCAGATGCTTATGCAATGCCGCAA
>Ga0207682_10001584_pt1 | contig 10465 bp, 9 predicted proteins | sample KBSM63metaG_FD_184332 | JGI IMG/M metagenome (GOLD analysis project Ga0207682, IMG submission 184332) | Miscanthus rhizosphere microbial communities from Kellogg Biological Station, Michigan, USA - KBS M6-3 metaG (SPAdes) (version 2) | ecosystem: Host-associated > Plants > Roots > Rhizosphere >... | reverse complement strand
GTTCAAGAAATGCGACGTGATCATGGGGCCAACCACGCCGACGACGGCATTCAATCTCGGCGAGAAGGCCGGCGATCCGGTGCAGATGTACTTGTCGGACATTTATACGATCGCGGTCAATCTTGCGGGACTGCCGGGCATGTCGATACCTTGCGGCTTTGGCCAGGGAACGAAAGGGGAGGGTGATGCTCTCCCCTTAAACCCCTCTAACCGTCCGGTCGGTTTGCAAATTATCGGCAATTATTTCGACGAGGCGCGCATGCTCAACATTGCGCATGAATACCAACAGGCGACGGATTGGCATCTGCGCATGCCGCCCGCTATCGCATGAAGTGGGAAGTCGTCATCGGGCTCGAAACCCACGCCCAGCTCTCGACGCAGTCGAAAATATTTTCGGGCGCGTCCACGGCATTCGGCGCGAGTCCCAATTCGCAAGCGAGCGCGGTCGACATCGCGCTGCCGGGCGTGCTACCGGTATTGAACCGCGGCGCGGTGGAGCGTGCGATCCGTTTCGGGCTGGCAGTCAACGGCAGGATCAGCCGCCGCTCGGTATTCGCGCGCAAGAATTACTTCTATCCCGACCTGCCCAAGGGCTATCAGATCAGCCAGTACGAGCTGCCGATCGTCGCCGGCGGCGCGGTCGACATCGTAGTCGGCGAGCAGCCGAAAACCGTGCGCCTCACGCGCGCCCATCTCGAGGAGGACGCCGGCAAGTCGCTGCACGAAGATTTCGCGGGCATGAGCGGCATCGACTTGAACCGCGCCGGCACTCCGCTGCTCGAGATCGTGACCGAGCCCGATCTGCGTTCAGCGGAGGAGGCCGTCGCCTACGCGAAAACGCTGCACACGCTCGTACGCTGGATCGGTATCTGCGACGGCAACATGCAGGAAGGCTCGTTCCGCTGCGACGCCAACGTCTCGGTGCGGCCGGCGGGTACCGACAAGCTCGGCACGCGCTGCGAGATCAAGAACCTCAATTCCTTCCGCTTTATGGAGCAGGCGATCAATTTCGAAGTCCGGCGCCAGATCGACATCATCGAGGACGGCGGCAGGATCATCCAGGAGACGCGCCTCTACGATCCGGACAAAGACGAGACGCGGCCGATGCGCTCGAAGGAAGACGCGATGGACTATCGCTATTTTCCGGATCCTGATTTGCTGCCGCTCGAAGTAAGGCCGGAATGGGTCGATGAGATAAAAAGCGCAATGCCTGAGTTGCCCGGCGCAAAGCGAGTCCGGTATCTCAATAATTACGGATTGTCGGCTTACGATGCGGATTTGTTGACCCAGTCACGTGACTGGACGGAATATTTCGAGACGGCACTTGCGGCGCTTGAGGCCGACGATAAAACGACCGCAGCAAAGCAGGTCGCAAACTGGATGACGGGCGAACTCGCGGCCGCACTTAACCGCAACGAGATTGACATCGTGAGTTCACCGATTGGGGCTGAGGCGCTGGCCGGACTGCTCAAGCGAAACGCTGACAACACACTCAATAACAAAATGACGAAGGAAGTGTTCGCCGCCATGTGGGCCGGCGAAGGCGATGCGGATTCGATCATCGCCGCGAAGGGGCTCAAACAGATTTCCGACAGCGGCGAAATCGAAAAAATCATCGACGGCGTGCTCGCGGCCAACGCGCAGCAGGTCGCCGATTATCGCAGCGGGAAGGAGAAGGCCTTCAACTCGCTGGTCGGGCAGGTCATGAAGGCGTCAAAAGGCAAGGCCAATCCAGCGCAGGTGAACGCGCTGCTGAAGCAGAAGCTCAGCGCGCGCTAAAACTATTTTTTGGCGGCGGCCGCGCTGGTGGTGGCGGCAGGCGCGGGTGACGCCGCCGGTTTGGCGGCCGCGGCAGCAGGCCCGGGCGCAGGCGCCGGGGTCGCAGCCGGCGCCGTGCCGGTCAGTTCCGCGAAGCGCTTCTTCATGTCGTCGTACTGCTGATTGAGATCGGCAATTTCCTTGCGCTTTTGCGCGATCTGCGCCTGGATTTTGACTTTCGCCGCCTCTGAGCGCTCCAATTCTTCCTGAATCGGCACCGGCGCCGGCTTATTTTCTTTCTTGTATTGCTCGATGCGATTGCGCGCGTCGGCCTGGCGGTCGTTGGCGTTTTTAAGGTTGGTCTGTTGCGCCTCGATATTCGATTCGATCAGCTGGATGTCGCGATTGCGCTTGAGATCGATTTCCTTGACCGTGGTGAACGTGTCAAGCAGCGCCTTATCGCGGCGCTTCTGCTCGGCTGCCACTTGATTCTCCGCGGCCTTGCGATCGGCCTCTGCCTGGGCCGCTTTTTTCTGCTCGGGCGTCGGGGCGGGCTCTGAAGCGTTGACAGTAACGCCGCGCTTGTTGAGTTCCCTGATTGCGTTGTCCTGGTATTCAGGCGGCACTTTGTCACCGCACCCGATGGTCTTGCCCGCCTTATCTTTCCAGCACACGATTTTGCCCGTCGCCTGCGCGTGCGCGAGTGCAAACGGGATCAGCAGGCCGATCAGGGCCAGCGCGCGCAGGTTATGCATAGTCTTTAACGCCATATTGTTCTCGATATTTGGTAACCGCGGTCAAGTTCGCGGACATCCTGCCGTCCGCTTCCAGAAAAGCGACCAGGTCGTCCAGGCGGGCAATGCTGATCACGGGCATGCCGTAATAACGCTCGACTTCCTGCACGGCTGACAACGTGCCCGTGCCGCGCTCCATGCGATCGAGCGCGATGGCAACGCCGCAGGGCACCGCCTGCGCCGCTTTGATGATGTCGACCGATTGGCGCACCGAAGTGCCGGCGGATATCACGTCGTCGATAATCAACACCCGGCCCGCGAGCGGCGCGCCGACGGTGAGGCCGCCTTCGCCATGGTCTTTTTCTTCCTTGCGGTTAAAGCTGTAGCGCACGCTGCGTTCTTCGTCGGCGAGGGCAATCGCGACGGCCGCGACGAGCGGGATGCCTTTATAGGCGGGGCCGAACAGCATGTCGAAGCCGACGCCGGACGCGAGGATGGCTTTCGCGTAAAATTGCGCGAGCTGCTTGAGCGATGGACCGTCGAAAAAGAGGCCGGCATCGAAAAAGTACGGCGACAGGCGGCCAGCCTTGGTTTTGAATTCACCAAAATTGAGTACTTTTTTCGCCACCACGAAGCGGATGAATTCGTATCTGAAATTGTCCGCCATGAAATTCCCGCGAGCATCATTATTTAACGCTACATAACATTATGTTACGCGTAATCACCCTGAACCTCAACGGCATCCGCTCGGCAAGCGCCAAAGGATTCCTGAAATGGCTCGCGCGCCAGAAGGCCGACGTCGTCTGCGTGCAGGAATTAAAAGCGCAGGCCGCGGATATGACCGCGGAGATGCTTGCGCCCAAAGGCTTCCATGGGTTTTTCCATTACGCCGACAAAAAAGGCTACAGCGGCGTCGGCCTCTACTCGAAGCGGCAGCCTGATTGCGTGAGTGAGGGCATCGGCGTGCGCGAATTCGACGCGGAAGGCCGCTACGTGCGCGCGGACTTCGGCAAGCTCTCGGTGATATCGGTTTATCTGCCGTCGGGATCGAGCGGCGAGCACCGGCAGCAGTCGAAGTTTCGCTTCATGGCGGCGTTCTATCCATATCTCGACAAGCTCGTGCGCGAAGGCCGCGAACTCATCCTGTGCGGCGACTGGAACATCGCGCACAAGGAAATCGATTTGAAGAACTGGCGCGGCAACCGCAAAAATTCGGGCTTTCTGCCTGAAGAGCGCGAGTGGCTCACGCGCATTTTCGACGAGCTCAAATACGTCGACGTTTTCCGCTGCATCGACCAGCGGCCCGATCAATATACGTGGTGGTCGAACCGCGGCCAGGCATGGGCGAAGAACGTCGGCTGGCGGATCGATTACCAGATCGCGACTCCCGCAATTGCGGCGTGCGCGCGCAAGGTAAAGATTTACCTCGACAACCGGTTTTCGGACCACGCGCCGTTGACGGTCGACTACGACTATTCGCCATGATGAAACTTTTTCCGCTGAGGTCCTTATGAGTTCACGTCCCGCTGCTGAAATCGGCACGCCGTTGGCCGAGGTCGACACGCCCTGTCTCATGCTCGAGCTCGATGCGTTCGAGCGCAATTTGCAACGCCTGCCCGATTCGCTGCGGGGCCGCAACATCCGCCTGCGGCCGCACGCGAAAAGCCACAAGTGCCCAGAGATCGCGCTGCGCCAGATAGCGCTGGGCGCCGCCGGCGTCTGCGTGCAGAAGGCCAGCGAGGCCGCAGTGATGGTCGAGGGCGGCGTCAAGGATGTACTGATCGCCAACGAAGTCGTCGGCGCGCCCAAAGTAAAGCTCGTCGCCGAGCTCAATCGCCGCGCGCACGTCGCGGTCTGCGCCGATAACGCCGGCAATGTCGCCGCGCTCGATGCGGCGGCGCGTGCGGCCGGCGTAAAAGTCGATGTGCTGGTCGAAATCGACGTCGGCGCGGGCCGTTGCGGCGTGCAGCCCGGCGCGCCCGCGGTCAGTCTCGCGAAACAGATTGCGGCGTGCGCCAATCTGCGGTTCGCCGGTCTGCAGGCGTATCAAGGCTCGGCGCAGCACATTCGCAAAGTCGACGCGCGGCGGGAAGCCATCACGCGCGCGGTCGCGCATGTGCAGTCGACGACGCGTTTGTTAAACGAAGCGGGCATTGCCTGTAATTACGTGACGGGTGCGGGCACCGGCAGCTATATGTTTGAGGCGGCGAGCAGCGTCTATCACGAGTTGCAGGCAGGCTCGTACATATTCATGGACGCCGACTACGCGAAAAACGAATGGACCGATAGCGGTATCCCGCAGTTCGAGCACAGCCTTTTTGTGTGGACGACGGTAATGAGCGCGCCATCGCCGCAACGCGTGGTCGTCGACGCCGGACTCAAGGCGTCGAGCATCGATTCGGGCATGCCGCGCGTCGCCGACTATGCGGACGTCGAATATGGGAAAGCGTCGGACGAGCACGGCGTGCTGCAGATTTCGGGCGCGACGCGCTTCGCGGTCGGCGACAAGCTGAAGCTCATTCCCGGCCATTGCGATCCGACCGTTAACCTTTACGATAATTTCGTCTGCATGCGCAACGGCCGCGTCGAAGCGCTGTGGCCAATCTCCGCGCGCGGCGCGTTGTTGTAGCGTACGCCGCGGCGCTTCCCGCGCCGGTCAGAACGGGTTGATTGTTTTCTGCTTGGTGTAATGAATGTAGCCGACGCTGGCGCCCGCGCGCAGGCCGACGCCGAGCCGGATCGGCCCGAGCACGATTTTGTCCCGCCGCTGGAGCCTGCGGACTGCGGCTCGAGGAGAATGAAATGAAATGGTTAAAGCGCATAGGTATTGCCCTGGTCGTGCTGCTCGTGATTGCAGCGGCGATCCCGTTCTTCGTCAATCTCGATGATTTCATCCCGCGCATCGAACGTGAGGCGTCCGCGAAGCTGAAGGAGCCTGTCACCGTCAAGAGTCTGAAATTCTCCATGCTGCCGGTGCCCCATATCAACGTCGACGGCATCAGCGTTGGCAAGACGCAGGACGTAACACTCGGCACCGTCACCGTCACTCCGGCCGTGCTTTCGCTGCTGTCGGCGACCAAGGTTATTCGGTCGATCGAATTGAAGTCGCTGGTCCTCACGCAAAAAGCGCTCGATAAAATACCGGTCTGGAGCAAAACCGAGCGCACCGATGCCCCGCCGCTCGTCAGAATCCAAAGCATTCGCCTTGACGACGCGCTGATCAAACTCGACAAGAACAGTTTCGGTCCGTTTGACGCGCGCGTGACGCTCGACAGCCAAGGCGAGCCGCTCGAAGCGTTGATCACGACGCAGGATGGCAAGTTGAAGGCGTCCGTCAAACCGGACAAGTCGAATTATCTGATCGGCGCCGCCGCCAAGGGATGGAAGCCGCCGGTCGGGCCGCCAATCGAATTCGACGAACTCATCATCAAGGGCGTGGCGACGCTCAACAATGCCGACTTCAGCCAGATTTCGGCCAAGCTGTACGGCGGCACGGTGAATGGCAAGGGCACCGCCGCGTGGCAGAAAGGGCTGCAGGTCAAGGGCAACTTTGATATCAACCAGGTGGAATTGAAGTCGCTGGTGCCGCTCGTGTCGCCCGGGACGAAAATGAGCGGACGGCTCAACGCGAAGCCGGTGTTTTCCACGTCGGCTGCCGATGCGGCGCAACTCCTCAACGCGCTGCACCTGGAAACCCCGTTCAACGTTCAGAACGGAATACTGCATGGAATCGACATTCAGAAGGCGGCTACCAACCTGCTCACCAAGGGCGCCACCGGCGGCGAGACGCATTTCGACCAGTTGTCGGGACACGTGGTCAGGGACCGCGGCGCGCACAAATTCACCGATCTCAAGATTGCTTCGGGCGCGCTCGCCGCGGATGGCGCAGTCAATATTTCCGCGAAACAAGAGCTGTCGGGGCGCGTCAATGCGCAGGTCAAGGCGGTGGGCACCAGCGCGAATATTCCGCTCAACGTCGCGGGCACCGTTCAGTCGCCGCTGCTTTACCCGACCGGCGGCGCCCTGACTGGCGCTGCGATCGGCACGGTGCTGGCGCCGGGCGTAGGGACCGGCGTCGGCGCAAAAATGGGACAGGCGATCGAGGGCCTCTTCAACAAGAAAAAGTAAACATCACCGCTTCACGCCGCATGCGTGGCCGGATCGCGCGCGGGCCGGTCGCCGTTCCACGGCGCGACTTTGGGCAGCAACAGCATGCCCGGCAGCGCGAGCAGCGTGCATAAAAAGAAAAAATTGAGCCACCCGACCTGCTCGACGAGCACGCCGGTCACCGAGTTGATGACCACGCGCGGCGCCGCGGCCAGGCTCGTGAACAGCGCAAATTGGGTCGCGGTATACAGCGGATGGGTGGCGCGCGCGATATATGCGACGAATGCGACGGTGCCCAGGCCGACGCCGAGCGCCTCGAAGCTGATCGCGGCGGCGAGCATCACGCGGTCGCGCGGAAATTCGGTCAATAGCGCAAATCCCAGGATCGATACGACCTGCACTACCCCGAACAGCCACAGCGCGCGGTTGATGCCGAGCTTCAGCATCCACAGGCCGCCCAGCAATCCACCAATAACGCTGGGCCACAATCCCGCGTGCTTCGCGATGAGGCCGATCTCGGTTTTGGTGAAGCCCATGTCGAGATAAAACGGCGTCGCCAGTGCCGTCGCCATGCTGTCGCCGAGTTTGTACAACACCATGAAAGTCAGCATCAGCAGCGCCGAGCGCACGCCGGCGCGCGATATGAACTCGCGGAACGGCTCGACGACGGCAGCGCGCAGTGTGCGCGGCAGCGCGCCGGCGAGCCTGGGTTCATCCACCGCGAGCGTCATCGCGATACCCGGCAGCATGAATAGCGCGGTAATTACGAAGACGCTGCTCCACGGCAGGATGTCCGCCAGGATCAACGACAGCGAGCCCGGCACGAGGCCGGCGATGCGGTACGCATTGACGTGAATCGAATTGCCCAGGCCCAGCTCGACGTCGGCGAGGATCTCGCGCCGGTACGCGTCGAGCACGATGTCCTGCGTGGCACTCAAAAAAGCCACCGTCACCGCGAGCAGCGCGATCGTCAGCAGGTCTATCTGGGGGTCGAGTGCGCCGAACATGGGCAGTGCGACCACGAGCCCGATCTGGGAGACGAGCATCCAGCCGCGCCGGCGGCCGAAGGCAGGCAGCGCGTAGCGATCGAGCAGCGGCGACCACAGGAATTTCCAGTTGTAGGGGAACTGCATCAGCGCAAACAGACCGATCGCTCGCAAGTCCACATGCTCGGAGCGCAGCCATGCCGGCAGCAGCGACAGCAGGATGTAGAGCGGCAAGCCGGAACTGAAACCGGTGAACACGCATATCAGCATGCGCCGGTTAAAGAGCGCGGCGCGCCAGCCGGGGGCAGGAACGGGTTCGGCCATGCTTTTCAAGCGCGCTCGAAACGGTACACTGCGAGGGCGCCGAACAAGTTGGGCATCAACGTGACCGCGCCGCCGTTCGTGATCACGATTCGCTCGCGGATGCGCACGCCGTGATCTCGGCAGAAATTTTCGAAGTCGTCCATCGTGCACAGGTGAATATTCGGCGTGTCGAACCACGCGTAGGGCAGGTTGCTCGACATCGGCATGTGCCCGGACATGACCTGCAGCCGGTTGCGCCAGTACCCGAAATTGGGAAAAGTGACGATGCCCTCGCGGCCCACGCGCAGCATCTCACTGATCACGCGCTCGCTGCTGCGCACCGCCTGCAGCGTTTGCGACAGGATCACGTAATCGAACGAATCGTCCGCGAACCCGGACAGCCCGCGCTCCATATCGCCCTGGACCACGTTGACGCCGTTGTTCACGCAAGCCAGCACGCCCGCATCGTCGATTTCGACGCCATAGCCGATGCTGTCGCGCTGCTCGGCGAGAAAGCGCAGCAAAGAGCCGTCGCCGCAGCCCAGATCGAGCACGCGCGCGCCGGGTTTGATCCAGTTGGCGATCGCGGCAAAGTCCGCGCGCTGCATCGCGTTCGTGTTCATTTGGCGAGCTCCGCGCCGATGCGGTCGAAGTAGGCCGCCACCAGGCCATGGTAACGTGCGTCGTCGAGCAAAAAGGCGTCGTGGCCGTGCGGCGCGTCGATTTCGGCGTAGGTGACGTTGCGGCGATTGTCGAGCAGCGCCTTGATGATTTCGCGCGAGCGCTCGGGAGAAAAACGCCAGTCGGTGGTGAACGAGACGACCAGGAAACTGGCCGTCGCCGGTTCGAGGGCGAGGCTCAGATTGCCGCCATGCGCGGCGGCCGGATCGAAGTAATCGAGCGCCTTGGTGATGCGCAAGTACGTGTTGGCATCGAAATAATCCGAGAACTTGTCGGCCTGATGACTCAAGTACGATTCAATTTCAAACTCGACGCCGAACGTGTAGTTGAGCCGGCCGTGGCGCAGCTGGCGGCCGAACTTGCTCGCCATCTCATCGTCCGACAAGTACGTGATGTGACCGACCATGCGCGCGACGCGCAGCCCGCGCGTCGGCCGCGTCGTGTGCTCGTAGTAATGGCCGCCGTGAAAATCCGGGTCGGTGATGATCGCCTGACGGGCGACCTCGTTGAAGGCGATGTTCTGCGCCGACAGGTTGGGTGCGCAGGCGATGACGAGCGCGTGGCCTAGGCGCTCCGGATACTGGATTGTCCACGACAGTGCCTGCATCGCGCCCAGGCTGCCGCCCATAACCGCGGCGAAACGCCCGATGCCGAGCTGATCGGCAAGGCGCGCCTGGGTGGTTACCCAGTCCTCGACCGTGACGAGCGGAAAATCAGCACCCCATGGCTTGCCCGTTGCGGGGTTGATGGACGAAGGGCCGGTCGAGCCGAAGCAGCCGCCCAGGTTATTGACGCCGATCACGCAGAACCGGTTGGTGTCGAGCGGCTTGCCCGGGCCGATGATGTTGTCCCACCAGCCGACATTCGCCGGATCGTCGGCGTAATAGCCGGCGACGTGATGCGACGCGTTCAGCGCATGGCACACCAGCACCGCGTTGGATTTGTCGGCATTCAGCTCGCCGTACGTTTCGTACGCGAGTTCATAGCCGGCGAGCGTCGCCCCGCACTTTAATGCGAGCGGCACGGTGAACTTCGCGCTGCGCGGCGTCACCGCCCCGACCGAATATGGATCTCTGGTGTCGTTCATAAACGAAAAAACCCGGTCTGCTTGCGTCAGCCCGGGTTGTCTTTCTCTTTAGCCGGATTTATTAGGCGCCCGCAAGCTGAACTCAAATCGGCGCACAAAAACTGTGCCCAACGTTACCGCGCCATGGCCGCGGTTGTCAATTGCCTGCGCGCGGCATGACGACCGCCGTGCCGCGGTTGCTTTTTGCGGTGAAATACGCTTTGATGCGCCAGACCCGTCACGCGACCGCCTGAAGCGATGTTCATCAAACTACTGAAGTCGATGTTTAGCGCGCGGGAAGACACTACGGATGGCGGCGGCCGCGACTTTCCGGCCGAACGCCTGCGCATCGTGCGCAAGGCGCATGAAAAAGCGCCGCGCGAAGCGCATCTCGGCATCCTGTTCGACGACATGCGCATCGGGCCGCACGGAATCGCGGCGCTGGCCGAAGCCTGCGTACGCGAATCGGGCGCGAGCAGCCCGCCGCTCAAGGCATTCCACCGGCCGCTCGCATCCTATTTTCTCGCGCGCTATTTCCTGCACTCGCTGGCGCTGGACGGCGCACGCGCCGAATGCGGCGTGTTTACCGGCGCCAGCGCTTTGCTCATGTGCAAAGCGGCGTGCACGCAGCGCCCGCAATACGATGGCGCCGGCCTGCACCTGATCGACAGCTTTGCGGGAATCAGTTCGCCGCAGGAGGAAGACCTGGTCGCGGTGCGTGCCGAGGACGGCCGCGGTGTGGTCATGAAGCCCGGCTTCAGTGGCGGGACGTTTGCGTCCCCGCTGGAATTCGTGCGGCACACGGTGCGCGAATTTCCGGCCGTCGCGAT
>Ga0207682_10001582_pt1 | contig 10473 bp, 13 predicted proteins | sample KBSM63metaG_FD_184332 | JGI IMG/M metagenome (GOLD analysis project Ga0207682, IMG submission 184332) | Miscanthus rhizosphere microbial communities from Kellogg Biological Station, Michigan, USA - KBS M6-3 metaG (SPAdes) (version 2) | ecosystem: Host-associated > Plants > Roots > Rhizosphere >... | reverse complement strand
CGCGGCCGCGGCTCAACTCGGCGAGCGGCTTGCCCAGTGCCGTCGCGGACGCCGCGAGCAAACCCCAAGCATGACGATATGAAACGCCGGCGCGCCGGCAGGCTTTCTGCAGCGAACCGGTTTCCTGAATACCCGCGAGCAGCTCGAATAGAGATTCATCGAGCGGCGCCGCGGTGTCCACGCCCAGGTTCCAGCGTAAATCCAGTTCGACTTTCATTATATGCAAATCAGTGCATATTGCTCAATAAAAGACAATGATATTAATCTTTATCGTTGAAATAAAAATTATGCGAATAATTGCATATTAAGCCCAGAAACCGGAGGATAGCAAAGTGAACCCGAGTGTTGCGAGATTAACCGGTTGCCTGCTGGCGTTGCTGATGGGAGGGACTACGCTGGCGGCGGAGGACATCAGGCTCGCGACCACTACCAGCACCGAGAACTCGGGATTGCTTAACTACCTGCTGCCCAGATTCGAGGCGAGATACGGCGGCAAGGTGCGGGTCATCGCAGTGGGCACGGGAACGGCGCTCAAGATCGGTGAAAAAGGCGACGCGGATGTCCTGCTGGTGCACGCGCGGCCGCTCGAAGATAAATTTATGGCGGCGGGCTTTGGTTCGGTGCGCAAGGACGTTATGTACAACGATTTCATCATAGTCGGCCCGAAAAAAGATCCGGCAGCCGTGCGCGGCGGCAAAGACGTGATTGCCGCGATGAAGAAAATCAGCACGAGCGGCGCCAGATTTGTTTCGCGCGGCGACGAGTCCGGCACGCACCAGATGGAGAAGGAATTCTGGAAGGACGCCGGAGTGGCGGCGCAGGGCCCTTGGTATGTTTCGTCAGGTCAGGGTATGGGACAGGTGTTGACAATGGCCGGACAGTTCGAGGGCTACGCGCTTACCGATCGTGCAACCTACGCGGGGTACCGCGACAAGACGGGCCTCGACGTGCTGGTCGAAGGCGATCCCAGGATGTTCAATCCGTATGGAGTCATCGTGGTCAATCCGGCGAAACACAGTGGTCTGAACACCAGGGGCGCAATGGCGTTCGCTAACTGGCTGACGTCGGCTGAAGGCCAGAAGGCGATCGCCGATTTCAAGATCAGCGGGTTACAGATGTTTTTTCCAAGCGCCAAATAGATGGAGTGGTTCGAGCCGACCGGCCTGGCGTTCTTCCTGCTGCTGACCGGCGACGCCGACCTGTGGCGCATCATATTAACGTCGCTGATTTGCTCAGTAATCGCATTGCTACTGATTTCACCGGCGGCGATCGCTCTGGGATTCCTGATCGCGAAAATCACCTTTCCGGGCCGGCGCGCGCTCGTGGTTTTGGTGCAGGCACTGCTGTCGTTTCCGACTGTCGTGGTTGGACTCGTGCTCTACATGCTGTTGTCGCGCCAAGGACCCTTCGGCTTTCTGAAATTATTGTTTACGCCGGAAGCGATAATTATCGGCTACATGATGATCGCTTTTCCGGTGCTTGTCGTCTTTACGCTGTCAGCCGTGCAAGGCGCAGATCCGCGCATTTACGAGACCGCGCGCAGCCTAGGTGCGAGCCCCTTGCGCTCCGCGCTTACCACGCTGTTCGAGGTGCGGTTCGGCGTCATGGCCGCGGTATTCAACGGCTTCGGGCGTGTAGTGTCCGAGGTTGGCTGCGCGATCATGGTCGGCGGCAACATCGCCGGATTGACGCGAAATATTCCGACCGCGATCGCGCTTGAAACTTCCAAGGGCGAGTTCGCGCAAGGCATAGCACTGGGTTTCGTGCTGATCGCCGTCGCGATCGGCATTAATGCCGCGCTCGCGTGGCTGCAGGGGCGGGGAGGGCTCGAGTGAGCGCGCCGCTGTTTTCATTGCGGCAGCTCGACAAACGTTTTGGCCAGCGCGTGTTGTTTACCGATGTGCGGCTCGATCTCGAGTCCGGCAGCGGGTATGTGTTGACCGGCCCGAACGGCAGCGGCAAAACCACGCTGTTGCGCATCGCAGCGGGTTTCGAGCCGGCAGACGCGCTGGTCGAGTTTCGCGGGCAGCCTGCGCTGATCGGCGCCTACCCGGAAACATGGCGGCGTGAAATCGTTTACGTGCATCAGCAGCCTTACTTGTTTCATACCAGCATCGAGGAAAACCTGGAATACGGGCTGGCCCGGCGCGGGCTAGTGCCCGCCGAGCGCAAGGTGCGCGCGCGCGAAGCGCTGGAATGGGCGGGCCTTGGCGACCGCCGCGACGTGCCGCCGCACAAGCTCTCGGGCGGCGAGAAGCAGCGGGTGGCGCTCGCGCGGGCCAAGGTGCTCAATCCGACGCTGTTGCTGCTCGACGAGCCGACCGCCAACCTTGATGGCGACGCGCGCAAGCAGGTACTGGAGCTTGTGACCGCGCTATGCATTGAGAATCACACCGTAGTGGTCGCGAGCCACGATCCTGAAATCATCCGGCTCGCGATCTTGAACCGGGTGCATGTTGCCGACGGGCGGATTGAAACCGCTGATTAGCGCAGCTGGCTGGTAAACTGCGTGTCCATGAAGATATTCGGCATCGCCGGTTACTCCGGCTCGGGCAAGACGACGCTGATCGAAAAGCTCATTCCCGTGTTTACGCAGCGCGGCCTCGCGGTGTCGCTGATCAAGCATGCGCACCACACGTTCGACGTGGATCAGCCGGGCAAGGATTCGTACCGGCACCGCCATGCCGGGTGCAACGAGGTGCTGGTGACGTCGAGCCGGCGGTGGGCGTTGATGCACGAACTCCGCGGTACGCCGGAGCCGACGCTGCAGGAACTGATCCGGCATATTTCGCCGTGCGATCTTTTACTGATTGAAGGTTTCAAGCACGAGTCGATTCCGAAGCTCGAGGTGTACCGCGGGGTGGTTGGCGAGTCGCTGCTGCATCCGCAGGACGCCCATGTTGTCGCGGTGGCGAGCGATAGCAAGGTGACGACTACGCTGCCGCAGTTCGAGCTTGATGATGTAAAGGGAATCGCCAACTTTATCGTGGCTCACGTTGGATTGCAGCGGTCGCGCCAGCTTTCCTGACGGACTGCCGCTGGCGCATAATATTCGCATGATTACGGTCATTTATTTCGCCCGCCTGCGCGAGGCGCTCGGCAAAAGTTCCGAGCAGCTGGCACTGCCCGCCGGCGTGCGCGATCTCGCCGGATTACGTGCGGTGCTGATCGCGCGCGGCGGCGCATGGGCCGTCGAGCTTGCCGGCAGCAAACCCGTGCGCGCGGCAGTTAATCAGGACATGGCGCAGAACGACACGCGCGTCGCCGACGGCGATGAAATCGCGTTCTTCCCGCCTGTAACCGGAGGTTAGCGTGAAAGCGGCCGGGGCCTGAGATGACGGTACGCGTGCAGAACGAAGATTTTGACGCCGGGCGCGAGATCGCGGCGCTGCGCCGGGGCAACGCGCAGGTCGGCGCCGTAGCGGCGTTTGTCGGCGTCGTGCGCGACATGAACGACGGCAGCGCAGTGGCCGACATGGAGCTCGAGCACTATCCCGGCATGACCGAGAAGGCCATCACCGGCATCATCGAGCAGGCTCGAACGCGCTGGAACATCTTCGACGTGCTGGTCGTGCACCGCATCGGCCATCTGAAGCCGCTCGACCAGATCGTGCTCGTGGTCGTCGCCAGCGCCCACCGCGGCGATGCGTTCGCCGCCTGCGAGTTTGTCATGGACTACCTGAAGACGCAGGCGCCGTTTTGGAAAAAAGAGCAAACGCCGGACGGCGCCCGCTGGGTGGAGGCGCGGACGAGCGACGATGCCGCCGCCGAGCGGTGGCAATCCAAGCCCTGATGCGCGGATGAAGCACGTCAAAGCGCGACCCCGGATTCGCGTCCAGCTGGGGCCGGCATTCGCCATCGGCCCCGGCAAGGCGGACCTGCTGCAGGCCGTCGCCGAGACTGGCTCGATTTCAGCAGCCGCGCGCCGCATGGACATGTCGTATCGTCGCGCGTGGCTCTTGCTCGACACCATGAACCGATGCTTCCGGGAGCCGGTGGTCGACACAGCGACCGGCGGTAAAGGCGGTGGCGGCGCGCAGATAACGGCGTTCGGCAAAACCGTTCTGAAGTCCTACCGCGCGATGGAAGTGCGCGCCATGGCGTCGATGTCCAGGCAACTTCCCGATTTTTCCCGGCTGCTGCGCAAAAAGCCTCCCACCGGCAAGGTTTATTGACAATCAGGCAGCATGCGTTATATTCAGCGGTATATAGCGCTGAGCCGGGGTCTTGATGTCGCGTTTGTTGCAATTTGCCGGGTGCATACACACCCGTTTTTTGGCAGCCGTGCTGCTGGCGGCGCTGGTGTTTTGCGCATCCGCGCGCGCCCAGGATCTGCACGTATTCGCGGCGGCCAGCCTCAAGGAGGCACTCGACGATGCCGCGCAGCAGTTTCAACGCGTCAACGGACAGAAGGTCGCTGTCTCATACGCAGCCAGCCCGGCGCTGGCCAAGCAGATCGAGAATGGTGCGCCGGCGGATATTTTTATCTCCGCCGACCTCGACTGGATGGATTATGTGGATCAGCGCAAGCTCATCAGGGCGGGCACGCGCGCAAATCTGCTGCGCAACCGGCTCGTCTTGATCGCGCCCGCGCAGAGCACCGTGCAGGTCGAAATCAAACCGGGTTTCCCGCTCGCAAAGCTGCTGGGGGACGGCAGATTGTCGTTGGCCGATCCCGACAGCGTCCCCGCCGGCAAATATTCGAAAGCCGCCCTCGAAAAGCTCGGTGTATGGAGCGGTGTAGAGGGGAAGATCGCACGCGCTGAAAACGTTCGCGCGGCGCTCAATTTCGTCGCGCGCAATGAAACGCCGCTCGGCATCGTTTATCAGACTGACGCCAACGCCGAGAAAAAGGTGCGCGTCGTCGGCCGGTTTCCGGCGGAAACGCATCCCGCGATCATTTACCCGGTTGCGCTCATTGCCGCCAGCAGGCATGCGGCGGCGCCGGCGTTCTTCACTTATTTGAAATCCCCCGATGCCCGTGCCATATTCGAGAAATATGGCTTCAGCGTGGACCAGTAGAGGCTCGGCTTGACTCCGGTTGAGTGGGAGATACTCCAACTCAGCCTGAAGGTCGCATTCTGGAGCGTGCTCTGCAGCCTGCCCATTGCGGTCGCCGTCGCGATGCTGCTGGCGCGCAGCAACTTCCCGGGCAAAAGCCTGTTTGATGCGATCGTGCATCTGCCGCTGGTGCTGCCGCCCGTGGTCATCGGCTATTTCCTGTTATTGCTGCTGGGCCGGCGCGGCCCTCTCGGTGCGGTGCTCGAGGAATATTTCGGCATCGTCGTGGCATTTCGCTGGACCGGGGCGGCCATAGCCGCCGGCATCATGGGCTTTCCGTTAATGGTGCGCGCCATCCGGCTGTCGATTGAAGCGATCGACGGCGGCCTGGAAGCGGCGGCGCGCACGCTGGGCGCGACGCGCTGGCGGGTCTACGCAACAGTGACCCTGCCGCTGGCGCTGCCCGGAATACTGACCGGCGCCTTGCTGTCGTTCGCGCGCAGCCTCGGCGAGTTTGGCGCGACGATTACGTTTGTCTCGAACATACCGGGCGAAACCCGCACCTTGCCGCTGGCTATTTACACATTAACCCAGGTTCCCGGCGGTGACGCCGCGGCATTGCGGTTAAGCGTCATTGCTATTTTGCTGTCGGTGATGGCCTTGATGCTGTCGGAATATTTTGTGCAGCGCGCGCAACGCCGCGGCAAAGGCCAGGATGCTTAACGTCCGGGTCATCAAGCAACTTACCAGCTTCGATCTCGACACCGAGTTTACGAGTGAAGCCGGTATCACGGCGTTGTTCGGCCGTTCCGGCGCGGGCAAGACCACGCTCATCAACGCCATCGCGGGCCTGGTGCGGCCCGACGCAGGACGCATCGAAATCAACGGCGACTGCCTGTTCGACAGCGCGCGCGGCGTCGACCTGCCGGTCGAGCGCCGCCGTGTGGGTTACGTGTTCCAGGAAGGTCGCCTCTTTCCGCACCTGACGGTGCACGGCAACCTCAATTATGGTTACGCGCTGGCGCAGCCGGCACAGCGTTACGTCGAGTTAAAGCAGGTCGTCGACTTGCTGGGTCTCGGGCATTTGTTAGAGCGCCGTCCGGCCAACCTGTCGGGCGGCGAGAAGCAGCGCGTTGCGATCGGGCGCGCGCTGCTGGCGAGCCCGCGCGTGCTGCTGATGGACGAGCCGCTGGCCGCGCTCGATCATTTGCGCAAAAACGAAATCCTGCGCTACATCGAATGCCTGCATGCCGAAATCAAAGTGCCTATCGTCTACGTGACGCACGCCGTCGAGGAAATCGTGCGTCTCGCCGATGTCGTGGTGCTCATGGCGGCCGGAAAGGTGGTAGCGACCGGCAAGCCAGGCGACGTCATGGGCCGGACGGATTTGCGTGCTCCCACGGGAATATTCGAAGGTGGAACGGTGATCGAAGCAAGAGTCGTGTCGCACGATCTGCACTACGATCTGACGACGCTCGAATTCAGCGGCGGCGCGCTGACCGTGCCCGGGGTCGATGCTTTGCCAGGCGAATCCATCCGCCTGCGCGTGCGCGCCCGCGACGTTTCGATTGCGTTGACGCTTCCGCAGGACGTGAGCCTGCTGAACGTCCTTCCCGGACGGGTAGCAACCCTGACGGCCGGCACGGGGTCAAGCTGCGACTTGCGGCTGGACGTCGGCGGCGTAAATCTCGCGGCACGCATTACGCGCTTGTCGGCGGACCGGCTCAAGCTCGCGGTGGGCACCGAGGTCTACGCATTGATAAAAGCGATATCGCTCGACCGGTAAGTTCCAGGGTCGGATTGCTGCACTGCACTGCAAATACTTTTAGCGTCGGCAACGCACGACCTGACGCCCCAAGTTGGCGTTATAGCGCGATAATAAATTCTGATGTCAGCGCCTGGGTAATTTTGCTATAACTGGCGTATAAAAAGTAAACAGAAGTGCCGGAGGAGCGAGCCTTGTTGGATCACATTACATCGATCATGCGCCTTGTGCGTGCATTTTTAATGCGCGCGCTTCACGTCGTCCGTTCTTCACATCCATAAATTCGTCGATAGCTGCGTCCGAACTGAGAGGAGGAAGTCGAATATGAACTCGCCACCCCGCATCAAACCGGAACCTAAGACCGAGGTTGCGGCCGCGTCGGCCGGGGCCGAATTGCCATCCAGCGGGCGCCGCCACTTTTTGCGCAAGGGAGCGGCGATGGCCGGCACTGCGCTGACCGGCGGCGCAGTCGGCGCCTCGGTTGCGCACGCGGCGCCGCTTGAGATCGCCGAGTCGAGCAAATCGATGGGCAAGCCGATCCCGGCAACCGAATACGGCGTGCCGTCGAAGTTCGAGAAGAACTACGTGCGCGTACGCACCAATGTATTCGTCAATCGCCAGAATCATTCGGACTGGAGCTTTACCCCGCTACAGTACCAGCAGGGCATCGTGACGCCCAACGGCGTGGTCTACGAGCGGCACCACAACGGCACGCCCGACATCAATCCGGACACGCACAAGCTCGTCATACACGGCATGGTCAAGCAGCCGCTGGTGTTCACGATGAACGACATCATGCGCTATCCGTCGGTGGCAAAATTTTACTTTATGGAGTGCTCCGGCAACGGCCTCACTGATTGGACCAAGCCCGCATCGACCACGGTGCAGCAAACCCACGGCTTGCTGTCGTGCGGGCAATGGGTGGGCGTGCCGTTTTCGACGTTGCTCGACGAAGCGGGGCTGGCGCCGGGCGCCAAATGGCTGCTCGTCGAAGGCGCCGACGGCGTGGGCCACACGCGCAGCATTCCGCTCGAGAAAGCGATGAGCGACGGCCTCATCGTGTACGCGTTGAACGGCGAAATGCTGCGGCCGGAAAACGGCTATCCGCTGCGCGCGTTTTTCCCGGGCTGGGAGGGCAACGTCAACGTCAAGTGGCTGCGCCGCATCAAGGTCGGCGATCAGCCGTGGCATTTCCGCAGTGAAACCGCGCGCTACACGGACCCGATGCCCGACGGCAAGTGGCGTCAGTTCAGCATGGAAATGGACACCAAGTCGGTCATCACCTCGCCATCGGGCGGACAAAAGCTCGCCGGTGCCGGGCCTTACGAAATCCGCGGTTTTGCGTGGTCTGGCCGCGGCAAGATCGCGAAGGTCGACGTGTCGGTCGACGGCGGCAAGAACTGGCGTGAAGCCGTGTTGGAAGAGCCGGTGCTGGATAAGTGCATGACGGTTTTCAAAGCGCCGTGGAATTGGGACGGGCGGCTGGCGATATTGCAAAGCCGCGCAATGGACAGCAACGGCTACGTACAGCCGACCGTTCAGGAAATCGGCGCCCATCGCGGCATCCACCCGTACGCGTTCGTGCAGCATCACAACGGGATACAGAGCTGGGCGGTCACCGAAAAAGGGGAGGTGAGCAATGTCATCGCGTCTTAGCGTTATCCTGGCCGCCGGAGTGCTCGCCGGCATCGCAGCGTCGGCGAACGCGCAGGACAAGCCGCATTTCGGCAAGCCGATCAGCGAGGCCGACATCGCGCCCTGGAACATCGATATCCGCACGCCGGACGGTAAAGGCCTTCCGCCCGGCAGCGGGAACGTTGCCGACGGCGAAAAGATTTACAACGTCAAATGCCTCGCGTGCCACGGCCCCAAAGCCGCGGGCGGCGCCGTCTATGGCACGATGGTCGGCGGCATCGGTTCTTTCAAGACCGAGAAACGCGTGCTGACGCCGGGCAGCATGTATCCGTACGCGCCGATTCTGTACGATTACATCAACCGCGCGATGCCGATGGACAAGCCGCAAACGCTCACGCCGAACGAGGTTTACGCGTTGTCGGCATACATCCTGAATCTCAATGGCCTGATCCCGGCCGACGCGGTGATGGATGCGAATACGCTGCCGAAAGTGAAGATGCCCAACGCCGGCAACTTCTTTGTCGACGACCGGCCGGACACTAAGGCGGTGCGCTGCATGAGCAACTGCCGATAAGGTCGCGAATCGACCAGCAGCATTTAGAAGGCGGACGCGAGTCCGCCTTTGTTTTTTCAGAGTGCGTATGAATCGCGGTTAAACGTTACGCGCTCAACTGCGCGGAGCAGAATTCGCGTGTCCCGGGAGCGGACGCTTACGCGAAAGCAGCAGCGCGGCTGCAACAGCGAGCAAGGTAAATGCAATCGGACCGTGATAGCTCGCGTGTGCAACCTGCAGTTCCCAGCCGAACCCCACCAGCAACGCCGCTTCGAGCCAGGTCGCCTTGCGATTCAGGAATAAGTACGCGGCCGCGCTCACCGCTGCGATGAAAACAGCCCACGAACCGACGAGGCTCACGACCGAGCCCACGCCGCCGACCCATGGATCCATCCACAGCCGGTCGAGAAACAGCCGGATGGTTTGGGCATCGGCCTCCCTGATGGTGCCCGAAGCGAGCAGTTCTTTGAGGATCACCAGTTCGCGGCCGAGCGCGATGCCGCCTATGGCGTCGAGGACGGTGTAAAAAGTCATGAATACGACCGTCGCCACGCGGGACAGCCACGCGAAGGGCAGGTGCTGCGCGGTGGCGTCGCGCCCGAAGGTGTCGGTCAGGTGCAGGAGACCGAACGCGACGACGACGACGAGCGGGGTCTGCAGCATGTGCAACAGGAACCACCACTGGGGCCCGAAATACGTGATCGCGTTGAAATTCGGATCGCGCGCCTGTGGCTGCGACAGGAACTCCGTCATGCCCGGATTGAGCGTGAAATGCGCGGGATGAAAAAGCTCGATGCCGGCGAGCAGCACTGGTGCAACCACCAGGCTCAGAAAGGCCAGCGCGCGCTTCGGCGCTATCGTCATCGTCTTTCCCCTACACAGTGCGCTTGCCGTTTTGTCACAAGCCGCGTTTAGCTGATAGCGCTCATGGGTCCGTCGGCCTGCCTCTTATTGCGGACGGAAAAATTTCGCGAGCGAGCGCTCGTCGGTGCGGGCCTGGTACGTGATGTTCTTCTTCATCGCCCACGTCACGACCTGGTGATACAAGGGTACGATCGCTACATCGGCAGCTGCAATCGCCGCAGCGTCGCGGGCAAAGGCCTCGCGTTTGGCTTCATCGACCGTATCGAGCGCATCCTCGACGAGCTTGTCGACTTTCGGATTGGAGTAGCGGCCCCAATTCCACGCACCGTTGCCCTTGTCGACGTTGGGCGTCATCAAGATGGCGCGCAGCGCGAGATCGGCCGCATACGATCCCCAGCCAAGCATCGCGAAACTGAACTGCTGGTCGCGCGCCTTGGTCAGGTAGACGTTGAACGGCATCGCTTCGACCGCGCACTTGATGCCGATGCGCGAGAGCATTTGCGCGACGGCCTGCGCGACCTGGTCGTCGTTGACGTAGCGATCGTTCGGCGCCGACACGGTAATTCCGAAGCCGTTGGGATAACCGGCTTCGGCAAGGAGTTTTTTCGCACCCTCGGGATCGTAACCCTCGACCTTGGCGCCCGCATTATGACCG
>Ga0207682_10001578_pt1 | contig 10489 bp, 6 predicted proteins | sample KBSM63metaG_FD_184332 | JGI IMG/M metagenome (GOLD analysis project Ga0207682, IMG submission 184332) | Miscanthus rhizosphere microbial communities from Kellogg Biological Station, Michigan, USA - KBS M6-3 metaG (SPAdes) (version 2) | ecosystem: Host-associated > Plants > Roots > Rhizosphere >... | reverse complement strand
GCCAAGCGATTCGGTGTCGAGCGGCTCGCCGATCTCGACCGCCTGCTCGGGCGTCGCGCCGATCCCCGTCGGCGTCTCGTGCGGCAGGAGCGATATAGGGGACGTCTCGATCTCGATCATGAAATCGAAGATCACGAACGCATCCTCGAGGCCTTGCGTCCATTGCTGGACGAGCTCGAGCAATTCCTGCGCACCCGGCAGCGTGGCATCACCGCGCTGCAATGCCGTTTCCATCACTATCGCGCGGCGCCCACCTTCTGCACGCTGCGGCTGGCCCATCCAGAAGCAAACGCCGGACGGCTGCAGGCCTTGCTGCGTGAGCGCCTCGCAAATCTCGTGTTGCCCGAGCCCGTGCGACGTTGCGAACTGCGCGGAGGTGCGCTCAGCGAGCGGCCGCTCACGAGTTCGCCACTGTGGCCTGCCGGCGAGCGCGGTCATGCGCCTGCAGGCGAGATGCCGGCGCTCATCGAGCATTTGCGCGCGCGGCTCGGTGTCGGCGCGGTCTACGGCATCACGCAGGTGTCCGAACACCGGCCCGAGCATGCGCAGGCCGCGGCGGAGCCGGCGCTCGCGCACGGCTCCAAACTACCGCACGGCGTCCTGTCTTCGTACGCGCCGTTCCGGCGGCCATTGTGGCTGCTGCACGCGCCGCAAGAACTCGATTCACAACGGGGCAGGCCGCGTCATGGCGGCGAACTCAAGTTGCTGGCCGGCCCCGAACGCATCGAGAGCGGCTGGTGGGACGGGGCCGACGTGCAGCGCGATTACTACATCGCGAGCAATACCCACGGCGCGCGTTTCTGGATCTATCGCGAGTGCAACGCCTCGCGACGATGGTTCCTGCACGGGATCTTCGGATGAATGCCCGGCCTCCGGCAGCTGAGACTCCGGCCTATGCCGAGTTGCACTGCCTCAGCAACTTCAGCTTCCTGCGTGGCGCCTCACACGCCGAAGAGCTGGTTGCACAGGCCAGGGAGCTCGGTTACGAGGCGCTTGCCATCACCGACGAATGTTCGCTCGCCGGCGTAGTGCGTGCGCACTCGGCGGTGAAGAAGATCGGTGGCATCAAACTATTGATCGGCACGGAACTCGCACTCGACTGCGGCTTGCGTCTGGTGATCATCGCGCGCGACCGCGCAGGTTACGGCCGCCTGTCACGGCTCATCACGCGCGGACGGCGCAGGGCGGAGAAGGGCAGCTATTCGCTCGCGCGCGCCGACGTCGAAGAATTCCTCGGCGGCGAGACCGCTCGTGCAGGCACGCTGGCCTTGTGGCTGCCACCCCTCGGACCCGACGGGCACGAGCAGGGCGAGTGGATGGCCCGAACCTTCGCCGGCCGCGCCTGGATCGCCGTGGAGCTCACGCGCGATGGCCTCGATCGTGAACGCCTGGCGCGCTGCCGCGAGCTCGGAGCAGCATTCCATTTGCCGCTGACGGCGGCGGGCGATGTCCACATGCATGTGCGCGCGCGGCGCCATTTGCAGGACGCGCTGACCGCGGTGCGCCACGGAGTTACGGTCGCCGAGGCCGGTACGCGCCTGCACCCGAATGGCGAACGCCACCTGCGCGAGCGGCCGCGCCTTGCGAGGCTCTATCCACCCGAACTGCTGGCCGAAACCGTCAAGATCGCCGCGCTCACGAACTTCTCGCTCGACGAGCTGCGCTACGAATATCCGCGCGAGCTGGTGCCCGAAGGCGAAACGGCGGCTTCGCACCTGCGCAAGCTCACGGAAGCGGGTGCGCGCCGGCGCTGGCCCGCCGGCATCCCCGACAAGATGCGCACCCAGATCGACTACGAGCTCGCGCTCATCGCCGAGCTGCGCTACGAATCCTATTTCCTCACCGTGCACGACATCGTGAGCGAAGCGCGCCGGCTCAACATCCTGTGCCAGGGCCGCGGCTCGGCCGCGAATTCGGTGGTGTGTTATTCGCTGGGCGTCACCGAGGTCGATCCCTCGCGTGGCGAGCTGCTCATGGAGCGTTTCATCTCGCGCGAGCGCAACGAACCGCCGGACATCGACATCGATTTCGAGCACGAGCGGCGCGAGGAAGTGATCCAGTACATCTACCGCAAATACGGCCGCGATCGCACCGCGCTCACCGCCACGGTCATCTGCTATCGCCCGCGCAGCGCACTGCGCGACATGGCCAAGGCGCTGGGCCTCGACTCGGTGCAGGCCGAGCGGCTCTCGGGCGCCATGCAATGGTGGGACACCTCGCTCGATGAAGAGCGGGTGCGCGAGGCAGGTTTCGAGCCCGGCAATCCGCAGCTCCGGCTGCTGATGGATCTCGCCGGCCAGTTGCTGGGTTTTCCCCGGCACCTGTCGCAACACGTCGGCGGGTTCGTCATCTCGCAGGGCCTGCTCGAAGAGCTGGTGCCCATCGAGAACGCCGCCATGCCCGATCGCACCGTCATCGAATGGGACAAGGACGACCTCGACGATCTCGGCCTGCTCAAGGTGGACGTGCTCGGGCTCGGCATGTTGTCGGCGCTGCGCCGGGGTCTCGCGCTCACCGCGAATTTCCGCCGCAAGCCGTTCACGCTCGCCGACATCCCCAAGGAAGACGCACGCGTCTACGAGATGATTTCACGCGCCGACACCATCGGCGTGTTCCAGGTGGAATCGCGCGCGCAGATGTCGATGTTGCCGCGCCTCAAACCGAAAGAGTTCTACGATCTCGTCATCGAAGTGGCCATCGTGCGCCCCGGTCCCATCCAGGGCGGCATGGTGCACCCCTATCTACGCCGGCGGCAGGGCCTCGAGCCGGTGACCTATCCGAGCGATGCGGTGAAGGGTGTGCTGTCGCGCACCCTGGGGGTGCCTATCTTCCAGGAGCAGGTGATGCAACTCGCCATCGTTGCGGCGGGTTTCACACCTGGCGAGGCGGATCAGCTGCGCCGGAGCATGGCGGCGTGGAAGCGGCGCGGCGGCCTCGGTCACTTCGAACAGCGGCTCATCGACGGCATGCGGGCCCGGGGTTACGACGAGAGTTTCGCGCGCCAGATCTTCAGCCAGATCCAGGGCTTCGGTGAATACGGCTTCCCCGAATCGCACGCCGCGAGCTTTGCGCTGCTCGTGTATTCCTCGGCCTGGCTGAAATGTTACGAACCCGCGGCCTTTACCTGCGCGCTCATCAACAGTCAGCCCATGGGGTTCTATGCGACGGCGCAGCTGGTGCGCGATGCGCGTGATCACGGCGTGGAGGTGCGGCCCATCAGCGTCTGCACGAGCGACTGGGACTGCACGCTCGAACGCCGCGCGGACGACGAGCCCGCGTTGCGGCTGGGATTGCGGCTGGTGAAACACTTAAGCGAGGCAGCCGCGGAGCGCATCATGACCGCGCGTGCATCAGGTGCGTTTGCCAGCGTGCAGGATCTCGCACTCCGCAGTCATCTTCAGCGTCGCGAACTCGAAGCGCTCGCGGATGCAGGGGCGTTGCGCGAGCTCGCCGGTAACCGGCATCTGACTTTCTGGCAGGTCGCCGGCAGCGAACAGGAGTTGCCGCTCGCGCCGGTGCCGGAAGCCCCCGAGGGCACTCCCTTGCTCGCGCCCCCGACGGAAGGACAGAACATCTCGGCGGACTATCGCACCCAGGGCCTGACCCTTGGGCGCCATCCGCTCGCGCTGTTGCGCGAACAGTTTGCCGCCGCGCACATCGTCACCGCGGCCAGTCTGCGCGACCTGCCGCATGGGCGCGTGGTCCGTGTGGCGGGCATCGTCACGGCGCGCCAGCGGCCGCAGAGCGCGGCTGGCGTCATGTTCATCACCCTCGAGGATGAAACCGGCTACGTGAATCTCATCGTGTGGGAGCGCGTGTGGTCGCGGGCGCGGCGCATCGCCAGCGGCTCGCGGCTGCTCGAGGTCCACGGCATGTTGCAGAAGGAAGGGCTGGTCACCCACGTCGTGGCGCAGAAGCTGGTCGATCGCACGCGCATGCTCGGCACGCTCGTGACGCAGTCCCGCGACTTTCGATGAATCGCCGGAAATGGGGACATCCCTCATTTTTCTGTCACAAACGATGCGGTCATCGTTGATGCAGGCCGGTCGAAGTTTGTGACGGGAAAATGAGGGATGTCCCCATTTCCGGAAATCAGCCAGGGTTATTCGAGTTCGTCATCTTGCGCACGGCGGTGCTGTCGTCGTCGATGTTGTAATCGTCGAAGTCGCTGGTGAGCTCGGCAGTGTGCTTGTCTTCAAAACGCCGCTCGAGCCGGCGCCACGCGGGGTCGCCGAGCTTCTGGCCGCGTTTCTTGGCAGCGTCCAGATCTTTCGCCAGACGATCGAAGTCGACTTCGCTGGTAGCTTCGAAGGCGACTTCCTCTTCGTCCTCGTCGAACTCTTCTGACTCCGGTTTCTCGTTCATGGCGCCGTGACCTCAGATTGGCGCGTTATAAAACGACGGCGGGCGTCATGCAATGCCCAAACCGAAGATTCCATCAAGGTTCAGTGAATCAAATTGTTCATCTCGAATATCGGCATCAGCATTGCAAAAACGATGCCCATGACGAACATGCCCATCACAACTATGAGAAGTGGCCCCAGCAGGCCGACCAGGGCGCCCATCATCGAGTCGAGCTCGCGTTCCTGGTTGGTTGCGGCTCTATCCAGCATGTTGTCGAGCTCGCCGCTCGATTCGCCGGAAGAAATGAGGTGTACCGTCATGGGTGGAAACAGTTTGCTCTGCGCCAGCGATTTGCCGATGGGCGCACCTTCACGGACGCGTGCCGCGGCGGCCGCCACCGCATCGCGCATCGGTAGATTGGTCACCACTTCGCCCGCGATGCGCATGGCTTCGAGCACCGGCACGGCGCTCGCCGTGAGGATGCTGAACGTGCGCGTGAAGCGCGCGGTATTGAAACCGCGCACCAGCCGTCCCATGAGCGGCAGCTTGAGCTGGAAGCGATGAAAGCGGCGCCGGTTGTCGGGATTCTTGAGCCAGTAGACGAACGACACAATGGCGGCGACGATCGCCAGCGCGAGATAAATGCCCCAGTTGCGCAGGAAATCGCTGACGACGATCAGCACCTGGGTGGCAAACGGCAGTTTGCCCTTGCTCGACTCGAAGACCTCGATCACCTTCGGCACGACGTACACCATCATGCCTGTCACGATGCCGAGACAAATGATCGATAACACGATCGGGTAGAGCATCGCACCGAGCACCTTCTGCCGGGTGACCTCGCGGTTCTCGGTGTAGTCGGCCAGGCGTTCGAGCACGCCGTCGAGACGCCCCGAGCTCTCACCCGCGGATACCGTCGAGCGATAGATCTCGGGGAACACCTTCGGAAATTCGCTGAATCCGTCAGCGAGCGTATGACCTTCCATGACCTTGGCGCGCACCCCGAGCATGATGCTCTGGACGCGAGGCTTCTCCGATTGCTGCGAGACCGCGAGCAACGCTTCCTCGAGCGGCAGGCCGGCCTTGACCAGCGTGGCGAGCTGGCGCGTGAGCAGTGACAGGTCGGAGGCGGAGACGCCGCGGCGCAGGGAGAACCCACGCTCACGTTTCGCTTCCCCGTGCTTGACCTCGGCAACCGTGACCGGCAGGAGTTGCCGCTCACGCAACAATTGCCGCACGTGCTTGACGGTGTCGCCTTCGACCACGCCGTTCTGTTCGCGGCCCGCAGTATCGAGAGCGGTGTATTCGAAGGCACCCACGCTTGAAGGCCGCTGAAGTTAGTCCTCGCGCGTGACGCGCAGGACTTCTTCGACCGTGGTTTCGCCGCGCAGGACGCGCACGAGCCCATCGTCGCGGATGGAAGGTGTCATCGTGCGCGCATAACGCTCGAGCTCGTGCTCGGCGGCCTCGTCGTGAATCATGGTGCGCATCTGATCGTCGACGATCACGAGCTCGTAAATGCCGGTACGGCCGCGAAAGCCACCTGGCCCAGGTCCGGGTCGATAGAGCGTCGGTGAAGGATCGTTGGGGCCGAGCCCGAGCAGGCGGCGTTCGTATTCGCCCGCTTCGAAAGGCACCTTGTTGTCTGGGTTGAGTGTACGTACCAGGCGCTGCGCGACGACGCCGATGAGGCTCGACGACAGCAGGAACGGCTCGATGCCCATGTCGCGCAGCCGTGTGAGCGCGCCGACGGCGGTGTTGGTATGCAGCGTCGATAACACCAGGTGGCCGGTGAGCGAAGCCTGCACCGCGATCTGCGCGGTCTCGAGATCGCGGATTTCGCCGACCATGACGACGTCCGGATCCTGGCGCAGGATGGCGCGCAAGCCGCGCGCGAAAGTCATTTCGACCTTGGTGTTCACCTGGGTCTGGCCGATGCCGTCGATGTAGTACTCGATCGGGTCCTCGACCGTCATGATGTTCTGCGTGTTGTCGTTCAGGTGCTCGAGGCCGGCATACAGCGTCGTCGTCTTGCCCGAACCCGTCGGGCCCGTCACCAGGATGATGCCGTGCGGTTTGCGGAACAGCTCTGCGATGCGCTGTTCGGTGATCGCATCCATGCCGAGAGCCGACAGGTGCAGGCGGCCGGCCTGCTTGTCCAGGATACGCATTACCACGCGCTCGCCGTGTCCCGATGGCAGCGTCGATACGCGCACGTCCACCGAACGCCCGGCAATCCTCAGGCTGATGCGCCCGTCCTGCGGCAGCCGTTTCTCGGCGATGTCGAGCTTCGACATCACCTTGATGCGCGATACGACCAGCGGAGCGACGGCGCGTCGGCTCTGCAAGACTTCGCGCAGCACCCCGTCGACGCGGAAGCGCACCACGAGTCGGTTTTCGAACGGCTCGACGTGAATGTCGGAGGCGTTTTCCTTCACCGCCTGGGTGAGCACCGCGTTGATCAGACGGATGATGGGCGCGTCGTCCTCGCTTTCGAGCAGGTCGGCCTGTTCGGGCAGATCCTGAGCGAGGTGCGCAAGGTCGGTGGACTCCTCCACGCCTTCCGCCGCCTGCATGGCGTCGTTGCCGGCTTCGTAGGCCTGGCGCAGCAGCAAGTCGAACGCGTCTTCTTCCACTTTCTCGAGACGCAGCGGGACACCGAGGAATCGGCGCACTTCGGCGACGGCCAGTGGCACCGTGCCCGGGCGGTACACGCACTCGGCGATGCCTTCGTGCACGCGCTGCACGAGCACTCCGTGACGCTTGGCGAAGGCGAAGCCGACGCGCTGCGGACGAACGGCCTCGGGCGCGGCGACTTCGTTCATGGCTTAGGCGGTGCCCCTTCGGCGGCGGGCTGGGCCGGCGGCTGCGCTGGCGGCTCCTCGGGCCTCGTGCCGTCGGGGTTCATTGGCGCGGCGGGCGGAGGATTCGCATCCGGCAACGGCGCGGGAATCGGCGGCAGCAGCGGCTCCTTGCTGAACGGCAGCAGGGGCAGGATTTCGGTCTTCGGCCGCATCGTCGAACGTTGTTCCTCGCGAATGAAGTTGTATTTCGCGTTGGTCTCGATGGCCGTGTCGAATCCATCACGCAGGATCTTCGGCCGGATGAAAACCATGAGGTTTGTCTTGTCGGCTTGGCGGCTTCGCGTCTTGAACAACGCGCCAATCACCGGGATGCGTCCGAGGTAGGGCACGCGTTGCTCGCCGCGAATGTCGCTGTCCTGGATCAGTCCGCCCAGCACCACGATGCCGCCGTCTTCAATGAGCACGTTGGTGCTTATGGTGCGCTTGTTGGTGATGAGGCTGTTCGCATCGCCCGAGTCCCCCGTGAGCGACGAGCTTTCGAGCTCGATCTTGAGCTGCACGAGCGCGCCCTGTTCGTTGATCTGGGGTGTGATCTTGAGGATGGTGCCCACTTCCTGGCGTTGCACGGTCGTGAATGGATTCACGTTGCCATTGTTGTCGCTGTTGCCGGTGTTGGTGTACGAACCGGTGACGAAGGGCACTTCCTGCGCGACCTTGAGTTCCGCTTCCTGGTTGTCCATCGTCACGGCTGAGGGCGTCGCGATTATGTTGGTATTCGAATCGCCCTGGATCGCGCGCAGCATCGCCGCGAAGTTCACGCCGGTCGCGGCGATTCGCCCGATGCCGAAGGTGGTGCCGGTGCCGAGCAGCGGATTCCCGCCGTTGGGGTTGTCGATGGACTGCGCGAGGGATGCGAGGTTCACGCCGCCTACCGGTTGCTGAAACGTTCCTACCGGAATGCGCGTGTCGTCATCGTCCGACCATACGGCCCAGTTCACGCCGAGCTCGGCGTTCTTGTTCACGTTGATGTCGACGATGATGGCCTCGACCAGCACCTGCATGCGGCGGATGTCGAGCTTGTCCACGACGCTCATGAGTGAGCGCATGATCTTGGCGGGAGCAGTGATGACCAGCGCGTTGGTTTCCGGCTCTGCCCAGATGGTGGTGGAGCGATCGGCGCTCGCGCCCACGCTGCTTGGGGGCGCTCCGCCCGCAGGTGCCGCGCCCGAGGTGATGGCGACCGTCGCGCTGATCTGCTCCTTCAGCTTGGCGGCCAGTTTTTCGGCATCGGCGAATTGGATGTACCGGACCTGCGTATCGCCGCCGCTTTCGAGCGGCGTGTCGAGATGCGCGATGAGCGCCTTGATGCGCAGCCGCAGCGACTTCTCACCACCGACCAGCACGCTGTTGGAGCGGTCATCGGCGATGACGCGCGACGGACCGCCGCCACCACCTTCCTGTGCGGACTGCTGCGCGAAGAATGTATTCACCACGCGCACGACCTCGGCTGCCGACGCGTGCTGCAGGTTGATGATGTCGACCTCGTTGTCACCTTCCTGGTCGATGCGCTCGATGATGCGCATCACGCGGCTCACGTTGCTGGCGCGATCGGAGAGGATGAGGATGTTGCCGTTGGGGTAGGCCGCCATGTGGGCAGCCTGCGGCATGAGCGGGCGCAACACGGGCACGAGCTGCGCGGCATTCACGTTATGCACCGCGATGACCTGCGTGATGAGCTCATCGGATCCGGATTTCACACGCGAGGGCAGATCGATGTTAGGCATCTGCCGTGCATTCGCGTCGGGCACGATCTTGATGATGCCGCCGGACTCCACGGCCACGAACTGGTGTACCGACAGCAGCGCGAGGAACGCCTCATAGAACGCGTCCGGGGTCATCGGCGTCTGCGACAGCATCGTGACCTGCGCGCGGACCCGCGGATCGGGAATGATGGTCTTGCCGGTGGCCGCCGCGACGGCTTCGATGACCTGGCCGATCTCCGCGTCCTTGAAGCTTGGCGTGATGCGCTGGCCGTTGTTATGGCCGGCGTTCTGGGCGCTCACGATGCCGGTGGCGGTGAACGCCACCAGCACGAGCAGGGCGCTCGCACGGAAGGGAAGTCTGATCATTGAATTGAGCATCCGTACATATTGTTATTCGTCGGGCTCGACCGGTGGCTGGTCGTTGGGCATCGGGATATTGCCATCACTACCGCTGCCAAGGCGTTCGGCTTCCGCCGAGAGCTGCGCGATATTGAGCACGAGTTCCTGCTGCCGGCCGTTGCGGGTGATGGTGACGCGCGCTTCGGTCGAAGATGCCAGCGTCCCAAAAATTTCCTGTGCCCGGTCCTTGTCGTTGAGCGGCGTGCCGTTGATGGCGGTCACCATGTCGCCCGGGCGCAGACCCATGCGCGCGAAGGCCTGGCGATTGGCGCCTGGATAGACGCGGAACCCTTTCATCTCGCCGCCGGCGAATACAGGTTGCGGCCTCATGACCTGGCTGATCAGCCCCGGATCGTCGTTGACCAGCTTGCGCATGCGGTCGAGCGCGGCTTCACTGCCGTCTCCCTCGGCCACCTGCGGGGCTGGCATGGAAGACATGGCGGGCCCTCCCGTGCGGCGCGGCAGGTATACGGATTCCAGAGCGCCTGCACGATCGATGATGGCGCGGTCGTTGTATACCGAGTGCAACTGCGCGCCGCCTGGGACCTGTTGGCCGACGGCGACCACCTTCGCGGCCTGCGCGCTCTCGCCGATGATTGCCATGCCTTGCTTCGGATCGTCCGTGGCGAGCACTCCCGCCAGCACCAGCGGCATGCTCGATGGGGGCGCATTCGCGGCATCCCCCGTCGCCGGCGCGGCGGCGTTGCCAAAAAGATGCGCATTGACCAGCCCGCCGATGTCGAGCTGAGTCACGGGAGCGCCGGTGGCGCCCGAGGGCGGTGCCGCCTGGCGGCTGCGGCTCGTCATCGCAACCACGATGAAGGCGAGCTGGGCGGCAATCGCCAGCGCGAGCACGAAAGTCGCCACCTGCGGCGCGCGTGCAAGCACCGTGGCGCGCAAGTCGCCTCCGCCGCCAGCGCCCGGGTTCCAGAAGTTTGCCGTCATTTCCATGATGATACGTTTCGCTCTGCAGCACCCTCAAGCGCTTGTTTTGTCTTGGCAAACCGACGCCGCCGCGAGCACCCTTGTGTTGCCAATCGACGACCCCTATAAAGAGCGCCAATGCCCATTTCCGAATCCGACCGCCCTGACCACGGGGGCGCGGGCCTCGCAGTTGAAGAAGCCGAGCCCAAGACCAAGCAGCCGCCCTTATATCAGGTGGTGCTGCTCAACGACGATTAC
>Ga0207682_10001571_pt1 | contig 10503 bp, 14 predicted proteins | sample KBSM63metaG_FD_184332 | JGI IMG/M metagenome (GOLD analysis project Ga0207682, IMG submission 184332) | Miscanthus rhizosphere microbial communities from Kellogg Biological Station, Michigan, USA - KBS M6-3 metaG (SPAdes) (version 2) | ecosystem: Host-associated > Plants > Roots > Rhizosphere >... | reverse complement strand
CGTACCACTGGGGGCGCTATCGCGGATTCGCGCGTCCACCGCTTCCCGGGTGAAGGCGGCCGTGATCCCGAGCACTACCCCTATCGCGAATCCCAGCAAGAGGTTCCGTCGCGGCTTGGGGGAGGCATCGATGGAATTCGCAACCGACAATCTGATCGCGCGCGTGCTGCTGACGCTCAACACGCTCGGCTACAGCCTCGTGCCGGTCTTCGCCGACTTCAACAAGACGCACGCCACCAATCCGCTGTGGACCCCGCACGCGCGCTTCCACGTCGTGTGGCAGGTCACGAGCTATTGCGGCATCGGGCTGATCGCGCTGGCGCTGATCTGGACCGCCGGACCGGCCGCCAAGCTCTGGCTTGCCGTCGCGCTCGCGGTCGCGATGTATGCGGGCTTCTTCGCGACGCTGTTCTCGATGCCGCGCTTCGGCGGCAGCGTCGCCGACACCAACGGCATTCCGCCGCTGGCGATGGTGCAGGTCGGCGGCAAGCCGCTCGCGCTCGATGCCAACGTCACGGTGTTCTCCGTGCAGGTCGCGATCCTGCTCGTCGCGATGCTGTTGATCCGCTGAGCGGCGTGTCGCACGATGCGTTTTTTACAGGGGATATGGCCATGCTTCGCTTCTGTGCCCTCGCGCTCGGCCTGACGCTCGTGACTTCGGCCGGCGCGCAAACCATCCCGCCGCTCCCCGAACTGAAATTCGCCGAGATCGGCGCCCGCGAAAAGTATCTCGGCGACCGCTGGAGCTACATGGAGGCAGGCCGAGCGGACGCGCCGGCGATCCTGCTGCTGCACGGCGTCGGCGCCAATTCCATGCACTGGCGCTTCCAGCTTGCCGGCCTGTCGGATGCGTTCCGCGTCGTCGCCTGGAATGCGCCGGGCTACATCCTCTCCGACGCCTTCAAGACCGAGTGGCCGACCTGCCGGGACTATGCCGATGCGGTCGTGGACTTCCTCGCCGCGGTGAAGCTCGACAAGGTCAACGTCGTCGGCAATTCGTTCGGCAGCCGCGTCGGGCAGTGCTTCGCCCTGCATTATCCGGATCGCGTGATCCGGCTGGCGATGACCGGTACAGGCGCGGGCCCGAAGGGCATGAGCGAGGAGGCGAAACAGAAAATCATCGCGGGGCGCGAGGCGAGCATCGCGAGCGGCGCCATGGGCTACGCGGCGCGTGTGCCCGCGTTGCTCGCCAAAGACGCCTCGGAGCAGACCAAGAGCCTCGTGCGCGAAACCCTGCGCGCCACCAACCCGCGCGGCTACATGCACGGCGTGAAGCTCGGGCTGGTGGACGGGTACGATCCCGAGACGGTCGCGGCGAAAATTTCAGCACCCGTGCTGATGATCTCCGGCATCGAGGATCGCGTGAACCCGATCGACAGGAATGCCGCAATCCTCGCCAAGGCGATGCCGCAGGCAAAGCACGAGATCATGGACGGCGTCGGCCATCTGCCCGAGGTCGAGGCGCCGGAGAAGGTCAACGCGATGCTGCGGGCGTTCTTCGCGGAGTAGAAAACGGGCCCTCATGGTGAGGAGGGCGCCGATGCATCAGCATCGACGCCCGTCTCGAACCATGGCCCGGGGCGATAACGGCCTACGCGGCCATCCTTCGAGACGCGTCGCTGGGCGACGCTCCTCAGGATGAGGGCGGTGTTGATTGCTCGATCACAAGGGCTCAGCGCGGCTAGCTGCAGTTGGTCACCTGATTGGAGCACAGCGCGCGCCACCAGCCGCGCACGCCGTCCTCGCTTTCGACCAGTCCCCAATGCCCCGAGCAGGCGAGCACACGCTTCGGCCCGCCGTCGGTGTCGAGCGTCCCGCCGAGCTTGCGCTGCGCCGGCGTCCATTTGGCGTCCGCGTGCGGCGCCTGGAACAAGCCGCCCATGCGCGTGCCGCCGTTGGCGTAGTTGGCGCCGACTTTGTTGGCCGCGACCCAGCCGCGTCCCGCATAGGGCTTCGGCGCGTTCTTGGGGTATTGCGTCTCGTCCTCGTAGTCCTGGCCGGGCGGCTTCGCGCCTTCGATCAGGAACCAGCCGTCCTTGAAGCCGATGATGCGGAATTCGGTGAGCCAGCCGCCCGTGGGGGTGTTTTCGCGTCCGCCCATCCTGAGCCGATAGGGCGGCGGCAGCGTGCCGAGCACGCGCGACGTCGCGGACGGCTCGGCGCGCACGTTGAGGCCCTTTGGGTCGCGGTCCGCCGACCACGCGCCGAGCGAGCAAGGCTCGGTGCCTGGCGGCAGCATGGCGCGCTTTTCCGCGAGCGCCTTGTGCAGCGTGTCGAACTCCTCCTCCGTCCCGTCCGGATCGGTCTGCGTGATATCGTGATTGCCGCGCGTGACGTCGTCGCGCGGTCGCAGCGCGCCGGACACGGGCTTGCCATCGGCAAGCGTCACCACGAGAACTTGCCGCGGCGCGAACAGGCTGCCCGGCGTCTTCGGATCGTCGGCCCCGCTCGGATAAACCGCGAGATAGCCGTTGTTGCCGTCGGTGCGGTACGCCGCACCAGCCACGTAGCCCTGCGGCACGAGCGCGAGCGCGCCCGCGCGCCACGACGGCTCGGTCGCTCGGTCGCGTTGCGCGAGTGCGAACGACGCAACGCCGATTGTCAACGCGACGGCGAGGAGCAGTCTTCGCATCACTTGATCTCGCGCGGGCCGGTCCGCACCGGCGCGTTGTCCTTCTTGCCGCGCGCATAACGCGGCAACGCATCGTGCGTCTCGAACCAGGGCAACTGCTCGGCGACGTGGGCGTGATACTCCGGCACCAGCGACGCCGGATCGTCGAGCGTGCCGATATAGAGATCGACCTGCGTGTTGCGAACGGACGTGTAGCTGATCGGCGAGCCGCAGCGGCCGCAATGGGTGCGCGTCACGCCAGGCGACGACGCATAGGCGACCGGCGCCCCGCTCAAATAGCGGAAGCTCTCGCGCGGCACGCAGACGAAGGTCGCAACCGGCGACGACGTATGACGCCGGCAGCTCTCGCAATGGCAATGCAGGATCTTCACCGGCGCGCCGGTGTATTGATAGCGGATGTCGCCGCACAGGCACCGGCCGGTCACGGGTGAGGTCGTCATGGCCGTCACATTTCGATCCGTCTGCACGGCAGTCTAGCGCGCCGCCATGTCATTGCTAGTAGCGCCGGCGCGCGGATTGGCCTAGACACGCGCCAATCTGGAGATGACGAGATGAACATTGCCGTTCGCGCGCTGCTGCTGGCCGGGATGATCGCGGCTTCAATCGATGCCGCCTCGGCGGCCTGCCGCGAGGACCTGGTGGCGACCTCGCAGAACCTGAAGCGCACGCGCGAGGCGATGGAGAGCGCCGCAGGCGCGACGGAAGCGGCCAGATGCGCGGCCTATCGCCGGCATGTCGCGTCGCTGAAGCAGGTGCGCGCCGTGTTCGCACGCTGCGATACCGGCGCCGACAGGGCAAAGAACGACGCGCAGGTCGGTGCGAGCATCGTCGAGGTCGACAAGCAGACCCAGCAGGCCTGCAAGAAGTAACCCTCCTTGCGCGCGGCCGCGGACGGTTCAACCGCCCATCCGGGATGTGATAACGTCGCGACGGCTTGGCGGGAGGATCACATGGGCGACTTCAATCGGCGCACGGTGCTGGCGGCGGCCTCAGTGGTCGCGGCGACAGGCGGGGTGGCGTTGGCGCAGGCACCTGCCGCCTCACCAAAGCCACGCGAGAAAGGCCCGCGCGTCTGGCTCGATCTCGATCAGCAGGAGCTGGACGACGCCTACGACCAGTCGAAATACGCCGCGAACCTCGCGCAGATCGTCAAGCGCTACGCGACCAACAGCGAGCAGGTGAGGGCGCGGCTCGGCGCGCCGAAACGGTTTGCGTATGGGCCGACGCCGATCGAGGGACTCGACCTTTACCCGACGCAGAAGCCGAACGCGCCGGTGCACGTCTTCATCCACGGCGGCGCGTGGCGCACCGGGCTGGCAAAGGACGCCGCCTATCAGGCCGAGACGTTCGTCAATGCGGGCGCGCATTACGTCGCGGTTGATTTCAACAACGTGGTCGAGACCAAAGGCGACCTGATGCCGATGGCGGATCAGGTGCGCCGTGCCGTCGCCTGGGTCTGCAAGAACGCCGCGAGCTTCGGCGGCGATCAAAACCGCATCTATCTCTCGGGTCATTCGTCCGGCGGCCATCTTGCGGGTGTGGTGCTCACGACCGACTGGCAGAAGGACTTCGCTCTGCCGAAGGACGTCATCAAGGGCGGGCTGTGCTGCTCGGGCATGTTCGACCTGAAGCCGGTGCGGCTTTCGGCGCGGTCGAGCTATGTGAAATTCACCGACGACGTTGAGCAGGCCCTCTCGTCGCAGCGTCGTCTCGATCATCTCAACTGTCCGGTGATCCTCGCCTACGGCACCCTGGAGACGCCCGAATTTCAGCGCCAGAGCCGCGATTTCGCGGCGACCGTGAAAGCCGCCGGCAAGCCGGTCACGCTGCTGGTCGGCGAGGGCTACAATCACTTCGAGATGCCGGAACTGCTCGCCAATCCCCATGGCCTGCTCGGGCGCGCGGCGCTGGAGCAGATGAAGCTTGCGCCGGTGTGACGCTTTGCAAGCACCGATCGCGCGGCTCTTGCTTTCCCTCGCCCCGCGAAGCGGGGAGAGGGAAAGAACGCTTGCCGCGCCGTCGGAGGCGACGGCGCGATGGATGGTCAGAACATGCCAAACATCGCATTGCCGGCGCGGTCGAACATCTTCGACGCATTGACCATATAGAGCTGGCCGCCGCTCATCACGAAAGCCGTACCGCGCGGCACTTTCTTCGCGCCCTTCATCAGCATGGCCATGCCCTTGTCGCCGAGCCGCACGGTCTTCATCGTGCCGTCCATCATGACGACGTAGGCGGTGCGCTCCTTGATGTCCCACGGGTCGTTGCCCTGGGCAAAAGCGCCGGTGAGGCTGGTGACAAGAAGCGCAACCGACATGCCGCCGGCGACGAGCGCGGATTTGACGAGAGACATTGATTTCTCCTCTGTGCGTCTGCCCGTTCCGGGAGGAACGGTCGATGCACAGGGAACAACGGCACGATGCTTTGCGGAAATGCCGAGTTTGCATCATCTCGATAGCGAGGCCGTATCGATCTTGCGCAGGTGGTCTCCCTCCCCCCGGGAGGTATGAGACCGAGCCTGTTCGACCGCCAGCGCAGGCGTGCCGCTCCACCGCCTGCGCATCACTTCATGCACTAGCACGCCGACGGACGGTGCGTCCGGCCGTCCGCGCGGCGTGACCAGCGCGATCTCGCGCGTGATTTCTGGCTCGATCAGGCGTAGCGCCGCCACACCGGGATGAGGCGCGCTCCGGGCGGGCATCAGCGCGTAGCCGAGTCCGGCGGCCGCCATCGCCAGAATCCATTCGTCGCGGTCGCTCTGGAAGACGGTCGGGCCATCGACGTTGTGCTGTGCGAAGGCCGCATCGATCCCGTCGGCGTGCTCGCAGTGAAGACGCCAGAGATAAGGCTCGCCGGCAAGCTCTGCCATGCGGACGGTCTCGCGCCGCGCAAGCCGATGCGTGTCGACCATTACAACGACGAAGGGCTCGCGATAGAGCGGCAGATGATCGAGCCGGTCATCCGAGGCCAGGCCGGGCAGGGCGTAGATCGCAACATCCAGCTCACCGCCCAGCAGGCGCTCCTGCAGCGCTGCCGCGCCACCGTCGGCGACTTGCAACGCGATGCCCGGATGGCGCGTGCGCAGCGCGGCGACCAGTTCGATGAGCTGAGCGGATGCGATGGTGGACATCAGCCCGAGGCGCAGCGAAATGGTCTGCAGACGCAGGAAGTCCTGAGCCTGGCGTTTCGCGCCTTCCACATGGCCGTAGGCCTGTTCGAGAAACGGCCGCACTTTCTGCCCGAGCTTGGACAGGTGCGTATTGGCTCGCTCACGGTGAAACAGCGCGCCGCCAAGCTCGATTTCCAGCGCCTTGATGGCGCGCGTGAGCGAGGACTGCGCAACGCCGCATTGTTCGGCGGCGCGCGTGAAGTTCAGCTCCTGGCAGAGCGCAAGAAAATAGCGAATCTGGTGCAGTTCCATGGGGCCATCACCACGGAGCAGCATCCGGTTCGGCGGTGGATTTGCGAAATGCCGAGTTCGTATCGTCTCGATAGCGCGGCCGTATTGCTCTTGCGCAGGTGGGTGGGGAGCGGGGTCAACAAGATGATCCCCACCCGGCCGCCTTCGGCGACCGACCTCCCCTTTCAAGGGGAGGTAAGAGACCGAGCGTGTTCCACCGCCAGCGCCGGCCTTCCAACCCACGGCAGCCGCATGGCCTCCTGCACCAGCGCGCCGACACCGGGCGAATGCGGGCGCCCGCGCACGGTGACGAGAGCGATCTCGCGCCAGATTGCGGGCTCGACCAACGGCAGCGCGACCACGCCCGGATGGTCGACGCACAGCGCCGGCATGAAGGCATAGCCAAGGCCCGCGGCGGCCATTGCGAGGATCCAGTCGTCGCGCTCGCTCTGGTAGACGGTCGGACCGCTGACGCTCTGTGCGTCGAACACCGCGTCGGCCGCCTGGCCGTACTCGCAGTTGACGCGCCAGAGATAGCGCTCGCCGTCGAGATCCTTCACCCGCACCGCGGAGCGCGCGGCAAGAGGATGCCCGGGCTCAAGCACGATCTTGAACTGTTCGCGGTAGAGCGCGAGATGGTGCAGCCGTTCGTCCGTGGCGAGCTCCGGCAGCGCATAGATCGCGACGTCGATCCCTCCGGTGATCAGGCGCTCCTGTAATTGCGCTGCGGCAGCGTCGATGATCTGCAGCTCGATGCCGGGATGGCGCGTGCGCACCTCCGAGACCAAATCGAGCAGGTAGGTCGGCGCGATGGTGCACATCAAGCCGAGACGCAGCGGCGTTTTCTGCAGCCGGACGAATTCCTGCGCCTCGCGCTTTGCGTCCTCGGCACGGGAGAAGACCTGCTCCAGATAGGGCTTCAGCGTGCGGCCCAACTCGGTGAGATGGGTATTGGCGCGCTCGCGGTGAAACAGCGCGCCGCCGAGCTCCTCTTCCAGCTGCTTGATGGCGCGCGTCAGCGAAGGCTGCGCAACGTTCGACCGTTCCGCGGCGCGCGTGAAGTTCAATTCCTCGCACAGCGCCAGGAAGTAGCGGACCTGATGCATTTCCATCGGGCGGCGGCCTGTCCACCGGGCATTAACGCCTGACTGGTAAGCCGTCACCCGCACACGCGAAAGTCAAGTCGAAGCGAGCGGGAATGTCGTGCGCCTCGCGAAAGCGTGAGGATTTCCGCCGCGATCGTGCGGCTTGCTCGGCCTCAGTCTTGACGGCCGAGAGGCGCCTCCCGCAAGGTGTCCGGCCAATCTGGTGAGCGATGACGCGTTTTCCGTCCGAACTGCCGCAGTTGAGCGTGCACATCAAGTCGAGCGATCCGGGCTGGATCCTCGAACGGATGACGCAGGCGCTGGTGGAGCGGCTTCCCTATGTGACGACCTCGAACGCGACGAATCCGCGCGCCGCGATCCAGTATTATCTCAACTACACCGAACATCTCGGCCGCGTGTCGCCGATCGAGCTTGCCTCGTTCACGCATGTCGATGAACTGATGCCGGAGATGAAGCAGCGCTACTTCGACGTGGCGCGCGCAGTCGACGTGGCGGTGTGCATGGCGGAGCGCTATGCCGCCGAGCTGCGCGAGGTCGGTATCCGCGACGTCCACGTCATCCGTCCCGGCGTCGATCTCGAGCGCTTCACGCCGCGGGTGAAGGTCGGCGTCGTCGGGCGTACCTATTCATGCGGCCGCAAGGGCGAGGCACTGGTCGCCGAGGTGCTCGATACGCCCGGCATCGAATGGCATTTCACCGGCGGCGGCTGGCCGCTGCCGAGCCGCGCGCTGGAAGACGCCGAGATGCCCGCCTTCTATCGCGAGATGGACTACATTCTGGTGCCCTCACTGTACGAAGGCGGGCCGATGTGCGTGTGATCGAGGCGCTCGCCTGCGGCACCAAGGTGATCGCGCCGCCGGTCGGCTGGGTCACCGATTTCCCGCATATCGAATTCCGCACCGGTGACGCCGCCGATCTGCGCCGCGTGCTGAACGAGGCGGTCGGCGAAAAACTCGCGCTGCGCAACAGCGTCGAGAACGTTACCTGGGACAATTTTGCCGCTGCGCACCACCGCCTGTTTCACGCGCTTTACCGCGCGCGGGTGCCCGAGTCGCAACGCTCGCCGGCCTGCGCATGAGGAAACATTTGCCGATCCTCGCGCGCAGACTCTCGCTCGCGCGCCGCATCGGATCGCGCGTGATGCGTCGCGGCGCGCCAGACCACGCGAACGCCGCACCGGTGCAGCCGCGCGTTGAACACGTTCCGCCGTCACGGTGAGCGGCAATCTGATCGACTCCGGCCCGACGGTACTGCACGTCGAAGGCTGAGTCGGCGGCGTGTGCGGCGGAAAAAGCCTGACTCGGGTTGGACGCTAGTTCGCGTCGCCGTCGATCATTTCGAGAATTTGCGGGCCGAACAGCAGCATCGCGGCGATCAGCAGGATGCATAAGGTCCAGACGACCCCGAGTGCGAATGCCCCGAGCATTTTTCGGTCTCCATGCGGGCCCCACGCACGGCGACTCAGCAAGCCCTGAGCAATATTAGCACAATGGAACTGTGTGGTTCGGACAAAAAACTGCGAAACTGGATTAGCGCAACACGAACTGGGGGCGACCGGCCGCGGCCGCCAAGATGGCGGGTGGCTTCGGCTGCTTGCGGCCGGACATTCGACATTTGAGCTTAGGACACTTGGCAACAGGCACCTTGGATCGGCGGACACGCGACCGAGCCGTAAGAACAGAACACGCAGCAGTCACCCGACTTGGGTTTGAGACGCGCGCCGCAGCCGCCGCAGTCATAGAAGAACCGGCAGGCGCTGGTTGGCATGGTCTCAACGGCTTGATGACCGCAGTCCGGGCAAGTGATCGTGGAGTGCAGGCGCATGGGCGAGGCAATCCTATTACCAAGATGCCAGTATCCGGTTGCTATCGAGTGAGCGCCATCATCCACGCCAAGGCCGGCACGCCGATCATACCGGCAGAGATTGCGATCGCCAAAAGGACCGTCTTCGCAACTTCCCAACGTAACATTCGCCCCCCAACTAAAATGTTAGCGGGGCTCCGATAGCGGAGCTTTGTGACAATTCGTAGGATGAAATGGGGCCACTCACGGATTCAAAGGGGGCCGGTGACGGCCTTCTCATTTTGTAACGCGATTCGATGATCCAAGGTGACCTACGGGGGCACCGCGATTACCACCCGGCGCCGCCAACTAGGGCGGCTCCACGAAGATGGTGCACACGGCCACTTCGGACCGCTCGCCACAGGACTCACAGCGGTAAAGACCGATCCGGCATTCCGCGCATTCGATATCGGGAAGGAAGCCCGTGATCCGGCGTCGGCCGCCACACTGCGAGCACGGCGCAATGGGCGTGCCCGGGGACACACGCGGGGTCATGGCTGTTGAGGACCGAACTGGCATTGGTGGTCGCTCAGATATAGGGCTGGGCTATAGGGGCACGCAGCGGGGGTTCGAGTAAAGAAAAATCGCATAGACAAAAACTGGCCACAACGCCGCTCGTCCACAAGTTGCATGTTGCCGATCCAGCGCAATTTGATACAGATCGAACTCGGCCCACTGCCGACTTCAACCAGGCCACCAGGGGTCAGAACAGGCCGGTGCCCAACCAGGGCGGCCTCGACCGCTTGAGACACACGTCCGCCATGGGATGATTGATGCAGTCCCGGTCCGGACCGAAGTTGTGCGTCGGAATCTGTCTGTATTCTCGATAGGCGCCGGCAACGATTGCCGCCACCACCAGCAGGCCGATAATAACCGTGGTTGCTTCCCGTCTCATGAGTGCCTGTGATGGACGAGGCCGCCAACCATGGCGGCCCGAACTGCAAGAGGCTTCAAGAAACTCGTGAGAACGTGGCTGATCAAAATCGTTGAAGGTCGTTATCGTTGTTGGGACGACTTTCTCTACTGCGGCATGGCGAGTGCAGGTCACAGCGACCCGCCCGGCGCTCCGATGAAGCTTTTGTCGGTTGGCGATGAGGTATACGCATTCCTCAACACGCGCGGTTACGTCGGCCGCGGGAAGGTCACCAAAGCCGCATCTCTTGCCGATCAATTTGTGGTCGATGGCAATTTCGTTGCAATTGACGGGTCCGGAAGTTTCGACCAGGTGAAGCTGACGGATATTCTCCTGCTGCGACGGTCCGACATGCGCAAGGATGGGGACAATCCGTTCATCGGGGAATGGGTCGTCGGCGTGAAGTGGCTCAGCAACTGCTCCCGGAAAAAGCCGAAACGTTTCGCCGGAATGCAGGAACCATCTAATACGGTGGAAGAACTCCTCGACGAGGAGACAAAAAAGTTCTTGGCGTCGGCGTTCAGTGCGCGACTGAACAGTGGCGAAGTCTGAAATGGCGAGGCCGCCAGCCAGGGCGACGCTTCACGACGATCTCGTGCCCCAATGCCAC
>Ga0207682_10001570_pt1 | contig 10503 bp, 6 predicted proteins | sample KBSM63metaG_FD_184332 | JGI IMG/M metagenome (GOLD analysis project Ga0207682, IMG submission 184332) | Miscanthus rhizosphere microbial communities from Kellogg Biological Station, Michigan, USA - KBS M6-3 metaG (SPAdes) (version 2) | ecosystem: Host-associated > Plants > Roots > Rhizosphere >... | reverse complement strand
TCCGCGCGGCGGGACTGCCGGCGCGCTACACGGAAGGCTTCAATCCCCACATGAAGCTGTCGATGGGACCCGCCCTCGCCCTCGGGCTCGAGAGCCGGCACGAGGTCTTCGACGTCGACGGCCGGGCAGCCTTCCCCGCCGACGCGGCGGAACGCATCAACGCCAAGCTGCCGGCCGGCGTGGAGGTCCTCGAGGTGCGCGCCCTCGGCATCGCGGAGCCCTCGCTCGCGAAGGCCGTCAAAGGCGCGCGCTATTCGGTCCGCCTGGACTCGGAGGAGCACGTCGAGCGGGCCACGGGCGCCCTCGAGAACTCCTGGCGCGAATCGATGCCGGCCCTCCGCGCGTTCGCCCTCGAAGCCGACGCCTCGGGTGCGAGCCTGACCTTCGAGGTCAACCTCGACCAGGCCGCGGGAGACACGGCCACGGCGAAGAAGGTCCTCGAAGCGCTGCTCGCGATTCCTCCCGCGGAGCAGGCCGGGATGTCGATCACCCGCGAGGCCACCCTCCTCCAGGGATGAGTTATCGCGTCACGGTGTCGGCCCGCTTCGAGGCCGCCCACAACCTGATCGAATACGTCGGCGGCCCCGAGCCGCTGCACGGACACTCGTACCGAGTCGAGGCGGTCCTGGAGTCGGAGAAGCTCCAGCAGTTCGACCTCGCCGTGGACTTCGTGCCAGCCAAGCAAGCCCTCGAGACCATCGCCAAAGAGTTCGATTACAAGTACATCAACGACCACCCCGCTTTCCGCGGCCGCAACACTTCGGCCGAGAACCTGGCCCGATACTTTTCCGAGAGGCTGGAGGGCTCGGGGGCTCTCGGCTGGGGCCGGGTCGTCGAAGTCACCGTCTGGGAGGGACCGGAGAACCGGGCGACGTTCCAGCCAACGGGATAGACTCGAACCTAGGAGCGGTCGCGTGGGACGCGGATCGTGCCGGAAGGTCCTCTCAGTGCGTCTCGGTTCCCGGACACCAGACCGGAGCGCGGCCCTCCTCGCGATCTTCACACTCCTGATCCTCACGGCCTGGCTCACGCCTCCCGCGGTGCTTCCTCCATCCGACTCCGACGCATTCCCTGCCCTTGGCGACGGCGAAGGCGACGACGACGAAGCCCGGCCCGTCAACCCGCATTCGCTCGCCGTCGCGCTCCCGGCTTCGCCTCAGCCTCTTCTCGCACCTTCGGCGATCGAGGCGATCGTCTCGCCCACCGCCTCACGGATCATCGATCGCGGAGTGACGCCCAGACGGAGCCCGCGCGGCCCTCCCCTCTCCTAGCTCCCCCTCGGTCTCGTCCTCGTTCGGAGCAGGAAAAGGAGCGTGCGATGGAAACGAGACTCTTCCGCGGGTTCGGGTTCGCCACTTTCGCCATTCTGCTGTTCCCAACCGCCTCTCTCTCCGGTGCCACCTACGTCGTCACCAACTCGAACGACTCCGGCGCGGGTTCGCTCCGCCAGGCGATCACCGACGCCAACGGTCACGCCGGAGCCGACCTCATCCATTTCGCCATCCCCGGCTCGGACCCGGGATGCGACGCGGGCGGTGTCTGCACGATCGCCCCTCTCTCGGCCATTCCCACGATCACGGACGGCGTCACGATCGACGGCTACACGCAGCCGGGCGCGACCGTCAACACGGCCGCCAACGGCACTAACGCCGTCCTGAAGATCGCGCTGTCCGGTGCCAACTTCGGGGCCGACGCCCTCTCCATCGACGCCGCGAACGTAACGATTCGCGGCCTCGTCATCGGCGGTGGTTTCGGAAACGCGATCAGCCGCAACGCGGTCGTGGATCTGGACAGCAATCTCAAGATCCTGGGGTGCTTCATCGGAGTTCATGCCGACGGCCAGACCGCGTGGCCGAATCTGTTCAATGGAATCTCGCTGAGCTACATCCGTAACGTCACGATCGGCGGAACGGCTCTGGCCGATCGCAATCTGATCTCGGGAAACCCGCAATACGGAATCTTCGTCCACCTGGAGTTCAGCACCGGCTCGCTCGTGATCCAGGGCAACCTGATCGGCACCAATGCGGCCGCCAGCGCCGCCATTCCCAACAGTGCGGCCGGTGTCCGGGTTGCCGCTTTCGGCGCGGGCGCCAGCCTGAACATCGGCGGCTCCGCATCGGGAGCGGGCAACGTCATCTCGGGAAACCTGGGCGTCGGCCTCGAAATCGAGACGCTCTTCACCGCAACCGCGACCGTCCAGGGCAACTTGATCGGAACGGACGCTTCGGGAGCTCATGCGCTGGGAAACACGAGCTACGGAGTGGATGCCGAAGGAGGGATCATCGCCATCGGTGGAGCGTCGCCGGGCCAGGGAAACACGATCGTCAACAACGGCTACGCCGGAATCTGGGTGCATGACAGCGGTGTCGCGTCGGCGGTCACCCTCCGCGGCAACTCCATGGAGAACAACGGCCTCAACGTCGGGTACAACGGCCTGGGCCTGGATCTCGCCAACGACGGGACCGCGACGCATAACGATCCCCTGGACGCCGATGGGTATCAGAATTTCCCACTCGTCGTGTCGGCCACGCCGGGCGGGGGCAGCACCGAAATCCAGGGCATATTGAATTCGAAGCCGTCCACGCTCTTCACGCTCGACTTCTACTCGAACCCGGCCTGCGCGCGCTTCCCCAGGAACTTCCTCGAGGGCCGCACCTACCTCGGATCGGGCCAGGTCACGACGGACGGGAGCGGTCACGGGACCTTCGACGTCGTCGTCCCCGTCGCGATGGCCGCGGGGGAACGCGTCACGGCCACCGCGACGAACCCCGACGGAGCCACGTCCGAGTTTTCCCAGCGCCTGCCCTTCTCGATGGTGCCGTCTTCCGGCCCGCCGGCCGCGGGATCGTCGATCACGATCACGGGGACGAACTTTTCCGCCGACGCGACCGTCACGCTCGGCGGGCAGCCGGCGACCGACATTGTCGTGACGAACGACCATTCGATTTCGGCGAAGACGCCGGCGCTTTCGGCGGGGACGGCGAACGATCTCGTCGTGACCAACACCGACGGCTCGACCGGGACGCTCGAGAAGGCCTGGGTCGCGAATTTCCTCGACGTGCCGACCTTCAACCTCTTCTACATCTACGTCACGAACCTGGTGTCGAATGCCATCACGGCGGGCATCGGCGGCGGCCTTTACGGCGTCGACGAGCCGACCTTGCGGCAGCAGATGGCGGTCTTCATCCTCAAAGCCAAGCACGGCCTCTGCTACACGCCTCCGCCTTGTACGGGCGTCTTCGACGACGTGCCCTGTCCCTCCACGTTCGCCAACTGGATCGAAGCCATGGCCGCCGAACAGATCACCGGTGGCTGCGGGGGCGGCAACTTCTGCCCCACCAATCCGGTGCGGCGCGACCAGATGGCCGCGTTCCTGCTCAAGGGCGAGCACGGCTCCTCCTACGCTCCCCCGGACTGCATCGGCAGGTTCGGAGACGTTCCCTGCCCGTCGCAATTCGCCGACTGGATCGAGCAGCTGGCCGCCGAGAACATCACCGGCGGATGCGGCGGCGACCTGTACTGTCCGACCGCGAACGCGAACCGTGGTCAGATGGCGACGTTCGTCGTCAAGACGTTCCATCTGCAGTGACGAGGGGGTAAACGTCCCGGAGCCTGGTGCTCGTCCCCCGTCTCGCCTCGTCCGGTCGTACGCGACGACTCCGGGTCCACATGAACGAGCACCTGGTCCTCCGGGGCGTGGCACGTCCTCCGGAAACCGGCCCGATACTTTGCCGAGACGTCGGACGCTCGGGGGCCGGGGCGGAAGCCGGGTCGTCGAGGTGACCGTCTGGGAGGGACCGGAGAACCGGGCCACTTTTCGGCCCTGACCTTATATAGACTCCCCGCACCTAACGGGGGTTGCGGATGAGACACGCCTTGCGAATCGGCGTCGTCCTGTGCGTCCTTTCGGCGGGGCCGCTCGCGGCCGCCACGTTCACCGTCACCAACACCAACGATTCGGGAGCCGGCTCTCTCCGGGCCGCGATTGAGAGCGCCAACGGCACTCCGGGGCTCGACCAGATCCACTTCAACATCGCGGGCGCCGGCGTCCACACGATCGTGCTCGCGACCCCTCTTCCCGACGTCACGGATGACTTCGAGATCAACGGCTTCACGCAGGCCGGATCGAGCCCGAACACCAACGGGCCCGGCCTGTCGGACAACTCCATTCACCGGATCGAGATCGACGGGACCAACTCGGGCGGCGGGATCGCCGCCGGCGTGTTCCGCATCGCGGCCGCGGCCGACTTCGTGATCGACGGCCTCGTCATCAACCGGGCGCCCGGCGCCGCGATCCAGGTGTACGGCGCGACGGGCACGGTGACCGGCTGCTTCCTGGGCACCGACCCGACGGGAATGACCGCGCATCCCAACGTCTTCGGAGTCGAGGTCGACGGACTGGGCGCCGTCCACATTGGCGGGGCGCTCCCCGCTCAGCGCAACGTCATCTCGGGAAACACGTCAGCACAGATCGGCTTCGGCTGCTGGTCCGCCGGTGGATCGGGGCACACCATCCAGGGCAACTTCCTCGGTCCCGACGCGAGCGGTACGGCGAAGCCCGCCGGCTCCCCCGCCGGCAACCAGATCGGGGTCGCCCTCTGCTTCTCTGTGACGAACGTGACGATCGGCGGCGCGACGGCCGGGGCGCGCAACGTCATCTCCGGCAACGCCTTCCTCGGCATCCGCCTCTCGAACAGTTTCTGCGGCGCCTGCATCACGGACATCGTGGTGCAGGGGAACTACATCGGCACCGACCTGACCGGGACACTGCCCCTCGGCAACGGCGTCCAGGCGCTCAACATCAACACGATCGGCAACGATGTCCTCGACAATGTCATCTCCGGCAACCTCGGCGACGGCGTCGTCGTCGGCTCCGGCAACCCGGCCGACGGGACCCTGGTTCAGGGCAACAAGATCGGCACCGACGCCACGGGCTCGCTGCCCGTGCCGAACCTCGGCTGGGGCGTACACGTCCAGGGCGGGAACGTCCAGATCGGCGGGACCACTCCGGGCGAGGCCAACACGATCGCTTACAACGGTACGACGACGCAGGGCGGAGTTTTCATCGAGAGCGGATCCGGCAACACAATCCGCGGCAATTCCATCCACGACAATGTCGGTCTCGGGATCGACCTGGCCCCGGTGGGAGCGACCCCCAACGACGAAGGCGACGGGGATGCGGGCTCCAACGCCCTGCAGAACTTTCCGGTGCTCGAGAACGTGACGGCGACCGTGGCCGCGGGCGGCGTACAGGTTCAGGGGCGGATCCACGCAGCGGCCTCGACGACGTACGACATCGACTTCTACTCCAACGACGCCTGCGTGCGGTTTCCGAAGGACTTCGTGGAGGGTCGGACCTACCTCGGGTCCGACGCGGTCACGACGGACGCCTTCGGCGAAGGTCCGTTCACGGCCCTGCTCCCCCTCGGCGTTCCGGGCGAGCGGATCAGCATGACGGCGACGGATCCCGCGGGGAACACGTCCGAGTTCTCACAGCGCCTGCCATTCACGATCACTCCGGCCTCCGGGCCCTCGGCGGGAGGCACGGGCGTCACGATCGCCGGAACGGACTTCGAGGACGGGGCGACGGTGACGATCGGCGGCCAGCCCGCCACCGGAGTCGTCGTTTCCAATTTCAACCAGATCACGGCAACCTCTCCCGCCCTCGCGGCCGGATCGCTCAACGACATCGTCGTCACCAATTCGCAAGGCACGACCGGCACGCTCGAAAAGGGCTGGGTCGCGGACTTCCTCGACGTGCCCCCGGCCCAGCAGTTCTACAGCAACGTCACCACACTCGTGACGAATGCGATCACGGCAGGCATCGGCGGCGGGCTCTACGGCGTCGACCAGCCGACCCTCCGCCAGCAGATGGCCGTGTTCCTCCTGAAAGCCAAGTACGGCATCTGCTACGTTCCGCCCGGCTGCACGGGGGTCTTCCCCGATGTGCCCTGCCCTTCGACCTTCGCGAACTGGATCGAAGACCTCGCAGCCCAGGGCATCACGGGAGGCTGCGGCGGCGGCAACTACTGCCCGCAAAACCCCGTCCGACGGGACCAGATGGCGGTGTTCCTCCTGAAGGCCAAGTACGGCTCCTCATACGTGCCGCCCGAATGCACCGGCGTCTTCCCCGATGTGCCCTGCCCTTCCCAGTTCGCCGACTGGATCGAACAGCTCGCCGCAGAGCAGATCACCGGAGGCTGTGGCAGCGGCAACTACTGCCCGCTCAACAACAACACGCGGGGTCAGATGGCCGTCTTCATCGTGAAGACGTTCAACCTTCCTTAGAGGAGGGCCGATGAGACGCTTCGCCGCCCTGTTGCTGGGCCTGGGTCTCTCCGAAGCGGGACCCGCCGCGACCTTCACCGTCACCAACACCAACGACACGGGCCCAGGCTCGCTGCGCCAGGCGCTCCTCGACGCCAACGCCAATGCCGGCCTCGACACGATCGCCTTCAACGTGTCGGGAGCGGGCTGCGACGGCTCGGGCGTCTGCACGATCACGACGGCGTCGTCGCTACCCACGATCTCGAGCCCGGTCGTCATCGACGGGTACACACAGCCGGGCTCCTCGCCGAACACCAATGCCCAGGGCGCGCTGAACACGGTGCTGAAGGTCGTTCTGTCCGGCGCCAACCTGGGCAATCCGGCGATCCTGATTTCCGGTACGGGCGCGGGTTCGACCGTGCGAGGCCTGGTGATCAACGGCGGCTTCGGCGAGGCGTTCCTGTCCGACTTTTCGGATGGCGACACTCTGGCCGGCTGCTTCATCGGGACGGACGTCTCCGGAACGGCGGCGGTTCCGAACGGCCAAGCCGTCCACGCGGTGCTCGCGCCGAACTTTCGCGTCGGCGGCCCGAGCCCGGCCGACCGAAATCTCATCTCGGGCAACAGCGTCTCCGGCATCACCGTGTCCATCAGTGCCGACACCCTGATCGAGGGCAACCTCATCGGCACCGACATCACGGGAGCCGCTCGGCTGGGGAACAACGCCGACGGCATCTTCGTCGGCCTCGACTGTCCCGGCACCGTGATCCGCGGCAACGTCATCGCCGATGCGCAGTGGAACGGCATGCAGGTGGGATACGCCACCGGAACGATGCACGGCATCACGGTCGAGGGCAACTGGATCGGCACCGACGTCACCGGCACGCTGAACCTGGGCAACGCGTTCCGCGGGGTCGTGATCCAGGGCCAACAGAACGCGATCGGAGGCATCGGCCCGGGCGAGGGCAACGTCATCGCGTTCAACGGGCTGGGCGGGGTCTATGTCGACGACACCAATCTCGGCTTCACGAATCCGATCCGCGGCAACTCGATCTATGCGAACGAATGCCTGGGCATCGACTTCGGAGGCGTCCTCGATGACTGTGAGCCCACGTCCAACGATCTCGGCGACGCCGACCCGGGGCCGAACGAGTTACAGAACTTTCCGATGATCACCTCGGTGTGTCGTCGCTGGTCGGCGGCGGCACGACGACCGTCACCGGCCTCCTCAACAGCCACGCGGACACCACGTACACCCTCGACTTCTATTCGAACCCGGCCTGCGTGGACCGGCCCCAGGCATTCCTCCAGGGCCGGACCTACCTCGACTCGGCGGAGGTGACGACCGACGGCAGCGGCAACGCGGCGATCGACGTCATCCTGCCGATCACTCTCGCTCCCGGCGAAAAGGTGACCGCGACGGCGACCGACCCCGACGGCAACACCTCGGAGTTCTCGCAGCGGATCGTGCTCCACTCGGCGCCGGGCTCCGGGCCGCCGACCGGAGCGGCCGTCACGCTTTCCGGCTTCCACTTCCTCGCCGGCGCGACGGTGACCGTGGGCGGGGCTCCGGCGAGCGGGGTCAACGTCGCGAGCTACAACCAGATCACAGCCACGACACCGTCGCTCGAGCCCGGCAGCCTCAACGACGTCACGGTGGACAACACGGACGGCACGACCGGTACGCTGCCCAACGGCTGGATCGCCGACTTCCTCGACGTCGAAAGCCTTCACATCTTCTACACCTACGTCACGACGCTCGTTCGCAACGAGATCACGGTGGGCGTGGGCGGCGGGATCTACGGCGTCGACCAGAACACCAAGCGCCAGCAGATGGCGGTATTCCTGCTGAAGTCGAAGTACGGCATCTGCTACGTGCCGCCGCCCTGCACCGTCCAGGTCTTCCCCGACGTGCCCTGCTCCTTGACCTTCGCGCCGTGGATCAACCAGCTCGTCGCGGAAAACATCACGGGCGGCTGCGGCGGAGGCAACTTCTGTCCGGCCAATCCCGTCAACCGCCAGCAGATGGCGGTGTTCCTGCTGAAGACCCTCGAGGGCGGGAATTACACGCCGCCGGCGTGCACGGTGGCGAGCTTCGGCGACGTGCCGTGCTCGCATCCGTTCGCGACGTGGATCTACGAGCTCGTGGCCCGCAACATCACGGCGGGTTGCGGGGGCGGAAACTACTGCCCCCTCACGAACGCGAACCGCGGACAGATGGCCACGTTCCTGGTGAAGACGTTCGGTCTGCAATAGGAGGCTCCGATGCGTCGCCTACTCGCCCTGTTCATCGTTTTTCAGGCCTCGAGCGCGGCTGCCGCGACCTTCACGGTCACCAACACGAACGATTCCGGCGCCGGGTCGCTGCGCGAGGCGATCACGGCGGCCAATGCGGCCGCCGGTACCGACACGATCGCGCTCAACGTCTCGGGCGCGGGTTGCACCGGGAACGGCGTCTGCACCATCGCCCCGACGACGCAGCTGCCGGCGATCAATTCTCCCGTCCTCCTCGACGGCTACACCCAGCCGGGCTCCTCCGCCAACACAGTGGCGCAGGGGGCGCTGAACACCGTCCTGAAGATCGTGATCTCCGGCGCCAACGTCCCGGGCGCGAACGGACTCACCCTCGTCGCCGGCGGGGCCGGCTCGACGATCCGCGGTCTCGTCATCAACGGCTTCAACAACGGCATCGCCTCGTTGTCGTCGGACGACAACACCGTGCGGGGCTGCTTCATCGGAGTCAACTCCGCCGGCACGGCGACGTCGCCGAACAATTTTGGGATCGACGCCGAGTTCAGCCACGACTTCGTCCTCGGCGGCCCGGCCCCGGCCGACCGGAACCTCATTTCGGGTCAGACGCAGACCAACGTCCAGGTGTTCAGCTCGTCCAACGTGACGATCGAAAACAACCTGATCGGCCCGGACATCTCCGGCATCGTCGCTTTAAGCCCGACGACCCAGGGGATTACGGTGGTCATCAACGCCCACGGGACGGTGATCCGAGGCAACGTCATCGGCGGCGCCTCCGAGGGGATTCTTCTCGTCAACATGAACGACGCGGTCACCGGGATGACGGTTCAGGGTAACTGGATTGGAACCGACGTCACCGAAACCGCCGACCTGGGAAACCTCGCCAACGGCATGCGGATCAAGGGACGGGACATCGTGATCGGCGGGACGGGGCTCGGGGAAGGCAACGTCATCGCCTTCAACGACGGCACCGGGATTTTCGTCGAGTACGACATCGTCAACGTCGCGAGGAACACCATACGCGGGAACTCGATCTACGCGAACGGCGATGGGGTTCAGCTGCTCATCCCCACTCTCGGAATCGATCTGAGCAACCCGTTAGACCTCACGCACGGTCTGACCCTGAACGACCTCGACGACCCGGACACGGGGCCGAACGGCAGCCAGAACTTTCCGATCATTTCGTCGGCCGTGTCGGCCGGCGGCAACACCACGGTCCACGGCCGGCTCAACAGCACGCCGAGCTCGAGCTTCACCCTCGACTTCTACGTCAACGATGCGTGCCTCGCCCGGCCGCAGGATTATCTCGAGGGCAAGGAGTATGTCGGCAGCGCCGACATCTCCACGGACGCCGGCGGCGACGCCACGATCAATGTCGTCCTCGACGGCGTCACGCTCCCGGCCGGCGCGACCGTGACGGCCACGGCCACCGACGCGAACGGAAATACGTCGGAGTTCTCGCAGCGCTTCGTGGTCTCCGCGACGCCGTCCGCCATCAATCCTCCCGGGAACGGTTTCATGACGCTGTCCGGCTTCAACTTTCTTCCGGGGGCGACGGCGACGGTGGGCGGTCTCCCGGCCACCAACGTCGTCGTCACGAACTACAACACGCTCACTCTGACGTCGCCGATGCTTCCGCCCGGCACGCTGAACGACATCACGGTTACGAACGCCGACACGAGCGCCAGCACTCTGCCCAACGGGTGGATCGTCAACTTCCTCGACGTCCCCGAGAGTCAACAGTTCAACGAGTGGGTGAACAGGCTCGTGCGCAACGAGATCACCGTCGGTGTCGGAGGCGGCAACTACGGCGTCGGCCAGAACACGCTTCGCCAGCAGATGGCGGTCTTCCTGCTGAAGTCGAAGTACGGCATCTGCTACGTGCCGCCGCCCTGCACCGTCCAGGTCTTTCCCGACGTGCCCTGCTCCTTGACCTTCGCGCCGTGGATCAACCAGCTCGTCGCGGAAAACATCACGGGCGGCTGC
>Ga0207682_10001568_pt1 | contig 10508 bp, 7 predicted proteins | sample KBSM63metaG_FD_184332 | JGI IMG/M metagenome (GOLD analysis project Ga0207682, IMG submission 184332) | Miscanthus rhizosphere microbial communities from Kellogg Biological Station, Michigan, USA - KBS M6-3 metaG (SPAdes) (version 2) | ecosystem: Host-associated > Plants > Roots > Rhizosphere >... | reverse complement strand
CGCGCGTGAGCCCGCCGGACCACCAGGCGAGCGCCAGCGCGCCAAGCACGCCGTAGGCCGCGGATTCGGTCGCCGTCGCCCAGCCCGCGACCATGACCCAGATGATGAACACGATGAGCGCAATGCATGGGATCAACAGGCGGCTGCGGTGCAGCTTTTCCTTAAACGACAGGCGAATTTCCTCGCGCGGTGTCTTCTCCGGATTCAACAGCGCCCAGATAATGATGTACCCCGAGAACAACGCCATCAGCAGAAACCCCGGCAGGAAACCGGCCAGAAACACTTTCAGGATCGAGACTTCCGCGGCCACGGCATAGACCACCATGATAATGGACGGCGGCAGCAGGATGCCCAACGTGCCGGCGCCGCACAGCGAGCCCAGGCAGGTTTTCTCGTCGTAGCCGCGCTTGATCAATTCCGGCAGCGCGACCTTCGCGATCGTCGCGCAGGTGGCCGCCGACGAGCCCGACACCGTGCCGAAAATGCCGCACGCGAGGACGTTCACGTGCATGAGCCGTCCCGGCAGCCAATTGAGCCACGGCGCGAGCCCTTCGAACATTTCTTCCGACAGCTTGGTGCGAAACAGGATTTCGCCCATCCAGATGAACAGCGGCAGCGCGGCGATGGTCCAGTTCGCGCTCGAGCCCCAGAACGACTGAAAAAGATTCACTGCGGGCGGCGAGCTCGTGAAAAACTGCAGGCCGAACCACGCGACCGCCGACAGCGCGATCGATATCCAGACGCCGCACACGAGCAGCACGACCAGCAGCCCGAGCATGATCGAAGCTATGGTCAGCGTGGTCATACGCTTTCCGAAAAATCGCCGCTCGCGCGGCGCTCCTCTTCGGCAATCTGGTAAGCAGGCGTCTCATTTCTTAAAACCGCGACCAGTTCATCGAGCACGGCGATAAACAGGATGAGAACGCCCAGCGCAAAGCTCAGCTGCGGGATCCAGATCGGAATTTTTATCAGGCCCTGCGCGACTTCGTTGAACTTCCAGCTGTCGTAAACGAACGCGACGGCCGCCCACGTCATATAGCCGACGCACACTGCGGTGATCGACAATGCAATGAGTTCGGCCCACCGGCGCGCGTGCGGGCCCAGCATTTCGATGCACAAGCCCATGCGCACGAGCTCGCCGCGGCGGAAAGTGTGACCCAGCGCGAAGAACGATGCGGCCGCGCACAGCCAGGCCGTGATGTCGTCGGCGCCGCGCACGAGCAGGCCCACTTCGCGGCCGAACGCCTGCGCCAGCATTACGACGCAGATAGCGGCCAGACAGGCAGCCGCGAACGCCGCGCTCGCGCTGTAAATGAAATCGAGCGCCCGCCTCACGGGCGATTGCGAAGGAAAAGGGGAAAAGGGAGCAAGTGGCGGCCTGCTCCCGTCGTGCTCATTTGCCGCGATACGCTTTGATGAGCGCGTCGCCGTCGGCGCCGGCGGCTTTTTGCCATTCCGCGAGCATGGTGTCGCCGACTTTGCGGAATGCAGCCTTCATCGCCGCATCCGGCTCGTGCAGCGTCATGCCGTTGGTCGCCAGTTCCTTGTTGGCGCTCTGCTCGCGCTGCTTGGCGAATTCCCAACCGCGCGTTTCCGCTTCGGCCGCGGCCGCGAGGATTGCCTTCTTGACGTTCTCCGGAAGCTGGTTGAACGCGCGCTCGTTGACGACCACCACGTTTTTCGGATGGAACGCGTTGGTCTGGTAATAGTTCTTCACGAATTCCCAGGCCTTGGTCGACGTGCCGGTCGCCGATGACGTGATCATCGCGCTGATAGTCCCGGTGGCGAACGCCTGCGGCACCTCCGGCACCTGAATCACTGTCGGGCTCGCGCCGAGCAGTTCTGCGAGCCGCGCGGTCTGCGGGCTGTAGGTGCGGAACTTGGTGCCCTTCAAATCATCGACCGATTTGAGCGGGAGCTTGGTGTATATGCCCTGCCCCGGCCACGCGACGGAATACAAGAGCTTCAGGCCGCGCGCCTGGAGTTTTTTGACGAGCAGCGGTTTTTGCGCCTGATAAAACTTCCACGAGTTGTCCCAGCCCGCCGCGACGAACGGGAGGTTGTCGGCCGCAAATATTGGGTCTTCGTTGCCAAACTGCCCGAGCAGGAATTCGGCGATATTCACCTGACCGGTCGATACCGCGCGCAGAATGTCCGGGTGCTTGATGAGCGCGCCGTTCGCATGCACGGTGATATTGAGCTGGCTGCCCGATTCGCGCCGCACGTCCTCCACGAATCTTTTCACGTTCAGCGTGTGAAACTCGTTGTCGCTGTACGGCGTCGGCATGTCCCATTTCTGGGCGTGCGCTGCCATCGTAACCGCCATCATGACCAGCGCTGCAAATACCGTCGTGAATCGCATTTGTTCTCCCTGAGTTCGACCCGAAACAGCGCAGATGTTGGTCGGGATTAATTGCTTTGTCAACACGTTAGCACTTCGCTTTGCCGGGGCGCCCGCGCGGGATTCGGTGCGGCGAACGATGGCGTCGTGCTCATTCGAGCTTGATACCGGCGTCCAATATGACCTTGCGCCATTTGACGATTTCGCGGTCGACCCGCGCGGTGAATTCCGCCGGGCTGCTCGCGACGATTTCCAGACCCTGGCTTGCGAGGAGTTCGCGCATTCTGGGCGTCGCGACGCTGCGCCCGGTTTCTTCGTTGATTTTTTTGACGATGTCCGCCGGCGTGCCCGCGGGCGCGAACAACCCGAACCACAGGATGGCCTCGTAACCCGGGTACCCGGATTCAGCCATGGTAGGCACCTGCGGCGCGACCGCCGAGCGCTTCAAGCTGCTCACCGCAAGCATGCGCAGCTTGCCGGTTTGCGCGTAAGGCAGCGTCGTCATGACGGCGTCGAAGCCGAGCGACAGATGGCCGCCCAGCAAATCGATCATCGCCGGTCCCGAACCTTTGTAGGGAACATGCACCATGTCGATCTTCGCCATTGACTCGAACAGCGCCATCGCCATGTGCGCCGCGGCGCCGGTGCCGCCGCCGAAGTTGAGTTGACCGGGTTGCGCTTTCGCGAGCCCGACCAGTTCTTTGACCGACTTCACCGGGATCGACGGATGCACCGACAGGATCAGCGGAATCGACGCGATCTCCGTGATCGGCGCGAAGTCGCGCCGCAAGTCGTACGGCAGCTTCGCATACAAGGTTGCCGCCGCCGCATGCGTGGTATTGGTGCCGAGCAAAAGTACATAGCCGTCCGGCGGCGATTTCACGACGTATTCCGAGCCGACGATGCCGCCGCCGCCCGCGCGGTTCTCGACGACTACCGGGCGCTTCCACGCTTCATTCAATTGCTGGGCCACGCTGCGCGTCAGCAAGTCCGTCGAGCCGCCCGCGGCGAACGGCACGACGATTTTGACGAGCTTGGCGGGATATACGTCGGCCGCAGCGGCCAATTCATTCGCCAGCGCTACGGCACTGCACGTGCACGCAACCATCAGCCAACGCAGCATTGAAATCCTTCCGCGCAACGATCGAGCAGTTAAGGTTTGGCGTTCACCGAGTACGCGCTTTCCGGGCATACGAACGGCTGCGGCACCAGCGGTTCGGCCAACACTTCGTCCACGACTTCACCTATCGTCCTGCCGACGGGCTTGATGCCGGCCGCCTTGCACGCGGCGACAACGGCATCGAGCGATGCGACCAGACGTTTGGTCACCGCGTTCGCGTCGTCGCTGTATTCGTAGTGGTTGTGGGAGATGATGACGATTACCGGGATTTTGGGCGCGCGCGCTATCGTTTGCGCAAGAATATTGTCGGCGATCGTCTGATAGCTCAAGCCGTGCTTGCCCGGCCAATCGGTGTCCGGCCGCAGATCGGAATGCATGGTGCGCCCTTTCGCGCCGCTGATCGCGCTCGAGAAATCGACCGACACCGGGATGTTCGCGAACTCGAGATCGCCGCGCACCTGGCGAAAAATCGCGTGCGCGCGGTGCGGGTCGGGCTCGGCGCCGCTCCACACTGTTTCCACGTCGGGCCATACGCGGCCCGGCACCGAACACGATCCGCCGCGGAACCCCGACTCGGCGAGCACTCTGAATACGTCGTCGTTCGCGGAAAACGAACCGGGCCGGAAATACAACGGCTGATAGCCCATCGCCTGCCGCCACAGCGCCGACGATTCCGCAAGGCACGCGCGCTGCTCGTCGGCGGACAGGCCGCCGTAATTGGCGAGGTAGCGTTTTTGCCCGTAACGCCACATCGAGTATTTCCACGGATGCATGTGCAGCCCGAGACATGCGCCCTTGCTTTGCAGATCGGCAAACACGGTGGGTTGGCCAAGGACAGTTTCGGGATGCACGAAATAGCTCGCAGGAAACCCGTAGCGCTGGCCGATATTGAAGTAGCCGCGCACCGCGCGCTCGCCGTGCGCCCAATCGCGCGGTCCCGTGGCCTGCGCGTGCGTGGTGGCGAGCGTGGGCTCGCAATCCATCGTGAGCAGGATATTGATTTCTTTCATCGGCGCCTTTTCTGAATCGAATCTTAGTGCAGGGAAAATTCCGGCTGGACAACGATCACCGGCTTCGCGAGGGGTGCAGGCATTTTTGCCGCGGCGACCCTGCTTGTCAAACCGCCCGCCGCGAACGGCGCGCATGTTAGTATCGGTTTCTCTTCAGCGAATTCGCCGCAGCGCCAGCGCACACGTGAATCCAACGGCTTCCTCATCACAGCCCCGCTGGCAATTCTGGATCGACCGCGGCGGCACGTTCACCGATGTCGTCGCGCGCAAGCCCGATGGCACGCTCGTCACGCACAAGCTGCTCTCCGAGAATCCTGCGCGCTACCGCGATGCCGCGGTGGCCGGCATCCGGCACCTGCTCGGCGTCGCCCCGGGCGAGCGCATACCAGGCGCACAGATCGACGCGGTCAAGATGGGCACGACGGTCGCGACCAATGCGCTGCTCGAGCGCAAGGGCGAGCGCACGGCGCTTTTCATCACGCGCGGATTCCGCGATGCATTGCGGATCGCGTATCAGAACCGGCCTCGCATATTCGACCGCCATATCGTGCTGCCCGAGCTTTTGTATTCGCGCGTCATGGAAGTCGACGAGCGCATCGCCGCGCGCGGCGACGTATTGCTCGAGCTCGACAGCGCCAAAACGCGGCGCGACCTTGAAGCCGTGTTCGCTGAAGGCTATCGCTCGCTCGCGATCGTGCTGATGCATGGCTATCGCTACCAGCAGCATGAGAAGGTCGTTGCCGCAATGGCGCGCGAGATCGGCTATACGCACGTGTCGGTATCGCATGAAGTCAGCCCGCTCATGAAGCTCGTGAGCCGCGGCGATACGACCGTGGTCGACGCCTACCTCTCGCCCATCCTGCGCCGCTACGTCGATACCGTCGCGTCCGAGTTGCAGGACGTGCGGCTTATGTTCATGCAGTCCAACGGCGGCTTGACCGATGCGCGCCGCTTTCAGGGCAAGGACTCGATACTGTCGGGTCCGGCCGGCGGTATCGTCGGCGCGGTGCGCACGTCGGAGGCGGCCGGCTTCAGCAAGATCATCGGGTTCGACATGGGCGGCACATCGACCGACGTTTCGCACTATGCCGGTGAGTACGAGCGTGCGTTCGAAACCCAGGTCGCCGGCGTGCGCATGCGCGCACCGATGATGAGCATCCACACCGTCGCTGCGGGCGGCGGCTCCATCCTGCATTTCGACGGCGCGCGCTATCGCGTCGGGCCCGATTCGGCCGGCGCGAACCCCGGGCCGGCAAGTTATCGCAAGAATGGGCCGCTCACGGTGACTGATTGCAACGTGATGCTCGGCAAAATCCAGCCGCGATTCTTCCCGCCCGTGTTCGGCGCGAATGGCGATGCGCCGCTCGACGCCGAAGTGGTGAAGCAAAAATTCGCCGCACTCGCGCAGGAGATCAAGCAAAAAACCGGCAACGCGCGCACGCCCGAGCAGGTCGCCGAAGGCTATATCGACATTGCGGTTGGCAACATGGCCAACGCGATCAAGCAGATTTCGGTGCAGCGCGGCCACGACGTCACCGAATACACGCTGTGCTGCTTCGGTGGCGCTGCTGGCCAGCACGCGTGCCTGGTCGCCGACGCACTCGGCATGACGCGCGTATTCCTGCATCCGCTGGCGGGGGTGCTTTCCGCTTACGGTATGGGGCTCGCCGACATTACGGCGATGCGCGAGGAAGCCGTCGAGGTCAAACTCGAAACCGGCAGCCTGTCTCAGTTGCGAGGAAAACTCGACGCTCTGGCAGCGGGTGCACGCGATGAAGTGCTGGCGCAGGGCATTGCCGCCAGCCGCGTACGCATCGTCAAGCGGATTCACTTACGTTACGACGGCACCGACTCGTCGCTGATCGTCAATTTCGGCGAGCTCGCTGACATGGTCGCGCAGTTCGAAGCCGCTTATCGCATGCGTTACAGCTTCCTGATGCCTACACGCGCGCTGATCGCGGAGGCAGTGTCGGTCGAAGCCATCGGCGAATCCGACGCTCCGCTCGAACTTGCCGCGCCCGCATCCCGCCAAAACGGCGCTCCGCCAATTGCCGAAACAGTTACGGTACACACCGGTGGCCGCGCGCATGCGACACCCGCATACCGCCGCGAGGCGCTTCTGCCCGGCGACAAAATTCGCGGGCCGGCGATCGTCGCCGAAGCGAACGCGACGACGGTTGTCGAGCCGGGCTGGGAGGCGACGGTCACCCCGCTCGACCATCTCGTGCTCGAGCGGATCGAGGCGCGCCCCGAGCGCGTCGCCGTCGGCACCCAGGTCGATCCCGTGATGCTCGAGATTTTCAACAACCTCTATATGTCGATCGCCGAGCAGATGGGGCTGAGGCTCGCGAACACCGCGTACTCGGTCAACATCAAGGAACGGCTCGATTTCTCGTGCGCGGTGTTCAATCAAAATGGCGAATTGATCGCGAATGCGCCGCATATGCCGGTGCACCTCGGTTCGATGGGCGAGTCGATCCGCACGGTCATAAGGGAAAACAGCGGCGAAAACGCCAAAAGGCGCATGCAGCCCGGCGACGTGTACGTGCTGAACGCGCCGTACAACGGCGGCACCCATCTGCCCGACGTCACCGTGATTACCCCGGTGTTCGACGACGCCGGCAGGGAAATTCTCTTCTACGTCGGCTCACGCGGCCACCACGCCGACATCGGCGGCATTACACCGGGCTCGATGCCGCCCGACAGCCGGGTAGTCGAGGAAGAAGGCGTGCTGATCGACAACTTTCTGCTGGTCGAGCGCGGCCGCCTGCGCGAGCAGGAAACCATCGCGTTGCTGTCGTCGGGCAAGTATCCGTGCCGCAACGTCGCGCAGAACATGGCGGACCTGCGCGCGATGATCGCAGCGAATGAGAAAGGCGTGCAGGAGCTGCGCCGCATGGTCGCGCATTTCGGCCTCGACGTCGTGCACGCCTACATGCGCCACGTGCAGGACAACGCCGAAGAATCGGTGCGGCGCGTGATCGACGTGTTGAAAGACGGCCGGTTCGAATACGCGATGGATCACGGCGCCGTCATCAAGGTCGCCATCCGCTTCAATCAGAAACAGCGCAGCGCCGTCATCGATTTCACGGGCACCAGCGCGCAGCTCGAAAATAATTTCAACGCGCCGTCCGCGGTCGGCATGGCTGCAGTGCTGTACGTGTTCCGCTCGCTGGTCGACGACGACATTCCGCTAAACGCGGGCTGCCTGAAGCCGATCGAAGTGATCATCCCCGAGCGCTCGATGTTGAACCCGCGCTACCCGGCGGCGGTCGTCGCGGGCAACGTCGAAACGTCGCAATGCGTGACCGATGCGCTGTACGGCGCGCTCGGCCTCATGGGCGCGTCGCAGGGCACGATGAACAACTTCACGTTTGGAAACGAGCGCTACCAGTATTACGAGACGATTTCCGGCGGCTCGGGCGCAGGGGATGGCTTCGACGGCACCGACGTCGTGCAGACGCACATGACCAACTCGCGCCTGACCGACCCGGAAATCCTCGAATGGCGCTTCCCGGTGCTGCTCGAAGATTTCAGGATACGCGCGGGCAGCGGCGGCGCCGGCAAGTGGCGCGGCGGCAACGGCTCGACGCGGCGCATCCGCTTTCTCGAGCCGATGACCGCGGCGATCCTCTCCGGCCATCGTATAGTGCCGCCCTATGGTATGAAAGGCGGCATGGCAGGCGACGTGGGCCGCAATTATGTAATGCGCACGGACGGCATGCGCATCGATCTCAAAGGCGCGGATAAAATCGAAATGAACGCCGGCGACGTGTTCGTGATTGAAACGCCGGGCGGCGGCGGCTACGGAAAACCATAATGAAAAAAAACGGAAATAAAATTCTCGCTTGCTGTGTCAGCTGCGCGATCATGCTCTCCGCAGCGCTTCCCGTTTGTGCGCAGCCTTATCCCTCGAAGCCGATCAAGATCATTGTGCCCTACGTCGCCGGCGGCCCGAGCGATCTGTTCGCGCGCGCGGTCGGCAATCTGCTGACGGAAGCGTGGGGCCAGCCCGTTCTCATCGACAATCGTCCCGGCGCGAGCGGCAACGTGGGCATCCTGGCGGCCGTGCGTTCGCCTCCCGATGGCTACACGCTCACCACCGTCTCGATCGCGTTCGCCGTGTCGCCGGCCATGGACAGCAAGCTCGGCTACGACCCAGTCAAAGACCTGGCGCCCATTTCATTGCTCGCCATCATCAACAATATACTCGTCGTGAATCCGACCCTGCCGGTGAAATCTCTCAAGGAACTGATTGCATTCGCAGCCGCGCGCCCGGGCCAAGTCACGTTCGCTTCAGGCGGTGCCGGCGGCGGCCAGCATCTCGCCGGCGAGCTGTTTGCGAGCATGGCGAATCTGAAGCTTACGCACATTCCGTATAAAGGCAGCGCACCGGGCCTCGTCGCGTTGATCGGCGGCGAAACGATGATCGGCTTCACTGACATGCTGATCACGCTACCACACGTGAAGTCCGGCAAATTGCGCGCGCTCGCCGTCACCGGCGATCGCCGCTCCGCGATGGTGCCCGAATTGCCGACGATTGCGGAATCCGGATTGCCCGGATTTTCCGTCTACGCGTGGTTCGGCCTGCTCGCGCCGATGGCGACGCCCGCCGAGGTCGTGACGCGCATCAGCGCCGAGATCCAGAAAGGCTTCAAGACGCCGCAGATGCGGGAACGCTTTTCCGCCATGGGCGCCGACCCGGTCGGCGGCTCGCCCGAGCAATTCGCCGCATTCCTGAAAGTGGAAATGGCGAAATGGGCGAAGCTTGTCAAAACTGCCGGCATTCACGCCGAGTAGCGCTTAATCCGGCGCTTGACGACATCGAAGACCTCATCGTGGGCTTGGCGCGGGCGCTCGCAGGATGATTCGTAAGATGGTCGCGGTGTGCGCGGCGCTCGCGGCGATTAACGTCAGTGCCGCGGAAACCACGTGGCCGACCAAACCGCTGCGCTTCATCGTGCCATTTCCGGCCGGCAGCTCGACCGATAGCGCAGCGCGGCTGCTAACGCCGAAACTCGGTGCGGCGCTCGGCCAACAAGTCATCATCGATAACCGCGGTGGCGCGAGCGGCAACATCGGCGTCGAAACCGCCGCGCGCAGCGCACCCGATGGTTATACGCTCGTGCTCGGCACCGCGAGCACGCACGCAGTCGCGGCCAGCGTCAATTCACGGTTAGCCTACGATCCGGTTGCGGATTTTGCGCCGATCTCGCTGATCTGCAGCTCTCCTTATGTCCTCGCCATACATCCGGCGGTCGCCGCGAACAATGTCGCGGAGCTGATTGCGCTAGCGCGCGCAAACCCGGGCAAGGTCAATTACGCATCCGCCGGCAACGCAAGCCTCGCGCATCTCGGCGGTGAACTGTTCGCGACGCTCACCGGCGTGAAACTCAACCATGTGCCCTATAAGAGCTCGGCGCTCGCGGTCGTCGATCTGTTGAGCGGCCGCATCGAATTGCAGTTCGCGAGCATCGCGCCAACACTGCCGCATATCAGGAGCGGCCGGCTGCGTGCGCTCGCCACGACGGGCGCGGCGCGCGTCTCTGCGCTGCCTTCCGTGCCAACCGTCGCTGAGTCGTCGCTCGCGGGCTATGAAGTCGCCCTGTGGATGGGCATCCTCGCGCCCGCTGCAACGCCGGCGCCGATCGTTGCGCGGCTCAATCGCGAAGTCGCGATGCTTTTAAGCGCGTCCGACCTTAAAGATGCCTTGATCGCGCAGGGCCTGGAGCCGGGCGCCAGTACGTCTGGCGCGTTCGCACTGCGCATTCGCAGTGAGATCGCAAAATGGCACAAAGTCGCCGCGACCGCCGGCGTGCACGCGGATTAATTATTCGAGCAGGATTTTCAGCTTCGCGACCGCGCTGTCGGGCGTGGTCAGTATCGGCGTTGTCGTGAAGCTCGCGGCGAGCGCCCGCGCCGGCGCCATCGAAAACTGCGCGAGCGCGATCGCATCGCATCCTTGCTGCTTCGCCGCCGTCTCCGCGATCAGCCGGTTGCGATCGTCCGGGCGATTGTCCTGGAGCGCCGCCAGCGC
>Ga0207682_10001567_pt1 | contig 10510 bp, 10 predicted proteins | sample KBSM63metaG_FD_184332 | JGI IMG/M metagenome (GOLD analysis project Ga0207682, IMG submission 184332) | Miscanthus rhizosphere microbial communities from Kellogg Biological Station, Michigan, USA - KBS M6-3 metaG (SPAdes) (version 2) | ecosystem: Host-associated > Plants > Roots > Rhizosphere >... | reverse complement strand
GGGGTGACGGGGGTTAGAAGGTTAGCACTCTCGCAGTGGGTCGGGGCGCTGCGACACGATGTCACCACGCGAAGGCAGCGATGGCAACGAACGGCGGGCGGCGCCTCAGCGGTAGCCGCTCGCCCACAGATGCGACAGCGTGCCCACCACCTGCTCCCAGACCACGACCAGCGCGCCGGTCGCGTCGACGCCGAGCGCCGGCTGGGTGGCCGGCTGCGGCTGGCCGTCGATCGTCACGGCACTTCCCCAGCCGCCGTCCGGCGTGTAGCGGTTCACCCAGACGTTGTCCGTGAACCCGGCCGCATTGCGCTGCGACCAGAACGCCGTGCCGATGCCGTTCGCATCGATCACGATCTGCGGCGTGTGCGCCGAGCCGGCGTTGTCGGTCTCGATCAGCGTCGGCGCCGCCCAGGTGCCGCCGTTGTAGCGGCTGGCCATCACGTTGGCGGTCGCCCCGACGTACTGCTCCCACACCGCGAGGGCGTTGCCGGCGGAGTCGATGGCGACGCGGGCATTGCGCGACACCACCGCCGGATCGGTCTCGAGTGACTGAACCCAGCCCGCGCCGGCGCTGTAGTGGCTCGACTTGACATGGTCGATGCCGTTGTCTCGCCGGTGCCAGACCACGATCGCGTTCTGGTTCGCGCCCACCGCGGCGTGGGGTGCGAGATTGGGCTGCTGCGCGTTGTTGCTGTCCAGGGGCTCCGCATTCCCCCAGCCGATGCCCGGCAGGTAGCGGGTCGCCCAGACGTTGTAGACGTAGTTGCCGCCGCCGCTGTCGGCCGCCCAGGCCCACGCGACCACCGCGTTGCCGGCGGCATTGACGGCGACCTGCGGCGCCGAGACGTCGCCGGTGTCGTCGGTGTCGAGCGTCGCGGGGTTGCCCCATCCGGCGCCGACCGTATAGCGAACGGACTCGACGTTGATGCGACCGCCCGCGCTTTGCCACCAGACCACGAGCGCGTTGCCGCTGGCGTCCATGCCGATCTGCGGGTTGCCGGCCGAGCCGAAGCCGACGTCGATCTTCACCGGCGCGTTCCAGCCGTTGCCGGGGGTGTAGCGGTTGGCCCAGATGTGGTCTGCCTGTTGCCAGACGGCGATCGCGTGGCCGCTCGCGTCGATCGCCACCGCCTGGGCGCCTTGAGCGCCGCCCTGGCCATCGGAGATGCGCTCCGCGATGCCCCAGCCGCCGGCCGGCGTGAAGCGATTGGCCCAGATGTTGATGCCGACACCTCCGCCGGGTTGCATCCAGACCGCCACCGCCTCGCCCGCCGCGTTGACGGAGATGCTGGGCCCCCGCGCGTCGCCGGTGTCGTCGGTCTCGATCGCCTTGGGCGTTTCCCATTCCGCGCTCGAGGGCGCAGCGGTGACGGTCAGCGTGGCCGCCTGGCTGAACAGCAGCCCGGCGCTGTTGTAGACGAGCACGCTGAAGCGCGCGCCGTTGTCGCCCAGCACGGTGGTCGTGGTGTAGCTCGCGCCGGTGGCGCCGCCGATGGCGACGCTGTCGCGCAGCCATTGGTAGCGCAGCGCGTCGCCGGTCGCGACGACGCTGAAGGTCGCGTTGGCGCCGGCCACCACGCTGACGCTGGCAGGCTGTGTGCTGACGGCCGGCGAACCGACCACGAGCAGCTGCGCGGCGTCGCTCGTCACCTCGCCCAGGGCATTGCTCACTCGCGCCTGGTAGACGCCGGCGTCGAGCGCCGACACCGAAGTGAAGTGGTAGACCGCGCCGGCCTGGCCCACCACCGGTACGCCGTCGTGCAGCCACTCGTACACGAGCGGACCGCTGCCGCTGGCGGCCACCGCGAGCGTGGCCGAGCCGCCCGGCGCGACCACCAGCGTCGCAGGCTGGGTCGAGATGACGGGGGCGCTGCCGGCCGAGCCGGCATTCACCGTCAGCGAGGCCGACGCACTCGTCGCGAGGCCGACGCCGTTGCTCACCCGCACCGAGTACCCGCCCGCATCGCCCGCGGCCGCCTGCGCGATGCTGTGGAACGCCGAGACAGCGCCGGCGATGGGCGTGCCATTGCGCAGCCATTGGAAGCTCAACGGCCCGCTGCCGCTCACGCCCACCGCGAAGGTGGCGGTGTTGCCGGCGTTCACCACCACGGCGACCGGCTGCGTCACGATGCTCGGCGCGACCGGCTGCACGGGGCCGTCGCTGACCGTCAGCGCAGCGGTCTCGCTCACCACGCTGCCGGCGGTATTGCTCACCAGCACGGAGTAACCAGTGGCGTCGGCCGATGTCACCTGGGCCAGCTTGAGCACCGGCGCGTTGGCGCCGTTGATCGCCGCGCCGTTGCGACGCCACTGGTAACTCAGCGCCTCGGTGCCGCGGGCCACCACGGCGAACACGGCCTCGCTGCCGGCGACGACGCTCAGCGCCGCGGGCTGCGAAGCCACCGTCGGCGGCACGTCGATGTCGCTCACCGACACGGTGACGGGCACGCTGGCCACGTCGCCCAGCACGTTGTTGGCCACCGCGCGCAGCTGCACGCCGTTGTCGGGCGCAGTGAGCGGCGTGGTCGTGTAGTTGAGCGTGGCCGCACCGCTGCCGCTGCTCACGTCGGCCCAGGCGCCGCTGGAGTTGGCGGCCCGCCTCTGCCAGCGCACGCTGGGCGTGGGTGTGCCGCTCACGGCCACGCTGAAGGTGGCCGTCTGCCCCGTGCGCACGAGCACCGGGCGTGGCTGCTGGCTGAAGCCGGCCGCGCTGATTCCCTGCAGCACGGTGAGCCGAACCGGATTGGTGTCGGTGCAACTTTCATCGGGCGTGACCGTGCGCGGTATGCCGCAAAGGCGCACGCGGATCAGCGCGTTGTTGTCGCTCGAGGCGGTGGCCGGGATGGTGTAAGTGTCGGAGCTGAGGGCGATCGGCACGATCGTCGTGCGCACCCGCGACCAGGTGACACCCGCGTTGTCGGAGCGCCACCACTCGATGCGCGACTCGCCCTCCGGTGCCGGCCAGAAGCTGGTGGAAAAGCTCGCTGGCATGCCGGCCGCCGCCGTCACGTCCTGCGGCGGGGTGACGGTGCCCTGGGGCAGGTAGTCGGTGGTGAAGAGGATCGTGTTCCAGAGCCAGTTGTGCGGGTCGAGGAAGCTAGCGGAGCCGGAGGCCCAGCCGTCTTCCGTATAGCTCTCCACTCCCGGTACGACCATCCAGTTGCGCAGCACCAGGCCGCCGCCGAGGTCGACGTCCGTGGCGCAACGCACGTAGGCGTTGAAGTTGAGGCCGATGGGCGGCGTGGGGCCGGTCGTGTTGCTGGCCCGAAGGGCTCGGAACAGCTCCACCTTGTAGGGCGCGTTGTCGGCGTTGATGTCGAACGCAAAGCTCAGCGTCGGGCGCGTGGTGCGGCCGGTGGTACTGCTGCCGACCGTGGCGGTCTGCTCCGCGAAGACGGGATGGCCGAGGTTGTTGCGGCCGACGCCCCATTGATTGGAGGAGGTGTCGGCTGCCGTCGGGTTCTGGGTCGGCATGACGGCGCCGGCCAGGCTGATCGTCGAGCAGCTGGCGGGCAGTCCGACGATGCGCCCGCTCAGACGGAGCGAGTCGGACCGGTTCGCAATGGTGCCGTACAACCGGCGCTGAGAGCCGGTCCTCTGGGCCGTGCCGTCGGCGTGGACCCAGGTGAAATCGCTCGGCCCCGCACCGCCCAGGGTCATCGACATCTCCAGGATGGGTGGAACGGGCAGCGTGTTCGGCGTGAGCACGATGCCCGTGATCTTGACGACCCGGTAGAACGAGAACGTGGTGATGTTGACCACCGCCTGGCCGTTCTCGACCTTCTGGACGGGCATCACATCCCACCCGTCGCGGTCGGGCTCGGTGCGCAAGACCACCAGCAGGCCCGGGCCGGCTGCCGCTGCCGTGTCGATCGGGATGCGCAACTCCACGGGCCGCGCGAAGACCGTGCCGTGCGGCGTCATCGCGTAGACGGGGCTCAAGGCCACTGCCTTGTCCGGCTGGGGCGTACCGCCCTGCAATGCGGCGCTGAGGCCGGTGGTGTCGCGCGCCACGCGCAGCGTGATCGTCTCGCCGAGGCTGCCGGGCGGCACGGTCAGGCGGACGCCGTCGTCGCTGGTCAGCGTGCCGCCGGACGTGCCCACGGTGGCCGTGCCGCTCGGGCTCGGCGGTGCGTCGGGGTCGGCGGCATCACCGCCACCGCCGCAGCCTGCCAGTAATGCCGTTAATGCCAGCACGCCGCTGGCCAGGGCTGCTCGAATCGCTTGCATCGCCTTCTCTCCCGCCTCGGCGCTTCATCGGCCGAGTGGCGGGGTTGTAGGCGGGGCGGCGTTATGAGAGCGTTAGGCGGCGGTTACAGCGCCGCCGCTCAGGCTCGCGTCCACCGTTCGCCGCTCTTTCCTGACTTCGGACGGATCGGGCGGTCGTAGATTGGCGTCCGATGTCACAGGGAGACGAGCATGTCCCTCACCCTCGAAGAGAGTCTCAAGGTCGAACGCTTCAAGGTCGTCACGTCGCGACAAGCCTGGGTTGTCGATGTGGCCCGGGGTGTCTTCACCGGTTACGTGACCATCTTCGCGGCGTTCATCGCCGGCGCGGTGTCCTTGGCGACCGCGACCAATGCGGTCGCGAGGCTCGGGCCCGACCTGGTCGCCCGGGTCCTGCTGCTCGTGGCGGCGTTCATCACCTGCGTCGCCATCGCGTCCACGATCCAGATCTCGTTCTGCCTGTGGCGCTGGTACGAATACCGGCATGCAGAGTGCAAGATCTATTCGGAAGTGCCGAAACCCGAGGCTTGGGCCATCGCTTTCGAGCTCGGCTTCATCGCCATGATGGGAGCGTCGGTCGGGCTGGTGTGGTTTGGATACGGTGTGCTCGTATCGATCGTTCAAGCCGCACCGAGCGCGGCTCAGTAGCCGCGGCCGCCCAGGTCGTGAGCTATCGCGCAGAGCTACCCGCGTTCACGGGATGGGAACCTACAAGCGCTTACGTATCCTCGTGCTTTCCGGCAAGCGAATCGAACAATGAATTTCACCGTGGTGCGAGCGGTACGTGGATCCGACCTGAGCGCACCGGCGGGCAGCGAAGGATTGCGCCGGGTCAGCCAGCTCCCGCCGCTCCCCGGCGCACCCGCGCCGATGGACCTCCCGTACGCCGACGAAGTCCTTCACCTCGAGATCGGCGATTTCCCCAAGACGATCCCGGGCGGCCTGGAATAGCGCCCGCGGGTGCGCCGCCTTCACCGCCTCTCGCGGTCGGCGGTCGGCAACATGCCGCCGCTAACGTGGCCGAGCCAACGCGGACTTGAAGTTCCTGTTGTTGAAGCACGTCCGGCAGACGAACCGGGGCCCGCAAACCACGCCGCCGCTTCTCTCTTGCGGCCGCTTGCACTTGGCGCAGGTCAACAGCGGGAAGTGGTCGAAGCGGCTGCCAGGCAGCATGGCGGGCGCGGTCACGGGCTTTGCTGCGCCTCGCAGGTGAGTCGGTGCACTTCGGGGCCGGTGTCCGGGAAGTCGTCGGCATCCGCTTCGCGCAGCACCATCGAGCCTTCGATGCGCTGGGCTTCAGGCAATTGCGCGGCTTCCCTGTCGGAGATCTGAAGGAGGGTCTGACAGATGCGGCCCGTTTCCGGATCACGGTAGCGCCAGCGCCAGTGCTCGACGAACTTCGGATGGCCCTCCATGCTTCCTCATCGACCGAGGCGGCGGGGACCTGAGGCACTGAGTAAGGGACTCCGAGACTTTCCTCGCGAATCTGCGACGGGACTCGTCGAATAGAGCGAGCCTTGTCCATCCTGAGTGGAGACGGTGCCGGCACGTGCGTCATCGCCAGGCTGTTCGGCAAGGATGATTGAGTTCGCCTCGCCACCGTCTGAAGCGATGCTAGAGGCGCCCTGCGTCGGGCGTGAACCCGCGTTTAAGGGGGTCATGCGCTTTCGGTGCAGGCTGGCCTCTGTCAGGGAGCTCGAATTTCGGTCTGGGCATCCGGCTGAGAGCGGGACACCGTGTCGTCGCCCCATGCAGGTTCGGAGCGCCCGCACAGCGCAAGGCGGTGACGACCTACAAGTCCCGCATCGCAGCCCCGCTACCGTCCCGCCATCAGTCGACCGGAGCACAGCATGAGAAAGATGATCCTGATGGCCATCGCCGGCTTCCTGTGGCGCAAGTTCATGGCGAAGCGGGCGACCACGGCGGCCGGCGGCCCGGCGCTCACCGGGACGGCACCTCTCACAGCGTACCCCGCACGCAGGCGGTGAGGGCCGCGGCATGCCATCGAGCTGTGCCGAATGCGGTGCCGAGTTCTTCCCTCAGGACACCGGCTGGGCCGCCTGCGCGGACTGCCTTGCCGGGCATCTGGAGTGGCTCCTTGGCGTTCGAGGACGAGAACGCATGCCGATGAAGCGGGCCGCCGACCGCAGCGCGGACCTTGGGGACGTGACCATCACGGTGCAGCCGGCGCACCGTGACGCTGCCTGACCGCTCAGTCCCCCATCAACGCCATCAGCAGGCCTGCAGAGGCGGCTGCGGCCGTAAGCACGACGGCTACTGCGAGCGTGCGCAAATGCGGCCCGTGGCGCCGCCAGTTGGAGGGCTCGGGGGGACGCGGCGCTCGGTCATGCACCCGATGCTGCGCGTTGGGGTCGAAGCCGGGAGGCAGGGCCATGGGTGCACTTCAGTCGTTGCGCGACCACCCACCATACGCGCGGGGATGTCGTGAACCACCTGTCAGACCTGACAGGTTCGGACTCTGTGACTCCGCTTGTCGGCCCAGGCCCTCATGGGAGGCCTCGGCGGCTAGAGTGGGGGAATGGAGATCGACGAGGTCCGGGAACGCCTGGAGGCCGCCGAGATCGCGCTCAGCAAGGCGACGAAGGTCGACCAGCGGGCTCGTGCCAAGGCGATGCAAACCGGGAGATTGGCGCTATACGTCTATGGACCGGAGGCCCGGGCACTGGCGAAGGCGCGCGACGACTTCTCGATGTGGGCGAACTTTCTCGCCTTCGGCACGCGCCCGCGACATCTGGGCTGACGGATCGTGCGGGCCGCCTTGCGGCCTGAACGGCTACCTCGGCGGGTCCGCGACGCTGACGCCGGTTGCCTTGCGCAGCGTCTCCTCGAGGACTTGGTCGTTCCTGGTCGTCTCGTAGGGTGGGCCGGGAGGATGACTTCGACGTGCCGCTGATCTCGGCCCGACGGCTATGCGGAAGGGTACTAGCGCTTCCAAGCGGCTTTCGTCTTCTTCGACTGATGTTTCGAGAGCGCTCGCAATCCATCGGGAATGAACGCGACCGCCGCAACGAAGAATGGAAGGGCAACGAGGAATGCGAAGTCTGATGGCACGGTGTGCCACCAACTCGCCAAGTCGGCCAAGATAGTCATATCGGCGCCCTCCATCAAAGTAGCCGAAACGCGCAGACCGCAACAAGCGTCGGCCCCAGCGCGGCGACGAACAACCCGAGCGGGTTGATGGTTTCGTCTTCGAAGTGGTCACGAAGAATGGAGAAGCCCGCGGGGTTGGGGGCGTTCGCGATCACCGTCAAGCCGCCGCCGGTGACGGCGCCGGCGACGAGCGAGTACTTGAACTCGTCGCTCAAACCCGTGACGAGCGACCCGAGGTACGTCAGTGCGGCGTTGTCGGTGATCGCCGTCAGGAGGGTGGCGCCGTAATAGACCGTGCTCGAGTCCATACCGCGCAGCAGCGGGTCCAGCCACCACTGCTGCTGAGCCCCGAGCACGACGAGACCGGCCAGGAAGAACGCCACCAGCAGACCCTCACGCAGGATCAAGCGGTCCTGGAACTGCGGGTAGGCGGTCGCGAAGCCGAGGAAGAAGAGCAGCAGGCCCAGGAAGAGCGGAGGGTGATGGCCGAACGCCACTACCGCCGAGAGAAACAGGACGTGAACGACGCTGACCCACCCGGGCGATCGGTTTGCGTCCAGGGATGCGGCGGCCGGTAGAGCCGTCAGCTCGCGCCGAAAGATCAGGGTTGCGGCGAGCGCGTTCACTGCGACGGCGAGAGCAGCCTTCCAGCCGAAGTGGCTCAGCATGTGCCACGTGTCCCAGTTCCAGGTAGCAGCCACCATGAGGACCGGCGGTGCAGCGAACGGCGTCAGCGTTCCGCCGATCGATATGTTCACGAACAGCACACCGAGCGTCGCGTACTTCAGCCGCTGGGACACGCCACCGACGCTGAAGATCCGGTCCCTCAGGATCATTGCCGCAAGCGTCATCGCCGCGGGCTCGGTGATCAGGGAGCCCAGCAAGGGGACGAACGCCAGGGAGACGAAGTAGAACGACATCCCGCGGCTGGCGGGCACGAATCGCGCGATGCCGTTCACGCTGGCCCGAGCGAGATTGAGGATAGGTCGACTTGCGGCGATCACCATCACCGCAAAGACGAACATGGGCTCCGTGAAATTGCGCGCGTCCAGATACGCTGTCGCGGCGCCTGGACCCTGCAGCGTCGCGATCGCGACGATCAGCACCATTCCCCAGAAGCCGAAGACGACCTCGACCTCGGCGAGCAGGTGCCACACGCCTGCATGGGCGGGGCGCCGGTGTGCCATCCGCTCGAAGAACTTGGTGGAGAAGGTATGCACGACCGCCACGGCGAAGAGCGCGGCACCGACGATTTGGACTGTGGTCACGGGAGTTGGCGATCCTGGAATTGCTTGCGAAGACCGCGTCTCAGTCGCCGGATGTGGAAGGGGCCGAGCGCGACCGTCAGCAACGGAATCGCCACCACGACATTGAGGAGCACGAAGAGGAACCTGGTGCCGATCGATCCGCTCGGCAGCGTGTATCGGGTCAGCGCGGTCACTGCCACCAGCCCGGCTGCCATCCCGAGCAACTCGAGGATGTCCAGCTCGGTATCCTTTGCGCTCTTGAGCGCGTCGTCCTGGTCGCTCGCGGGAAACTGTCGAAGCTCGGGCAACAGCACCGGCCAAAGCCGGTTCACAGCGATCTCGCCATCCGCGCTCGCGGGCATGGCGCGTTCAGGCTAGTGTTCTCGCGCCGCACACCCGATCTCCTCAAGGGAGGTTAGGCGTTCTGCGACCCCGTGAAAATTCGTGCGCGACCGTACGGAACAGCCCGTACGGGCTGGCCCTCACCGCCGTCGGCGGTCAGATCTGCTGTCGATCCGCCAGCCTGACCAGATCGACCAGGTTCGCGACGCCGAGCTTTTCCATCACGCGCGCCTTGTGAACCTCGACGGTCCGGGGACTGATGCCCAACTGTTCCGCGATCAGGCGGTTGTGCAAGCCCTTCACCATCAACCCCATGACCTCGCGCTCACGTGCGGACAACCGATCCTCGACCGGTGTCGACGGGGAAGTCGATTGCGCGGCCGATACCGTGCGGAGTCCGCCGAGCGCGGTGTCGATCGCCGCGAGAAGTTGGGCGCCATCAAACGGCTTTTCGAGGAAGTCGACCGCTTCGCCCAAAAAGGCTTGGCGAGCCGCTGCAACGTCGCCGTGCGCGGTGATCACGATGACTGGCAGCATCGGTCCCCTCTCGGACAAGCATTGCTGCAGTTCGAGACCCGACATGCCGGGCATCCGGATATCCGCCACCACGCAGCCTCGCCAGTCCGGCTGCAGGGCGCTCAGGAACGTTTCCGCGCTGGAAAACGTCGCCGTGACGTAGCCTCGCAAACTCACGAGCAGCGACAGCGAATCGCGCACGGAGGCGTCGTCGTCGACGATGAAGACAGTGTCACGATGCATGCGAGGCTCCGTGGACGACCCGCTCATCGACGGGGAGAGAAAGACAAAAGAGGCCGACCGGCCCTGATTTCGTCCAGACGCGGCCACCGTGCGCTTCCACGATCGCACGGCAGATGCTGAGGCCGATCCCCATGCCTCCCGGCTTGTCGGAAGCTCCGCCTTCCCACAGCATTTGCATGCGCTCTTCGTCCACCCCGGGACCGCTGTCCTCTACTTCGATCACCACCGAGCCACCACGACGCCGCGCGCGGACGGCAATCTCCTTCCCGTCGCTGTCCGCAGCGGCATCGAGGGCATTGGCTGTCAGGTTGCGCATGACCACCGCCATTTGAACGGGGTCGACCAGGACCATAGGCAAGCCGCGCTCGATGTCCAGTCGAAGTCGGACCTTGAGCGCTTCTGCCCGTCCTCGCTGGCCGTCTATAGCCTCCTCGACAAGGTGTGCGGGATGCACTTGCTGCAGTTGTGTGCTGCCTGTCCGGAAGAAGTCCCGCAAGCGCTTGACCACTTGGCTCGCTCGACGCGCGTCTCCCGCCATGCGCTGAGACACGTCGATCAGCAGGGAAAGCCGTTCCGTCTCGGGTACGCCCGTGGACGACGCAAGCAGTTCCGAGGCGTCGGCGTAGTTGTTCAGCGCCGTCAGGGGCTGGCTGAGCTCGTGGGCGAGCGCGGCCGCCATCTGCCCGGCGGCGGCAAGCCGAAGACTGCCTTTCAGCCGAGCCTCCGTTCGTGCTTGCTCATCGACGGCAACGCCCAACGCCAGGCCCGTCATCGTGATCGCAGCCATCAAGACCTGCAGCTCGAAAACCGAGAGATCCTGAAGC
>Ga0207682_10001566_pt1 | contig 10511 bp, 10 predicted proteins | sample KBSM63metaG_FD_184332 | JGI IMG/M metagenome (GOLD analysis project Ga0207682, IMG submission 184332) | Miscanthus rhizosphere microbial communities from Kellogg Biological Station, Michigan, USA - KBS M6-3 metaG (SPAdes) (version 2) | ecosystem: Host-associated > Plants > Roots > Rhizosphere >... | reverse complement strand
GCGTGCGCCTGCTGCAAATGATCGCGCACGGCGTCACCACGGTCGAGATCAAGTCGGGCTACGGCCAGGACACGGCGAACGAGGCGAAGCAGCTCGCGGTGGCGCGGCAGCTCGGGCTCGAATGCGGCGTGGACGTCAGCACCACGCTGCTCGCCGCGCACGCGCTGCCGACCGCTTTTGCCGACAAGCGCGGCGCCTACGTCGACTACGTGTGCGACGAGATGATTCCCGCCATCGCCAAGGCGGGCCTCGCCGATGCCGTCGACGCCTATTGCGAGTCGATCGGCTTCACGGTGGACGAGACGCGCCGCGTGTTCGCGGCGGCGCGCGCGCAGGGACTGCCCGTCAAGCTGCATGCCGACCAGCTCTCGGACGTCGACGGTGCCGCGCTCGCCGCCGAGTTCGACGCGCTGTCCGCCGATCACCTGGAGCACGCGAGCGAAGCCGGCGTGGCGGCGATGGCGCGCGCGGGCACCGTGGCGGTGCTGCTGCCCGGCGCCTATTACGCGCTGCGCGACACTCGACCTCCGCCCGTCGAGGCGTTGCGCCGCCACGGCGTGGCGATGGCCATTGCCACCGACTGCAATCCGGGCACGTCGCCGTCGACGTCGCTGCCGCTGATGCTCAACATGGCGTGCGTGCTGTTCCGCCTCACGCCCGCGGAAGCGCTGGCCGGCGCCACGCGCAACGCCGCGCTGGCGCTCGGCCTCGCCGAGCGCGGCACGCTTGCCGTGGGCCAGCGTGCCGACCTCGCGCTCTGGGACATCGGCGAGCCCGCGGAGCTCGCGTACTGGATCGGCGGCGCGGCGTGCGCGGGCGTCGTGCGCAACGGCGACCTCGCGCGGTGGACCGCGTGATGCGGCTGTGGGACCTCCATCGGGGCAACGCGCCGCTCGTCGTCGACGTGCCGCACGCCGGCACGTTCATCCCCGATGCTCTCGCGCTGCGGATGACCGCCGCGGCACGCACGGTCGCCGACACCGACTGGCACGTCGAGAAGCTGTACGCGTTCGCGCGCGACGCCGGCGTCACGCTGCTGGCCGCGACGCACTCGCGCTACGTCGTCGACCTGAACCGCGACCCGTCCGGTGCAGCGCTGTATCCCGGCGCCGACAACACGGAGCTCTGCCCGACGCGCACGTTCGCCAACGAGCCCATCTACGCGGACGGCGAGATGCCCGGCGCCGGCGAGATCGAGGCGCGGGGGCGCGCGTTCTTCGCGCCGTACCACGCGGCGCTGCAGGCGGAGCTCGACCGCGTTCGCGCGCTGCACGGCTACGCGGTGCTGCTCGACGGTCACTCGATACGCGCCGAGGTGCCGCGCTTTTTCGCCGGCCGGCTCCCCGATCTCAATCTCGGCACCGCGGACGGCGCCAGCTGCGACGCGGCACTGGCGGCCGTCGCGGCCGGTGCGCTGGCGGACGATGCCGCGTTCTCGCAGGTCGTGAACGGCCGCTTCAAGGGCGGGTACGTCACGCGCCACTATGGCCGGCCCGAGCACGGCGTCCACACGCTCCAGCTCGAGATGGCGCAATGCGCGTACATGGACGAGGCGCCGCCGTTCGGCTGGGACGCCGGGCGGGCGAACGCGCTCGCCGGCGTGCTCGAGCGGCTGGTCGTGCGGCTTTCCGAGTGGCGCCCGGCGGGACGGCGCGCATGATCCGCTTCTACGTCGCGCGCCACCGCTTCGACGCCTACCTGCTGGCGGATCGCCTGAACCAGGCCGGCATTCGCGCGCACGTCTTCAACGAGCACGCGTCGAGCATCGTCGGCGACGTCCCGCCGGACGTCGCGCAGCCGCAGGTATGGCTCGCGCGCGACGATGACCTCGGCCGCGCCACGGCGTTGCTGCGCTCCATGGAAGCCGACGCCGCGCGCGGCGGCACGCTGCGCTGTCCCGAGTGCGGCGAGCAGTCGCCCGGCAACTTCGAAGTGTGCTGGAAGTGCGGCCACGCGCTGCACGACGCCGGCTGACCGGTCTCAGGCCTCGGGGATCGCCGCGAATCGCGCCGCGAGAAAATCGAGCAGCGCACGTACCGACGGCAGCAGGCCGCGGCGCGACGCGAACACCGCATGCACGATCTCCTTGCGTGGCGCCCAGTCCGGCAGGAGCCGGATCAAGGATCCGCGCGCGAGGTCGCCGCTCACCATCATCGTCGGCAGCTGGACGACGCCCACGGCCGCTTTCGCCGCGGCGCACAGCGCCGGCATGCTGCCCGTGACGAGGCGGGGGCGATGGTGCAGCGACGCCTGCGCGTCGTCCGGGCCGTAGAGCTGCCACACGTACGCCTGCTGGGGTGCGCCGAGGGCCAGGCTCGGCAGCGGCGCCAGGTCCGCCGGCGCCTTCGGCGTGCCGTGCGCGGCGAGGAGCGCCGGACTCGCGACCAGGCACTGCCCGCGATCGGCCAGCACGCGCATCGCGAGGTCGCTGTCCGAGAGCGGCGGGGGGCGCACGCGGATCGCGATGTCCACGGCTTCGGCGATGACGTCGACGCGGCGATTGGTCGCTTCGGCGACCACGTCCACCCGCGGGTGCTGCGCCATGAAGGTCGCCAGCATGTCGCCCACCTGCAAGTCGAGTAGCGCGACCGGACAGGTGAGCCGGACCGTGCCGCAGGGCTCGGCCCGCGTGACCTCGATCGCGTCCTGCGCGGCTTCCGCCTCGACGAGCATCGCCTTGCAGTGGGCGTAGTACGTGCGCCCGATGTCGGTGACGGCGAAGCGGCGCGTCGACCGCTGGAGGAGCCGCACGCCGAGCCCCTTCTCGAGCACCGCCACCCGCCGGCTCAGCCGCGACTTGGGGATGCCGAGCGCCCGTCCCGCCGCGGCGAACCCGCCGTGGTCGACGACCTGGGCGTACAGGTAGAGGTCGTTGAGATCCTGCATTCCCGCCCCCATTGTCCTGAAAATGGAACGCTGAGTATAAATCTTGCCGTCTACCGAGGCCAGCGTTGCGCATCTATATTGAATGGCATGCAGGGGAACCCGACGGGCTCCCGCTCCAGGAGACGACCATGAAAAAGATCCTCGGCCTTTACAGCGCCCCGCGCCCCCACTGGGTGGGCGACGGCTTCCCCGTGCGCTCGCTCTTCACCTACGACACGCACGGCCGCCATCTCAGCCCGTTCCTGATGCTCGATTACGCCGCGCCCGCGCAGTTCTCGCCGGCGCCGCGTCCGCGCGGAGTGGGCGTGCATCCGCACCGCGGCTTCGAGACCGTGACGATCGTCTATCAGGGCGAAGTCGAGCACCGCGATTCCACCGGCAGCGGCGGCCGCATCGGGCCGGGCGACGTCCAGTGGATGACGGCGGCGTCGGGGATCCTGCACGAGGAGTTCCACTCGCAGGACTTCACGACGAAGGGCGGCACGATGGAAATGGTGCAGCTCTGGGTGAACCTGCCCGCGAAGGACAAGATGTCGCCGCCCGGTTACCAGACGATCGTCGACGCCGACATTCCCGTCGTCGCGCTGCCGGACGATGCCGGCAAGGTGCGCGTCATCGCCGGCGAGTTCGACGGCAAGCGCGGCCCCGCGCGGACGTTCACGCCGATCGACGTCTGGGACATGCGGCTGAACCAGGGCAAGACGGTGGCGCTCGCGGCGAAGGACGGCCACACGCTGGCGGTGATCGTGCTCCACGGCACGGTGTTGGTGAACGACGCGCAGGTGGCGCGCGACGCTCAGATGGTGCTGCTCGACCGCGCCGGCAGCGGCGTCACGATCGAGGCCAACACCGACGCCACGGTGCTCGTGCTGGGCGGCCAGCCGCTCGACGAGCCCATCGCCGGATACGGGCCGTTCGTGATGAACACCGAAGCCGAGATCCGGCAGGCGATCGAGGACTTCAACAGCGGCCGCTTCGGCGAGATGCAGGCTGCGTAGGGCGCGCGAGACCGTGGGCGGCGCCGCGTAACTGCGGCGCCGTTTTCTTTGGGCGGGTTTGCTACCATCGCGGCCACCATGAGCCCTCCCGCCCCCGCTTCGCTCGACACGCTTTCGCTCGGTTTTCGCCAGCGTCCCCTTTCCTACGACGAGCTGACGCGCCAGGTGCGCGCGTGGGCCGACGCATTTCCGGACCTGTGCCGCCTCACGTCGATCGGACGCACCCCCGAGGGACGCGAGTTGTGGCTGCTGACGCTCGGGCCCGACCCCGATCGCGCGCGACCCACCGCCTGGGTCGACGGCAACATGCACGCGAGCGAGCTGTGCGGCTCGAGCGTCGCGCTCGCCATCGCCGAGGACGTGCTGCGCCTTCACGTCGGCGGCGACGCATCACCGCTGCCGGGCGGCCTGTCCGCGCCCGCCGCCGCACGCGTTCGCGACGTGCGGTTCTTCGTGCTGCCGCGGATGTCGCCCGACGGCGCCGAGACGGTGATGACCAAGGGTCGCTACGTGCGCTCCGTGCCGCGCGACGAGCGCCCGGCGCAGGGCCACGCGCGCTGGCGCGGCGAGGACGTGGACGGTGACGGCCTCGCGCTGTCGATGCGCGTGCAGGACGCCGGCGGCGAGATGGTCGAGTCCGCCGACATCCCCGGTCTCATGCTGCCGCGGACGATCGACGATCCCCCGCCGTACTACAAGATCTATCCGGAAGGCGTAATCGAGAACTTCGACGGGCACACGGTCCCGTCGCCGTATTTCCTGTCGGACAACCAGACCGACCTCAACCGCAATTTTCCGTACTACTGGGCACCGGACTCGAAGCAGGAAGGCGCGGGCGCGTATCCGCTCTCCGAAGTCGAATCGCGCGCGGTCGTGGAGTTCACCACGCGCCATCCCGACATCTTCCTCTGGCTCAACCTGCATACGTTCGGCGGCGTGTTCATCCGCCCGCTCGGCGACAAGCCCGACACCAAGATGAATCCGGAGGATCTCGCGCTCTACCGCCAGCTCGGCGCGTGGGCCGAGGAGCTCACGGACTATCCCATGGTGTCCGGCGCCGAGGAGTTCCTGTACGCGCCGGATACGCCGCTGCACGGCGACCTCACCGACTACGCCTATCACCAGCGCGGCGCGGTGGCGTACGTCGTCGAGCTGTGGGACCTGTTCAAGCAGGTGGGGCTCGAGCGCAAGAAGCGCTTCGTCGACCACTACACGCACGTCACGCGCGACGACACGGTGAAGATCGGCCAATGGGACCGCGACCACAACGCGGGACGCACGCTCCGGCCGTGGCGCAAGGCGACGCATCCGCAGCTCGGCGAAGTGGAGGTCGGCGGCATCGATCCGCGGGTCGGCATGTGGAATCCGCCGCCCGAGAAGATGCCGGACGTCTGCCGCGCGCAGTCGGCGCACTACCTGCGCACGGCGTCCCTCGCGCCGGCGATCGCGATCGAATCGCTGGAGGTGACGCCGCTCGCGGACGGTCTCACGCGCGTGACGGCGACGGTGGCGAACCACGGCTATCTCCCGACGATGATCCTGGCCTCGGCGAAGGAGCTGACGCACAACGAGCCGCTGTGGATGGACGTGCGCTGCGACGGCTGCGAGCTCGCCGACCCGGCGCTCGCCCACGTCTCGGTCGGCCACCTCGACGGCTGGGGGCGGGGACTCTTCAGCGGCGCGGGCGCGATCTACTACGCGTTCGGACGCGGCACGACGGGCGCGCGCACGCTGACCTGGATCGTGCGCGGCAAGGGCACGGTGGACCTCACCGCAGGCTCGTGCCGCGTCGGCCACGTGACGAAACGCGTGACGATTTAGTCTGCGGCGAGTCTGCTTGCGAGCGTCGGCGTGTGGATCGGCGCCGGCGGTACCCCTCTCGCGGGCTTCAGTGTTCAGGCGCCCGCGAGAGGGGTAACACCGTCACCGATTCTGTGGGCATCTGCGAGTAGTCGACACACGCGATCCTTCGGCGAAGGCTTACGCGTCGTGGGCAGGGGTACCCTCACGCGGGCGCCTGAACACGGAAGCCCGCGGGAGGGTACCCCTGCCCGCGACGACACCAGCCACAACCGAACCTACGTCCACCAGTAGCGCGTGAGGTGGAAGAACACGGGCGCCGCGAAGACCACCGAATCGAGGCGGTCCAGCATGCCGCCGTGGCCCTCGATCAGGTCGCCCCAGTCCTTCACGCCGCGGTCGCGCTTGATCGCCGACATCACCAGTCCGCCGAAGAAGCCCATCACGTTGATGGCGAGCGCCATCAGTGACGCCTGCCACGGGTTGAACGGCGTGATCCACCACAGCGCCGCGCCGAGGATCGTCGCCGACAACACGCCGCCCGCCAGCCCCTCCACCGTCTTCGACGGCGAGATCGCCGGCGCGATCTTGCGCCGCCCGAAGAGCTTGCCCCAGATGAACTGGAAGACGTCGCTCGACTGCACGACCAGCACCAGGAAGACGATCAGCAGCGCGTTGCGTCCCTCGTAGCCCGGAATGCGCAGGTTGAGCAGCGCCGGCACGTGCGACAGGCAGTAGACGCAGATCATCAGCCCCCACTGCACCTTCGCCGTCCGCTCGAGGAAGCGCGTCGTGTCGCCGGCAAGCACGCCGGCGATCGGCAGCAAAAGGAACGCGTAGACGGGGATGAAGATCGAATACAGCCCGTACCAGTCGGTCCATATCAGCACGTACTGCAGCGGCAGGATCACGTAGAAGCTCGTGGCCAGCGCGTCGTGGTCGGCGCGCCGCGTGTACGTCAGCGTGATGAACTCGCGCAGCGCCGCGAACGACGCGAAGAAGAACAGCAGCATCACACCCGCGCGCCCGAACAGGAACGCCACGCCGATCACCGCCACCATCACCCACCAGGCGTTGATGCGCGCGCGGAGGTTGTCGATCACGCCATGCGCGGCACCGCGCGCGACGTAGCGCTTCAGCAGCGCCGCCGCGATCGTCGCCACGACCAGCACGAGGCCGATGCCGATGAAGAGGTCGAGCGTCTGCTGCTGCGGGCTCCGGCCCATCACATCTCCGCCGGCGACAGCGCCAGCAGCGCGTTGCGTGTCCGCGCGACGAACGCGTCCTTGTCTTCGCCTTCCTGCAGCTTCAGCGCCGTTCCGAACGTGAGCGTGCAGAGCAGCGGCACGGGCAGGATGCGTCCCTTCGGCATCACACGGCTCAGGTTCTCGATCCAGACCGGGACGAACTCGACGTCGGGGCAGGCGGCGGCCAGCCAGTAGATGCCGCTCTTGAACGGCTGCAGGCGCGCATCGCCGACGTTCCGCGTGCCTTCGGGGAAGACGATCAGCGCATCGCCGCCTTCCAGCGCCGCCGCCATCTTCCTGATCGGGTCTTCCCGGCGCGCGTCGCGGTTGCGGTCGATCAGCACGGCGCGAAACAGCCGGTGGGCGACATAGCGCCGCAGGCGGTCCCTTTCCCAGTAGTCGAGACCCGCCACCGGCCGCGTGCGCTCCCGCAGGTCCTGCGGCAGGCACGCCCACACCAGCGCGAAGTCGCCGTGGCTCGAATGATTCGCGTAGTAGACGCGGGGACCGGCCTTCGGCGCCCCGCCGGCCCACAGCGCGCGGACGCCTGTCAGCACGCGCGCGAACCCGCAGATGGCGGCGGCGCCGAGGCGATCGAGCACGAGCGACATCGCCGCCCGCTAGCCGTAGTGGAGCTGGACGGCGGCGATGATGATCAGCACGATCTGCATCACGACGGCCACGCCGAGCGCGCGCAGCAGCGTGAGCGCGCCGCGGCACCGCGTGCCGACGTCGCGGCCGGCCTTGGCGGCGGGCAGCAGTCCCAGCGCCAGCATCGCCCGATCGAACGCGGCGAGGTCGAGCTCGCCGCGCCGGCCTTCGTCGGCGAGCCGGCTGAACAGCGCGGCGTCGAATGCGATGCGGTACGCGAGCCATTGCGCGAGAGCGCCGAGGCCGAGCGTCACGGTCCATAACGCCATGGCCGGGACGCCGCCGACGAAGCCTGCCAGCGCCATGCCCGCGGCCGCGATGACGGAGAGTCCCGTCGTGAGCGCGCGCAGGGTCCGCGCGGCGCACAGCGCGTCGCTGCAGAGCGCAAGCTGGCGCAGCGCGTCGGCGGGATCGAGTATTTCCTGGCGATGGCTCATCGTGCGCGAGCCAAGGGTGCCAGCAGGGCCGCGTGACCCGCGTCGAGGACGACCTCCGCGCGGGCGGCGCGAACGCGCAGCAACGCCGCGTCCACCGACGGCGCGCGGCCTGTGGCAAGTAGCCACGCCGCCACCGCGCAGGCACTGCGCGAATAGCCCAGCGCGCAGCAGACGAGCACGGCCCCGTCGGCGCGCAGCGCCTCGATCGCCGCGGAGGCGCCCGCCAGCGCGTCCGTCGGCGGCATCGTGAGATCGAGCACGGGGAAGGACGCGACCCGCCGCGACGTGACGGGCAGCGGCATCTCCGCCGCGAGGTCGACGACGGCGGCGAACGGCGAGCGCTCGAGCTCGGTGGCGCCCGGCGAGCGTCCGATCCATACGCCGTCGCCGACGTGCGAAGGCTGCGGATGCTTGCGCGTCCAGGCGCGCGCGTTGATCCAGGCGCCTGCCAGGTACGGCGCCAGCAGCCAGCGCGCCGCGAGGCTCGCGCGGCCACGGGCGTCCTTCTGGAAGCCGCCCGCGCCGACGGCCGCGTAGAACAGCGCGATGAACGCCAGCGACAACGCCGGCCACAGCAGCCACAACGCGGCGCCGCGCGCGATGGCTGCGATCGCCACGCACGCAAGCGCACCCGCCGCGTACCAGCCGGCGAGCCGCCAGCGGCGCGGATCGCGCGTGACGTGCCAGAGGCGCCACGGACGCTGCGCCGCGTCCTCGGGCCACAGCCACAGGCACAGCCAGCCGAGCGCGAAGCCGGTGGGGAGGTCGATGAAGTGGTGCTGGTAGGTGGTCAGGACGGACGCGCCGATCAGCGCGAACGCCGCGTCGACGACGACCCGCAGCGCGCCGCTCACCTTGCGCACGTAGAGCGACCACAGGATCACGGCGAGCGCGATGTGCAGCGACGGCAGCTGGTTGAACGGCCGGTCGAACCCGAGCAGCACGTCGAACAGCGTGCCGAAGATGCCGTCCGCCGGCGGATGGACAAATGTGAAGCGGTGCGGGAACGCGACGAAACACGCGACGGCGATCACCTGCGCGGTGAGCAGCCGCAGCGCGTGCGTGTCGAGCTCGCGGCGCGACACGCACAGGAACAGCGACAGGCCGTACAGCGCGTCGATGATCCAGTACGGCACGATCGTCCACGGCCAGAACGGGAGGCGTCGTTCCCAGTCGAACACGATCGACGGCACGTCGGCGCGCAGCGACGCCGTCCAGTTGGCGAACGCGTAGGTGCCGAAGAAGAACGGGGCCAGCAGCAGGAGCCAGCCGGACGCGCGGCGCCAGGGGATCATGAGATCCGGCGCGCGACCGACACCGTGAAGATGCCCCACTCGTCGATCCGCTGGTCGATCTTGCTGAATCCGGCACGCGCGACGAGCTGGTCGAGCTCCGCCTGCGTGCGCCGCCGCATCACCCATGCCGCGCCGCCGCGGTGGCTGGTCAGCGCGCGGGCGATGAGCTCGAGCTGCGGGTGCCAGGGCTGCCCGGTGTAGAGCAGGATGCCGCCGGGCGGAAGCGCGTCGGCCATGCCCGCGAGCGACACGGCCACCTGCGTGTTGTCGGGAAAGAGCTCGTAGAGGCCGGAGACGATGCCGATCGTGGGCCGCGGCACGAGGGCCGCCAGGCTCGCGCGGTCGAAGGCATCGCCTTCGACGAAGCGCGCGATCCGCTCGAGCTGGCGGGTGCGGATCAGCGCGTTGCCCTGCTCGACGTTGGGCTTGCCGTAGTCGCGCAGCAGGACGGAGTCGGGCGGGGCCGGCGCGCGGTCGAGAGAGTCGAGGACGTAGCGACCGTGCCCGGCGGCGATGTCGACGATGTGCACCGGCAGCCCCGCGGCGCGCACGCGCGCCATCGCCTGTCCCAGCAACTCCTCGAGGTGAAGCTTGCGCTGGCGGATGCCGCGCCACCCGATGGAGTCGAGGTAGTTGCGATCGATCGCGCGCCCTAGCGCCGTGACGCCGCGCGCCTGGTTGCGGTAGACGTAGTCGAGCGTGCTGCCGGAATCGAAGCCCGTGCGATGGCCGAGCGCCACGCCCTCGGACAGCGCGCCGCCGAACCGCAGGCCGGCGCGCGTCGCGGACCAGTACAGGCCGCGCGGCGACAGCACTGGCAGCGGCGCGGCCAGCGCCTTCGCCTCGTCATAAGTGGCGCCCGCGACGTCCGCGTGGCGCAGGTCGGGCGGCGCGACCGGTGCGGCGAAGCGGCCGAGCAGGAAAGAGCGCGCCATCGCCACGGCCCTGGCGCGGTCGAGCTCGCCCAGCGTGTCGTGATGGAAGCCTTCCAGCACGTGCCACTCCTTCACCGGCGTGCCGAGACGCTCGAAGAACGCGCGCTGCGGCGCCTCGTGCACCACCCAGTCGGCGCCGGAAATCAGCAACTGCACCGGCTGCGTGATCGCATTGGCATCGGCCACCACACGGTCGTGTACCAGCGCTCGTGCTCGGCGGGCGGCAGGCGCATGAAGAAGTAGTTGCGCAGCAGGTCGCCCT
>Ga0207682_10001563_pt1 | contig 10523 bp, 6 predicted proteins | sample KBSM63metaG_FD_184332 | JGI IMG/M metagenome (GOLD analysis project Ga0207682, IMG submission 184332) | Miscanthus rhizosphere microbial communities from Kellogg Biological Station, Michigan, USA - KBS M6-3 metaG (SPAdes) (version 2) | ecosystem: Host-associated > Plants > Roots > Rhizosphere >... | reverse complement strand
GCGGATCGGCGGCATCGTCGCGCGGCTCGAGGCAGGGGAGGACGGCGCGCTGGTCACCGACGCCGGGAGCCCCGGCATCAGCGACCCGGGGGAAGCGCTGGTCGCCGAGGCGGTGGCGCTGGGCATCCGGGTGGTGCCGGTGCCAGGGCCGAGCGCGGTCATCGCTGCGCTGAGCGCCTCGGGGCTCCCGTCGGGCCGCTTTCACTTCCTCGGGTTCTTGCCCCGCTCGGGGGCGGACCGGATGGCGGTGCTGGACGAGGTCGCCGGGCTCCGCGCGACGCTGGTGCTCTACGAGGCCGCGCGGCGGCTCGGGGAGACGCTGGCCGATCTCGAGATGGCGCTCGGTGCGCGCCGTGCGGTCGTCGCCCGGGAGCTGACCAAGAGGCACGAGGAGTTCGTCCGCGGGTCACTGGGCGAGCTTGCGGCGCGGTACCGGGACGAGCCGCCGCTCGGCGAGGTGGTGCTGCTCGTCGAGGGTCGGACCGAGGAGCCTCGGTGGAGCGAGGCGGAGGTTCTCGCAGCGCTCCACACAGGTCTGGAACGGGGGGGGCGCTTGAAGCCCCTCTCGACGGAGATCGCGAAGCAGGCCGGCTGGACCAGCACCGCGGTGTACCGACTCGGGGCCCGGAGGACGCGATGAGATACCTCGTGGCGCTGCGGGAAAACGCTGAAGCGATCGGCGCTCAGCGTCCCGAGCCGGCCACGGGGGCGGGGGCCCCGACGCTCGGAGGAGGAGTCAGGGTCGCGGCGGGTACGACCGTCGGCGAGGGACTCGCCGCGACCCGGGTGGTCATCATCGACCGCCACCGGGTCACCTGCTCGGTCAGCGCCGGCCGGTCCTCCGCGGGGAGGTTCACCTTCTTCGTCGCGTGGACGTCGAACGGGTCCAGCACCCGGTCCGAGGGCGACATCAGCTGGTAGTGGAGGTGCGGCGCGAAGCTGTGGCCGCTGTTCCCGCTGTGGGCGATGACCTCGCCCCTCTTTACCTTCGTCCCCACGGTCAGCGACCGCGGGAGCTCCGAGAGGTGGAGGAAGATCGCCTTCATGTACGGCGCACCCGACGACGCGATCTCCAGGCTGTTCCCGTTGCCGCGGAAGAACCAGTTCTTCCGGGTGATGGTCCCGTCGAAGGTCGCCTTCACCGGCGTGCCCACCGGCGTCTTGAAGTCCACGCCCTTGTGCTTGCGGCCGTCCTTCAGGAGCGAGGTGATCTGCTCCCAGCTGTCCAGCGGCGACGGGTCGAGACGCAACTCGAGATCGTCGCCATCCGGGCCGTAGAACCGCGCGAACTGCCCGCCCGCCGGCTTGAAGCGGTACGCCTCGAAGGTCCGTCCCGCCTTCGCGCTCTGCAGGCGGACCGCGCTGACCAGCGGCTCCTGTCCGGGCTGCGGCTCGTACACCACCTCCAGCAGGTCTCCCTTCCGGAGGTCCGCTGGCACCGCGAGCCACCAGACCAGCACCCGCTTCACGACCTGGGTGAGCGCCGGGCCGGTCTCGGTTCCGGCACCCTGGACGAGCGCCGCCTCGAGCGGGCCATCGATGCGCGCCGAGAGGAACCGCGGCCCGGTCTGCACCGGGGGCGCCACCGGGGCCTGTGCCACGCCCGGGATCGCGATCGATCCCGGGGCGGTGATGACCGGCGCCGGCGCGACCACCGGGACCTGCGCCACCGGCGGTGGCGGTGCGGGCCGCTGCCTCCGGTACCAGAGATAGCCGCCCGCGGCGACCGCGAGCGCAAGGAACAGCACCCACCCGAGACCACTCGACTTGCGTCGGGCCGGCTGGCCCAGCACTGGCATCTTCACTGACATCGTTGCCCGTCCGCCTCCACGCTCACTCGTCGCCGTCGTCGCGAAGCGAGAACTCCTTCATCTTCGTCTGCAGCGACTTCCGGCTGATCTGCAAGAGCTTCGCCGCGCGCGTCACGTTTCCGCCCGTCTCCTCGAGCGCGCGGGTGATGATCTCCTTCTCCAGCTCCGCCGAGCGCTGCCGGACGATGTCCTTCAGCCCCGTCTCTCCGGCGGGGACTGGGAGCGCCCCGGGCGCCGGCGCGGGTCCGGGCAACGGGGTCGCGGTGCCGGGAGACCTCAGATGCTGAGGCAGATCGGCCACGCCGATGAGCGGCCCGTCCGCGAAGAGGAGGGTGCGCTCGATCAGGTTCTCCAGCTCCCGGATGTTTCCCGGCCAGGCGTAGGCCTGCACCAGGGCGAGCGCCTCGTCGGTCATCCCCTCGATCCGCTTGTTCAGACGGCGGTTGTACTTGTCGACGAAGTGACGCACCAGCGTAGGGATGTCGCTCGGTCGCTCCCTGAGCGGGGGGAGGTTGATGGGCACGACCGCCAGCCGGTAATAGAGGTCCTTCCGGAACCGCCCCGCCTCGATCTCGGTGTTCAGGTCCCGGTTCGTCGCCGCGATGAGGCGCACGTCCACGCGGGTGGTCTTGATGCCGCCGACCCGCTCGAACTCCGACTCCTGGAGCGCCCGGAGCAGCTTGACCTGCATCTCCACCGGGATCTCGCCGATCTCGTCGAGGAAGAGCGTCCCCCCGTCGGCGAGCTCGAACCGGCCCGGCTTCGAGGTGACCGCGCCGGTGAACGCGCCGCGCTCGTAGCCGAAGAGCTCGGACTCGATGAGGTCCCGCGGGATGGCCGCGCAGTTGATGCGGATGAACGGCTTGTCGTGGCGCGAGCTCCCCTCGTGGAGCGCGGTGGCGATCAGCTCCTTGCCGGTTCCGCTCTCGCCGGTGATGAGCACGGTGGACGGCGTGTTCGCCACCTTGTCGATGATCCGCAGCACGTCCTGCATCTGCGGGGACTCGCCCACCAGCGACGGACGGCCGGTCTCGCCGCGGGCGTTGCGCCGGGCGGACTCGTGGGTGCGGATGGCCTTCGCCAGGACGTTGCTGAGCTCGGTCTGGTCGAAGGGCTTGGTGACGTAGTCGAACGCCCCGAGCTTGATGGCCTCCACCGCCGAGTCCACCGTCCCGTGCGCGGTGATGATGATCACCGGCACCTCGGGGTCGGTCCCGTTGATGGCCTTGAGGACCTCCATCCCGCCGAGCTTGGGCATGACGAGGTCGGTGATGACCGCGTCGGCGCCGTTCTTCTGGAACTCGGCCAGGCCCATCTCGCCGTCCTGGGCGATTGTGACGTCGTAGCCGTCCCGCCGGAGGAGCGCGGCGAGCACCTTCCGGAGGTTCGCCTCGTCGTCGATGACCAGAACCTTTGCCATGTGGGGCGAGCGGGGCACGATGCGGGCAGAGCGCATGCACGTCAAGAGGAGCGCCGCAGCCCGGCAGGCATAGAGTGACGCCGCCCGTGACCGAGGCCACCGCACCAGCCAGGAGCTCGGGCCGAGGCGCCACGCTGGTGGCGCTGGGCATCCTCGCCTCGCGGCTGATGGGACTGGTCCGCCAGCGCGTCTTCGCCCACTACCTCGGGAGCTCGGCGCTCGCCGGCGCCTTCACCGCGGCGCTCCGCATCCCGAACGTCCTGCAGAACCTCTTCGGCGAGGGCGTCCTCTCTGCCTCCTTCATCCCGGTGTACGCGCGGCTCCTCGGCGAGAACCGGCGCGAGGACGCCGACCGGGTGGCCAGCGCAGTCTTCGGGCTCCTGTCGGTGCTGGTCGCGGTGCTGGTGGCCCTGGGCATCTTCGCCGCGCCGTGGATCGTCGGCGTGGTGGTGGGCGGCTTCGCCGAGACCGGGCCGGCCGCCTTCGCCAAGGCCGTGCAGCTGACCCGCATCCTCTTCCCCAGCACCGGCCTGCTGGTGCTGTCGGCCTGGTGCCTCGGGGTCCTCAACAGCCACCGGAAGTTCTTCCTCTCCTACGCGGCCCCGGTGGTCTGGAACCTGGCCCAGATCGCCGTCCTGGTCGCCGCCGGCCCCAGGGTGGACGAGGACCGCCTCACGACGCTGCTCGCCTGGGGCGTGGTGGCCGGGAGCGCGCTCCAGCTCGCCGTGCAGCTGCCGACGCTCTGGCCGCTGCTGGGACGGTTCCGGCCCTCGCTGGACACCACCAGCGTCGCGATGCGGGCGGTGCTCCGCGGTTTCCTCCCCATCCTCGTCGCACGCGGCGTGGTCCAGGTGAGCGCGCTGGTGGACACCTACTACGCCTCGCTCATCTCGCCCGAGACGGTGGCGGTGCTGGGCTACACGCAGCTCCTGGCGCTCCTTCCCGTCTCGCTCTTCGGGATGTCGGTGTCCGCGGCCGAGCTGCCCGAGCTCGCGCGCGAGACGGCGCTCGGCCCCGAGGGCTCGGAGCGGCTCCGGGCGCGCATCGACCGCGGCCTGGAGCGCATCGCCTTCTTCGTCGTCCCCTCGGCGGTGGCCTTCCTCTTCCTCGGCGACGTGCTGGGAGGGCTCCTCTTCCAGACCGGGCGCTTCGATGCCGCCGACACCCGGTGGCTCTGGTACCTCCTCATCGGCTCGGCGGTGGGCCTGGTGGCCGGCACGCTGGGCCGCCTCTACGCCTCGGCGTTCTACGCGCTCCAGGACGCACGGACGCCGCTCGTCTTCGCCTCGCTTCGCGTGGTGCTCTCCGCCGTGCTGGCCTACGTGTCGGTGCGCTACGGCCCCGGCTGGTTCGGCGTGCCGGTGGAGATCGGCGCCGTGGGCATCACCGCCACCACCGGCTTCGCCGCCTGGCTCGAGTACCTTCTTCTCCGCGGGGCGCTCGCCCGTCGCATCGGAAGAACGGGAATTCCGGGCCGCCGGCTGCTCTGGTTCTGGGGAAGCGCGCTCACCGCCGGAGCACTCGCGCTGCTGGGCAAGTGGTGGATGACCGGGCGGGTCGGGCCCGCGCCCTCGGTGATGCGCTTCTGGGGGTGGCAGGTGCTGCCCGCTCCGTCATTGAGCCCGGTACTCGTCGCCTCGATGCTCATCCCCGTCTTCGGCGGTGTGTACCTGGCTCTCACCGCGCTCGGAGGGGCGTCCCAGCTGCGCACCGTCCTCTCCCGGCTTCGGCGCTGACGGAGCGGTCCGCTCCCGTTGCAATCTGCGCGCATCCCCCTTTGCCCCCGGGAAGAGGATGTGCAAAGACCCGCGGCCTTCACGTGGGGGGCGCCGGTCCCGTCCGTGAGCAGCGAGGAGCATCGAGGTGAGTGACGATCAGAAGGGCCCGGACAAGGGCTTCGGGCCCCGGAAGCCGCGGGCCACCTTCGGGGACGTGATGCTTGGCATCCCCGCGGGCCGTGGGGGAGACCAGCAGGACCGACCGAAGGGCGATCGCCGCCGCGACCAGCCTGCGTCCACCACGTCCTCCGAGTCGCCGCCGTCCGAGCCCCCTCGCCGCGAGCCCCGCAAGCCGGAGCGCAGGAAGGCCCAGGGCCCGATGGTGGTGGTGCGCCGGGCGAGCGGTGTCATCGAGACCCGCGGTCCCGACGCTCCGGCCTCCACCGAGCCCACGGAGCCCACCGCGCCCACGACCGAGGGCGCCCCGCCGGCCGAGGCCGTCGCGAGCCCCACTCCCACTCCCACTCCGACGCCGACGCCGACGCCGCCGGCTCCGCGAAGCGCGCTCTACGAGGAGGTCGCCGAGGACCAGTCGTTCGCCGAGATGTACGAGGCGCACGCGAAGCAGGAGGGTGGGGCTCACCGCAAGATGCCGCGCGTCGGCGAGCGGGTCACCGGCACCATCTTCCAGCTCGGCGCGGACACCGCATTCCTCACGCTCAGCGGCCGCACCGAGGCGATGATCGACCTCCGCGAGCTCAAGGACGACGAGGGCATCCTCCGCTTCGGCGTGGGCGACACGGTGGAGGCACACGTCGTCGAGGCTGGCGCCAAGGGCGTCATCCTCAGCCGCACCCTGAGCAAGGGCTCGGCGTCGCTGGCGATGCTCGCCGAGGCGCGGGCGAGCGGCATGCCCGTGGAGGGCCTGGTCCTGGCGGTGAACAAGGGTGGCTTCGAGGTCGCCGTCGGCGACGCTCGCGCCTTCGTTCCGCTGAGCCAGATGGACCTGCGCTTCGTGGACAAGCCGGACCAGTACATCGGCGAGCGGCTGCGGTTCCGGGTCACCGAGGTGCGTGAGAAGAACGTGGTGCTGAGCCGCCGCGCGCTGCTCGAGGACGAGCAGAAGGCGCTCGCTGCCGAGACCCGCAAGAGCCTCGCCGGGGGCAAGGTGCTGCAGGGCAGGGTCACCGGCGTCCGGGACTTCGGCGTGTTCGTCGATCTCGGCGGCGTCGAGGGGCTCGTGCCGGTGTCCGAGCTGTCGCACGTCCGGGTGGGGCATCCGAGCGAGGTGGTGAACGTCGGCGACACCGTCGAGGTGGAGGTGCTTCGCATCGAGGCGCCGAACCCACACTCGCCCGACAAGGCGAAGCACAAGGAGCGCATCACCCTGTCGATGCGCGCCCGCCAGGAGGATCCGTGGAAGGCGTTCGCCGCGGGGCTCAAGGAGGGTGACCGGCTCCAGGGCAAGGTGGTCCGGCTCCAGCCCTTCGGCGCGTTCGTCGAGCTGCGGCCCGGCGTGGACGGGCTCATCCACATCTCGGCGATGTCCGAGCGGCGCATCGCGCACCCCCGCGACGTTCTGAAGGTGGGCGAGACGGTCGAGGTCGCGGTGGAGAAGGTCGACCCGGCCGAGAAGCGCATCGGGCTCCGCCTGGTGGTGGACGGCGCCCCGGTGGGCAGCGGCGTCTCGACCTCGGTGCCCGCGGCCGAGCCGGCGCGGGAGAGCGCCCCGAAGCCGCAGGCCGCCCCGCGTCCGAAGGTGGGCCAGGTGGTCGAGGGCACGGTGGACCGCATCGAGCCCTACGGCGTGTTCCTGGTGTTCTCGGGTGGGCGGGGGCTCGTGCCGGCGAGCGAGACCGGCACCGAGCGGGGCACCGACCTCAAGCGTCATTTCCAGCTCGGGCAGGCGCTGAAGGCGCAGATCCTCGAGGTGGATGGCAGCGGGAAGATCCGCCTCTCCCTCACCGCCGCCGTGCGCGCCGCCGAGCGCGCCGAGATGGAGGCATGGCAACGCACCCAGCGTCCGTCGGGTGCTGGTGGAAAGGGCTTCGGCACCCTGGGAGACCTCCTCAAAGGACGTAAGCTCTAGGGGTGACCCTGGAGTCCAGCGGGCCGGTGGTGGTCGTCACCGGCGCGAGCGCGGGAATCGGCGCCGGCCTGGCGCGCGAGCTCGCGGGTCGCCACGCCTCGCTGGTGCTGATCGCCCGCCGCGAGGAGCAGCTCCAGGAGATGGCGGCGACCCTGGGAACCCCGGTGGAGGTCGTCCCTGGTGACGTCACCCGCCGCGCGGACGTCGAGCGCGTGCTGGAGCGAGCCCTGGCGCGCTTCGGGGGCGTCGACGCCTGGGTGAACAACGCCGGGCACGGCATCACCCGTCCGTCCCTGGAGGCCGTCACCGCCGAGGACCTGGAGGCGATGGTGCGGGACAACACCCGCTCGGCGCTCCACGGGATGCAGGTGGTGCTGCCCCACTTCAAGGCGCGGAAGCAGGGCGTGCTGGTGAACGTGTCGTCGATGCTCTCCCGCATCCCCGACGCCACGCTGCGCGCGGCCTACAGCGCGGCGAAGGCTGCCCTCAACTCGCTGACCGAGTCGCTGCGCTTCGAGCTGGCGAAGGACTACCCCGGCATCCGGGTGGTGCTGGTCCTTCCTGGGGTGGTGGCCACCGACTTCGGCAACAACGCCCTCGGAGGCGGTCCCGACTCGCGCAGCATCCCCGGTGCCCAGTCGGTGGGAGAGGTGGCGCGCATCATCGCCGACGGGTTGTTCGCCGGTCCGCTCGACCTCTACACCCGGCCCGAGGGTCCGGCGAGGGTGCTCCGGCATCTGCAGTCCCTCGCAGGGCTGCCGGTCAGCGACGGCGCTTCGGACTCCGGCGCCTCGGCGGAGGAGCGTCCGGCTCGGGCGCCAGGATCACCAGGTTCCGGACGATGATCGGCTGCGTGGAGATGGTGACGGTCTCCGAGGCGATGTGCCCGTAGATCTCGAGGACCACCGAGTAGCGGCCCGGCTTGAGGCCGCGGAACGCGTACGTCCCGTCGGGTGAGGTGTTGGTGGTGCGCAGCAGCTTGGTCGGGTGCTTGACGTCGTAGAGCTGGAGCGTGAGCCCGCCCGGCTTCGGAGAATCCACCCATCCGGAGATCGTGCGATTGGCCAGGATGCGGTAGGTGAGGTTGAGCGGCTCGGCGCGCGACAGGGCGATGGACTCGGGGACCAGGCTGGCCCGCTCGTAGCCGTAGGGGATGGAGTCCAGCTGGATGGAGAGCACGTAGTCTCCGTCGCGGGTGGCGAAGATGAACCGTCCCTCGGCGTCGGTCCGCTTGACGCTGTCCCCATCGGCCCCGGTCAGGTGCACGGCCACGTTGGGGATCGGGTCGTCGGCGTCGTTCACGACCAGGCCGTTGATCCGCGCGGCCGCCACCGCGATTCCGAAGACGAGGTCGCGGTTGTCCGCGGTCGAGAGGGTGGAGGTCGTGGTGTAGTAGGTGCCCGGCTCGGGCTCGGTGAGCGAGACCCGGTGGTCGCCCGAGCCGGCATCGGTGAAGACGAATCGCCCGTCCTTGTCGGTGAGCACCTCTCGCGCACCGTCCAGCTGGACGCGGACGCCCGCCATCCGGGGCGCGCCGTCGGTGAACCGGCCGGTGCCGGCGTCGTCCCGGAACACCACCCCGCTGACCTCCCCGCCGAAGCGCGGCAGGTGGGGCACGTCGTTCACCTTGATCCTGAGCCCGATGAGCCCCGACCAGCCCCGGACGGTCCCCGAGAGGTCCGTCTCGCGCGTCCACCAGTTCAGCGCGCCGAACACGTCGAGCGGACCGACCACCTTCCGCGAGTAGGTGAGCGAGAGCAGCGCCCCGCCATTGGTGTGCTGGGTGGCATGGGCCTGGTCGTAGAACACCCGGAACCGCAGCACCTGGCGCGAGTCGTCCCAGGAGTTCCACCCCGCCTCGAGGCCGCCCACGAAGCGCCAGGGCCGAGGGTTGATCTCCAGTCCCTGGACGTAGCCGAGCTGGGACAGCTGCGGGTCGCTCTGGAGGAATCGCGAGACCTCATCCGGGGTGCGGGCGGTGAGCCCCAGCTCCGTGAACAGACGCTGGAGGTACGGGTCCTGGGTGAAGATCAGATCGGCGGTGGCGGTGTTCCGCTGGTAGTCGGCGTAGCCGCTGAGCAGGAAATGGCCCCAGGTCTTTCGCAGGTTCAGCCGCCCTCCGTTGCCGCCCGCGTTGTTGAGCGTGTTCCGCTCGTACCGGTAGATGAGCGAGCCTCCGAACGACGGCGACTCGTAGCTCACCCCCAGCGGCACGGTCACGGTGCGCACCGCGGGGGACGGACCCTCGAGGTCGAAGTCACTCCAGGTCCCGGCGGCGGTGAGCGACCAGTGCTGGTCGAGCAGGAACCGGAACTGACCGGTCCCCGCGGCGGTCAGGGCGTGGAAGCCCGGCATCTCGTAGTTTCCGAAGTAGCCGTTGGCGTCGAAGACCAGCCACGGGGTCCAGGTGCTGGTCCACGCCCCGTCGACGAAGGCTCCATGCGAGGGGCCGAGGCCGATGGAGGCGAACCCGGCGGGCTCGTAGCGTGCCCGCAGCCAGCCCTTGTTCAGGGTCGTGTCGAGGTCGATCTCGAAGGCAGCGCCGACCTTGTGTCCGTACCCGAGCTCGGCCCGGAGCCGGACGGGATCGTTCCTCTTCCCGAAGTCGTAGACCACCGAGCCCATGACCCCGCGGGTCCCTCCGGTGCTGGACTCGCTGGGGAAGGCGTAGAAGTTCGGCGTGATCGCGTTTCGCCCGAAAGAAAAGGTGTACGAGGCGCCGATGCTCCACTCGCCCTCGCTGGGCAGAAAGACGTCCTGGTAGAGGAGGTTGCTGGTGATGCCGGCGTGCATCTCGAAGCCGCCGAGGCGCCCGTGCACGCCACGGACCCAGACACCGTCGAGGGTCAGCGGCGAGTGCTGGACCAGCGCGTCACCGAGGGTCAGTTGCCAGGCTGGCCCGCGCAGGTCGAGCCAGGCGGAGGGGAAGGACGTTCGCGACTGGTCGAACGACAGGGGCCCGAACTGGGTCACGTTCAGGACGTGGATCCGCGTCGCGTTGTCGCCCTGCCGGTCCTGGAGGTCGAAGGAGTTGTTCAGCCGGTGCGTGCCCGAGTCGTAGAACCCCTCCCACGAGGTGAACTTGTCCTGGCGCATCGCCTCCAGCGCCAGGAGGTACGCCGACTTGGGCGGAAGATCGGCGATCACCTCCCAGGTCTCCACCGACGGGCCGGTCACCACCGAGACCTGGGTCGTCCCGACGCTCATGCCCTTGAGGTAGACCTTCCCGCCCTTGACGGTCGCCTCGACGACGCGCGGATCGATGGAGAAGGCGGCGGTGGCGTTCCACCGGTCCACCACCACGGTGTCGTACACCCGGACGTGGATCGGTTAGGCGGAACTTGCCGCGAGCAGGAAGAGGATCGCGGACGCCGCGAGCGGGCTCAAGGCACTCGGAACTCGGCTGCCTTGGTGAGGGTCTTCCGCTCGAAGGCGAGGGTCGAGACCGCGCGGTAGCTCCCTCGCTCCAGCTCGGCCGGGAAGTC
>Ga0207682_10001562_pt1 | contig 10523 bp, 9 predicted proteins | sample KBSM63metaG_FD_184332 | JGI IMG/M metagenome (GOLD analysis project Ga0207682, IMG submission 184332) | Miscanthus rhizosphere microbial communities from Kellogg Biological Station, Michigan, USA - KBS M6-3 metaG (SPAdes) (version 2) | ecosystem: Host-associated > Plants > Roots > Rhizosphere >... | reverse complement strand
GTCACCGACGATCCCACGCAGACGCGATTCGACATCGGCATACCAGTGAACGAGCTCACCATCGACGAGCCCGCAATGCGCGAACAGGCCGGCGCCGACTTTCCGCCCGGCGTGCCGCAGTCCGCGCGCGATGGCACGCGCAAGAACCTGCTGTCGGAGGCGCTGCTCGATGGCGAGAAGTACCCGGAGATCCGACTGCGTGCCACCGATGTGGTCGCGGCCGGCGAAACGTTCGACGTGGGGGTGGAGATCACGGTCAAGGACCAGGTGCGTAACGTGCGCGTCCCAGTGACCGTCGAACGCACGGCCGGCACGCTCACGGCGCGCGGTGAGTTTCCGCTGAAGCAGTCGGAGCTTGGGTTCAAGCCGTTCAGCGTGGCGATGGGCACGCTGGTGGTGCTCGACGAGATGCGAATCCACTTCGAAGTGGTCGCCCGCGAATAATGGGGACATTCCTCGTTTCCTAGCAAACGGGGACGGACCTCGGCGGTAGTGCGTCAGCGCGTGGCGGACAGGCTCCCGGCGGTCAGAGTCGGGCGCGCTTGAGTAAAAGAAATGGCGACCATTTCTTTTTCTCGCGTACTTCCTCAGGCCTGACGGCCACTCTTTAACGCCGCCGAGGCGGCGGCGTACATGAACGGCGGCCGAAGGCCGACGTTTCCGACGTGGGCGTGAGCCCTGGAATGTGCTGCGCGCAGACGCCTCGAACTCGCCGCCCTCCACTTCGAGCCGGGAGCCTGTCCGCCACGCGCTAACGCCCCACCGTCCTGCCTCGTCCCCGTTTGCTAGGAAACGAGGAATGTCCCCATTATTTTGTGAGTTCGGCCATCAACGCATTTGCGCCATAAACCTTCGTCATGGCCTCGCGCATGATCGCCGGGTGCACGGCGACGGCGCGATTCTTCTCGGTATCGAACCAGTACGCGCCGGAGACCGAGTGGATGTTGCCGTCGAAGATGAGCCCCACGATCTCCGCTTTCGCGTTGATGAGCGCACTGCCGGAGTTGCCGCCAACGATGTCGTTGTTGGTGGATAGATTGAACGGCGTGTTCATGTCGAGCTTGTCTTTCACCCGCTGCCAGCTGTCCGGGATCAGGAATGGCTCTGCGCCCGTCGCGCGCTCGAAGGCGCGTGACAGCCGCGTGAACGGCTCTACTGGCTTGCCGTTCTCGTTCCAGCCCTGCACCGTGCCGTAGTTGAGTCGCAGCGTGAACGTGGCGTCGGGATACACGGTGGTGCCGAGCTTGGCGAAGCGCGCCTTGGCAATGCGCTCGGTGGCGGAGCGCAACGGCGCTTCGACTCCATCTTCGTACGCCTTGCGCACCGCGCGGGCATCGGGGTCGACGCTGCGCGCCAACACGATCATCGGGTCGGTGGACGCCGCAATCGCGGCCGAACCACCTTTCCAGAGCTCGAGCCGCACTGCCGGATCCGCGAGCTTGGTTTCAGCCACGAGGCGCTTGGCGAGCGCCGACGGTGACTCCTTCGACAGGAGCTTGCGCACCACGGGGTGGTCGGGACCCAGCCACTCGCGCATGCGCGCCAGGCTGGTATCGAGACGGATCTCTTCGTGTTCGTTGTAGATAGGCACGCGCGCGCCGAGCTGTTGTTCGATGCGCGGCAGCGCGGCATCGGTGAATTCGCGGAAGCGTTGCCCATTCGGCTTGTCGCGCTCCGCCGCGCCGCGCACCAGCGTGCGCGCGAAAGTGACGAGGCGGCCCTGGAAACCGGCGCCGGCTTCCAGATAGACATAGGGCTCGTACAGCGAGCGCTCGACGGCGAGCGCCTTTTCGATGTCAGCCCACGGGTCACCGGTGCTCTTCTTGAGCTTGGCATCCTTGTCGATCTGCTTGCGCAGCGACGCTTCCTCTGCGGCCTTGCGCGCGAGCATCGCATCTTCGTGCAGTGCATCCAGCATCTTGCGGCGCACCTTGATGGAGTTCTCGAGGCTGTTGAGCTGGTCGGCCGTGATGCGTTCGTTCTGCGGGCTCTGTTGCGAGAACTGGATGTAGCGGCCGCGGATTTCCGAATAGCGAAGCAGCCACTGCGGCAGCTCCAGATTGCGCTGCTGCTCGAGCTGCGCGCGCGTGAGCTCGCGATCGGTGGCGCCCGGGTGGCCAGAAACGAAGACCGCCTCGCCGGCGGCCGGCCCCGCGAAGTTGAACTTGAGGAAGTTAGGCGTCTTCGCCGGCTTGCCGTCCTCGTACGCGCGCATCACGCCCATGTCGAGGCACCAGCGTGGGAACTGGAAGTTGTCAGGGTCGCCGCCGAACGCGGCGATGCTGGCTTCCGGCGCGAATACGATGCGCACGTCGGTGTAGCGCTTGTACTTGTAGAGCCAGTACTGGCCGCCTTCATACAACGTGACGGTCTGGCATTTCTGCGTAGCCTGCTTCTCGCACTCGCCTTCGAGTTGCGTGAGCGTGGATTTGCGCACGTCGTTGGCCGTGGTCTCGTCTTTGCCGGCGATGGCCGCCGAAACTTTTGGCGTGATCTCTTCCATGCCGATCAGGACGTCGGCCACCTGCGTCTGGCAGCGCTTTTCTTCATCGCGGGTCTTCGCCAGGAAGCCCTCTTCGACGAAGCTCTTGTCCTTCGACGAATGCTCGGCGAGGCACGATTCGACGCAGTGATGGTTGGTGAGGATCAGGCCTTCGTCGGACACGAAACTCGCCGTGCAGCTTGCGAGGCGCACGGTGGCCGAGCGCACCCGGTCGAGCCACGCCTGGTCGAGATTGGTCTTCAACGCGGTGTTGACCTTGGTGAACGGAAAACCGTGGAAGGTCCACATGCCTTCATCGGCACGCGCACCAGCGCAAAGGAACACCATCAGTGCGGCGAGAGCCGCGCAGACGAATCGCGTCATGGGGAATACTCCGTGGTCGATGGGCGGATTATCACCACAATTGCCGTCGACCGCATGCCCGGAATGCCGCGTCCCGAATTCGCTTCGGCGCTAACTGCTCAGTCGACAGCACTAATAAGGAGTAGCGCCGTGCCCTCCGGAGCACGTAGCAGCGCCGCATGGCGCGGATCGAGACCGCGCGGCAGGTCGTCCGACATGGCGACATCGAGCGACCGTAGCCGGTCGATACGCTCACCCATGTCCGCCGCCGCGAATACCAACATGGGCTGATCGAGGGTTCGCGCGCGGTGTACGGCCAGGTCGAGGTGATCGCTGGTCATCGACATGCGCACGTAAGGCACATCCGTTTCGGTCATCGCGACGAAACCAAGCTTTTCCCAGAACTCGCGCATCGGCTCGAAATCGGCCGCGGGCACGCTGAACTCCGCGAAGTCGCCGCACAGCGAACTCTCGCCGCGATGGCGTTCGCTCGAGAAATGGGTCGGCGCTTCCTGCACGCGCACCGCCTGACCGGATGGATCGAGAAATCCGAACTCGTTGAACGCATCTTCGCCGACGCGTTTCCAGGCAATCTCGACACCGAGCTTTTCCATGCCATGAACGTGTTGCGCGACGTCCGGCTGCACGTAGGTGACGGTGGGCGACGGGAACTTGAACTGGTGAAGTCCGACATAGAGGCGCCCGTCGGTCATCACCCCATACGGATGCGGCCAGGTGTCGGTAGTGCCACATTGGCTGAAGCCGAGTCTTTCGTAGAAAGCGACCGAGGCGGCGATGTCCGCCGTCTGGAGGCTGATTTCGTGGAACTTGCCTAGCACTGGCGGCGGAGTTTACGCGGCTTGCCGTACGCTGCCTATGCACGCAGCGACTGTCAGATGCCGCCCACGCAGATGTATTTGAGCTCGGTGAACTCGAGAATGCCGTACTTCGAACCTTCTCGGCCGCTGCCACTTTCCTTGACGCCGCCGAACGGCGCGACTTCGGTCGAAATGAGGCCGGTGTTGAGGCCGACGATGCCGTACTCGAGTGCTTCGGTCACCCGCCACGAACGGGCGAGGTCGCGCGTGTACACATAGGCGGCGAGCCCGAACTCGGTGTCGTTGGCGAGCTTCACGGCCTCCTCGTCGGTGTCCACGCGGAACAGCGGTGCAACCGGGCCAAACGTTTCTTCGCGCGCCAGGATCATGTCGCGCGACACATCGGTGAGCACGGTGGGCTCGTAGAACGTGCCGCCGAGCGCATGACGCTGTCCCCCGGTGATGACTTTCGCGCCCTTCGACTTGGCATCGGCGATGTGATTCTCGACTTTGGCGAGCGCTTTCGCGTCGATCAGCGGGCCCTGGTCGGTCTCGCCCTTGAGCCCATCACCCACGCGGAGCTTGCGCACGGCCTCGGTGAGTTTCTGCGCGAACGCGTCATACACCTTTGATTGCACGATGAAGCGATTCGCGCACACGCAGGTCTGCCCCGTGTTGCGGTACTTGCTCTGGATCGCGCCAGTGACGGCGGCGTCCAGGTCGGCATCATCGAGCACCAGGAACGGCGCGTTGCCGCCGAGCTCGAGCGCTACCTTCTTCACCGTGCCAGCGCATTGCGCCATCAGTAGTTTGCCGACAGGCGTCGAACCGGTGAACGAGAGCTTGCGCACTTTGTCGTTGCCGGTGAACTCGCCGCCGATCGCCACCGCGTCACCGGTGACCACGTTGAAGACGCCGGCGGGTATGCCGGCCCGCGCGGCAAGCTCAGCCATGGCCAGCGCAGAGAACGGTGTCTGCGGCGCGGGCTTCACCACGATGGGACAGCCCGCGGCGATCGCCGGTCCCGCCTTGCGCGTGATCATCGCGGCCGGAAAGTTCCACGGCGTGATCGCGGCGACGACGCCGATGGGCTGGCGCAGCACCAGGATGCGTTTGTCGGCCTGGTGGCCGGGAATGATGTCGCCGTAGAGGCGTTTGCCTTCTTCGGCAAACCACTCGATGAATGATGCCGCGTAGGCGATCTCGCCTTTCGACTCCGCGAGCGGCTTGCCTTGCTCGGCGGTCATGATGATCGCGAGATCCTCGACGTTCTCGAGCATGAGATCGAACCAGCGCCGCATGAGTCTGGCGCGTTCGGCTGCAGTCTTTTTTGCCCACGACGGCATGGCGGCGTGCGCAGCCTCGATTGCCCGGCGGGTTTCGGCGCTGCCCATGTGCGGCACGCTGCCGAGCACCTCACCGCTTGCAGGGTTGCGAATCTCGGTGGCAATGCCCGAATCTGCGGCGGCCCATTCGCCAGCGATGAAGGCGCGCTCTTTCCAGAGCCTTGCGTCCTGGAGCTTGATCATTTGCTCTCCACTTTCGTGTCGTCCATTTTCTTCTCGAGGAATGCGAGCGTGCGCTCGTGCGCCAAATGCGCGCTCGCCGCGTCATACGTGGCGCGCTCATCACAGTTGAAACCATGGTCGGCGGGGTACAGATGAAATTCGCCGTTCGGATCGGCGGCGCGAATCTTTTCGATATCAGCCGGGGGAATGTAGGGATCCTGTTCGCCGAAGTGGTACATGACCTGCCGGCGTGGCGACTTCGCCAGGTGATCCTTGATCTGCCCGCCGTAGTACGAGACGGCGCAGGCCACCGGCAGCTCGCACGCGGCCAGATAGGCGAGGGTGCCGCCCCAGCAATAGCCGATCACGGCGACGCGTCCGGCATGTTTGACCACGTTGATCGAAGAGTTGAGATCGACGAGCGTCTTCTCCTTCGGAATCTGCAGGCGGTAGCCGCGGCCTTCCTGGGTTTCCTTCTCGCTGTAGCCGAGCTCGATGCCGCGACGGATGCGGTCGAACAAACAAGGCGCAATGGTCACGTAGCCCGCGGCGGCGTAACCGTCGGCGACGGCGCGGATGTGTCGATTGACGCCGAAGATTTCCTGCGCGATCACCACGGAGCCGCGCGCGGGCCCGCTGGGCGCGACCAGCCAGGCGTTGAATTCATGGCCATCGCGCGCCATGAGCGTGGTGAATTCGCCAGTCGGAGATTTCATTGCGGCATTGTGCCACCGGAAGGGCGGCGGGCCGCTCTCCCGAAGGTAATAATCGGAAGCCTCAGTTGTAGGGAGAAGCCCATGAAGATTCGCGTTCTCGCAGCCTTGAGCCTTCTCAATGTCGTGGCGTTTCCCGCATTTGCAAACAAGGCAGCCGATGAATCGATGGCGCAGTGGGCCGAGCAGGTGCGCGCCACCGAAATCGCGTTTGCGAAGACGCTCGCCGACCGCGACGTCAGAACCTTTACGAGCATGATTGCGCCAGACGTCATCTGGCTCGCGGATGTGCCGCTGCGCGGTCCCGGTGAGGTGGTGAAGAACTGGCAAAAGTTTTTCGATGCGCCAAAAGCCCCGTTTACATGGGCACCGGAAATCGTCGAAGTGCAGGACGGCGGCAAGCTGGCGTTGAGCACGGGCCCGGTCATGAACGCCGAAGGCAAACGCGTCGGCACCTACACGTCGATCTGGCGTCGTGAGAAGTCTGGCAAATGGCTCATCATTTTCGATCGCGGTTGTCCGTACTGCGACTGCGCGGCAGCCAAACCGACCAGCTGACTTGTAAGTCCTAGCGTTCGTCGTTCCGCGGCGCTGGCGTTGCTGCGTTGGCGTCGCGAGGCGCTTCCCGACGCGAACTGATTTGCACATAGCGCGACAGCGGAAACGACACCAGCCACGCGAGCACTGCGAACATCAGCAACTTCCCGACCAGCGAATACGCCAGCAGGAATTCCGCGCCATGCAGCTCGCCGCCGGCGATGCCGAGGGCGAGCAGCAATCCCCAGACCCACGCGCAGACCCAGGGCCAACTCGGCTGCAAATTCCAGCCGAGTCTGCGCAATGCATGGCGCGCGACGAGCAGCGCGCCACTGCCGACCAGTGCGAGGAACAGCGATTCGACCAGGTAAAAGGCCAGGCGCGACATCATGCGAGCTTGCTCTTGAGGTGGTCGGCAAGCCGCAGCGCCAGCGCGACGATGGTGAGCGTTGGATTCGCCTGCCCACCGGTCGGAAACACCGAGCTACCGGCGATAAAAAGATTCGGCACTCCGAATACGCGACAGTCGGCGTCGACGACGCCTCTATTCTCGGAGTCGGCCATGCGCGTGGTGCCCATGTGATGCGCGACGTCGCGCAAGTGGCGCGACCAGTCGGTCTGCGAGTCAGTGAGCCAGAACGGGACACTCATGCGGGCCTTGTACAGTCGGGCCATCTCGGTGGCGATGGTGAGCACGAGTTGCTGGGTACTGTGGCGATCGAGGTCGGTCAAACGCCAGTCGGCAACGACCCGGCGCATACCCAGTGCATCGGTCGCTTCTGAAAGCCGGATGCGACTCGATGGATTCGGCGCCTGCTCGCCTTCCACCATGATCTGCCGCAGCGCGCGCGAATACGGTTCTGCGCCGGGCTTCAGGAAACGACGCCGCACGTTGAGCGCGACGTCGGAGAAGTCAGCGACCACATTGAAGAACTCGCGACCCGCGTCCTTCGGCCAACGGCCGTCCCTGAGCTCGTCGGTCAGGCGCGCGAGCGAGCTCGTACCACTGTCGGGATCCAGGCCTCCTTCGCGATAGGTGATCATGGAGCCGTTCAGCACCTTGCTGGCAGACTGAAAGCGATCACTGAGACGCGCGCCAACCACGTAGTTTCCAATGGCGGCGTCGTGGCGCGCGTACATGCGCGAGACGCGATAGGGATCGCCCTCCATGACCAGCGTCGCGTCGACACGCAGGTGCTGCATGAAGAAGCGGCCCACGAGGTCGCGCTGATTGCCAACGCCGGCTTTCTGCACATCGTTGGACATCAGCAGGAGACGTGGATTTTCGATGCCACCGGCGGCGAGTACGTAGTAGCGCGCCTTGACGCGATGACGCCTGCCATCCGGAGTCGCAAGCCCGATGTGGTCGACTTGCGTACCGTCCGGATTCAGTTCGACGTTGGTCGCAGTCGCGTGCAGGACCACCTGGATATTCTCCACGACGCGCAGCACGGGACCGTACTTGCCCGCAAAGCGCGTCGGAGCGCTTATCTGCCAGCACTGCGGAGCGAGCTTGTCGCGATCCAGTTGCATGTCCGGCACACCGAGGGTGTCGAGCACGTCTTCGCCGTAGGAGTAGTTGCCGAGGTCGCAGATGCGCTGGGCGCGCTCGTAAAAGGGGTCGAGGTCGGCTCGCGTGATGGGCCAGCCACTATGCGGCACCCAGTGGCGCGCGGTGAAATCCGCGGCGTCGAGAGGCGCGCATCGACCCGTCCAGTGGTTAGTGGTGCCCCCGAACATGCGCAGGCGCGACTGCATGCCGAGTACCGGGATCTGACCATCGTTGTCGACGAGATAGAGATCCTGGCTCTCGGCCTCCATGTGCTCGCCGCCGCCTTCGAGCAGGCAGACGCGCGTTTTCGTGCCGTGGAATTGCATGGCCATGCTGATGCCGGCGGCGCCGCCGCCAACGATGCAGACGTCGGCTTCCAGCACTTGGCCCGGAGGGAGTGCGCGCAGGTCTGAAATCACGCGGAATCGCCGAGGAAAACGGCCAGAGCGCACCAGCGTGCTTCAGTCACGGCCATGAGCCAGCCACGCACGGCGAGCACGCGACCCTCGCTGAAGTCCGAGTCGCGCGCGGCAGCGAGGCGCTCTCTAAGCTCCCGCCGGCTGGCCGGAAGGTTCGCACCAAAGAGCGCATGAGACAGGGTTTCGGCAGAGGCTTCGTGTGGCATCGCCTGCAGATACGAAAGACCAATGGCACGTGCGTCTTCGATCGAATGATAGGCGTCGCGCAGGAGGTTGCTGCTGGCCTGCTGTGCTCTCGCCGGCGCGGCAATCGCCACCAGTGCAGGGGCCAGCAGGCCGGCAAGTCCCGAGCGGATCAGCGAGCGCCGCGACCAGGGCTCGCGGCAACCGTCGGATGCGTGGGTGATCTCGATCGTGGGCATGATGTGCGTTCCGGGCGCGATGACTTGCGATCCTGCGCACGACTTTTCACTCCGTCAAGCAGCCCGGAATGCGGTCCTAACATATCGCGCGGTAGCGCCCGAGACGCCGGGCGCGCTATTTTTTGACGACGCGGTTGTCCAACGCGCCAAAAATACTGCGCCCGTCCGCGTCCAGCATCTCGACGGAGACGCGATCGCCGAACTGCAGGAACGGAGTACGCGGCGCGCCGTGCTCGAGCTGCTCGAGCGTGCGCTTCTCGGCGAGGCAGCTGCTGCCGCGACTGCGGTCGTAGTTGGACACGGTTCCCGATCCGACGATCGCCCCGGCGCCGAGCCGCCGTGTCTTCGTGATGTGCGCAATGAGCTGCGCGAAACTGAATGTCATGTCCGTGCCGGCTTCCGGACTGCCGAAGAGCTGGCCATTGATGCGGCTCACCAGCGGCAGATGAACCTTGCTGTCCCGCCAGGCCGTGCCCAGCTCATCGGGCGTGACCGCCACCGGAGAAAATGCCGTAGCCGGTTTGGATTGATAGAAGCCGAAACCCTTCGCGAGCTCGCCCGGGATGAGGCCACGCAACGACCAGTCGTTGACCAGCATGAGCAGCTTGATGTGAGCAGCGGCGTCCGCTGCGGCCGTGCCCATGGGCACGTCATCGGTGATCACCGCCACCTCGGCTTCGAGATCGATTCCCCAGGCGGCGTCGCCGAACGGGGCATCGTCGCGAGCGCCTAACAAATCATCGGAGCCGCCCTGGTATACCAGTGGATCGGTCCAGAACGACGCAGGCATTTCCGCGCCGCGCGCCTTGCGCACCAGTTCGACGTGATTGACATAGGCGCTGCCATCGACCCAGTGATAGGCGCGCGGCAGCGGCGCAGCGCACTGCGCGGGATCGAAAGCAACGACGTCGGATGCCGCGGAGTTGAGCTCGAGTGCCGCCGCCCGCTCGGCGAGCTTCGGCTGCACGGTGGCCCAGTCGTCCAGCGCAGCCTGCAGTGTCGGAGCGATGCCTGGCACGAGCTGGCAGCGCGTGAGATCCCGGCTGACGATGGCCAGGCGCCCGTCGCGGCCGCCGCGCCTCAGAGAGGCCAGCTTCATGTGGCGCCTTTCCAGCTATCTACATAACCGCTCCACTCCACTCCAGCAGCGGCAGGCGAGATCTCGAGGGCGTCGCGCGCGTCGATCATCACCGCATATTCGTCGGTGGCGGGCTTCGACTGCTGAAACACGTTCTTGAGCGCCTTGGGGTGTGGGCCGTGCGTGAAGCCGCCGGGATGCAGCGTGATCATGCCGGGATGAATGTTGTCGCGGCTGAAGAAATCGCCGGCGTGATAGAACAGCACTTCGTCGTAGTCATCGTTGTTGTGGAAGAAGGGCACCTTCATTGCGCCCGGATCGGATTCGAACGGGCGCGGTACGAAGCTGCACACCACGAAACGTTCGGCGACGAACGTGGTGTGCGCCGACGGCGGCAGGTGATAGCGATGGCTCATGAGCGGGCGCAGATCGCGCAGGTTGATCCGGACCACGGACAGATCGCCGTGCCAGCCCACCGCATCGAGCGGATTGAAGGGATAGGTCACGGTCGACACGACACTGCGCCGCTTGATTGCAACTTGCCACTCGGCGTCGTCCTGCTGGTCCTTGAAGGCTTCATCGATGCGCGGCGTGTCGAACATGGCCGCGTCGAAGATCGCGTGCGGACCGA
>Ga0207682_10001558_pt1 | contig 10528 bp, 7 predicted proteins | sample KBSM63metaG_FD_184332 | JGI IMG/M metagenome (GOLD analysis project Ga0207682, IMG submission 184332) | Miscanthus rhizosphere microbial communities from Kellogg Biological Station, Michigan, USA - KBS M6-3 metaG (SPAdes) (version 2) | ecosystem: Host-associated > Plants > Roots > Rhizosphere >... | reverse complement strand
TGTCCGTTCTCGGACGATGCGGTTACCTGCTTCGCCAGAAATTCACACAGCCTACCAATAATCGTTGAAATCTTCATGCCAGCAAGATACAAGGTGAGAGAGGCGCCTCGCGAAGATTGATGGCCCACCCCCACCTCGGTCCTCCCCATGAGAGGGAGGATGGGATCAGCGCTTCGCGTTTATTGGATGGGTGAAAACGCCGACGGCATCAGGATCTTGTTTTCCTGCGCAGTCATCGAGTATGCGGGCATGTTGTGCTTCTTGGCGAGGAGCGATGGTGGCCACACGCCGGCAGCTTTCGCCTTGTCGCGCGTCGCATTGCGCTCCTCGATCGATTTGTACGGCCAGATGTGGACGAATTTGTTGAGCGCGCCAAGCTCCGAGATCCACGCCGCGCACAGCGGGCTCAGCTTCACGCGGTCGGCAATGCCTTTCTCCCACAGGGCAATCAGCTTCGGCAGCTCCGCGCCGCTCGCAAGCGTGTAAGTGCGCATTTCGAAATAAGGCCCGAGCGTCGCGGGTTTCAGTTCCGGCGATACGGCGAGCGGTACCATGATGTCGGAGCGCATGTTGACGATGAAGTCCTTGATCTTCGGCGGCCAGGTGCCGTCCTTGACCGCTTCGGCCCGGATGCGCGCACGTTCGTTGAGATCTTTGTAGCCCCATACGTGGACGATCTGGTTCAACGGCCCGATTTCCGTGTGCCAGAACGCCGCCAGCAGCGAGTGCTTCTTGCGGATTTCGTACGCTTCGGCAAACCGTTGCTCGACTTCGGGCACCGAATGGGGTTTCAAGTCGTAGGTTCTCATTTCGTAAATCATGGTCGTTCCTTCTCTGGTTGAATTGAATGCGAATACTCAGCGCGCGGCTTTTTTCGTCCAGCGCACCGGCAATAACGTGGCGTCGCCTTTGCCGAGGCCTTCGCGCGACGCTTCGTCGAAGCACTCGAGCGCGCGCGCGGTGACGGGCAGCGTGCCGCCGAGCGACTGTGCTTCCTCTATCATCGTCTGCAGGTCCTTGCGGATCGAGTCGATGTCAAACGTGATCGCGCCGGTGTCCTGCCCATTCAGCGCCTTGGCGATCGCCGGACCGCGCACTTTCAGCACATTGGGTCCGCCCGACGTGTCGGCAAATATGTCCATGATGCGTGCTGGATCGAGACCCAGCGGTTTGCACAGGACCAACGCTTCGCCGAGCGCCTGCCAGTAGACGAGCAGCGGCAGGTTGATCGCGAGCTTCATGCTCGCGCCCGCACCGACCGGGCCGACGTGCTCGACGCGGCGGCACATCTGGTCGAGCAGCGGCTTCGCGCGTGCCACGTCACTCGCGGCGCCGCCGACGAAGCCGATCAGCTTGCCGTCGCGCGCCGGGCCGACGCTGCCGCCGACCGGGCAGTCGATCAGCGCGGCGCCGTGCGCGTCGATTTTCGCGGCGAGCGCTTTTTCCGTGCCGGGACGCACCGTGCTCATCTCGATAAAAAGTTTGCCCGCGACATCGCCGGCGAGCAGCCCCTCTTTACCGGTATACGCGGCATCGATCGCTGCGGCGTTGGTCAGTATGCTGATGACGATGTCGACGCTGCTCGCGAGCTCGCGCGGGGTCGCCGCGACTCTGGCGCCTGCGGGCGCGGCTGATTGGGCCCTGGCGGCAGTGCGGTTCCATACGGTCAGTTCATGGCCGAGCCCTCCGAGCCGCGCCGCGAGCGCGGCACCCATTTTGCCCATGCCGACGATGCCGATTTTCAAATGCCTCTCCTGAAGTGTGCTTGACGGGATTACGAAAGTTGACACAGGCGGCAGCGTAGAGTCAAATTATCCGCGCCGCCGACAACAAAAATCATGCGGCCCACGAGCAATCCAGCGGAGAACAATTCCCATGATGTATACGTGCATTCCCGGCTGCGCCGACCCCGCGCATCGCCATCGTCCTGCAGTGCGCCTGCGCAACGCCCCGACGAAGACCGCCGCCAAGCCGAAGCCCGCCGCATCCGCCAAAGTCGTGCGCGACCGCAAAGGCCGCAGTCTGCGCATCGATCTGCACTGTCACTATCTGAACCCGGCGATCAGCGCGAAGGTCTCTAATCTAAATGCGAGCCAGTTCGAGCCTTCCGGCATCTTCGCGAACGCGCTCTCCAAAGAAGTGAACGTCAAGCAGATGCAGGACCGCGGCGCGAAGCTGTCGACCATTGAGGTCCGGCTGAAGGACATGGACCGCATGGGCATCGATATCCAGGCGGTGTGCCCCGCGCCCAATCAGTGCATCTACTGGAGCGACCCGGCTCTCGGGCGCGAGCTCGCGCGCATGGCGAACGAGCGCCTTGCCGAGATTGCCGCGACGTGGCCCGAGCGTTTCGTCGCGATGGGCACCGTGCCTCTGCAGAACGCAGGCATGGCGATGGCGGAACTCGAATACTGTGTGAACGAGCTCGGCATGCGCGGTGTCGAGATCCTGCCGAACGTCAACGGCAAGGACCTGACCGATCCGGATCTCGGCCTCGAAAAATTCTTTGCCAAGGCGCAGGAACTCGACATCGTGATTTTCATGCATCCGCTCGGCTTCACGCACGGCGAGCGTCTGATGGATCATTACTTTAACAACGTGATCGGCAATCCGCTCGAAACGACCGTCGCCGCGAGCCATCTCATATTCGACGGCGTGATGGAGCGCAATCCGAAACTGAAAGTCGTGCTGCCACATTCGGGCGGCTACCTCGCCCACTACTGGGCGCGCATGGACCACGCCCACCGCGCGAGGCCCGACTGCCGCGTTGTCATCAAGAAGGCGCCGTCGACCTATCTTAAGAAGTTTTTTTTCGACACGATCACGTTCGACACCCAGATGCTGCGCCACCTGATCGACAAGTACGGCTCCGAGCACATCGTACTCGGCACGGATTATCCGTTCGACATGGGGATGGATGACCCAGTGAAATTCATCGAAAGCGTGCCGCGGCTGACGCGCGCGGACAAGGACAAGATCATGGGCGGGAATGCGGCGCGATTGCTGAAAATCAAACGCTGAACGTCGATTCGCGTGGAGGGATAAAGGGCAAAATTCATAAGTTCAAAATCGCCGGCGCAAATTAGCCGGGCGACAGCCGGCTCAAGATATAGCGTCGAAGCGAGAATCAGGGCCGGATGTAAGCGTAACCTTGCAGCTGGCGCATCATTATCTCGACCGCACCGGCCGGCACATAGCCCACGGCGGGGAGCATGTCGTCCTCAGTGATTTTCTGAGCCGCCATGGTGGTCTTGCAGGCAATGACTTTCACTCCCGAGGTTATCGCCTCGCGGACCCGCTCGGACACGGGAGACTCGAGCCTGATCATGCTGATGCCCGGCCCGTAGGCGACGATCTCGATCTCGACATTGGCGGCGCCGAGTTCGGATTGGACATTTTTAACGTTGTTCAGCGCAAGGTTCCATTTGGCCTGATCGTCGTCGGTCACCTGCACGACGAGCTTATGGCGCTGATTGGGAGTTGCCTGCGCGGCGTTATTGGCCGACTCGGCCGCCGTGGCTGAGTCACTGCAGACCAATGCGGCGAACAACAGAAGTACCCCGGCAAATCCGACCATGCCCCCTCCCAACCCGATTGTTCGCCGATCCAGGACGCGAATTGTTTTTATTCCGCGCGAACGATACTCCACAAATTCACCGCGTGCACGCTCTGCGAAAAGCAGGGGCGCGCGCGAGTCAGCGCAGCGCAAACACCGCACTGGGCGCCACGCTGTCCTGCAGCAGGCGCACGAATTCGTTTTCGGGCAGGGGCTTGCTGAAGTAATAGCCCTGGATTTCGTCGCAGCCGTGATCGCGCAGAAAACGCACCTGCTCCGGCGTTTCGACACCTTCGGCGATGACGGTGAGCCTTAGCCCGTGCGCCATTGCGATGATCGCCTGCGTGATCGCGGCATCGTCGGGGTCGCCCGGAATGTCGCGGATGAACGAGCCGTCTATCTTCACGCTGTCGATCGGAAAACGCTTCAAATAGCTTAGCGACGAATAGCCGGTGCCAAAGTCGTCGATCGACAGGTGGATTCCCATCGCTTTCAATTCGTTCAACAGTTTTACCGCGTGCTCCGGATTGTGCATCACCATGCTCTCGGTGATTTCAAATTCCAGCGTGGCCGGGTCGAGCCCGGTTTCATTCAGGACTCTGGCCACGTCATGCAGCAGCTTTTCATGGGCGAACTGGCGCGCCGACAGATTAACCGCCATGCGCAGCGGCGGTAGTCCCCGATCCTGCCACGACTTGTTGTGCGCGCACGCGGTCTTGAGCACCCAGTCCCCGATCGGCACGATGAGACCGGTTTCCTCCGCGAGCGTAATGAACTGCGCGGGCTGCACCGACGGCTTGTCGGGCGGATTCCAGCGCACCAGCGCTTCCATGCCGGTGATGCGCCCGCTTTCCATGTCGATCTTGGCCTGGTAGTGCAGCTCGAATTCATGCCGTTCCACCGCGCGACGCAGCGCCGATTCGAGTGTCAGGCGCTCGACCGAATGGACATTCATCTGCGCGGAATAGAACTGGTAATTGTTTTTGCCCTGCTCCTTCGCGCGGTACATCGCGATGTCCGCGTTTTTGAGCAAGTTCTGCATGTCTATGCTGTCGTCGGGGTAGGTGCTGATGCCGATACTGGCGGTGATCTGGAATTCCTGCGCCTCGAGCACGAACGGCGCGGCGACGGCTGCAAGTATTTTTTGGGCGATTGCGGTCACGTGCACCGGGTCCGGCAGCTCCTCGATCAGCACGACGAATTCGTCGCCGCCGAGGCGGGCCACCGTGTCGCTTTCGCGCAGGCATTCGCCGAACCGCCGCGCGACCTGCCTCAAGACGCGGTCGCCCGCCTCGTGGCCCAGCGTGTCGTTGATGATCTTGAACCGGTCGAGGTCGATGAACAGCACCGCGAGCGGCTTAGTGTGGCGCTGCGCCTGGGCGAGCGCGTGGTGCAGGCGCTGGTTGAAGGTGCTGCGGTTGGGCAGGCCGGTTAAGTCGTCGAAATGCGCGAGACGGAGCACGCGCTCTTCGGCCTTGCGGCGCGCGAGAAACTGGCCGACCTGGCTGCCGATCGAGCGTGAGCTCAGCAGCAGCACTTCGTCGGTCGGGCGGGTGTAGCGGCTGAAAAATTCCATCACGCCCAGGATCTCGTCGCCAAACCGCAGCGGAAACGCGAATGCGCCATGCAGTCCGGCCTCGGCCGCCTGCGGCGCGCGCTGAAACGTGGTGTCCTGGATTACGTCGGGAATCCACACGGGTTCGCCATCGTCCCACACGCGGTTGCGCAGGCCGCCGGGCGCGCGCCGACGTTGCCGAGGGCGCCGGTTCAGCGCGAGAAATTCCGCGATTTCCGGGGATCGCACGCCCCAGCTTTCGGCGCATACGCGCTCCTGCTTCTCGTCGTCCCATAACCAGCACGAGCCGCAGGCGCAGCCGAGCGTCTCGCCGATGGTCTGCAGTATCCCCGCCAGGCTTTCTTCGAGCGAGATGGCTTCCGACAACAGCCGCGTCACCTTGTGCTCCATCATTTGGCGCATTTCCGCCTGCTTGCGCTGCGTAATGTCGCTGATGGTGCTGACCACGCCGGCCGGCGCCGTCTCCGAGCCCTCGAACAACGGTTGCGCATTGGTCGCGAGCCAGAGCACCGTGCCGTCCGGTTTTCGCATGCCCATGACCACGCTCGATTGCGGCTGGCCCGTACGTAAAACCGCGTTGGCGGGGCGCTCCTCATCGGGAAATTTCGAGCCGTCTTCGCGGATTGCCTGCCAGCTCGGATCGAAATAAAAATTGCCGCGCATTTGCTCGAACGAGCGCCCGATGATGCGTTCGGCGCTCGCGTTGCAGTCGACGATCCGGCCTGCGTTGTCGCGCAGAAAAACGCCCTCCGCCATCACCGCAATCACCGAGCGATAACGGGATTCGCTGTCGCGCAACGCCTTTTCAGCCGCTTTGCGCTCGGTGATGTCCTCGATGATGCGAATAAAATAGAGCGGCTGGCCCGCCGCGTCGTGCACCAGCGACACGGTGCGGTTGACCCAGATCGACGTGCCATCCTTGCGCAGGAACTTGCGTTCCGACGAAAACGCCGGCACCTCGTCCTTCATCAGCTGGGACTTGTATTTGGGCTGATCCGTGAAGCGGTAATCGGGATGGACAATTTCGGTGCTCGTCATGTGCAGCAGCTCGTCGTGCGTGTAGCCGAGCATCTCGCACAGTTTGCGGTTGGCGCGCAGGATGCCGTAGTTTTCGACCGTGGTGTGCATGATGCCGACCGGCGCATTGTCGAAGGTCGCGCGATAGCGCTCCTCCGCCTCCTTGCGGTCCGTGATGTCTTCGATGACACGAATGAAATACATCGGCTGGCCGTCCGGATCGCGGGCGAGCGACACGGTGCGGTTGGTCCAGATCACGCTGCCGTCTTTGCGCACGTAGCGTTTTTCACCGCTGAATTTGTCGAGCTTGCGCTCCCACAGCAGCCGGCGGTGCCCCTCTCCGCCGGCTTGATCGTCGGGATGCGTAAAGTCGATCGCCGCCCGGCCGAGCAATTCGTCTTCCGTATAGCCGAGAATCTCGCAGAATTTAGTATTCACTTTCAGGTAATGGCCGTCGAGCGACGTGTGGACGATGCCGACCGCGGCCTGGTCGAAAGTCGCGCGAAACCGCTCCTCGCTTTCTTTCACCGCGGCTTCCGCCTGCTTGCGGTCGGTGATGTCGATGATGGTGCCGATCAGGCCGGCGACGCTGCCGTCGGCGCCCGTATATGTCGCTTTGTAGTAAATCGTGTCGTGGCGCATTACGTCCGGCGTCGTGATTGACGTTTCGTAAGTCTGGGTGCCCGGATTTTTCCAGAGCACTTCGTCCATCGCCTGCAGACGGTCGGCAACTTCGGGCGCGTCCGGATAAAGCTCGTAGACTGTTTTGCCGATGAAATTTTCGCGAGTCACGCCAAAAAATTTTTCCCACGCGCGATTGACGCCGAGATAACGTCCATCGGTACCCTTGAAGAAGATCGGGTTGGGCAGGACTTCGATCAACTCCTGCGTCGCACGCTGCGCCGCCGCCAGATTCGCTTCGCTGTGGCGCAAATCGTCGGTGATGCGTGCGGCCAGCGCGAGCGCCCGCCCGCCGGTGGTCGCCAGGGAACGGATGAGGCCGGACACGAGCAGGGTGATCGTAAGCCCGACGAGCAGTGCAATCCAGGGCAGCGCACGGTCGGCCGGATTGACGAACGCCTCCCGCGCGTCGAAATAGAGGTTCCAGCGGCGTCCTCCGACGTCGAGCGTCGACTTGGCGGTGAAGTCCGCAAACTTGCCTTCCAGCGACGGCGGAGGCGGCGTCGCGAGCAGCCGGTTGCTGTCGAACATCAGGTTTTCCGGCGTCGGCTGCTGCACCCCTCCCTCAGCATTTAGAAATCCCGCGTCATGGATGCGCAGATGGATTTTCTTCAGAGACTGCTCGCGCAGCACACCGCGCATCAGATCGATGACGATGAAGGACGCGCTGACCATGCCGGTGAAAGCCTCGCGGCGCTCCGCCTCAGTGCCCACCGGCGCGCCTTTGCGATAGACCGGCATGCGCACCGCAAAGCCCGGATGCCGGCGCGGATCAAGCGCAAGCGCGATCGGTCCGGACGCCGTAAGCTGGCCCGAATCGCGCGCGCGGCTCAGGGCTGCCAGGCGCACCTTGTCGCCGCCGAGATCGAGGCCCAGCGCCATTTCGTTGCCAGCGAAAGGTTCCACGTATTCGACGACGACGTAATCCAGCCGGTCTCCCGGCGGTTTTATCGCGAAGTCGGGATAGCCGCGCGGATCGACGCTCGTGTCTTTGCGAACTGCGGTTTCGAACGCCGCTTTTTGCGCGGCAGGCAGGTAACGCCCGTAGTGAATGACCTGGATGCCCGGGTAGCGGCGGTTCAGGTCGAGGCTCTCGATGTAGTCCCTGAATTCGTCGCGGCGTACGCTGTCCGACGAGAGGAACAAACCGCGCGTCCCGAGCAGGACGTCGGAGTAGGATTGAATGCGCGATTCTATTTCGTCGCGCGCGTTTTCGATTTCATAGTCGAATTTCTGCCGGGCTTCGCGCTCCACCTGATGCGCGGTCCAGTAAGCGGCGGCAACGGACAGCACGACTCCGCTGACCAGCACGACGATCGCCGTCGCGCCATGGCTCAAGACCGTGGACAGCTTTGAGGGCAGGGTGGAGCGCAACGACTTTGGCGTCATAGGCGGGCGGGCATCGTGTCGATGCCCGCTTTTGTCGCATGCCCCGTCATCGGGCGCCAAGGTCATTTGCCCGCAAATGCAGCGGGCGATGCTCGAATGAGGAGAGCGCGAACTGGAGCCCCGTCATAACCCCCTCCTTAAGGTCGCCCGACATCCTTAAACGCACGCTAGTTGCGTGACGTCAGGCACCTCCCCAGGTTCTATCAGCCTCTTGTTGATTCGCTGGCTTCAATTGCGCCGGCAGCCGGCGCACCCCAATCGACGCCTATTGCGTATGCATCATAGCATCCGCTCCCGATTAGGGCAGCCCTATTGACAGCGCGCGGCGAATCGACGAATTTAGGCGGTGCCCGTCGCCGCTCGCGTCCGTGTTTAATCTGGCGCGAAACCCGATACTTTTCCGGAGACCGCCATGCCGCTCACCAAGATCGCCCACTATTCTGTTCGCACGCTCGATCTCGAGGCAACGCGCCGGTTTTATACGGAGGTGATGGGCCTGACCGTCGGCCCGCGCCCGCCGTTCAAATTTCCGGGCGTGTGGCTGTATAACGGCAGCCATGACTCCTACGACAATGCGGTCGTGCACATCATCGGCATCGATCCGAACGATCCGCAGGGGCTCAAGGATTATCTCGGCGACCGCAGCGCCGACAGCCTCAAAAGCGGCACCGGCACGTTCGACCATATCGCATTCGCGGCGACGGACGTGGCGCAGATGCTCGCGCATCTCAGGCAAAAAGCGGTGCCGTTTCGCGAGCGCATGGTGCCCGATCTGAACCTGCACCAGGTCTTCGTCGACGACCCGAGCGGTGTGGTGATCGAGCTGAATTACCCGACGCATTAGCAACGTACGCGCAACGCCATTCGCGTTCACGACGTGAGCACGCGGCGCCGGGCACTCATCATCGGCGGCTCGATGGGCGGGTTGTTTGCCGCGAACCTGTTGCTGCGCGCAGGCTGGGATGTCGAGCTTTATGAGCGCGTGGGCGAGGAGCTGGCCGGCCGCGGCGCGGGCATCGTCACCCACGCTGAATTGTTCGACGTGATCCGGCGCGCGGGCGCGGCGATCGACGACACTATCGGCTGCGCCACGCATTCGCGCGTGACGCTCGACCGCACCGGCCGGGTCGTGGCGGAAATTCCGCTGCACCAGATTCTGACCGCGTGGGGGCGGCTCTACCGGCAGATGAAAGACGTGTTTCCCGCCGCGCGCTACCGCTTCAATAAATCGCTCACCCGCGTGGAGCAGGACGCTGCGAGGGTCACGGCGCATTTCGCCGACGGCTCGCAGGCGAGCGGCGAACTCCTGATTGGCGCCGATGGCATCCGCTCGACGGTGCGCGCGCAATTTCTCCCGCAGGCGAAGCCCGAGTACGCGGGTTATCTCGCATGGCGCGGGCTCGCCGACGAAAACGCCGTAAGCGCAGAGACGCGGCGCGTGTTGTCCGACCGCATGGGTTTTTGCCTGCCGCCCGGCGAGCAAATGCTCACGTATCTCGTCGCGGGCCGCAACAACTCGACGCGGCCCGGCGAGCGGCGCTTCAATTTCGTCTGGTATCGCCCGGCGCACGAGCAGACGGAGTTGCGTGAACTCTTCACCGACGCGCACGGCCGCTATTACGAGCAGAACATTCCGCCCGATCGCATTCGCCCGCAAGTGATCGCCGATATGCACGCGACCGCCACGCGCCTGTTGGCCCCCGTTTTCGTCGATGTCATCAAGGCGACGCGCGAGCCGTTGTTCCAGCCGATTTACGACCTGCAGTCCGCCGAACTCGCATTCGGCCGCGTCGCGCTGCTCGGCGATGCAGCATTCGTTGCTCGGCCGCACGTCGGACTCGGCGTAACCAAAGCGGCGGGGGACGCCGCCCTGTTGGTCGATGCGCTGGTCGCGCGGCCCACCGACGTGCCCGGCGCGCTGCAGACCTATGCGGGCAAACGGCTCGAATTCGGTAGAGCGATTGTCGCGCACGCGCGGTTGCTCGGTTTGGCCGTGGGACCGCCCGGGATAACGGGCTCGCAGGCGTCGCTGATCGCGCATTTGCGCCGACCGGAAGTCGTGATGCGGGAGATCGCGGTGCCGGACTGGGCCGAACGCTCTATTGCGCTCAGCCGGCTTCAAGTAACATAACCGCCCATAACGATGCCCGCGTCATGCGCGCGGGTTAAGGATTCATTTACCCAGGAGGAGCACCATGTCCGATCGCACCAGAAAACCTACCGCCGACCAACGACGCCGCAAGCTGCTGCTGGGCGCGGGCGGTGCGGCCGCCACCGCGGCTACGTCGCCGTTCTGGATCAACATCGGC
>Ga0207682_10001552_pt1 | contig 10537 bp, 7 predicted proteins | sample KBSM63metaG_FD_184332 | JGI IMG/M metagenome (GOLD analysis project Ga0207682, IMG submission 184332) | Miscanthus rhizosphere microbial communities from Kellogg Biological Station, Michigan, USA - KBS M6-3 metaG (SPAdes) (version 2) | ecosystem: Host-associated > Plants > Roots > Rhizosphere >... | reverse complement strand
GTTTCTACACGCTGCACAACGAGCTGGTGCGCGCGCACCGGGACGTCATCCCGCGTTTGTACCAGCCGTTCTGGTTCGACCGCCAGGCAGAATTTCTGCCGGGCGAGCCCGCGGTGCTCTCAGCGCCGATATTTTCGGCGACCGATGGCAGACTCAAAGTGCGGCTCGGACTGTTTCAAGCGAAGAGCGGCTATACGATGCAGAACGAAGCCATGGACGAAGCGGCCGTCACGGCGATAGAGACGCTGAAAAAGATATTCACCGATGAAGCGCTGCGCTTTGACTTCGTCATGGAGCGCGGGCAGATTCAATACGTGAACAACCTCGAGACCGGCCACCGCCGCACGACCTTCGAGGATTTCCCCGAACCGCAGAACAAGCGCTTGATGGTGCGCCTGTGGCTGCGCAATGCGGGCGAGCCACGGTATCAGGGATAGCGCGCGCCGCCATCGCGGCTTGGCGATTCGCCGGGTTCCATGCCGCCACCAAGGCCGGTTGGAACCGGGGCGACTTTCCGCCATAATCAAATTCGATCTCCGGGGGCCTCGACCGGACACCCTCCGCTGACGCACAATAGAATCATTCAAAGAAAATGCGCAGCGCGCATTGCCAGCTTCGAGGAAATTCACAATGCTCATTAGCCTGAAGGTCAATGGCGCGACCCGCTCGGTCGACGTCGAGCCGGACACGCCGCTGCTCTACGTCCTGCGCAATGATCTCGAGCTCAACGGCGCCAAATACGGCTGCGGCATGACGCAATGCGGCGCTTGCACGGTGCTGGTCAACGGCGCGGCCAGACGCTCCTGCGTGACGCCGGTCGGCTCGATCGAGGGCAACGAGGTGATTACGCTCGAAGGGCTCGGCACGCTCGACAAGCGGCACCCGCTGCAGCAGGCCTTCATCGACGAACAGGCGGCTCAGTGCGGCTATTGCATCAGCGGCATGATCATGGCGGCAGCCGACCTGCTCAATCGCAATCCGCAACCGCGGGAAGCGGACGTGCGGGCGGCACTCGTCAACAATCTCTGCCGCTGCGGCACCCACAACCGGATCATTCGCGCGGTCCTGCGCGCCGCGCAACAGAACGGGAAAGTCTGACCATGAACGCTCCTCGCCTGACGCGCCGCGAATTCATCACCGCGCTCGGTGGCATCGTCCTCTCGTTCAGCCTCGTTCCAGAAGTCGGGCTCGGGCAAAACCCTGCGCAACTCCCCGGCAGCCTGCAGACCAACCGCACGCTGGATGCCTGGCTGCGCATCAATGCCGACGGCAGCGTCACGGTGTTCACCGGCAAGGTCGAACTCGGGCAGGGCATCGTGACGGCGCTCGCCCAGATCGCTGCCGAGGAGCTCGATGTACCGCTCGCGCGCGTCACGATGGTCTCGGGCGACACCGGCCGCACCCCGAATGAGGGGCAGACCGCCGGCAGTCAGTCGATCGAGCAAAGCGGCACCGCGTTGCGCATGGCGGGCGCCGAGGTGCGCGCCCTGCTCCTGGACCTCGCCGCCTTGAAGCTCAGTGTTGCCGCCGATACGCTCAAGGTCACGGATGGCGTGATCCATGCGCCTGACGGCCGCAAGGTCGGCTACGGTGAGCTCGCCGCGCAAGCGGACCTCAAGCGCGAGGCAACCGCGAAAGTGCGGCCGAAGCCGGCAGCACAGCACAAGATTGTCGGCAAGTCCGCGCCGCGCATCGACATCCCGGCCAAGGTGACGGGCGGCGCCGCCTTCGTGCAGGACCTGCGGCTTCCCGGCATGGTGCATGGCCGCGTGGTGCGGCCGCCACGCTATGGCGCCAAGCTGGACAGCTTCGACGAGGCCAGGGTCAAGGCCATGCCGGGCGTCATCGCGGTGGTGCGTGACGGCAGCTTTCTCGGCGTGGTGGCGCAGCGCGAGGAGCAGGCCATCAATGCGCGGTTTGTGCTGATCGAGTTCGCCAAGTGGTCGGGTGGCTCCGAGCTGCCCGAACCGGCGAAGATGTACGAGCAGCTCATGGCCCTGCGCAGCGAGGAAAGGGTGATCAGCGAGAAGGACGCGCCCGTGCCTGCCGGCGCCAAGATGATCGAGGCGACGTACCATCGGCCCTATCAGGCGCATGCCGCGATCGCGCCCTCCTGCGCGCTGGCCGAGTTCAAGGACGGCAAGCTGGCGGTCTGGACCCACAGCCAGGGCGTCTTTCCGCTGCGCGCCACCATCGCGAGGGCGCTCGGCATGCAGCCGCGCGACATCCGCTGCATCCACGCCGAGGGTGCCGGATGCTACGGGCACAATGGCGCCGACGACGTTGCTTTCGACGCCGCCATGCTGGCGCGCGCCGTCAATGGGCGGCCGGTGCGGTTGCAATGGATGCGTGACGACGAGTTCAAGTGGGAGCCTTACGGCCCCGCCATGACCATGAAGGTCAAAGGCGCCGTCGCCGGCGGCCGCGTGGTCGACTGGACCTACGACGTCTGGAGCCAGAGCCACAACACGCGGCCGGGTGACCCCGACGGCATCAACCTGCTCGGGAGCTGGTACCTCGCCGATGCGAAGCGGCCCGGGCCGGCGCGCCATGCCGCGCAGCCGAACGGGGCGGGCGACCGCAACGCCATCACGCTCTACGATTTCCCGCGCCAGCGCACCACGCACCACCTGATCATGGACAATCCGGTGCGCACCTCGGCGCTGCGCACGCTCGGCGCCTATGCCAATGTGTTTGCAATCGAGTCCTTCATGGACGAACTCGCGGCCGCCGCCGGCATCGACCCGGTCGCATTCCGCCTCGCCCACATCAAAGACGAGCGCGAGCGCGCCGTGATCGAGGCCGTGGCCAGGGCCGCCGCCTGGAAACCGGGCGAGAAGGGGGACGGCCGGCGCGGCCGCGGCATTGGCTATGCGCGCTACAAGACCGTGGCGACCTATGTTGCGGTGATCGCCGAGGTTGAAGTGAATCGCACCACCGGCATCGTCAAGGTGCCGCGCATCTGGGCTGCGGCCGACGCCGGGCAGATCATCAATCCAGACGGCCTGACCAACCAGATCGAGGGCGGCGTCATCCAGTCGATGAGCTGGACCCTGCACGAGCACGTGCAGTTCGACCGCAACGGTATCCTGTCGGAAGACTGGTCGAACTATCCGATCCTGACCATGCCGGACGTGCCCAGGGTCGAGACCGTGCTGATCAACCGGCCGAACGAACGTGCGCTCGGCGCCGGCGAGGCTGCGCAAGGCCCGACGGCGGCCGCCATCGCCAATGCGGTCGCAGCGGCGACCGGCCAGCGCATCCGCGAGCTGCCCCTGACGCCCGAACGGGTGAAGGTGGCCCTGGCATCGCCGCTGATCGGCACGCCCCTGGGAACGGATCGGTATCCAACGGTTCGGTATCCGGTCGATGCTTCTGCCGATTATGTGAAGCCGGCCCCGTAGTTGGGGGGGTTGGCGTAGCGGTCGATCGGCGCGCCTTTGCGCAAGAGACGTACCACCGGCCAAGGCGCCAGACTCAAACCCCGTTGGAATAGACTGGCACTGGGCAGATTTAGCAAGGCGGCATATACTTTCTCTTCGCACCTATTGCCGTCGTTGTGTCATCGATTTACCAAATCACATTTGGAGGGGAATCCCATGGATTCGGAACAAAAAAACAGCCGCAGAGAAATGCTCAAGGCCAGCGCCGCGTTGGCAGCCGGCGGAATCACGATGGGCGGGGTGGGCAAAGCCCAGGCGCAGCACGACGGGCATGCGGCGACCCCGGGCAGCGAAAACGCCTATCCGATGATTCACGGCAGCAAGGAGCAGATCGAATACGGTCATCGTTCCAAATACGTGACCTCGGTGCGCGTACAGCACCCCATCGGCGGCAGGCCGTCACCCGACGTGTTTGGCAAGGTGTTCCACGTGGCCACGCCGTTGCAGGATTCTGTTGGCGTGATCACGCCGTCGTCGCTGCACTACATAGCGACGACTCGCGGCTCCTTCCTGCCGGACGTCGATCCCAAGCTGCACACGCTGACGATACACGGCGAGGTGGATCGGCCCCTGACCCTCACGATGGATGACTTGCGGCGCTTCCCGTCAGTCACCCGCCTGCATTTCATCGAGTGCGCGGGCAACCGGCACAACGGGAAACAAAGGAACGTGCAGGATACGCACGGGATGACTAGCTGCTCCGAATGGACCGGCGTGCTGATGTCCACGCTGCTCAAGGAGTGCGGCCTGAAAAGCAGCGCGAAATGGTTCGTCGCTGAAGGCGCCGAGGAAGTGAAAGGCGCATCGAGCATACCGATTGCCAAAGGGATGGACGACTGCATCATCGCCTACGGCCAGAACGGCGAGCCGTTGCGGCCGCAGCAGGGGTTTCCGGTGCGCATCATGGTCCCCGGATTCGAGGGCATTTACCACACCAAGTTTCTGCGGCGCATCAAGATCACCAAAGAGTTTTACATGAACTACAACGAATTCGGGCATCTGCGTCCGGAAGACAAAGAGCTTGCGCTCGGCGAACAAATCGGGCCCAAGTCCGTCATCACCTACCCGTCCGGCACGCAACGGCTGCCTGGCCCCGGACTCTACGAGATTAGCGGGCTCGCCTGGTCCGGCGGCGGCGCCGTCAAGACCGTCGAAGTTTCCACCGATGGCGGTAAGACGTGGAATCGCGCCCAGTTCAAGAATACGCCACAGCGCATGGCGCACGTCCGGTTCGCCTATCCATGGAAGTGGGATGGAGGCGAGGCGATGATCATGTCGCGCACCACCGACGAGATCGGGCAGAGACAGGCGCTGCGGGAGGAGATCGCCGGGTGGTGGAAAGTACCGTTCGAGCGGGACTACCGGGTGCCCGGGCTCGACAACAGCGTTATGCCCTGGAAAATCGCCAAGGACGGGAGCGTGTCGAATGGGCTCGCTTAAGCTTGTCACGGTTGCCACAGGTTCGCTGTTGCTGGGCAGCCTCCTCGCTAGCTCCGCATTCGCGCAGTCGCCCACCTATGGCGTCGGACGCACGCCGACCGCGGAAGAACTCCGCCGCATGGATATCTCGATTGGTCCTAACGGAGAGGAACTCCCGCCTGGCCGCGGCAGCGCCAAAGAAGGCGCACAGCTCTACATGCAAAAGGCGTGCGTTGGCTGCCATGGTGTAGGAGGCACAGGGGGGTTGGCGCCTATTTTGGTGTCTAAACAAAGCGCCGATGTGCCCGTCTGGAAAAGGGAACGCATCCTGCCGCTACGTGCGCCAAACGCGACGATAGTATGGGATTACATCAATCGCGGCATGCCACTCGGGCAGGAGGGGACTCTGAAGCCCGATGAGGTCTACTCGTTGACGGCCTACCTGCTTTTCCTCAATAAGGTGATCCCGGAGGACCAGGTTCTCAACAAAGAGAATCTGCCGAAGGTCAAAATGCCGATTGGCGATCAGTACGGCAAGCCGCATGAGTTCAAGCTCAACGCGCCACGGCTAGAGGGCTACCCTTACTAGTCTTACTGCGTTACGACCAAAGAACGTCCCGGGCAAGTGTCACCGTAGAGGCGGCGCGAGTTATCGCGCCGTCTCCCGCCGATTCACTCGTCGCTCATTCTCCCGGCTTGATCTTGTTGTCGCGCACGACGCGCGCCCAGCGCTCGACCTCATTGACGAGGAATTTCTGGAACTCTTCCGGCGAGGAAGCCACCACCGTCAGCGCCTGCTGATCGAGGTGTTGCTGCAGCGCTGGAACCTTCAGCGCCCTGGTCACTTCCGTATGCATGCGCGCGAGTATCGGTGCAGGCGTGTTCACCGGTGCAAGCAATCCCCACCACGCTTCGGCGTCGAAACCCGGCATCACCTGTTCAGCCACCGTGGCGACCTCAGGGAACTGCGGATGCCGCTTCGGCGAAGTGATGCCTATCGCCTTCAACCGGCCCGACTGGATGTGTGGTGAGAACAATGCCAACGACGCAATCGCCATCGGCACGTGACCGCCGATCGCGTTGATAATGAGCGGGCCACCGCCCTTATACGGAATGTGCGTCATCTCGACTTTGGCATAGCCGGTGATCATCGCCATCGCGAGATGCGCGAGGCTGCCCGAGCCTATGGTGCCGAACGTCACGACCCCCGGCTTGGCTTTCGCCAGGCGCACGACCTCCGCAAAGGTCTTATACGGAAACGCGGGATGCGCCGTGATCACCATCGGCGATTTGCCGAGCAGCATGATGGGAGCGAGATCCTTCAGCGTATCGAATGGCATGTTCGGGATCAGGCTCGGGTTCACGCCATGCGTGTCGAATACGAGCAGGAAGGTATAACCGTCGGGCGGCGCCTTGGCCGCCATTCCGGAGCCAATCGCACCCGATGCGCCGCCGCGATTGTCGACGACGACGGAGACGCCAAGGGATTGCTGCAAATAAGGCTGCAGCAGCCGCGCGACCTGATCGGTCGTGCCGCCCGGCGGAAACGGCACGATGATGCGTACTGTCTGGGCGGGCCAGGTCTGGGCGTGGACAGCAGCGCTCGCGACGAGCGCGCCGGTTGCCAACAGGCACAGCAATTGTGTCCACACGCGCATCTCTTTCCCCCAGTGCCGTCCCGTAACGGTGGTGAATTATGCCCATGCGCGCGCCAAACGTCGATGTGCCGGCTGCGGCGGCCCGCGCGCAAACGAGAGACCGCGTGCAGTCAGGCATAATCAGGCGCACTGCATAATCCGGAGCCCGCTACCGCCATGAATGGAGCCGAAAGCCTCGTCCGCACGCTCGTCGACAACGACGTTACCGTCTGTTTCAGCAATCCCGGCACGTCCGAAATGCATTTCGTCGCCGCGCTCGACAAGGTCGAAGGCATGCGCTGCGTGCTCGGACTGTTCGAAGGCGTGGTCACCGGCGCGGCGGACGGTTATTACCGCATGACCGGCAACCCGGCTTCGACGCTGCTGCACCTGGGCCCGGGCCTCGGCAACGGGCTCGCCAATCTGCACAACGCGAAGAAGGCGCGCTCCGGCATCGTCAACATCGTGGGCGAGCACGCGAGCTATCACATCAAGCACGATGCGCCGCTGACCTCCGACATCGAAGGCGTCGCGCGCCCCATGTCGGATTGGGTCAAGACTTCGCGCAGCGCCGAAACCGTCGCGGCCGACGGCGCGCTGGCAGTCGAAGCGGCACGCGCGGCACCCGGCCATATTGCAACCCTGATACTGCCCGCCGACACTGCATGGGAAAAGGCCGGCGCGGTGGCGACGGCCCGCGCGCCCGCGCCGCGAACGACGGTTGCCACCGAAGCGATCGCCGCCGCCGCGCGCGCATTGACTTCAAACGAGCCCGCGATGCTGATGCTGGGCGGCATAGCGGTGCGCGGCAGGGCGCTGGAACTCGCCGGCCGCATTGCCGCCAAAACCGGCTGCCGGCTGATGTCCGAGTACAACAATGCGCGCATGGAATGCGGCGCCGGGCGCGTGCGCGTGGACCGCCTGCCGTACGTGGTCGACAACGCGCTCGCTGCATTGAAAGGCGTGCGCCAGATGATATTGGTGGGCGCGAAATCGCCGGTTTCGTTTTTCGCCTACCCGGGCAAGCCCAGCGTGCTGGTCCCCGACGGCTGCGCGGTGACGCGCCTGGCGACCGTCGCGGAAGATATCGAAACGGCGCTGGAAGCGCTCGCCGCCGAACTCAACGCGCTCACGACGCCGCCTGCCGGCGTCATGTCGCTCAATCGCCCGGCGCTGCCCACGGGCGCCGTGACGTTGGACGGCATTGCGCAGCTCATCGCGACGCTGATGCCGGACAACGCTGTCATCGTCGACGAGGCGGTCACAACCGGGCGCAATTTCGGCGCGCACATGCACAGCGCGCCGCCGCACGACTGGTTGAACCTCATGGGCGGCGCGATCGGCGCCGGCCTGCCGCTGGCGACGGGCGCTGCGATTGGCGCGCCGCAACGCCAGGTCATCGCGCTCGAAGGCGACGGCAGCGCCATGTATACGCTGCAGGCGCTGTGGACGATGGCGCGCGAGAACCTGAAAGTGATGGTGGTCGTCTTTGCCAACCGCTCCTACCGCATCCTGCACGGCGAGCTGGCGAACGTGGGCGCGGGCACGCCGGGCCGCAAGGCCAACGACATACTCACGCTCGACCGGCCCAACCTCGACTGGACCGCGCTAGCTCAAGGCTGCGGCGTCGATGCGGGGCGCGCGACGAGCCTCGACGAACTCGCGCATCAATTCAAGCGCGGGCTGTCGGCGCATGGGCCTTATTTAATTGAACTTGTGATGTGATGTGGTGCGTTGTAACCGGTACGCGAGTGAACAAAAGAAAACGGCCGCCCCGTTGGACGACCGTAAGTCTTTGTAGTACCGGTTGGCGGTGCGAGATTCGAACTCGCGCTTAAACGAGTTGGCCTGTACCTATCACTCCTGCTTAAGCCCCAGACTCTGCGCCAGCTTCGTCCACCTCGCGAGTTCGGACTGCATGGTTGCCGTAAGCTGCTCCGGCGTACTGCCCAGGGGCTCGATGCCCAGCGTCGTAAACCGCTCGCGCATTTCGGATTGGTTGGCGATTTTTGCGAGCTCGGTACTGAGCCGCGTAACGATCGCCGCCGGCGTGCCTGCCGGTGCGAGCACTGAATATGACGCGACGACATCGAAGCCGGGATAACCGGACTCGGCGACGGTCGGCACATCGGGCAACATGGACATGCGCTTTGCGGTGGTCACCGCGAGCAGGCGCAGGCGTCCGGAGCGAACATGGGGCAAGCTGGCAGGCGCGCCGATGAAAGTCATCTCGCACTGCCCGGCGATGACGTCGTTGACGACCTGACCGCCGCCTTTGTAAGGCACGTGAACGATATCGATTTTCGCAAGCTGCTTGAGCAACTCACCTGCGAGGTGCGTAGGGCCGAACGCGCCGGAAGACGCAAAATTAATCTGGTGCGGCCGTGCGCGCGCCAACGCCACCAGCTCTTTGACGTTGCGTGCCGGCAGCGACGGATTGACCACCAGCGTCTGCGCGCCGACTGCCACCATCGATACGGGAGCAAAGTCTTTCACCGGGTGATAAGGCATGTTGGTTCGAAAAGGCGGATTCATGGTGTGGCCGGAGCTCACATATGCGAGCGTATGGCCATCTGGCGCCGATTTGGCGACGAAGTCGGCAGCCAGGATGCCATCGGCGCCCGGGCGGTTGTCGATGATGACCGATTGACCGAGCGCCTCCGACAGGCGCTGCGCGATCAGCCGGCCCGATACGTCGACCGCGCCGCCCGCCGTAAAGCCGACGGTCATGCGTACCAGCCGCGAAGGATATTTCGCTGCATCTGCGGCGGCATCGCGTGGCGTCTGAGCATGTACGTAACTGCCCGCCAGCATCAGCACAGCACAAATCGATCGAAATTTTTTAAACACAAATCACAGCGTCGGACTTTTGAATTCCCCACCCAGCGCGACGAGGCCCCACGGCGGCAATTGCGCATCGGTGCTGAAGCTGAAATGGCCGGCGGCAGCGTGTGCATCGCGAAACATGCGCTGCAGCGGATCGCTGTCGTAGATGCCATTGGCGCCCGCCATCTCGTGCAGGGAACTGACCGCGTCCTTGCACAACTTCGCGGCAAACGCGCAGTTGCGCTTGCAACGGAGCCGCATTTCCATGTCGATCGTGCCGCCCGCTGCGTAGGTGCGCTGCACTTCCAGGCAGTCGTTGCGCAGGACGAGCGCCGCCGCGTCGATCTGCGCGCCGGCGGCGCCGATGCGCAACTGCACCGTCTGAAAATCCCGCATACGGGCGCCGGTGTAGTTGGTGCTGCGCGACTTGACCATCGCGATGGCCGTCTCCAGCGCAGCGCGCGCGTTGCCCACCATGCAGCCGCCGATACCGTGGCCGCCGAGCGCTGAAATGGGGATCCGGTACAGCGGGTTGCGATGCACCGCAGTGCCTGGCCACATATGGCCGGGCCGCGCGACGTACATGGACAGCGCGCGGTGGGCGGGCACGAACACGTCTTTGCAGCGCACGGTCTTGCTGCTCGTTGCCCGCATGCCCAGCGTATGCCAGTCGTCGACGACCTCGTATTGCGAGCGATGCAGCAGGCAGTACATGTAATCGACGATCTGATCATGGTCGCGCACGATGCACGCGAGCATGCTCCAGTCCGAGTGATCGGTGCCGGACGAAAAACCCCATTCGCCGGAGAGCACAATGCCGCCGTCCGCGGGCACGCCGCGGCCTTGCGGGTAAGCGATGCCCGAAGCGATACCTGCATCACGGTCGGGACCCCACACTTCCTCCTGCGCCCGCGGCTCCCACCACGCGAGATTACGGTGATGCGAGCCGAGATTCGTGACGACCCAGCCCACCGACATATCGCCGCGCGACAGCATCTCCGGTATGTCGAAATAGGCGACGAACGGCAACTCCATGCCGCCGCGCACCTTGGGCTGCAGGTAGCGAATCAACCCGCTGTGGTTCAACGCATCTATCACTGCGGGTGAAAGCCGGCGCAGCTCCTCGCACTTCGGCGCCTCCTCGCGCAGCAACGGGATCAACTCGCGCGCGCGACGCACGGCCTCGTCAAAGCTCACGCCGGAAAAATCGGT
>Ga0207682_10001550_pt1 | contig 10542 bp, 9 predicted proteins | sample KBSM63metaG_FD_184332 | JGI IMG/M metagenome (GOLD analysis project Ga0207682, IMG submission 184332) | Miscanthus rhizosphere microbial communities from Kellogg Biological Station, Michigan, USA - KBS M6-3 metaG (SPAdes) (version 2) | ecosystem: Host-associated > Plants > Roots > Rhizosphere >... | reverse complement strand
GTCTCGTGTATGTCGAGAAGCGGGAAAGGAATGTCATACGCTGGCAATTCATCTTCTACAAAGCGCGCACCACGTGGACCATCAGCAGCTTCATCTGGGACGACAACGTGAACTCGTTGTTTGCTCCCTGCGACTGACGTTCAGATCTTCTGCGCCAGCAGCGCGTTCAGCTGATCGATGAGCTCCGGAATCATGTCTTCGCCATAGCCGGTGTGATCCGCGGCCACCTTGCCGTCCCGCCCGATGATGATCATGCGCGGGATGCCGTGGACGCCATATTTCTTCGCTGTCCTCTCGTTCGGATCGCGCCGCAGGAAAATGATCGGATAATCCTTGAGCACGTTCACCACGTATTTGAACGGTTCATATTCGTCGCGATAGTTGATCGCGAGTACCTGCAGATGATCCGGGCCCACGCGTGTCACCACGCCGGCCAATACCGGCAGTTCCTTCTTGCACGGGCCACACCACGAAGCCCAGAACGACACGATGACGACCTTGCCGTGGTAGTCGCTGATGCGGATCCTGTTGCCCTTGAGGTCCTTGCCGAGCTCGTCTTCAGGGACGCTGCCGACCGGCAAAGATGGCCGTTCGTGCTTTGCGGCGGGTTCAGCGCCGATCGCCGCGCCGCTGAACAGCCCCGCCAACGCGGCCAGCGCCCACAGCATGGGATTACGCATTGAACGCAGGCCTGGTGAGATTTTCCTGGCCACCCGGCCGTGCCACCACGTTGTCCTCGATACGCACGCCACCGAAGTGCTTGAGCTCCGCCACTCGCTTCCAGTCGATCATCTTTCCAATCGGCTTGGTTTTCGCTTCGTCGAGCAACTGGTCGATGAAATAGAAGCCGGGCTCCACGGTGACGACGCAACCGTCCGCAAGTTGGCGTGTGAGCCGCAGGAACGGGTGGTTGTAAGGCCGATCGATCTCACCGCCCGCCGGATCGCGTTGCAGCCCGCCCACGTCGTGGACCTGAAGTCCTAACAAGTGGCCGATGCCATGCGGATAGAACACGCTGGTCAGCGCGTTGTCGATGGCTTCGTCGGCGCTCACGGTGATGATGCCCGCTTCGCGCAGGAATTCGCTGATCGCGCGATAGGAGGCCTGGTGAAAATCCTTCCAGTCGAGGCCAACACGCACCTGCGCGCAGAGCTTCAGTTGCAGCTCGTCGAAGCGCTCGATGAGCGCGGCAAAACCTGCATCCTGGTACGAATGCGTGCGAGTGATGTCCGACGCGTAGCCGCCGAACTCGGCCCCGGCGTCGATGAGCAGCGAGTGGAGCTTCGCCGGCCTGTCGCGCCGCTGGATCTGGTAATGCAGCACGGCGCCGCCCTCGTTCAACGCGACGATCGGGTTGTAAGGCAGCTCGCGTTCGCGCTGGCCACAAGCCGCCATGAATGCGAGCGCTATCTCGAATTCGCTGGCGCCCGCGCGGAACGCGCGTTCGGCGGCGAGGTGACCACGTGCACCGAGCACGTTGGCCTCGCGCAGACAGGCGACTTCGTACGCTGTCTTTGCCGCGCGGCCATAGTCGAGCTGCGCGATGAGATGTTCCGGATTGATTGCGGCCGGCCCCCAACCGAGCAGCTCCGGAAAGGGCGCACCAATGAAAGCCGTGCGCGAAAGATCTTTCGGCAATGCGGCGCGTGCCGCGACGCGATCCGCACAGCTCACGATGTCAAAGCCCGCCGTCCAGTAATCGTTCGGCATTTCGGGCGACTTGTGCCAGTAGTCCACCGGCTGATGAATCAGCAGCAGCGGCTTTCTGCCCGGGGAAAAAAACACGAACGAATCCGGCGCATCCGAGAGCGGCGCCCATACCTTGAAGGGCGCCTGGGCGCGAAACGGCAGATGGTGATCGTCGAGAAACAACAGCGGCGGAGTGCCGGCATGCACCAGCAGGGCGTCGTAGCCCGTGGATTGCAGCGCCGAAGCACTGCGTTTCTTCACGACTTCGAGGTGCTCGGCGAACAGGCTGGGCCACGAAACGCTGTTTGGTCTGATTGCTGGCGAATTCATGGCCGGGATTCTATGCGCCGGCAAACAATCGCAACGTATTGATGCGTCGCAACAAATCGACATTCGCGCGTGTCGGTAGCTTCGTTTCGACGCGCGCTCGAGCCGCCAAGACTTGTCATTACTCGCTCCGTTGTCGCCAACCGCGGACAAAATTGCAGTTGTTTCAAATGGATCGGGGAATCGATAAAATCGCGCGCCGCAATGAGAATTGCGGCAACAAACGTTTGTTTGGTCTCACTTACCACTAGATATTTTTGGGGTACCCCTACATGAAATTGAATGTTGCTCTCGCCGCCTCGATCGCGGCTTTCGCGCTGATGACTGGCTGCGCCAAGAAGGAAGCCGACGCCGCTGCGCCGGCTGCCGCTGACGCTGCTGCTTCGTCGGCCGACGCTGCCGCCTCTTCGGCTGATGCCGCTGCTTCGTCGGCTGCTGCCGCCGATGCCGCCGCTGCCCCGGCTGCTGACGCTGCCGCTCCGGCTGCCGATGCCGCTGCTCCGGCTGCCGACGCCGCTGCTCCGGCTCCGGCCGAAGCGCCGAAGAACTAATCGAACTCGATTAGATCTTCGCGAGCCAACAGGCTCATGACGGCCCGGGCAGAGCGCACAACGTTTTGCCCGGGCTTTGTCTTTTCTGGAGGTAAAGCGTGACTGTCAGTGTCCGTGATGCCCGTGGCAACGCCCGCGATCGCGAGTGGATCGAGAGCGTCTACCGCGATTACCTGGACGACCTTTCACCGCTGAACACCGGCGTGTTCAGCGCGACTTCGCTCGGCGAAATCGGCTATAGCGAATCCGACCAGCTCGCGCGGTGGTTCGGTGACTCCACCGTCAATGCACTCGTCATCCTGCGGGGCGCCGAGCCCGTGGGATTCGCGATGGTAGCGCGCGGCAATGCCGCGCCCGGCAAATCTTCCATCGACTACCGCATGGCGGAGTTCTTCGTCTCGCGCACCTTCCGGCGCCGCGGCGTGGGCCGCCTCGCGGTGGAACTCATCCTCAATCGTTTCGCAGGACGCTGGGAAATCACCGAGTACCTGCGCAATCCGGTCGCGGTCGCATTCTGGCGGCGCGTGGTCGCTAACTACACTCAGGGTCGTTTTCAGGAGCGCGTTCTCAATGGAGAAGTCCGACAGGTATTCGAGTCGGGCATCTCGCGTGCCCAGAAGCCGGCCTGAACTGCGCATTGCGCGCGCACTCGGTATCGCGGCCATTCTCAGCATGACTATGGGAGACGGCTTCGCCGGCGCACCACGCCCGAGCGGATCGCTGGTGCCCACGCGTTCTGAAGTCATCGCCACGCAGGGCATGGCGGCCACCAGCCATCCGCTCGCGAGCCAGGTGGCGCTCGATGTGCTCAAGCGCGGCGGCACGGCAGTCGACGCGGCGATTGCCGCCAATGCCGCCCTCGGGCTCATGGAGCCGATCAGCAACGGCGTGGGCGGCGACTTGTTTGCCATCGTCTGGGACGCAAAGACCCAAAAGCTCTTTGGCCTCAACGGCAGCGGCCGTTCGCCGAAATCTCTCTCGCTCAAGGCTCTTCGCGCAGAGCTCAGGAAACTGAATTCGGCGACCATTCCGCCCACCGGCCCGCTGCCGGTGTCCGTGCCAGGCGCCGTCGATGCCTGGTTCGAGCTCTATGCAAAGTTCGGCAAATTGCCCATGAAAGAAGTGCTGGCGCCCGCGATCGCGTATGCGCGCAATGGATTCCCCGTTACCGAAGTCATCGCCGAGGGATGGGAGCGCAACGCCCGGGTGCTCGCGAAGTATCCCGGCTTTGCCGACACCTACATGCCCAACGGCCGCGCGCCGGCGAAGGGCGAGATATTCCGCAATCCGCTGCTGGCGAATACGCTCACGGCGATCGCCGAAGGCGGGCGCGACGCGTTCTACAAAGGCGACATCGCCAGGCGCATCGAGGCCTACATGCACGACAACGGCGGGTACCTGACCGCCGCCGACCTCGCCGCACACCACTCCGAGTGGGTCGAGCCCGTGTCCACTAACTACCGCGGCTACGATGTCTGGGAGTTGCCGCCGAATACGCAGGGCGTCGCCGCGCTGCAGATGCTCAACATCCTGGAGGCCTACGATCTCAAGTCCATGGGCTTCGGCAGCGCCGACTACCTGCACGTGTTCATCGAAGCCAAGAAACTCGCCTTCGAGGACCGCGCGCACTTCTACGCCGATCCGGAGTTCGCCAGGATCCCGCTCAAGGGTTTGCTGTCGAAGGACTACGCGGCGAAACGCCGCGCGCTCATCAAGCTCGACCGCGCCGCGCGCGAATATCCTGCCGATCCCAAAGCCCTCGATCAGAGCGACACGATTTACATGACCGTGGCGGATGCCGCCGGCAACATGGTCTCGCTGATCCAGAGCAACTACCGCGGCATGGGCTCCGGCATGACGCCCACCGGCTGCGGTTTCATCCTGCAGGACCGCGGTGAGCTGTTCTCGTTGAAGGATGGCCACGCCAATGTCTACGCGCCGGGTAAACGGCCGTTTCACACCATCATTCCCGCCTTCATCACCAAGGACGGCAAACCCTGGCTGTCGTTCGGCGTCATGGGCGGCGGCATGCAGCCGCAGGGGCATGTGCAGATCGTCGTGAACCTCATCGACTTCGGCATGAACCTGCAGGAAGCCGGCGACGCGCCACGTGCCCGCCACGAAGGCTCGAGCGAACCCACGGACGAAGTCATGAAGGACGGCGGTGAGGTGGTCCTGGAAGCCGGATTTTCACCGGCGGTCATCAAGGCTCTCGAAGCCCGCGGGCACAAGGTCACGGTGGTCAACGACGGCAACTTCGGCGGCTACCAGGCCATCAAGAGAAATGCCGAGGGCGTGTACTTCGGCGCATCCGAGTCGCGTAAGGACGGCGCCGCCCAAGGCTACTGACTCCCGTTGTGGCGGAACCCACCGCTCGCCCGGCGCAACTCACCCTGGTTGGCGCCGGTGGCGCGGTCCGCGCGAGCCCTGTTTACCGATTGCGGGAGCTCGGCATGAAACTAGGGGGGTTCCGTTCCATCGGCGCCAGCACTGCTACTGAATCGCCGGTATGCCGAGGAATATGGAATCTTCGGGCGTCCCGAACTCCGATGCCTTCGGCTTGCGCGTGGTCGCCGCGAGCTTTCCCGAGTGGATATCGTCGAGCTTGGCGTGCGTGGCCTTTGCCGCCGCCACCAGTTCGGGGTACGGCCTGTCGGTGACGTCGATCCAGCCAATGTTGTAGTTCTCGCCATCGCGCCGGCCCGTCGCCGGCTGGTCGATCCACTGGTACCAGTGCGTGCCGACGATGGCCGGGTGCTCGGCGGCGTGTTCCACGTAGTACGAATACGCGACGCCGCGTTCCAGCTGATTCATGGCCTGCACCAGTCCCGGCGCGAGTCCGTGTTCGGGCACGCCGAAATGAAACTCACCGATGAGGATGGGCAGCTTCTGGATGGCGTACACGCGGTCGATGAAATCCTTCGGTGGTGCCCAGCGGTACTTGTTCATGCTGTACACGTCGAAGCCCCGAGCCAGCGCGATCACATCGTCGGGCGGCGTGCCGCCGAAGCGGATGCCGAGATTCAGATGATTGGGGTCATGCCGCCTGACCGCGGCATTGACGATCTGGAGGTATCGCGTGAACGCGGCGTGCACCATCGCCTTGCGAAGCGCCGGGGTATCCCCTTTGGTGAGCTCGCTCCTGAAGCGATCCTGCATCGCGCTTTTCGGGCCCGCGAGCACGAGGTCGACGAGCTGGGTTTCGCGTGCAGGCCATGGCGGCTCGTTGCCAATGAAGTAGCCGATCATCCAGGGGTCGGTCTTGCGTTCCTCGAGCTGTTGCGCGGCCTCGGCATCGACACGCCTGGAGAAGGCGTCGGAATACACGTCGGGCAGCCCCATGATGGCGCCTTCGCTCTGCTGCCAGCCACGCAACGGATAGACGTAGGGCTGGCGCTGGGTCGATCCCGCGGGCAGCGCATCGTTGAGCGCCGTGCCATAAGCGGTGTTGAGTCCCCACGCGCGCATGCGGCGCGACGTGAGTTGTGCGCTTGGGGTCTGCCAGTCGCGGCCGAACCGTTGCAACACGTTGGCAACGTAGAACGACACCGGATCGCGCAGGGGATCGGCGGTGTTGCCAGGCGAGGGGAACTGGGCGAAGGTCGGAATGCTGGCAAACAACTTGGATCGCCCGATGATCGGCGTGCGCGGTGGCTCGGCACCCGCGCCATTCACACCGGTGGAATAGAAGCGGCAACCTTCCGGATCGACCAGCCACCAGCGGTCGCTGATCTTCTCGACGCGGAAGAATCCCGTGGCCTTTCGGCGGCCTGAGCCATAACCGCCATAGCGGCATTCGCGGATCGCCGCTTTCGGAACCAGCATGCGATCTTCCTGGGCCCATTCGCGCTGCAAGGACGCAAACGACAGAACCTTCCCCGGCCAGTCGGCATGGGCGTACTGGCCGAAATCGTCGATCAGGGGCGTGCCGCCATCGAGCACCGCGTCACCCGTATCGGTTTTCGACAGGCTGACCTTGCGAATTTCAAGCGTCGACGCATGTGCCGGATAGCGCATGGTGACGCTGAGCGCGCGGACATTACGCACCGGCGCGTGACCGCCCGCTTCGATATTGATCCAGTAGCTGTTGCGCGGCTGGTTCACCGTCGAAGCGAGCTCGTCCGCATCTCCGAGGCCCTGGCGAAAGAAGCGCAACGGAATGGAAGCCCGCACCCACACATTCGCGAAGGGATGGATGCGCTTCGAGACATTGCCTTCGTCGCTGATGAGGCCGAGTTCGAATCGCTGGCTCGTGGACGAACGGAACTCGAGCACGAGGAATTCGGCTTCGGTCCAGTCGGCAGGCAATTGTGGATCGAGCTCTGCCAGCGGCCATTGGGTGGTCGAGACGTCGCTCGCAAAAGTGGCTTTTTGCGGAGCAGCGGTAGCGCCAACTAAACAAACGGCCCACGTCAAAAGGCCGATCAGCATCTGGTCGAGTCTCATCCCACCCCCGGATAACAGCCGCATTTTATGCAAAGCCGCAGTCAGAGGAGGCGAGGAATGAATCGCCATTTCACGCGCTGCATGTACTGCGCGTAGCCATTGTCCAGAAGCAGCAGATGGCGTTCCTCGGTGATGGCTCGCAGTGCATAGATGGTGGTCCATCCGCACAAGGCCAGCAACGAGTAGCCGGCGACACGCGCGTCGCCGCTCGAGAAGGCAACGTAGAGGGTCGGAATGGCGCCTATCCACCAGGCGAAGTTCTTGGCGATGTACGCGGGGTGTCTCACCCAGGCATAAGGACCGTGGCTGACGATGCCACGGTTCGTGAGGTTGCTGGCCTTGAATCCCAACGCCACCGAGGCCCAGGAGTAGATGCCCAGGGAGAGCAGCAGCGTGACATTCGCGATGTAGTGGATCGCGGTGTTGTCGAAGTGCGGGAAGTCGCTGCTCTGCCATTCGAGAAAGCGGCCGGTGAAATCATTGAAGGGCGGATAGCAGGCGAGGCAGATGAACCACCCGAAGAACGTCGGATCCACCGAGCGGATGCGATTGCCGAGCGCCGGCAACTCGATGATGTAACCCAGCGTGAACAGCAGCGTATCCACGAACAGAATCAGCTGGAAGCAGGCCCAGAACAGCGAGCTGTCGAACAGATTCCGTCCTGTCACGCCCTGGTTCATTCCGCCGATGACCTGCATCACGGAGTTCGCCATGTCGGCGACATGGTTGAGGCACCAGTTGATCATGAGCGGCGCGAAAAAGAATTTGAGCAGCAACGCGAGGCCGGCTTGCTTGGCGGCCGGAGACAACGCTGCCTTGAGCGGCAGGCGCCACTTCTGCTGCGCAAGCAATGCGTGGCGCGCCCCCGAGACGGGGCGGCCCAGGCGCAGCACGCTCGATCGCAGTCCATGGATGAACACGAAAGCCTTGGAATGAAGCCACGGATAGTGCGCGTAGTAGGGAATCAGGATCACCGCGTACAGCAGGATCAGCGCGAGGAACAGCGTGTGTACGCTGAGCACCGCGTCGATCCCGAGGATTCCGAACTGCCATTGGCCCTGCAGCATGCCGCGGTGAAAGCCGCTCAACGAGGAGATGATCCAGTACGACAGGCCTATGAACCCCAGGGTGGAGAAGTAGTTTGCCGCGAATCGCCGGCTGAGCAGGGCGGATCGCATGGGTGTCAGTCGCGCGCCGATTGGGGCGGGGAGAGGGTAGGGTCAGCCGCCATCGCGCATTGCGGCGTCACCGTCGGCAGCCGGATCCCCCGCCGCAGGCTTCGCGAGCTCGGAGAGCTCCCCGACAAGCCGATTCAAGACTTCCACGTTTCGCTGGATCCGTTCGTGCTGTTCCCGAACCTGTTCTTCGCTGAACTTGTACTTGGGATTGAGGAGCATGTTCGTGGTGGTGTGCACCACGGCGAGCGGCGTGCGCAGGTCGTGCGCCATCTTTGACACTACATCTCGCAGATCTTTCGAGTTTTCGTCCATGCCTTGACCCCGGGACGGAAGACGCGCGGAAGTGTACGGGGAGGCCACGGTACTGGCGGTGAAGGCGCTTATCCAGCCCTATCGTCAGGAATCGCCTACATTTGCAGGAACTAAGGGCCCAAAAATGCAGTTGGTACGAGCGAGCAGCCACGCCGCCATCGGCGTGGCCACCGGCGTTTTCTATCTCGGATATTCGACGATCACGTTCACCCTGCGGTTGTCCTGGGGGTTGTACGAGAACCGTCGCGTCTGGCCGAAACCCTCGGCAGTGAGCCGCGTGCGGGCGATGCCGAAGTTATCCACCAGATAGCTGACCACGTTCTCCGCACGCTGCTGCGAGATCTTCATGGCCTGCTCAGGTGACGCCTGCAGATTGCCGGTATGTCCTTCCACGGTGGCGGTCACGGTCGGGTTGGCCTTGAGGAAATCGGCGAGGCCGCGGAGCTCATTCCGATATTCCGGTTTGACCGCAGTGTCCAGCGCGTCGAAATCGATCGCCAGCGCCATGGTCGTGCGCGCGGGGCGGACATACAGCCCTTCGATGTCGGTAGCGCAGGCGACGATGGCTCCGATGCGACGGTTCGCTCGCTTGCCGTCATCAGTGGAGTTGTCAGCAATGGGCCGCGTTTCGCCATAACCAACCGGCGTCAACCGCGAGCGATCGACCTTCAGGTTGCGCACAAGGTAGCTCACGACCGCGTTGGCGCGGCGCTCGGAGAGGCGCTGATTGGCCTCGTTGGTGCCCACATCGTCGGTGTGTCCTTCGATCACCGCCGTGGTCTGCGGATACTTCGTCATGAAGTTGCCGATGACGGCGAGCTTTTCCTGTTCCTGGAGCTGGACCTTGTCCTGGTTGATCTCGAACTCGAAGTTGAGAAGCGAGCAATACCGGTCGGTCTGGGGAGGCATGACCGGCGGCGGTTCGACGACTACCGGAGGCGCGACCACTACGGGCGGCGGCGGTGCCGGCGGTGGCGGCGGTGCGGCCATTGCAACGGCCGGCGGTGCGCCGAAACGGAACAACACACCGGCGGAGTAAAGGTCGATGTCTCCCATGTTGCCGACGGAATCGTCGATGCGGTATCGCTCGCCTTCCAGGCGCATGCCGAACCGTTGCGTGAACATGTACTCGAGGCCCACGCCGAATTTGTAGTTAGCGTCCTTGCTCTCGCTGTTGGGCTCGACCACATTCACGAGGCCGGTGCCCTCGAAGGCGCCTTTGACTTCGGAGTAAGCCACGCCCGCGCGCACGAATGCGGAGAATTTCGGGGTGAATGGCATCGACAGCACCGCGTCGAGATTCAGGCCTCGCGCGCCCAGCACGCCATGCAGGGTTCCTTGCGGCACCGTGAAAGAGGTGTAACCGAAATCACCCAGGTCGTAGTAACCACTCTCCAGCGCGAAGTATTGGTTGAACTGGTAGCCACCGAACACCTTGAAGCCGGTGTCGCGCTCGTTGTCGTCCATGAAGGTGGTGGTGTAGCCCTGCGCGAGCAAATCGGCGGCGATCCGGTCTTCGTCCACGTCGGACTGCGAGGGGCCGCCGTTTCCTCCGAAGTACCAGCCCGGGTCGGCGGCAACGGTCAATGGGGCTGTGAAGATTGCGAGTGCCGCAAATCCCAGCGTCGTCGAGGTCTTTGAAGATTTCATGTCTGTGTCCGTGTGATTCTGGTGAGTGCGGCGCGGCTTACGGCGCGGGCACATTGATGACGGTGTTGACCAGCGTGACCGAGGCGCCCAGCGAGATCGCCCGGCCGTTCAGCGTCACGAGGTTGACGTTGCCTACGGTCGAGAACGACGCGCCGGCCTGGGCGATGATCGTGCCGACCATGGTCCCGCCACCGGCGGCGTTGATGGTCGCGGCGCTGCCGACCTGCCAATAGACGTTCTTCGCCTGCGCACCACCCGCGAGGATGATGCTCTGCGGAGCCGCCACTCCCGGGCCGCCCACCGTGAGCGTCGTCGCCATCTGGAACACGAAGATCGCGTTCGCATCGCCTTGCGCATCGAGCGTGAGGTCGCCGCCCTGGATCAGGAAC
>Ga0207682_10001538_pt1 | contig 10601 bp, 9 predicted proteins | sample KBSM63metaG_FD_184332 | JGI IMG/M metagenome (GOLD analysis project Ga0207682, IMG submission 184332) | Miscanthus rhizosphere microbial communities from Kellogg Biological Station, Michigan, USA - KBS M6-3 metaG (SPAdes) (version 2) | ecosystem: Host-associated > Plants > Roots > Rhizosphere >... | reverse complement strand
CGCGCGGTTCGGGGCGTAGCGCAGCCTGGTAGCGCAACTGGTTTGGGACCAGTAGGTCGCGAGTTCGAATCCCGCCGCCCCGACCAGACCGTCGTCGAATCGACGGCCCTCGCTGCCCGTAGCTCAACTGGATAGAGCAGTTGCCTTCTAAGCAACAGGTCGGGGGTTCGAGTCCCTCCGGGCAGGCCAGATCAGCCATCATCCGACCGGATCAAACGGAGTCGCGATGCAGGGTGGGTTAGAAAGGGCGATCGATTCGGGGCGAGCCGTAGCGGCCGCGAAGACGCTGATCGCCGCCTGCGCGATCGTCCTCTCGGCACCGGCGGCGATCGCGGCCACCAATCCGTCGTCATCGAAGATCCTCACCTGCAAGGACGCCCTGGGCAATCCCATCCTCACCGATCCTTCCGACCCGCGTTGCTACAAGCCGCCACCCAACGAGGCCGAGAGGGCCGTCACGGAAGAACGCCGGCGAAGGGAGCTCGAGGCCTACAACGCGTGCAAGGCCGAGCAGCGCAGCCTGCAGAGCCTGCTCAATCGCTATCCCAACAAGGAGAAGCACGACGCGGCGCGCCAGACGGCGCTCAGTCAGGTGGAGACGTCGTTGCGCATTGCGCAGCGACGCTTGGAGCAGCTGTATGCAGAGCGAAAGCGCCTGCTCGACGAAGCCGAGTTCTATCCCAATGGCAATCTGCCGCCCAAGCTGCGACGAGATATCGATGCCAACTCGGCGGTCATCGAGGCGCAGCTCTTGGCGATCGCCAACCAGAAGGACGAGGCGGCACAGAAGAACGCGTTCTACGACGACGAGCTGGCCAAGCTGAAGAAGCTCTGGGACCCGCGGCGGGGGGAAAGTCGCCCCTGCGTCGCGCCGCGCGACTGACCTGCGCTGGCGCCATGGCAGTCGAGCAGGCCGCGATCAGCGGCCGCTCGGCGATCAACGCCGCTGGTACTGCGTCGCGCCGAAGAGCACCTCGCGCTCGGCGTCGCTGCGAATCGGCTTGCGCAGCCCCGCCAGGACCTCGACACCGCGCTGCACCGCCGGCCGCGCCGCGATGCGATCGAACCAGTCCTTCAGGCGCGGGTAGTCGGCCCAGTCGATGCCCTGGTTCTGCCACGAGCGAAGCCACGGGAAGATCGCGATGTCGGCGATCGTGTATTTGTCGGTCGCGATGTACTTCTGCGTCGCGAGCCGCCTGTCCATCACGCCGTAGAGGCGTTTGGCCTCGTTGCTGTAGCGATCGATGGCGTAGGGAAGCTTCTCCGGCGCGTACAGCCTGAAGTGATGGGTCTGGCCCAGCATCGGCCCGACGCTGCCCATCTGGAACATCAGCCACTCGAGCGTCTGGTAGCGGCCGCGAAGGTCGGCAGGAAGGAATCGTCCCGTCTTCGACGCCAGATAGATGAGGATCGCGCCCGATTCGAACAGCGAGATCGGCTGGCCGTCGGGCCCGTCGGGATCGACGATGGCCGGGATCTTGTTGTTCGGGCTGATCGCCAGGAATTCGGGCTTGAATTGATCGCCGGCGCCGATGTTCACCGGAATCGCGCGGTACGCGAGGCCGCATTCCTCGAGCATCACGTGGACCTTGTGGCCATTGGGCGTGGCCCACGAATACACTTCGATCATCGCGTCGCGTCCCGGAACGAAAAAGGCGCAGAGCGCGCCCGGGCACGACTCTAGTGGATCGGACAAGGTCATGCTCGAATCGATCAAGCGCTTGCTGGCACGCGTCACGCGCCACGCCGAAGGCGATGCGATCGCCGGCTGGGCGCGCCGCGCCGGCCACGTCTACAAGCGCGAAAAGGACGGCGACGGCTTCGCCATCGACGGCCAGTTCGACGGCAAGCCGTGGCGCCTCGAATGGGGCCGCCCGCAACGGACCTACATCGAGGGCCACGAGCTGCGCATGCGCATGGTGCTCGGCATTCCGCCCGACCTGCAGATGCTGCTGATGACCAAGCCCCTGCGCGAGCGGCTCGCCAAGGACGCGTTCGAGCAGGCGACACAGACCAACCAGACCTCGCTCGACGACACCATCGGCGAGGAAACGCGCTGGCTGGTCGTTTTCCCCCGGATCTCGCTCTCCGGCTCGCAGATCCTTCGCAACTGCTTCGGCGGTGTCTCGAGCCTGCCGCACGAGGGCCAGGCCTGGCTCGAAGGACCGCTCTCGCACGGCCTCGAGCGCGCCGCCGCGAGCTGGCTGAACGCGCAGCCGCCGTTCCTGCTGATGACGCTGCGCGGCCGCATCTACATGCGCCTGCAACTCGCCAGCGCCGACGAGCAGGACATCGCTGCCGCAGTCACGCTGTTCGCCATCGCCGCCGCGTCGGCCCGGCGCGTCGCGCGAGCTCGCGGCGACGAACCGGTTACCTGGTCCGCATCGACCACCAGCGCCTGGCAGTCGCTCCCCCCCGCCAACGACCACCGCTAGAAAAGGGGCTCCAAAGGAGCCCGCCCCTTCCTCCCGGAGGAAGGGGAGCGAAGCGGGGAAGGAGCCGCCCTGTCAGCCTCTCTGAGTCGGCACCGCGTGCCGACTCAGAGAGAGCTTGGAAGTCACGCTACGCGTGCCTTCCAAGCTCGATCTTCGCGATCGCGTTGCGATGCACTTCGTCCGGCCCGTCGGCGAAGCGCAAGGTGCGCGCGCCGGCATAGAAACCGGCGAGCGGGAAGTCGCCCGAGACGCCACCGCCGCCGTGCACCTGCATCGCCCAGTCGATCACCTGGCAGGCCATGTTCGGTGCCACGACCTTGATCATCGCGATCTCGGCCTTGGCCGCCTTGTTGCCGGCGACGTCCATCATCCACGCCGCCTTCAGCGTCAACAGGCGCGCCATGTCGATCTGGCAGCGCGACTCGGCGATGCGCTCGCGCGTGACGCCTTGCTCGGCGACCGTGCGGCCGAACGCGACCCGGCTCGAGGCGCGCTTGCACATCAGCTCGAGCGAGCGCTCGGCCAGGCCGATCAGGCGCATGCAGTGATGGATTCGCCCGGGGCCGAGGCGCCCTTGCGCGATCTCGAAGCCGCGGCCCTCGCCGAGCAGGATGTTGTCGACCGGCACGCGAACGTTCTCGAACAGCACTTCCATGTGGCCGTGCGGCGCGTCGTCGTAGCCGAACACGCTGAGCGGCCTGACGATGGTGATGCCCTTGGTCTCGGCCGGCACCAGCACCATCGACTGCTGCGAGTGGCGCGGCGCGTCCGGGTCGGTCTTGCCCATGAAGACGTAGATCTTGCAGCGCGGATCGCCGGCGCCGCTGGTCCACCACTTGCGGCCGTTGATGACGTACTCGTCGCCTTCGCGCCGGATGCTCGACTCGATGTTGGTCGCATCCGACGACGCGACCGCCGGCTCGGTCATCGCGAACGCGCTCCTGATCTCGCCGTCGAGGAGCGGCTGCAGCCAGCGGTCCTTGAGCGTCGGCGAGCCGTAGCGCTCGATTGTCTCCATGTTGCCGGTGTCCGGCGCCGAGCAGTTGAAGACTTCGGGCGACCACGGCACGCGGCCCATGATCTCGGCGAGCGGCGCGTAGTCGCCGTTCGAGAGACCGAAGTCGCGGCCGCTTTCCTTCGAGCCCTTGCCGCCGGCGGTAGGGGGCAGGAACAGGTTCCACAGGCCTTGCGCGCGCGCCTTCGGCTTGAGCGCCTCGATCGTCTGCAGCGGCGTCCAGCGCTTGCCGGCCTTGGTGTTGGCCTCGATCTCGTCCTCGTAACGCTGCTCGGCCGGATAGATGTGCTCGTCCATGAAGCGCAGCAGCTGCGCCTGAAGTTCCTTCGTGCGCGGGGAGTATTCGAAGTCCATGATGGTCTTTCGTGAGTGACGGGACGAGGCGGCTCTGCGCCTCAGCTTTGCTGGGCGATGCGCCAGCCCATTTCGGCGAGCGGCCGCGCGCCGGCAGCGGACTGGCGCGCCTTGTCGCTCGACGCCGTGCCGGCCTCGACGCGCTTGGCGATGCCTTGCAGGATGCCGGCGATCCGGAACAGGTTGTAGGCGAGGTAGAAATTCCAGTCGGCCATCACCGCGTCGGCATCGTTTCCTTTGCCGATCCGGCCCGTGCGCTCGCAGTAGCGCTGGACGTACTCGCGCTCGGTCGGGATGCCGAGCGCGGCGTGATCGAGGCCGCCGATGCCACGGAACGACCCGGGGGGGATGCGCCACGACATGCAGTGATAGCTGAAGTCGGCGAGCGGGTGGCCGAGCGTCGAGAGCTCCCAGTCGAGGACGGCGACGATGCGCGGCTCGTCGGCGGCGAAGACGAGGTTGTCGAGGCGGTAGTCGCCGTGGACGATGGCGATCTGGGTGCCGTCGCGCGCGCTCGCCGGGATGTGCGCGGGCAGCCACTCGATGAGTCGATCCATCGCCTCGATCGGCTCGGTGATCGAGGCCAGGTACTGCTTGGTCCAGCGGCCGATCTGCCGCTCGAAGTAGTTGCCGGGTTTGCCGTAGCCGGCCAGACCGACGCTCGTCGGGTCGACCGAATGAAGCGCCGCGATGACGCGGTTCATCTCGTCGTAGATCGCCGCTCGCCCCGGCGCGTCGAACGCAGGCAGCGCCTGGTCCCAGAGGACGCGCCCGGCGATGAACTCCATGACGTAGAAGGCGCGGCCGATGACGCTCTCGTCCTCGCACAGGACGTGCATGCGGGGCACCGGCACGGCCGTGTCGGCGAGGCCGCGCATCACCGTGAATTCGCGGTCGACCGCGTGCGCCGAAGGCAGCAGCTTCGATGCCGGCCCCGGCTTCGAGCGCAGGACGTAGGCGCGTGCCGGCGTCAGGAGCTTGTAGGTCGGGTTCGACTGTCCGCCCTTGAACTGCTCGACGACGAGCGGGCCGGCGAAGCCGGGCAGGTGCCCGGCGAGGTAGCGCTCGAGCGCGGCGACGTCGAAGGCGTGCTGGGCGGCAACCGGCTTGGTGCCGGTGTTGGCTTCAGGGGTGCTCATGCGGCGATTGTCATCCCGGGCAGAGCGAAGAATCTCTGCGGGATTGCACTCGTCGGCCCCACCCTTCGCCGCGCTCCGGATGCCGGTCAGCGTGGCGTTCAGCCGTTGGCGATCGCGAGCAGCTTGCCCTTGGAGAGCACCACGAGCCGGGTCGGCTCGATCCGCACCGCGCCTTCGCGCTCGAAGCCCTTCAGCTCCTGGTTGACGCGCTGGCGCGACGCACCGAGCAGCTGAGCGATGTCCTCCTGGGCGAGCTGCAGGCCGACCCGGATCTCGTCGCCCTGCTGGACGCCGTAGCTGCGTGCGAGCAGCAGGATCTGCTTGGCGAGCCGCGCCGAGAGCGGCAGGGTGTTGAGGTCCTCGACGGTGTCGAAGAGCAGCCGCAGGCGCCGGCAATTGAGGCGAAGCAAGGCCTCGTACAGCTCGACGTGCTGCGCCAGCAGCTCCTTGAAGTCGGCCTTGCGGACGACCAGCAGCGTCGTCGCGCCGTGCGCGTTGGCGTCGTGCGTTCGCGGCATGCCGTCGAAGAGAGCGATGTCGCCGAACCAGGTGCCCGGCTCGACGTAGGTGAGGGTGACCTGCTTGCCGGACAGCGATACCGAGCTCACCCGCACCGCGCCGCGGGCGACGCCGCACCATTCCTCGGCCGGTGCGCCTCGCGCCGAGAGCATCGCTCCGTCGTCGACACGCCGCACCTGTGCCCGGGCGAGGATGGCCTGGCGCAAGGGCGGTGAGAGTCTCGAAAACCACGATCCCGATTCGATGTTCGACTGCTCGCCGAGTGTAAGAACCGGGGGATGCACGGGCGGTCTCTCAGGTGACAGCGTCCCGAGCGCGACCGCTCAGGAAAAGCGCGCCGCGCGCTTCTCGACGAAAGCGCGCAAGCCCTCGCCGCCGTCGGCGCCGAACAGGTTCGCGAGGAAGTGGTCGCGCTCCGCGGCGAGCTGTTCGCCGAGAGTGCGCCGCGGTGCTTGCGCGACCAGCTCCTTGACGCTCGCCACCGCGCCGGGGGCGAGCGCCGCAAGCCGGTCGGCGAGGATCAGCGCGTCGACGAGGGCGCTGCCGGGCAGGCTGACGATCGCCACCAGGCCGAGGTCGCTCAGCGTCGCGGTCGACACCGGCTCGGCGAGCCACAGCATCCGCTTGACCAGCGCCGGCGGCAGCGCCTCGGCGAGACGCGCCGTCGCGCCGCCGTCGGGCGACAAGCCGAGCTTGGCGTGCGACATGACGAAGCGCGCGTCCGAGGCGGCGACCGCGAGGTCGCAGGCGAGCGCGAGGGAGAAGCCGGCTCCCGCCGCCGCGCCTTCGACCGCAGCGACGATCGGCTTCGGATAGCTGGCCATCGTCTCGATCCAGTGGTGCAGGTGGTCGAGCATGCGCCGCTGCGCCGCTTCGCCGGCGGCGCGCCGCTCGACCAGGCCCTGGACGTTGCCGCCGGCGCAGAAGTGCCCGCCCGCGCCTTGCAGGACGACGCAGCGCACCTCCGGGTCGGCCTCGGCGACGCCGAGCGCCTCGATGGCGGCGGCGATGACCTGGGCCGACAACGTGTTGCGCGTCGCCGGATCGCTGATGGTCAGCACGAGCGTCGTGCCGCGTCTTTCGGTCAGCAGCTCGGACGGCATGGCGAGGCGGTTTCGGTCGACGATGGCAGCGGGGCCGGTGACACGCTCTTCATTCGAGGAATTGTGTCACGCAGCGCTGTCGCGCCGAGGCTTCGCGAGGGCCCCCTTGGGCACCCCGGGTGCTAGAGTGATTTGGTCCTTCCGGGGTCCCTTTTCGATGCGCAGAGCCTTGCAACTTTCCAACCTTGGCGCTGCGCTCCTGGTGCTGTCGGCCCCGGCCGCGATGGCCATGAGCTTCGGTCGCACCGCGACCACCACGACGCTCGGCCAACGCCTCGACTTCATTGCCCAGGTGGCGGTGGACGGCGACGAGACGGTGACGCGCGAGTGCATCTCGGCGCGCGTCACGGCGGGCGACAACCGGATCGCGGCGGAGAACGTCCGCGTCACGCTCGAAGACCGGCGCGAGCCCGGCCTGCGCGCGATCCGGGTCACGACGCGCGCTGCCATCGACGAGCCCGTCGTCACGATCGATCTCACCGTCGGCTGCCGCTCGCAGATGTCGCGTCGCTTCGTCGCCTTCGTCGATCCGCCGGCGCTGCAGCTCGCGAGCGCGCAACCGGAGTCGCTCGCGCCGCAGCGGGTGGAAACGCAGGTGGCGCCGCTGCTCGACATCGTCGGCCGCGCCGCTCCGAAGCCGGCTCGGATCGCAGCGCATGACGACAGCGTGCGCCGCGACGGCCAGCTCGATCCGCGCCGCGGCACGCGCAGCGCCGCGCCTGGCCGACGCATGTCGGCGGCCGCGAGCCCCGTTGACGGCGTGGTCCGTCCGCGACAGGCCTCGACCTCCCGCAAGACGGCACGGCCGGAGCCCGCCGGCGCTCGCGACCCTTCCCCGGCCCGCGCCACGCCACGCCTGCGCCTCGACACCGAGCCGACGCTCGCCGTGGCGCCGCCAGCGCGCATCGATGCCGCTGCGCCGCCTTCGCGAGTCAGCGCGGCGGCGACGCCGTCGCTCGTCGGCGCGCTGCCGGCGTCGGCAAAGGCAGACGCGGCCACCGAGGCGTCGCTCGCATCGGCTGCGGCCGCGCTCGAGGCCGCATCGGCGGCGCTGGCGCAGGAACGCGCCCACATTCGAGAGCTCGAGGCGGGAATTGCGCGGGTGCGCGGTGATTCAGTGGCGCAGCAGAAGACGATAGGTGCGCTGCAGGCGCGCCTTCGCCAGGCCGATGGTGATCGCTACCTCAACGGGCTCGTCTATTCGCTCGCTGCCGCAGTGGTCTTCTTCGCGCTGCTTTCGGCCGCGTTCTGGGCGTTGCGACCGCGCCAGCGTCGGCGCGCGCGCTGGTTCGAAGAGCAGGCGCAGCAGAAGAAGCGCGCCGCTGCATCGGCCGTGGCCGCCAGCGCGACCATGCCGGCGCCACGAACGTCCGCGCCGACCCAGGCACCGGCGATCAGTCAGCACCCTTCGCAGTGGGCCGAGAGCGGGCACGCCATCCTGCCGGTGACGGCGCCGGCGACGATCGGCGGCCTCGAAGTGACGACCGTCCTCGCGCCGCAGTCGCACTACGCGCGCATGGCCGAGGCCGGCGCGTCCGCCAACGCTGCCGCGGCGAGCGTGACGCGCGGCGCGGCGCCGTCGATGGAAGAGCTCATCGACCTCGAGCAGCAGGCCGAGTTCTACGTCGTCCTCGGCCAGGACGAGGCGGCGATCGCGCTTCTCACCGCTCACCTGAGCGAGATCGGGGCGGCGAGCCCGTTGCCGTTCCTGCAGCTGCTCGAGATCCATCAGCGCCGCGGCGATCGCGCGTCGTACGAGGCGGTGCGAGAGGACTACCACGACAACTTCGACGCCTTCGCGCCCGAGTGGAGCACCGATCTGCACCTCGGCCGCTCGCTCGAGGAATACCCCCAGGCCATCGCCCGCCTGCAGGCACTCTGGCCGACGCCGCTGCACGCGATGCGCACGCTCGATGGCCTGCTGTTCCGGCGCAATGAAGCCGACGACGCGTTCGACTTCCCGGCCTACCGCGAGCTGCTCTTCCTGTACTCGATCGCGCGCGAGCTCGCCGGCCAGGTCGAGACCGGCTTCGGCACGATCGATCTCTTCCTGCCGCTCGAGGACGCGCCGGCCGAGTCGTCGGCACGCGACGACGGCAACGCGACGGTCGACCTCGACGTCTCGGGCTGGCCCGACGACAGCCGGTCCGAAGGCATGGTGATCCGCCGCCTTGCCAGCGGACGCAGCGCGGGCTGAGTCCTTCACGCGGCGCTCTTCGCACCGACGGAAACGGCGTGGCTCAGAGCGCGCGCAGGCGCGCCAGGGCGAGATCGAGCGTCTCGTCCTTCTTGGCGAAGCAGAACCGGGCGATCTTCTGATCGAAGCCGTCGGCGTAGAACGCCGAAAGCGGAATGGCGGCGACACCGATCTCGCTCGTCAGCCAGCGGCAGAACGCGTCGTCGCCAAGGTCGCTGACGGCCGAGTAGTCGACGCACTGGAAATACGTGCCCTGACAGGGCAGGAGACGCAGCCGCGTCGCCGCCAACCCGGCCCGGAACCGATCTCGCTTGGCGCGGTAGAACGCCGGCAAGCCGAGATGGTGCGACGGATCGGCGAGGTAGGTCGCGAGGCCGTGCTGCATCGGCGTGTTGACGGTGAAGACGTTGAACTGGTGAACCTTCCTGAACTCGGCCATCAGCGGCGCGGGCGCGGCCGCGTAGCCGACCTTCCACCCGGTGACGTGGTAGGTCTTCCCGAAGCTCGAGACGACGACCGTTCGCGCGGCGAGCTCGGGGAGGCGGGCCGCGCTCGGGTGGTCGCCGTCGTAGACCATGTGCTCGTAGACCTCGTCGCTGATGACGACGACGTCGGTCGGCCGCAGCAGCTCGGCCAGGCGCGCCATGTCGTCGGCGGACCAGACCGTGCCGCTCGGGTTGTGCGGCGAGTTGACGATGATCGCCTTGGTCTTCGGGCCGAGCGCGGCGGCGATGCGGTCGAAGTCGGGCTGGAACGTCTGAGGCCGAAGCGGCACGTGAACCGCGCGCGCGCCGGCGAGCTCGATGTTGGGTGCGTAGCTGTCGTAGCAGGGGTCGAGGACGATGACCTCGTCGCCCGGGCCGACGAACGCCAGCACGGCGGTGATGATCGCCTGCGTCGCCCCGGCAGTCACCGTGATCTCGCCGACCGGGTCGTAGCGATGGCCGTAGAGCGCCTCCATCTTGGCAGCGATGCGTTCGCGCAGGACCGCGATGCCGGCCATCGGCGGGTACTGGTTCAGGCCTGAACGCATCGCCGCGTCGACCGCGTCGAGCAGCTTCGGATCGCAGTCGAAATCCGGGAAGCCCTGGCCGAGGTTGACCGCGCCGCGCTCCTGCGCCAGCGCCGACATCACCGTGAAGATCGTCGTTCCGACGGTCGGCAGACGGCTCGTGACGGCGGGCGTCCGGGGCAGGGCGGGGTCGCGGACGTTCACGTTCGAGTGGTTCAGAGTTGGTAGTCGTAGGCGTCGCCGGCCATGGCACGCTCGACCAGTGGCCGGGTCAGGCGGTCGGAGGTCATCTCGGCGAAGGCGTAGACGAAGTTGCGCAGGTAGGCACCGCGCTTGAACGCGATGCGGGCGACGTTCTGGCCGAACAGGTGGCCGACCGGGCGCGCGACCAGGTCGGCGTTCACGCCTTCTTCGCGCATCGCGATCTCGGCGACGATGCCGATGCCCAGGCCGAGGCGGACGTAGGTCTTGATCACGTCGGCGTCGATCGCCTCGAGGACGATGTTCGGCACCAGCTTTCGGGTCGCGAACGCGGCGTCGATGCGCTTCCTGCCCGAGAACGACGGGTGATAGGAAATCAGCGGCAGCGGCGCGAGGTCCTCGATCGAGACCCGGTCGAGCTGCGCCAGGGGATGGCCGGCAGGCAGCACGAGGACGTGCTGCCATGCGTAGCAGGGCAGGGTGACGAGGTCGGCGTAGTCGTCGAGCGATTCGGTGGCGAGGCCGAAATCGGCGACCTCCTCGTAGACCATCTTGGCGACCTGCTCCGGCGTTCCCTGGTGCAGGCTGATGTTGACCTTGGGGAAGCGCTTCCGCATCTGCGCGAT
>Ga0207682_10001535_pt1 | contig 10613 bp, 10 predicted proteins | sample KBSM63metaG_FD_184332 | JGI IMG/M metagenome (GOLD analysis project Ga0207682, IMG submission 184332) | Miscanthus rhizosphere microbial communities from Kellogg Biological Station, Michigan, USA - KBS M6-3 metaG (SPAdes) (version 2) | ecosystem: Host-associated > Plants > Roots > Rhizosphere >... | reverse complement strand
ATAATATAAAGTGCATACAAAGTTAACGTAGAGCATCAGATTTCGCTGGTGGGAAATTCGGCTCAGTCAGACTACGATTCTTCCCACCAGTTTAATTATTTTATAATTTGTTGATGATAGTAGTGCACTCACGCAAAGGGGTTCCGAAATCATCTTGCGGGTCTGCTCACTCCCCTTCATGACCCATTGGATTCTTAATCAGGTAATCTTTTAATAGTTTAGTCTCTTCTAAAGGGATCCGTTGAAGAGTCTGATGGGTCCTTGACATATTGCTTCTATCTCTCCTTGGACCCATCAGTAATCTTGGATAATTCTAACAGTATTACCCTACTTTTCTAATTTGCCTGTCCTACTGGCCCAGATATTACCTTATAAATTCTGTAAACATGTATTAATGCCCAGCCCCAGTAAATGCCAAAGATTCCCCAATTTAATGGAAAAGGTAAAAAGACGTCTGCGACAAATCTTAGAAACACTCCAATTAAGAAGATAATTATTCCCGGATGGTGAACCCCTAGATATATATGACCTACGCCGGGGACTAAAACGCTAAGAAGCAACGTTATTGTAAGACTTTTTATCAATATTAGTTCAAAGGTGCTGTTACTAATAGCAGTTTCTAGTTCCTTTATTTGGTTTAAATTACATACTACTACCTTTTAACAAAAAGTAGACAACGATCTGAAACATCATTATTGACCAGATTCGAGGAATGGTAAATAACCAAATAGTTTTAGGTGACCTCCTGCACGGACTCTTGCTTTAATTGTTATAAGTCTTATTGGTCATAGTAATAGAGATCTTCAGAATTGATTATAGTATTAGAGAAGGACAAGATAACTCATGAAATAAGAAATAAGTTACTTAAAAAAGGACTATCATTAATCGGAATGTCGGATAAAGAAATAATATTTAGGAAGTCAACACGTTACTTTGGCTAATAAAATAATTATAAATATAGATAGTATAAACATTAACTGGGATACAACAGATGGCGTCATGTGACTCCTGTAATACTGCCAGTCAAGTACAGTGGTGCGAAAGTTGCAAAAGATTTATGTGCAAAAATTGTGACAATGAAGTTCATTCAGTCAGTCTTCCCTAGTATAATCAATCTCGCCTAGTAGAAAAAGTGACTTTCTCAAGATATCATTGTACCATCATGAGCACAGTAGCATTTTGAGAGTTGTATTAGGGCATCAAAAAGATTTTTTAACACTATTTTTACTCCGGTAATTCATTTAGTAACATATTAATTTCTTCCTGCGTTGGTTCGTCTTCATGTTCAAATTTAGCGTTTACTAATCCACTCGGTACATCAATCCAAATGGAGCTTCCATCATAATTAGTAATATACTGCTTTGGAATATAGTACATGTGAACATTTGCAACACCTTCTCTGACTACAATAAATTCATTACCAACTCTGTCCACATCCCCTATGTCCACGTTGTCAACAGTTCTCACATGCTTATGTATTACATCCTCCCAAGATATTTTTAGGATGTCACCTGTTTTTTCTCCCTTTAGTTCCAAACCAGGCTCCTTTGCCATGAATGGTATCACCTCATGATATGAAGCATATCCCTCCCCTGTACGTTCTGCTTCTTGTATTTCAGATGCTAGCGGAGGATCTTCCCTTTCATATTTTTCTTTGACTTCATCTCCCATTAGCAATACATATAGATCTTTATCACGTTCCTTTATGTGTACTTTAGGAACGAAATACCGCTTGCTACCATCCTTTAACTCTACGTACTCTGGTGTAACACTTTTGATTTTGCCCAAATCTTTACCATCAAACGACTTTACTTTCTTGTCAATCAATCTTTTACCGGAAATTTTTACCTTAGTCAATATGCTACATTTCTGTACGCAATATTGCATTTAACGATTTGACTACTTTGCTTATATCCAATGTTGACCATAATAGTACATGCCTGAAGAAAATATAGCCGGTCCCACCGTTCTGTGGAGTGAACTTAAGAATAAAAAGGTAAAATCTAATGATGGTAAAAAACTTGGTAAAATCAAAAAAATATCCCAGAATCATTTTAGAATAGAGAAAGGATCGGTAGGAAAAAAAAGTTTTTGGGTACCAAAGAATTTGGCAGACGCTTATGACGGTGAGTATATATGGCTAAGTAATAATGAGGAAGAGATTCGTGGGAAATTCTTTTACGGAGAAGAGCCTTCAGTAGATGAGCAGATCGTTTCAAGTGAAGGAATAAAAGTAGTAAAAGAGAGGATGGCCGGAATTCCCACTCAGCCACCAGATCAGTCCGACCGTTATAAAAATGTGCGAGATCTGAAATAGGTAATTTGCTTTTTGTCTTGAATTTTGATGTTGATTGCTGATTATCCTCCTAAGCAATATTCGATTACGATATTTCAATAATAAATGAAAAGTAAAACCAAAATCAGCATAATTTTATTTATTATAATCCTAGTAGTGGGACTCTACCTGGCGTATGAGGCTAATCGTGCCGCAAACCAATTGAACCGAAAGGTGAGAGAAGTGCTAACAGCAAAAATAAATTTATTTTATATAGTAACCTCATCATAAGCTCTTAGATTTCAGATGTCAATGAACTTTATTCCTGGTGCGTGTCATTCAGACGTTCCTGCAAATAAAACCTAATACAAGATAATATTGAATTTGTTTCTATGAATAGGATTATCATCTCTGTTATTAAGCAATGTAGTGCATACTAATATTACAATGTCAGATTCCGAAATTAAAGAAGAAACAGAGGTTGAGGTTGAAGAAGCCAAGTCCGACGTCGAAGAAGGATTGGAAGATGTAGGAGAAGGATTGGAAGATGCAAGCGACAAGGTTCAAGCCGGTGCAAAAGCAGTTGCAAAGAAAGTAGCAGATCCTGATAAGGATTTAGATAACGAGTACCAAAAAGAAAAGATAAAGGAAAAAATGGACTAGAATTAGTCCATAGTCAATTTTTCAGGATCATCATGTTCTTGCTTATATGAAAATCTGCTCTTACGCTTCTTACCTTTTCTTCTTTTAGTTGTTCTACGGAGAAAAGTGTATTTGTAATATTTAATACCCACCCCATGATTGATAATTCTGTGTCTGGATTGGAGTTATGTCCTAAATGCAAAAAGGGTCATCTATATCCTGTGGTAACCGCTAGCGCTAGTGCAGAACCAAAAGGACAATTTAAAGAAACTGGGGGAATTAGAGACTACGAATGCGATATTTGTGGTCATAAGCAAAAAGCAGCAAAACAGAGGCAAAATGTGGACGCAAAAGAGAAAGTAAGTGCCACCGTAAAGAAGACTAAAAAACCAAAACCAAAACCAAAACCAAAACCAAAACCAAAACCAAAAACAAAAACAAAACCAAAAACAAAAACAAAGAGAAAAACAAAAACAAAGAGAAAAAGGGGATAAATAAATAAAGTTTACATAAAGAAAAAACTAGTTATGATGACTTGTTAGAAGCTCTTCGGCTATCACTAAAAGGTTATAACATTACATAATATGTTAAATGTAAAATCGTTTATGAAAAGATGCAATCAGAGAGGACTTATCCATCTGCATTTAATATATTTTCACAGAACATTCCAGTCTCTTTATCACCTGAATAAAAAGAAGAAACTCCATATATTCATCACCCGTTTTGCAGCATTAACGTAAATGTCCCGATATCGCAGCAGAACTTTAAAAGCGAAAACATAAGCATATCGCTAGTGATAATGCAATTTGCAGAAGTCAAACCGAGAGATTATTTTTTAATCTTAGAACTCAAATTTCTAATTATTACAATACAGTATATGCAACACTATTTTTTACATTTGTAAAGTTCTATTGTTATATTTGATACGGTTTTATCATTATTGTATGGCAAAAGACCCTGTATGTGGTATGTTTGTGGAAGAAAAACCCGATTCGATCAGGCATACAATGAATGGTAAGAAATATTTCTTTTGCAGCAGCCAATGCCTAAACGAATTTAGAGAACCAGAAAAAGAGCTGAAAAAATTGAATATCCAAGTAGTTTTAAGTGTGGCACTGACGATTCCTATTATTCTTCTAAGTCTGCCTCACATGCTGCCAGCACAGTTCGGTCATTTCCTCCCGATAGACTTGATGCGTAACTCGAGCTACATTATGCTTGTATTAGCCACTCCCTTACAATTTTGGATTGGATGGAGATTTTATAAAGGATTTTGGGATGGTGTTAAAGCAAAAGCATCAAATATGGATACACTCATAGCAATTGGAACTTCTGCAGCTTATTTATACAGTGCAACAGTAACGATTGCTCCTGAATTCTTCCCATTTAATTCCGTTTATTTTGAGACGGCTGCTGTAATTATTACGTTGATACTTATAGGGCGGTTACTTGAAACAAGAACCAAGGAAAAGGCCTCTCACGCCGTTAGAAGACTCCTTGAATTACAACCTCGCAGAGCAAGCGTATTGCGAGTAATAAAGAGTCCAACCGGACAAGTCCTAGAGGAAGAAGCAAAGGTACCAATTGAAGAGATAAAAGAGAACGATATGTTGATAGTTAGACCTGGAGAGAGCATTCCCACAGATGGAATAATAATAGAAGGAGCTTCAACATTAGATGAATCAACAGTAACCGGCGAAAGTATGCCTGTTGACAAAGCAAAAGACGAAGAAGTCATAGGTGCTACTATAAACAAGACAGGTCTGCTGAAAATCAGAGCTACAAAGGTCGGACAGGACACTGTGCTCTCACAGATAATAAATCTAGTCGAAGAAGCTCGAACTGGAAAAGCACAGGTGCAGAGAATGGTTGACCAAGTTGCAAAATATTTCGTTCCTGCAATAGTACTCACTGCTATAGGCGTTGGATTGGGGTGGTACTTTTTAGGTGGTATAGGGTTTACTTACAGCCTTCTGGCTTTTGTTTCGGTGATTATTATCGCGTGCCCTTGTGCACTAGGAATTGCCACGCCCGCCGCATTAATGATGGGTTCCGGAAAAGCCGCCGAGCATGGCATATTATTCAAGGGTGGGGAGTACCTTGAGATTGCAAGTAAAATTCAGACAATAGTATTTGACAAGACTGGAACACTAACTGAAGGAAAGCCATCTGTTACTAATATCTATACCATTCCTGAAACTGGTATCGCAGAAAAGGAGATCCTTAGATTAGCGGCAATTGCGGAGGCAGGCTCAGAACATCCATTAGGGCAGGCCATTGTTAGAAAAGGCAAACAAGATAATGCGATTCCAATTCCAGAGATATCCCAGGCAATTTCGGGTCAAGGAATAAAGGCCGTATACCAAGGGCTTGTCATCTTGGTTGGAACTAGAAAACTCATGATTGAAAATAGCATTCCAATTGGTGAGCGTGTCGAATCAAAACTAACAGAGCTGGAAAATTTAGGAAAGACTGCTGTCTTGTTGGCAGCAGATTCAAAACTGTATGGAATTTTGGCTCTTGCTGATACGACAAAGGAAAGTGCAAAAATTGCAGTTGATGATTTAAAGTCAAAGGGCAAGGAAGTTATAATGCTCACTGGAGACAATGAAAGAACAGCCAAGTCAATTGCGTCTCAACTTGGAATCGAAAGAGTCGTGGCTCAGGTTCTACCTCAACAAAAAGAAAAAGTAATTTCAGGATTAAAGTCTGAAGGCAAGACAGTAGCTATGGTAGGAGATGGTATCAATGATGCACCGGCATTAGCTGTAGCAGACTTGGGTATTGCAATAGGTTCGGGTACAGATGTTGCGAAAGAAACTGGAGGAATTATTCTAATAAAAGGTGATGTCAGAGATGTATCTATCGCACTGGAACTAGGGAAGAAGACGGTCACAAAGATAAAGCAGAATTTATTCTGGGCATTTGCGTATAATACAGGATTGATACCTATAGCCGGAGGGGTTTTAGTTCCGTTGCTAGGCGTAGGAATATTTGGATGGTTACCAATGTTGGCTGCACTTGCAATGGCAATGAGTTCGGTGACCGTAGTAGGGAATTCCATACTACTAGGTAGATACAAACCAAAATCTCTACTTACCGCAACTGAGCTCCAAAAAAAACGAAATAATCTTAACAAAGAATTCAAAGGAGAAAATAGTCGATAATTAGAATCTTTGTTGTGGTGTTTGTACAAGTCTTATTTATCGGCGTTTGAATTTATGGATATGACAAAAATTCCAGGCCCGAAAGCTTCAAGAATAGTAAAGGAATTCAAGAAATTATCGTATGACTCTACTTTCACCTACCCACTTGTGATTAAGACCGGTTGTGGATGTAGGATTGAAGATGTGGATGGCAACAAGTTTTTAGATTTTACATCCAATATTGGATCCTGCCCATTGGGATATTCTCATCCTGAAATTTTAGAGGTTATCAAAGATTATTGTAGTACTAAAAATGGAGTTCATAAAATAGCCGGTCAAGATTTTTATTGCGAAGAGCACATTAAAATTGGTAAAAGACTCCTTTCAATAAGCAAGAGGAATTCTAAAGTATTTTTCATAAATAGTGGAGCAGAAGCGGTGGAAAACGCCATAAAGTTAGCCTACAAGAAATTGGGTCCTTTGCCGGGAGTGTCTTGTAAGGGTGATTTTCATGGCAGAACACTCGGTGCATTGAGCTTTACAATGAGTAAAAAAGTACAAAAGACAAACTTTCCACAGTTACCAGTAAAGAGAATTAAATTTTGTACTGCTGATTCTGATCCTCAAATTAATCAATTGGAAGGTTTGCTAAGAGAACACAAAGTAGCTTTTATTTTGACTGAAACAATACAGGGAGAAGGAGGATTAAATGTGGCAAGTAAATTATTTATCCAGAACTTAAGAAAGTTGGCAAATAAATTTAAAATTCCGCTGATCTTTGACGAGGTCCAAAGTGGAATGGGAAGGACTGGAAAATGGTGGGCCTATCAACATTATGGAGTGGAACCCGACATAATGACTGTTGCAAAAGCCTTGCAAGTAGGAGCCACGGTATACGACAAAGAATATGAACCTGAGGAATCTGGAGTTCTTTCAAGTACATGGGGAGGAGGAGATAGAATTGACATGGCAGTTGGTACAAAGATAATAGAGATTATTGTCAAGGATGGTTTATTATCTAATTCCCAAAGGATTGGCAATATGTTGCTAAAGAATTTTGTTGATATTATTGGTATCAATGGACTCATTGATGTAAGAGGGATTGGCTTAATGATTGGGCTCGAATTTGACACAAAAATGATAAGAGATTACGTTGTAAACCGGTTGTTTAAGAAAGGACTCCTCGTACTTCCAGCCGGAATAAAATCAATTAGAATAATGCCACCACTAACCATAAATGAGGAGGAAGCTGCGAAAGGTGTTTCTTTAATATGCGATACCATAAACAGGTATCACAAATAGAAAAAGATATAAATAAATCCCAGGCATTCGGCTTACTAGTATGCCTTGAAACTCTCTCCCAATACCTCAGACGCAATTTTGAGTTCTAATACTTCGTTGGCTCCTTCATAGATCATTGTTGCACGAGAATCAAGGAAGTGTTTTGCGACACGTGAGGTTTTCTGGTAACCAAATGATCCAAACACTTGTAGTGATCTAGATGAACAATCAAATGCCATGTTTGTAGCATGAAATTTGGCAATCGTAGTTAGCAGGTCAGCTTCCTTTCTTAATTGCGAGTAAGTACTGTTACTCCGATTTAGTTCTGATTGCCAGCATTCTTGTTCCAATTTGAATTGTTCAACGTAATCATGCAATTTCTGTCTTGCAAATGCGGCTCTATAGGTAAGCCATTTCGAGCTTTCCATACCTATGACAATCTTTGAGATATGTTGTTGAATTAATTGTTTCTTTGCTAGGGGAGATCCATGTTGTGTTCTAGCCCTAGCGTGTCTTAAGGTTTCGTTGAGACAGTCTTTCATCACTCCGATTGAACCTGCTGCAACACTTAACCTACCATCTATCAGGGCGCTGAAGGCAATGTTTAGTCCCTGGCCGACATTTGCCAACAAATTCTGCTTTGGTATACGGCAACCCTCGAAATTAATCTCAGCATTCTTAATGGTAAGTAAACCCACTTTGTTTTTCATTTCTTTTTTTCTAATACCAGATGAATCCATGTCTACAATAAATGCAGATATCTTACCTGTTGTCTTATCTCTAGCATATGTTGTAATAATATTTGCTATCGTTCCATTACCAATCCAGTGCTTCTTTCCAGTTAGTAAATAGCAGTCACCTACATCTTCGTATTCACTGATCATTGCTGAAGGATCACTTCCCGCTTGGGGTTCAGTTAAAGCAAAGGCCATGATACTATTACCATTAGTTGTTTCAGGCAAGAATTCCTTTTTTTGCTCTTGATTTGCCCATCCTTGTAGTAACATCTGTCCTATAGAAGTATGTACAGAAAAAAATGTTCTCATAGAATTACCTTCTTCACCGATTCTTTCCAAGGCCTTACAATAAGTTAGAATATCATACCCCAGCCCTCCATATTCCTTTGAAATAGGACAACCAAGCATTCCAATTTTACTAAATTCAGGAACCAACTTTTCGTTTAACTTTTCTTCAATATAGCACGCTTCTTCAAAACTTCTTAGTGCTTTACATACAGTGTCCACCTTTGAAATAAACCCGTCCTGATCATTGGTGGTATTAAAATTCATGCACGACAAATTCGAATATTGAGACACGTTATTCAATTACTATTTTCATATAAAAGGATAGACATCAATTTTGTAAAATAGTGGTCTAATCTAATTTTTTACGGAATTACAAATCATTCTGTAGTTAATAGATCAAATTCCCTTTTAAATATTGATTGCAAGCGTGACGATGGTGGTGATTTGATTCAGGGTGGTGGAGGCATATACAACATATTTGGTCAAGAATGAGATGACTATATCTACGCTGATTCAAGTTCTATCGGCATTTACATTCGGTGAACAGTACAGCTAAAGAGTACAGCTAAAATGACCTGTTGATCCAGGTTAGTTATAAGGCCACCACACTTTAACCTGAATGATTAAGTGTTCTTATCAAGCGAACCAGTTCTTCAAGCTCTTTACTATCCAATCTTTCTATAGAGTCTATTTTCTCTTTTATCATATCTTTTGTGTCTTGGATTATGCCGGTTCCTGCATGCTTTAACCTTCGTTCTACAAGTTTGGATGTAATTAACGCTACTACTGTCCAAAGTATACCGATAGCTGCAAACATCAAGACTCCCGCAATAATCCTTCCCAAGAAGGTGACAGGATAATATTCGCCATAAGCAACGGTTGTCATGGTCTCAACAGCCCACCAAAACGCATCGTACAGATTATGGATACTTGCATCAGGGTTTGGAGATTCAGCGAGATAGATACCAAAAGCTCCAAAAATAATAGTTACTACCGCTGCTGCTGAAAGCACAATTATTTCACTACCTTTTATCATAAGTATTAGGTTGTACAGTCTTATGAGCCTGAAAAGAGCAAGATACCTCATGCTCCCAACCGTACTTTGAATGACTGATGAATTATCGGTCAAGCCATAAACGACCAGAGGTATCATTGCCGGAAATTCGTACCAATGCGTAATGATGAATTTGAGTTTTGTATCCGATGATTTTAATCTTGATGTAAAATCTGCAGCCAGTATAATGCTAACAATCAGATCAAATCCGTACATAGCCCATATCTGGCTAGTATCTAGTGTAAGCAAATATTCAGAAAAAATAATAATTATCGAGGCGACCGTCAAGACCGTAATAGTGACGTTTTTTATTAAGGTCCTTCTTTGATTAGGTGCTGAAGATTTCATATCAAGAGACTAAGACAAAGATGGAAATAATAAAGTTAGGGGATCAGTTATTACTAGAAGTCATATATAATACATACAATATTACACTAGGTGCAATATTTTCCGATATTAACTTAAAAAGTATCACTCAGCGTTATTTGGTATGGGAAAAACTATTTATTTATTCATAACAGCCGGCCTGTTCATATTGCTAGGAACCTTTGTCATGTACGGTGTAGAGTCGCTAGTACCCAATTCAAAAATAAAAACACTCTTGACGCATTATGGTGGTGTGTTGCGACAGTAACTACTGTAGGATATGGCGATATCGTACCCGTAAGAACCATAGGACGAATAGTAGCATTATTTTATAAGTTCTTTGGCATATCTATGATAGCAATCCTATTGTCCGTCATTACCAACACTTTCTATAAGAGAAGATTTGAAAAAGAAGAAAGGGAAAAAAGAGAAGAACAATTGAATTACCTCAAAAATGAATTACTAAAGATACTTTCAGAAATTGAGCAAAAACAGGCAAAATGCATAGACCTTATCAATAACTTGAGATAATTCTGGAACCAAATCTAACATAGGCAATAATTTTTAGTATAATTGTTACTTGGAGTTTACTTATGTTAATAACAATGGTTTTAGATACAAACCTGAAAAATTAGGAAAGATAAATAGTATAGCCTCTTGCCTACTTTTACTTGTTTACTTGTGTAGGCTTTCAGACGCTAGGTGCAGTTCTCTGCCTGTAGCACCTGCTACGATCATTTGAATTCCTGCTATCAATAGTCCTATTGCTACTACAAATCCTGCAAATGCAGCACCAAAGGCAGGAGACACAAGAACCATAATTC
>Ga0207682_10001533_pt1 | contig 10619 bp, 5 predicted proteins | sample KBSM63metaG_FD_184332 | JGI IMG/M metagenome (GOLD analysis project Ga0207682, IMG submission 184332) | Miscanthus rhizosphere microbial communities from Kellogg Biological Station, Michigan, USA - KBS M6-3 metaG (SPAdes) (version 2) | ecosystem: Host-associated > Plants > Roots > Rhizosphere >... | reverse complement strand
GTCGAGCGACAGCCGGCGCGGCAACGACTGCAGGCTCAGGACGCTGAGCAGGCGCGCGGCACCCGGCCCCGCCTTCAGGAACTGGCCCGACTCGATCGCGACCTTCATCTGGCCGGTCATCTTCGCGTAGTCGGGCGAAAACGGCGAACCTGGCCAGACGACGTCGCCCATCAGCGATCCCTTGCCGCCACGAACGACGCGGCCCATGCCGAGGCGCTCGAGCAAGGCCCCGCTGTCGCCGAGTGCCAGCTTGAAGCTCATTGCCGCACGCCGCGGCGCGCCGGCGCCGGCACCGGCGTCGCCCCAGGTCCCGGTGGCGGTGAGCTGGGCTTCCGGCATCGTCAGGTTGAGCTTGGCGAGCTGCCATTCGCGGGCGCCGTCGCGATTGCTGGCGGCGCGATTGGTCGCCTCGATCTCGAGGCGGCCGAGGCGGCGGCCGCGCAGCTCGAAGTCGTCGACGACGATGTCGAGCGCAGGAATCGTCGCCGGCTGCGCATCGAGCAGGGTTTCGACGCGCTCGACCTCGCCCTTGGGCAGGCTCATGCGAGTCAGGCGAGCGAACACGCGCCCGGCGCCGACGCCGGCGGCACCGCGACGCGCCGGCCGGTATTCGAGATAGCCCTCGAGCTCGTCGGCGCCGACGTTGGCGCGCCAGAGCTCGGCTTGCTGGGAGAGGCCCGCGGTGACGTTACTGAGCCGGCGCGAGTTGACGAGGAGCTCGCCTACGCGCAATGCGATCGCGTCGGGGACGTAGCCGGCGCCGCCGGCGGTGTCGAACACCAGCGGTGGCGCGCCGGTCGCGGCGACGGCCCCGGGCGCAGCGCCCGTGCCGGCGCGCGCGCCGTCGCCCTGGACGCGGGCGAGCGCCGCCTGCCACGCTTCGACGTCGAGTCGCTTCAGGTTCACGCTCGCGGCGACACCGGTCGCCGGCAACGGCAAGGCCTCGATCGGGTCGAGCGGCGTCGGCTCGACGGCGCGGTCGCTGCTCGCCCGCGCCTCCGCGACGCGGATCGCGCCGCGGACGACGCGCGCCGAGTCGCCGCTCACCTCGCGCAGGAAATGCGCCTGCAACGCGCCGCCGAGATCGACCTGCAGCGTTTCGCGAAACGACGCCGCGCCGTCGGCCGGCACCACGGCGCCGTCTTCCAGGCCGGTTCGTACGCGCAGCGGAAGCGGCGTCGCCGCCGCCTTGGCGAGCGGCGCCGGCAAGTCGATCGTCAGGCCGACGAGGTTGCTGGCGACGTTGATCTGCGGCCGGCCGCCGACGAACCCGAGCGTCGCCCGGTAGCTCGTCTGCCCCGACGCGGCCTGGGCCAGGCGCGCGATCGTGCCGAGCTCCGGCGCCTGGCGCAACGCCTCGGCGGTGACCGTGCCGCGGCCGCTGAAGCGCTGCGTGTCGCCGCCGTTCAGCCCCGCGCTCGAGCCGCCCTCGAAGGCGATCTCGCCGCCCAGCGCCCGTGCGCTCGCGCCGCTGACGACGAAGCCGCGCTGCGAGAAGTCGACCCGGCCCTTGGCGGCAGCCAGGAGCGGCGCGTCGGCGGTCATGCGGAGGTCGTTGCCGGCGAGGGCGAGGCTGCCCTTGACGACGGTGTCCGCAGGCCGCGACAGCGGCACGTTGAGCCCGAGCTTCAACTCGGCGGCGCCGGTCGACGTCACCCCGGCGAGCACCTTGCCGGTCCAGCGACCGACCGGCGTGACGTCGACGAAGCGCAGCATGTCGGCGAGCGGGCCTCGCACAGTGCCCTCGATGTCGAGGCGCGAGCGACTGCCGAGCTCGGCGATGCGGCCCTGCACGCCGCTCCATTCGAGGTCGCCGATCTGCGCCCGCGCGGCGCGGAGGTCGAGCGTCGAGCGATCGACGACGATCTCGCCCGATGCGGAGGTGAACGGCGGCCACGACTCGCGCGGCGGCGCCGGCGCGGTCGCTGCTGCCGCGGTCGACGCCGGCTCGGCCGGCACGTAGGCGAAGGTCACGCCCTCGACCTTCGCGGCAATGCGGAAGTCGCCGTCGCGCGCCACCTTCGGGTCGTGAAACGGGAAGTCCCAGAGATCGCCGCGGACGCGGAAGGTCGCGCTCGCGATCGTTCCCTCGCGCACCGCGCCGGCGAGGTAGGTGCGCACGCCTTGCGGCAGGCCGAGCGGCAGGTAGCGCGCCGTGTGCGCGGCGACACCGTCGATGAGCTTGCCGTCGAGCTCGAGCTGGCCCGGGTAGCGGCCGCCGCGGCCGACGCCGTTGCCGGGGCCCGAGCGCCAGGTCGCGGTCAGGTCGCCCTTGGCATCGGCGTTGGCGAAGCTCGCCGACGCGACCTTGACGCTCACCTTCGGCGCCGCGCCGTTCTCGGCGGCCTCGATCTTCCAGCTGAGCTTGGCGTCGAGCCGGTGCAGCGGCACCTCGCGCTCCTCGAACACGCCGGGCAGGTCGAGCCGGCCGGACTGGATGTCGATGCGCGCGTTGCCGCCGGTCTCGGTCGCCTCGAGCTGCAAGGAGGCGTTGCTGAGGCCCGGCCGGCCGATCGAATCGGCGTCGGGCGCAGGATGGGCGGCGAGCGAAAGATCGCTCAGCTGGCCCTTGACGCGATAGCGCAGCGGCGCGTCGAGCGGCCCGTCCCAGCGCGTTCGCAGCTGCGTGATCACGCCGCGCGGATGGAGGTCGGCGAGCAGCTCGCGCAGCGCGGCGCCGATCGGCACGCGCGTCGCGATCTCGGCCATCACGCCGACGTCGAGGCGCTCGGCGTCGAACTCGCCGCCGGTCACGGCGCCGGCCTCGTCCTGGCGCCAGGCGACGCGCAGGTCGCTCTGCGGCCAGCTGAGGCCGTCGCCGGTGCGAAAGCCGAGCTGGCGGACGGCGATACTGGTCCGGTCGTCACTCTTCTCGGCATCGATGCGGCCGGCGACCTGCTCGAAATGAAGCGGCTCGACCGCCTTGTCGAGGCGCAGGGCGACCGCGCGCAGGGCGAGGTCGACGCTGGCGGTGGTCGGCATGCCGTCCTTCAGAGCGAGCCAGACGCGCAGCGCGCCGTCGCCTTCGCTCAGCTCGAACGGCAAGGTGACGTGGCGGCGCAGCTCGCTCAGCTCGGCACGCGGCAGGTCGGCGTAGACCTGGCCGCTCCAGCGCCGCCAGTCGCCGACGCGTGAAAACAGCGGCTGGTCGAAGCGGCCGCGCACGCTGAAGCGGTCGCCCCAGCCCGGCGGCGGTGTCGCGTCGAGGCGGACGTCGTGGTCGCGCAAGCCGTTGCGGACGACCAGCTCGACGTCGGCGAGCACGAGCGGCTCGGCCGTACGCGCCTCGTCGATCCAGCGCACCGTGCCGGCGCGGATCACGAACTCGTGCTGCCTGAAGAACCAGTCGGCGGCCGCGTCATCGTCGGCAGCGCCCTGCGCGCTCGCGAAGTCGAGGCCGGCGACGCGGATGCGGCCGCTCTTGTCGCGCCGCACGTCGAGGCTCGCGCCGTCGATCAGGAGCTGCGCGAAACGCGGCTCGAGCGCAAGCAGCGAGCGCGGCGACAAGGCGGCGAAGACGCGCGGCAAGGTGAGCGCGACGCGCTGCTCGGCGTCGAGGACGCGGACGTCGCGCAGCTCGATCGCCGGCACCCAGCCGCTCGACTGCGCGCTGATGGCGCCGATGCGGATCGGTGCCCCGAGCATGGCGCTGGCGCGCGCTTCGATGGTCGGACGCCACTCTTCGATGTGCGGCAGAATCAGCCAGTGAAGTGAGAGCCAACCCACCAACAGAACGAGCCACACCGCCAAGATCAGCCACAGGAAGGCGCGCACGGTCGATCGCACGGGCGTCCACCGCGCCGGTCCGGCGCTGCGGGGGGAACGGCCGGCGGCACCGGGGGGCGGGATCGAAGACATGAAGACAGCGTTGCGCCCGACGGCAGTGCGTTGCGATGAAGATCGCTTCGTCGTCCTGCACGGACTGCAGCGACCGACACTGCATCGACGCGGCGCGCCGGTCGGTTCAATCTAGCACAGACCCCGGGCGAAACGATGGCTTCCCAGACCACCGGCCCGGCCCCCGTGACGGCTGCCCTTGCAGCAACGATTCGTGACATGCCGCTCGCGATGTACAGCCGCTTCGTGCAGCGCGTGCGTCGTCGCTATGCCCGCGAGCTCGACCTCCTGCCGGCCGGCCTGCCGGATCGCGCAGCGATCGTCGCTGTCGTCGAACGGCTGCAGGCCGAAGGCGCGTCGCTCGTCGCCGCGCTGCGCGTCGCGCGCCAGCTGACGCTCGAGCGCCTCTGCGTCCTCGACGTCGAGGAAAGCGCGCCGCTCGCCGACATCACGCTGGCGATGACCGAGCTCGCCGAGGCGACGCTGGAGATCGCCCTGGAGCGCACGCTCGCCGACCAGGACGAGCGCTTCGGCGTGCCGCGCGACGAAAAAGGCGAGCGCATCGATTTCTGGATCGTCGGCATGGGCAAGCTCGGCGCCCGCGAGCTCAACGTCTCGTCCGACATCGACCTCGTCTACGTCTACGAAAGCCAGGGCCAGACCGACGGGACCGGGGCACGTTCCATCAGCGCGCACGAGTACTTCTCGCACGTCGCGCGCGGCCTCTACTCGCTGATCGGCGACGTCACCGAGGACGGCTTCGTCTTCCGCGTCGACCTGGCGCTGCGACCGAACGGCAACTCCGGGCCGCCGGTGACCAGCCTGGCGATGCTCGAGGACTACCTGCAGGCGCACGGCCGCGAGTGGGAGCGCTTCGCCTGGCTGAAGAGCCGCGTCGTCGCCCCGCGCGCCAGTGTCGCCAGCGGCCGCGCGATGGCGCTCAGGTCGCTGGTCACCGCCTTCGTCTACCGGCGCTACCTCGACTACGGCGTCTTCGAGGGCCTGCGCCAGCTCCACGTCAAGGTGCGCGACGAGGCGCAGCGGCGTGCCGCCGGGCGGCCCGAGCGCGCCAACGACGTCAAGCTGTCGCGCGGCGGCATCCGCGAGATCGAGTTCATCGTCCAGCTGCTGCTGGTCGTTCGCGGCGGCCAGTTTCCCGAGATCCGCACCCGCTCGACGCTGAAGGCGATCGACAAGCTCGTCGCCGGCGGCCTGATGAAGCGCGCCGCCGGCGCTCGCCTGAGCGATGCCTACACGCTGCTGCGCCGCGTCGAGCATCGCATCCAGTACCTCGACGACCGCCAGACCCACGTGCTGCCGACCGACGACAGCGATCTCGACTGGATCGCGACCAGCCTGGGCCATGCCAGCGAGGACGGCACGGCGCAGTTCCTCGACCTGCTCTGCACCGCCCGCGAATGCGTCGCCGTCGAGTTCGATGAGCTCCTGCACGACGGTCGCGCGCCGGCGCAGAGCGGCTGCCGCACCTGCGGCCCGGCGCCGCTGCCGGTCGATGCCGAGGACTTCCTCGCCCAGCTCCCGGAGGACCTCGCCGCGCGCGTTCGGCCGCTGTGCGCGCAGTCGAAGATCAAGCTGCTGCGCGACGAAAGCAAGGTCCGTTTCGGCCGCCTCATCTCGCGCGCGGTCCAGGCGGTCCGGGACGGGCGCTGCACGCCGGCGGCGGCTGTCCTCTTCGTCGACTGGATCGAGCCGCTGCTGCGCCGGGAAAGCTACCTGGCCCTCCTCGCCGAGCGCCCCGAAGTGCAGAACCGGCTGCTGCGCCTGCTCGGCCTGGCGCGCTGGCCGATGCGCTACCTGATGCTGCACCCGGGCGTCATCGACGAGCTGGCCGACGAGCGCCTGCTTCACGACCGCTTCGATCCCGCGGCATACAAGCGCGAGCTCGAGGAGCGGCACCGGGGCTGGGAGCGATCGAGCCAGGCCGACGAGGAGCTCCTCCTCGACACCTTGCGTCGTGCCCATCACGCCGAGGTCTTCCGCACCCTGGTGCGCGACGTCGAGGGCCACATCACGGTCGAGCAGGTCGCGGACGATCTCTCGGCCCTCGCCGACGCGACGCTCTGCTGCGCCATCCGCTGGGCCTGGAAGCACCTGAAGACCGCGCATCGGCCCGAGCCGCAGCTGGCTGTCATTGCCTACGGCAAGCTCGGCGGCAAGGAGCTCGGCTACGGCAGCGACCTCGACGTCGTCTTCGTCTACGACGATGCCGAGACCGAGCCCGACAAGGCCGCCGAGGTCTACAGCGCGTTCGTCCGCAAGCTCATCACCTGGCTGACGATGCGCACCGCCGCGGGCGAGCTGTTCGACATCGACACGGCGCTCAGGCCGAACGGCAACTCCGGCCTGCTGGTCACGTCGATGACGTCGTTCGAGAACTACCAGACCGGCCGCGGCAGCAACACGGCGTGGACCTGGGAGCACCAGGCGCTGACGCGCGCGCGCTGGTGCGCCGGCATCGAGCGGCTGGCGCCGCGCTTCGAGGCGGTGCGCCGCGCCGTCCTCGCGGCGCCGCGCGACCTGAAGGCGCTGCTCGAAGAAGTGCGGGCGATGCGCGAGAAGGTGCGCACGGCGCATCCGGTCAGGGTCGACCGCTTCGACGTCAAGCACAGCCCCGGCGGCATGATGGACGTCGAGTTCGCGGTGCAGGCGCTCGTCCTCGGCCACGGCGCCGAGCGGCCCGAGCTGCTCGACGACGTCGGCAACATCGCGCTGCTGCGTCGCGCCGAGGCGGCCGGGCTGCTTGCGGCGGGCCTCGGGACGGCGGCGGCCGACGCGTATCGCGACCTTCGCCGTGCCCAGCACCGGGCTCGCCTCGACGAGCAGTCGACGCAGGTCGAGCCCGAGCTGCTCGCCGAGCAGAGCAGCGCCGTCCTCGCCCTCTGGCGTGCGGTCTTCGCCTGACGGCGGCCGCGCCTGGTGCGCGCTCGCCGCCGTCCTCGCCGTCGGCGCGGCGCTCGGGTTCGGCCACGAGTCGAGCGCGCTCGACTGGCAGCCGGGGCTCGCCCTGAGCGAACCCTGGCGCGCGTTCTCGGCGGCGTTCGTCCACTACAGCACGCTGCACCTGCTCGCCAACCTGGTCGGCGCGATCCTCGTCGGCGCGCTGGGCTGGTTCGCGCGCGTGCCGGCATCGGTCGCAATCGCCTGGCTGCTCGCCTGGCCGCTGACGCAGGTCGGCGTGCTCGCCCGACCCGAGCTGCTCCACTACGGCGGCCTGTCGGGCGTGCTCCATGCCGGCGCCGCGTGCGTGGCCGTGCAACTGATCCTGCACGCGCGCGGACCGCGCCGCGCGATCGGCGTTCTCCTGCTCGGCGCGCTGGCGATCAAGGTCGTGAGCGAAGTGCCCTGGGGTCCTGCGCTGCGCCATCCCGCCGGCTGGGACATCGCCACCGCGCCCTTCGCCCACGCCAGCGGTCTCGTCGCGGGCGTGATGACGGCGCTGCTGGTCGAAGCGACGATGCGCCTGACGGCTGCTCAGCGGAACGAAAAGGGACTCCAAAGGAGTCCGCCCCTCCCTCTCGGAGGGAGGGGCGCGAAGCGGGGAGGGAGCAGCCCTGAAAGCTCCCTTGCGGAGCAAGAGCAGGGAGGGAGCAATCCTGGGGAGTCCCTTGCAAAGCAAGGGACGGATGGGGACGGCACCCCTCTGCGCAAACCTCGCCTCGATATCTTCGCCGTCTCCATCCTTGTCCTCTGCTGCTTCCTGTGGGGCCTGAACCAGGTCGCCGCGAAGGCGGCGCTGCCGGAGGTTCCTGCCCTCTGGCAGGCGACGCTGCGCTCTGCCGGCGCGGCCATCCTGGTCTGGCTGTGGGCCGGTCGACGCGGCATCGCCCTCTTCGCGCGCGACGGCACGCTCAAGGGCGGCCTGCTCGCGGGCGCGCTGTTCGGCGCCGAGTTCTTCTGCATCTTCGTCGGCCTGCAGTTCACGGCCGCCTCGCGGATGGTCGTCTTCATCTACATCTCGCCGTTCGTCGTCGCCCTCGGCATGCCGCTGATCGCCCGGTCGGAGCGGCTCCTTCCCCTGCAGAGCGTCGGCCTGGTGGTCGCGTTCGCGGGTGTCGCCTGGGCCTTCGCCGAGGGCTTCTCGAGGCCGGCCGCCGGCCCGCTGCAATGGCTCGGCGACGGCCTCGGCGTCCTCGCCGGCGTGCTCTGGGGCGCGACGACGCTGGCGATCCGGGCGACGTCGCTCGGCCAGGCCTCGGCCGAAAAGACCCTCTTCTATCAGCTCGCCGTGTCGGCGCTGCTGCTGCTCGTCGCCGCGTGGTGGGGCTCCGCACCGCTTCCTGATCGCTTGTCGTCGCTTGCCTGGGCATCGCTCGCCTTCCAGACGGTGATCGTCAGCTTCGCCAGCTACCTGGTGTGGTTCTGGCTGGTCCGCCACTACCCGGCCACGCCGCTGGCGTCGTTCACCATGCTGACGCCGGTGTTCGGCTTGATCCTGGGCGCGGTTCTCCTCGCCGAGCCGGTGACCGCGCGCCTGGTGATCGCGCTCGCGACCGTCGCAACCGGCATCTTCCTGGTCAACCGGCGCGCGCCATGACGCGGATCCTGGTCACGATCGCGCTGCGCCTCGCGATCTGCACCGGCATCTCGTGGGCGGTCTGGCGCTGGTTCGGGCTGTCGACCATGGTGCCGACGCTGGCGCTGTTCGGCATCCTGCTCGCCCGGCCGCTGCTCGACCTCGCGGGCGAGCTGCGCGACGGCATGAAGCAGGTGCAGCTCTCTGCCGTCGAAGGCCGGCACTACGCGTTTCGCGGCCGCCAGGTCCATGTCCTCGAGGATGCCGACAGACGCCGCTGGGTGCGCCTGGCCGACGTTCGCGCGATCGTCGGCTTCACCGCCAGCGACGGCGCGCTGGCGATCACCTACCCCGACGGCGTGCGTCGTCTCGGCCGCCCGGCCGAAGCCCACGTGAGCGAGGAAGCGCTGCTCGCCCACCTGCTGAAGGAGCGCGCCCCGGAGGCCGCGCGCCTGCGCCTCTGGGTCGAGCGCGAGATCGTCTTCCCGGCGCGGCGCGAGCGCGAGCGGCTCGGCATCCGGCTGCCGGCGGTCAAGACCGACGCCAGCGACTGACGCCGAGCGCTCCGCCAGAAGCCCGGCGGCGATCGAAACGCCCCGCGGCTCAGCCGCGGATGCGCGCCACCAGCGAGGTCGTCGAGTAGCCGTCGACGAAGGGCAGCGCGCGCGCGTCGCCGCCCCAGCCGCGCACCAGCGCGGTCTCGGCCAGCGCCTCGACGTCGTAGTCGCCGCCCTTCACATAGAGCTCGGGACGGACGATCTTGAGCAGCTCGAGCGGCGTCGCCTCGTCGAACAGCGTCACCAGGCTGACGCTCTCCAGCGCGGCGAGCACGCAGGCGCGGTCGCCCTCGTTGTTGAGCGGCCGGTCGGGCGCCTTGCCGAGGCCTTTCGCCGAGGGATCGCTGTTCAGGCCGATCACCAGGCTCGCGCCCAGCGCCCGCGCCTGCGCCAGGTAGGTGACGTGGCCGCGATGGAGGATGTCGAACACGCCGTTGGTGAAGACGACCGGCCGCGCCAGCTCGGCGAGGCGCGGCAGCAACTCGGCACGCGGGCAGAGCTTGGCGACGAAATCGGGCAGCACGCGAGGATTGTCGCCGCGCCGCAGGGGCGCGGCTTAGACTCGGCGCCGATCCGACGAGGAGAACATCGATGCTCGTGCTCTGCGGTTTTCCGATCTCGAACTACTACAACAAGGTCAAGCTCGCGCTGCTCGAAAAGGGCGTCGAGTTCAGCGAGGAGGAAGTAAAGACCGGGTCGAAGGACCCGGCCGTCCTCGCTGCCTCGCCGCTGGCCAAGATCCCGTTCATCCGCACCGATGCGGGAACGCTGTGCGAAAGCCAGCCGATCCTCGAGTACATCGAAAGCGCGTATCCGCAGCCGCCGCTCGTTCCGGGGGATGCGTTCGCCGCCGCCAAGGTGCGCGAGCTCGTCACCTTCATCGACCTGCACCTCGAGCTGGTCGCGCGCGAGCTCTACCCGAAGGCGTTCTTCGGCGGCACCATCAGCGAAGGCAACGCCGCGCGCGTGCGCCACCTGCTGACGCGAAACATCGCCGCCTTCCAGCGCCTGGCGCGCTTCGCGCCCTACGTGGCCGGATCCGAGTTCAGCCAGGCGGATTGCGCCGCCTGGGCGAGCCTGCCGGTGATCGCGATGGCGACCAAGCTGGTCTACGGCGAAGACTTGCTCGTCGCGGCCGGCATGGACTGGAAGGCGTACCAGCGTGTCGTCGGGGAGCGGCCGAGCGCCCAGCGCGTCACCGCCGATCGCAAGGCCTGGCAGGAACGTGCCGCGGCCAAGGCCTGACGCGCCCGGCCGGCGCGCTTCAGGCCGGCTGGCCGCCCGGCTCGGGCGTGCCGGCAGCAGCAAGGGCAGCGGCCGCAGCGACCTTCGCCGTCACTTCCTTGCGGTAGCGGTTGAGCTCCTGGACGCTCGCGAAGCTGCGCTCGAGCAGCAGGCCCAGGTTGTGCAGGATCCGCTCGACGACCTTGTTCTCCCAGACGCTGTCGAACTGGATCTGGGTGTCGAGCCAGGCCTCGAGCCACTCGGGGTCCGGCAGCCGGCTCTGGATCGTGTCGCGCGGGAACAGCTTCGTGTTGACGTGCAGGTTGGTCGGATGGAGCGCCTGCGCCGTGCGGCGCGCGCTCGCCATCAGCACGCCGACCTTGGCGAAGGCGGCGCGCGCCTCGTCGCCGAACTTCAGCATCGCCCGCTTCATGTAGCGCAGGTAGGCGCCGCCGTGGCGCGCCTCG
>Ga0207682_10001532_pt1 | contig 10625 bp, 14 predicted proteins | sample KBSM63metaG_FD_184332 | JGI IMG/M metagenome (GOLD analysis project Ga0207682, IMG submission 184332) | Miscanthus rhizosphere microbial communities from Kellogg Biological Station, Michigan, USA - KBS M6-3 metaG (SPAdes) (version 2) | ecosystem: Host-associated > Plants > Roots > Rhizosphere >... | reverse complement strand
TGCTCCACGCTGCGGTGCGCCGCCGATTCTGGCTGCAACCCTTCGGGCTGGCACGAGTTTTGGCCTGTAGCTCCCGGCTCTCGGCGACAGGGTCCTATCCTTGGGGCGGAGACGGGAGCCGTGCGGCGCATCGGATTACCGGGAGCCACGTCACCGTTCCCGCAAACGGGCCTGCGGCTAACGAGTCACGGCGCCGCGTTGTCGAAAGCCCCTTGCTTAGAATGACTCAGCCGCGGGACTTTCTTCTAGCCCTGAGCCAAAATCGTGACAGCGCATCGCGCGTTTCGCTATGTTACGGACTCTTAACTATTCGACGCGGATGTTGGCGGCCTTGATGATTTTCGCCCACTTCGCCGATTCGTTTGCCATATAAGCGCGCAGTTCTTCCGGCGTGCCCGGATCAGGGTCGCCGCCGAGCGCGGTGAAGCGGTCCTTGATGTCGGGCGTTTCCATCGCCTTGACGATTTCCGCGTTCAGCCTTGCGATCAGCGTGCGCGGCGTTTTTGCGGGCGCGAAGATCCCATACCAGGTGGTGTATTCATAACCCGGCACGCCGGCTTCGGCGATGGTTGGAATGTTCGGCAGTGCCGGCGAGCGCTTCGCGCTGCCGACGCCCAGCGCAACGAGGCGGCCGGCCTTGATGTGCGGAAGCACCGCGGGCACGCTGCTGAACGCCATCTGGATCTGGCCGCCGAGCAGGTCCGTCAGCGCGGGGGCGCCGCCCTTATAGGGAACATGCACGATGTCGACGCCGGCCAGCCACTTCAGAAGCTCGGTTCCGAAATGATTCGGCGTGCCGACGCCACTCGAGCCTGCATTAAGATAGCCGGGCTTCGCTTTGGCGAACGCGATTAACTCGCGCACATTTTTTACTGGCAGCTGGGGATTGATCACGAGCAGTTGCGGCACGATCACGACCATGCTGACCGGCGCGAAATCCTTGACCGGATCGTAGGTAAGCTTGCGCGATAGCAGCGGATTGATCACCATGCCCGCCGACGTGCCGAGCATGATGGTGTAGCCATCGGGCGCAGACTGCGCAGTGATCATGGAGCCGAGCACGCCGCCGGCGCCGCCGCGGTTGTCGACCACGACCTGCTGGCCCATGAATTCGCCGAGTTTTAGCGCGAGCGCGCGGCCGACCAGATCGGTGTTCCCGCCGGGCGGGTAGGTAATTACGAGGCGGATCGGCTTGGTTGGATACTCCTGGGCGCCGGCATTCGGCAGCCACGCCAGCGCGCCCACGAGAAGACCAAGCGCCAGACCTTGCGCCGGCGAATTCACGCTGCGCGCTGTCATGGCGGCGGCGGCCTCAACGGATCCTCGAAAAATTCCTGCATCAGGAATTGCTCGAGGCCGGCGTTGTCGCGTTGCCGCGCGGACAGCATCAGGCTGCGCCCCAAGCGCCGCGATTCCCACACGAAATCCTGCTGCTCGTACTCGCGAATGATCGCGATCATGCGGCGTACCACTGCGATGCGCGTATCGGCATTGTTGCCCTTCCTGACTTCGATCAGCTGCTTGGTGTTGCGGCGTATGTCCTTGTTCCAGCCGAAAAACAGGAACTCGGCGTCGCTATAGCCTACGCGGACGAGTTGGAAGACGCCACCGCCCTGCGATGGATCGTAGCCGAATGTCTGCTTGCGTTGCGTGGCAAGATTGGCGGCCGCCAGTCGGTTGCTGCGCGCATTGTCGTCCTCGGTCGCAGGTGCGTTCATTTCCGCGCCGGTCGAAGGCGGCGCGCCGGTATCGCCGCGCGCGCGCCGGCGTGCTTCCACGTACGCAGCGAAATCGCCGCTGACCGATGGACGCGTCGGTGGCGGGGGAACCACCGGAGTAGGAACCGCCGGCACCGGGGCCGGAACGGTGGGCGCGGCAGGCGGAGGCGGCGTGCGCAATGCGAGCACCGGGGCAGACGGTTGCGGCCGCGGCTTCGGCGCGGGCCGCCTGGCCGGCGTCGGCTGAGCCTCGACCGAAGGTGCTGCCAGTGGCGCCGACGGCGGTCGCGGTGGCGGCGCCAGTTGCACCGAGATGGAGCTGCGGGCTTCTCCGCGTTTATCCAACTCGGGCGACGGCAGATGCAGGTTCGGCAGCCACTTCCAGAGCACCGCGACGTGCAGGAGCACCGACAGCGCTACCGCTATCCAGATCGTGGGCACCGTGATGCCGTCGCGCCGGTTGCGAAATTCGTCCTTCATCGCGGGTTCATATCGAATCGAAGCGGTTGGCGCAGACGTCGCGGCACCGGTCGAAATGCCGGCGCGGACGCGCCGGTTTGTCCATCACCGGCGGTTGCGCCGGCACGCGCCCGCCGCGATTCAGCAGCTCTGGATCGCAGCGGGCACGGCGTGGAGCGGTGGCCTTGCGGCTAACGTGACGACTGGCCTTCAAGTAAAAGTTTTACGACCTGCGGCGTGATGTCGCGCGCGCGCTGATCGAGCTCGGCCTCGGTGAGGTTTGCGATCGGATGCGGCATCGCGAGGAATTTGAAATCCTTGAGACCCCACGAGCGCGCCATCGCGTCGCCGGTTTTCATGAACACGTCGGTGATGATCGACGCCGTCGGCATTCCTTCTTGTTCCATTACTATGCTGTCGAGCACACTGCCCGAGCTGCATGACCCTCAATCGCCGATGCCGGCGACGACTACATCGCAATTCTGCCTGAACTCCGCGATGATTTCGGGTGAAACGGGAATGCCGGCGCTTTTCTTGCGCCGCGTAATGTGCGCCTTCACGCCATGCTCGCGTTCGAGCACGCCTGCGATGCGCTCGAGCAACTGGTCTGAATTGTGTTTCGAGTTGTCGACAAGACCGACACGCAGGCCGGCGAGCGATTTGGGCCGCGGCGCGTACTCGATCCTGCGCCCCCTGGGTTCGGTAGTCGGGTCGTATATACGTACTGTCATGAAGTTCTCCTTTGGGTTGCCGAATGGAGGATTGAATCCGTGAACGGTCACGGACGGTGGATTTCTTTCGTGACGGCTTGCGAGCCGTTCTTGCCGCCCCAGCCTGGAATGTAGGCCGACTGCACGCCGGCTTTTCCGCCTGCCATGACGACTAGAAAATCATCAGGTTCGTGCACGAGTGTAACCATTTCCTTTTCATCCGCCGGAGTGACGGCGCCGTCCTTCAAGTTAATGCGCTTTAACTCGGCCACCGATATCTTAGTATTTTCGAAACAGTAGCGCTTGACGTCATCGCGCGTCCAGCCGGCTTTGGCAATGACCGCCATGTGCTCGCCCGCGAATACCATCGCGTAGAACGGTTTGCGCGCGGTGCCCGCGGAAACGCGCATTTGCGCGCACGCAGTGGTCAGTATGCCTTCGGGCGTGCTCGAGAGGCCGTTGGAATACTGGTGCACGCCGAGCGCCGCCATGATGGTGACCGCGCTTTGCTCGCGCTTGAAACCGCGGTCGACGTGCAGCGGCGGCCACGGGCTTTCAGCCTCGTTCTCCGCGATGCAGTAGGTGTATTTGCCCGGGTGGCCGAGACTGCTCTGGTCAAGCGTGCCGGGCAGGGTGCCTATCGTGTTGCGCATCAGGAGTCTGACCGCGCGGCCTATCGTTGCGTTCGCGCGCCACCCCGGCCCGAACAGATTGTGGCCGCAGTTCATGTCGAGCTCGCGCGCGATCGGGCCGTTCACGATCATGAGCACGCCGGAGCCGCCCGTGCTGGTGCCGGGGCCGTGATAGCCATAGAGCGGGTCACCGAGCGCCGCGGCCGCCGCGACGACGACCGGCATGTATTCGGGCTTGCAGCCCGCGAGCACCGCGTTGATCGCAATTTTTTCGGCGGTGACGGAGACCTGGCGGTTCTCGATGAAAGCGACCTGGTGCCCGGGGTCGAGCTTGACGGCGGCGAGCATGGCGGCGATCCGGTCTTCGGTCGGGGGCACGACCGGCAGGCCGTCGGTCCAGCCTTTTGCAAAGCAAAGTTCCATGGCGGCCGCCAGGTCCGGCGACTCGTGGGAACGTGACGTCAATTGCATGGGAAATTCCTTGAAATGGGCGCGCCGTAGGCGTGCGTCTGACGGACCCCACAGTATGCCCGCGCGGCGTCGGAGCGGCAAGACAGGCGCCGGCGTTTTCTCCCATGACAAATGACAAGCAGCACGCGCGTTGCGCTGGTGCGCGCATGGGCCGTGTGCTAAAAAGCGGTTACAGGCACGGCAGTTGAAAAGGAAAACGCAGTGAGCACAGGAATCGCGCGCGCGGCCGGCGTCGCCGCTATCGCGTCGTTAATGCAGCTGGCGCACCTGGCGCTCGCACAGGATCCGCCGGTGCGAGTGTTGGGATTGATGAAGGCGATCGTCATACCGGCTTCCGATGCGGTGTTCGCCGTGGGCAAGGCGCCGCCGAAAACCGATCGCGAATGGGCTGCCGTCGAAAGCGGTGCAGCCAGGTTAATCGAAGCCGGCAAATCGCTCGAGGCCGAAGCGCCGGCGACGGGCGGCGCCAACTGGACCCGGCTCTCGAAGGCGATGGCCGACGCGGCAGCGGTTGCGGGCAAAGCCGCCAAAGCCAGAAATGTCGATGCGGTGCTCGATGCGGGCGACGTCCTCTACACGACATGCGAAGACTGCCACCGCCAGTATGTGAAGAAATAACGGCGGGTGCGCATCTAGCGTTTAGGCCGCCGGCTTGCGCATGATCTCGGCGTCGCTGAACAAAGACCCGATCACGATTTTCTGGATCGTGTGATCGTCCGGCACCATGAAGAGCAGCGGATTGATGAGCTCTTCGAATATGCCGCGCAGGCTGCGCGCGCCCGTCTTGTATTCCATCGCGATTTCTGAAATCTGCTCGAATACGCGCGGCTCGATCGCGAGCTCGACGCCTTCGTTTTTGAAGATTTCGCGGAACTGGTTGTAGATCGAGTTCTTGGGCTCGGTCATGATCCTCACCAGCATCGTGCGCGTGAGGGTCTGAAAATTGGCGATGATGGGCAGGCGGCCCGTGAATTCGGGAATCAAGCCGAATTCGAACAGATCGGTGGGTTTCACGCGCGAATTCAGGCGGTCGAGAATGTTCTGGTTGTCGTCGTTAGTCGTCGAGATGAAGCCGTAGCCGTGCGATTTGGACATGATGTTCTCGAGCCCGACGAATGCGCCGCCGCAGATGAACAGGATGTTGGTCGTGTCGACGTAGTCCTTGTTCGCGAGTTTGGCCGGGTAGCCTTCCATGATTTTTAACAGCGCGTGCTGCACGCTTTCGCCCGAGGTGCCGCGGGCTTCGCCGGCGGGGGCTTTCAGCTTGTCGATTTCATCGATAAAGACGATGCCGAGCTGCGCGCGCGCGATGCTGCCGTCGGCTTTGTCGACGAGCCGCTGCAATATGGCCTCGATCTCCTCGTTGACGAACTTGGTCTGCGCGAGCGAAGTCGCATCAGCAGTGACGAACGGTACGCCCAAAATTTTGGCGAGCGTTTCGCACAGCAGCGTCTTGCCGGTGCCGGATGGCCCGATCAGCAGCACGTTGCTCTTGGCGATCTCGATGCTGTCCTTCTGCAATTTCTCGAGCTTCTTGTAATGCGAATAAACGGCGACTGCCAGGATCTTTTTCGCCTCGTCCTGGCCGATTACGTATTGATCGAGATATTTGACGATGAAACTCGGTTTTATTCTTTTATCGAGCAAGTTCGTATCTCCCCTGGGCCAATGCCGCTCGCTTAAATGCAATATCATATGCCTGTCCGCGACCGGCACTCGCGCCGGCGACTACGGCCATCATAATCCACTGGAGACCATCACATGCTTTGGGCCATATCCTGTACCGACAAGCCGAATACCGCGGCCGCTCGCGCCGCCGTGCTGCAACCGCACCGCGATTACCTTAAAAGCCAGAAAGGCATACTTGTGCTCGCCGGCGCCACGCAAACCGATGACGGCACGAAAGCGCTGGGCAGCCTCTTCGTCGTGAACGTGAAAACGCGTGCCGAAGCCAAGACTTTTTCGGACGGCGACCCGTTTACGCAGACCGGCGTGTTTGCGAACGTGACGATCACGCGCATGAACAAAGGTCAATGGAACCCCGAAGCGGCGGAGGGCGCTTAACGCCTGCCGCTTGCCGATCCAACAAAAAAGCCCCTCGCGGGGCTTTTTTTGTAACCGGCACTGCCCGCGTCACTTGTAGGTTTCGCCCTCGAGATTCGGCCGTTCCTGGTCGCGGATATTGTAGTTGAACGTTTGCCCCGTCGAGGCGACCGTGATCTTGCGCAAGCCGCCGCCTTTGGAGCCGTCGCGCAGCTGGTGCACTTCGACCGCAACCTTTTCGCCGGGTTTGATGAGCGTGCGCGTCCAGCCCGAGCGCACCAGGTTGCCGGGACTCGTCAATTCGACGACCCATAGCCCATCGGGCACACCCGGTTTGGCCACCGCGTTTTCGATGAAGATAGCGACATGCGGATTGGTCCAGTGCAATTCCTTGACCGTGCCTTCGAGCACGATGAATTTTTCGCGGTCGAACATCGTCGTCGAATGGTGGGCCGCAACGGGATACGCGCCGGCCACGAGGCCCACGAACGCGGCGCTGGCGACAACTTTTTTAGACGATGATTTCATGATTTCTCCTTGCTTAAGAGATGGTCTTGATTATTTGGGCGGTTCGCGATTGCCGCCGACAGCATGCGGAATCGGCACGAAGATGTCATTGCCATGCTTGTCCTTGTCGGGTTTGAAATAACCCTCCTGGCAAACGCCTTCAATGATGTCGTAAATCCGCGCGCGTTGCCGGAAAAATATGCGCGTCGTCGTCCACGTCTTGGTCAGCACTTTGGGCGCCGTGATTTCCAAGTGGACGAGCATAATATCCTTGTTTTTCGGGTCGAGATGGATGCGCTCCTTGATATGCATGTCGCCATTGTTCGGATGACCGGCGGCTTCGCTGACTGCGATCAGCGTCTGCGGCAGCACGCCGATCGTATCGACGACGAGCGTGTCGCCTTCCCAGTGGCCGATCGAATGACCGTGAAACGTCGGATCCGGGTCCTCGGGATGCTTGCGGCCGTCGGTGTAAATGCGGCGCAGGCGGGCGCCATCAGACTCGCCGAGCATGGTAACGCGCCCGGGCGTGAACAGCACTTCCATCGAGTTGTGGGTGACGAGCATCCACGCCGGCATCGCTTCAGGCAGGCAATTCGTGAACAAGGGTGGCGGCCGGCCCGCGCGCTCTTCCGCTAACTGGAACTGGATATACTCATTGGCCTTGGGAGTCCACGGCGGCATGTTAGTTTTGACCTGCGCGTCCTGGTCCGTGATTTTGGGATTCCACACGCCGCTCCAGTCAGGCAGCTTCGCGAGATCGGCCCAGTCTTTCGCAGTCGGCGGCGGATTGATGACGGACTTGACTTTGGCGGGAGGCTCGGCGGCATGCGCGCAGCCCAATCCCATAAAAGCGACCAAAATCGCGCTGCAGAGCTTTCTCATCGGGTCACTCTCCTCGTAAGTTGCTGGTGACGCGTGGTGCGCAACCGTCCCTTACCGCTAAATAGTCTAGCGGAATTCGGGAAAATTCGCTGTCGCCGCCGTGTCGCCCGCCTAGCCGCCGACCAGATGGGGCTGCAGGGTAAACCCGATCCAGCGCCCGAAAGCGACGACGCCCACCCACAAGAGGAGGGAAGTGCCGCCCGCGACACGCGCCCGCAGCGGCGTCGTCTGCGCCGAGACGCCCCAGCTGTCGACGTCGCGGCCGACGACGAAATGGAAGAACAACATGTTGATCCCAGCGAGCACCAGCAGCAAAATCTTGATCTGAAAATAAAAATTGTGCGCGTAGTTGACCGCATTCGAGATGAACATCAGCACGCCCGTCAGCAGGGCCACCGCAAATGCAATCCACGTGAGTGGCAGCACGTCTTTGGTCAGCCGCGTGACGGTGCGGTCGAGCGACGACACGCCGATCAGGCGCAGGTCGACGATCGCGATGGAGCCGACGACGAGGGTGATGGCCAGCACGTGGATCGCTTCGAGCCAGGGAAAAAGCGACTCGTTTTCGCGGATCACCTCGCCTGCTGCGGTTGCGTAGAGCCACTGAAACAACGGATCTAATGCCATGCTCTACTTCTCCCTATGCTGCGTTGTGCGCAGTCCTTCGCGACCGCGGTAGGCGAGTCAAACGTATGCGATCCAGCGGCCCGCGCAGACGATACCTACCCACAGGGCGAGCGACACAATTGCGATTAACTTGATCGCGCCGCGCCGGGTGCCGGTGGTATCCCAGTAGTTGCGGTCTTTTTTGAGCGGCACCTGATAGGCGAGGGTGAGGATGATGACTGTGATGAGCAGCGTCATCTTCAACTGGAAAACCCAGTTTTCGAGGGAGCGCACCGGTTCGCCGACGATCAGGATCGCGCCCGATAAAAGCAGGATCGGCAGCGTCCACCAGATGACCGGCCGGAACCTTGCGGAGACCTCGGCGATCGGCCGGTCGCGACCCATGACACCTAGCAGCCGCAGATTCAGCATGAGAACCGACGCCATGACCGCTGCGATAGCGAGTATGTGCACTGTCTGCACTGCCGGAACGCTCCACGATGTGACCTGGATCGCCTGGCTGAGCGGCGTGCGCTCTATCCACGCGCAAAAATTATCGAGAGCCTGGGTTCGCATCGACAGCTAATACCCTTGAAAATAAAGTGCTCGACGAGTTTACACCGCTAGCCGCGAATCTGTCAGGCGACCGGCTGCACGCGAGCCGGGCGTCAACCTATCGCTGACCGCGGCAAATTATTTCTTCGCCGGCTCCGCGATACTCGTCGCAGGTTCTGCTGCACTTTTTGGCGGCTCGACTGCTTTCTTCGTGGGATCCGGAGAATTCTTCGCCGCCTCCGGCGGACCATCGAGATGTGTCGCGTATTTGCTATGGCAGGCCGCGCAGGCCTTGTAAATGTTCCCGCCTTCGTCGAATAACGTTTCGGTATTCTTCGCCTGCGCCGCTTTGAGCGCCTGATTTGCCGCGTCGCCGAGCCGGCGGGCTGCCATCATCCACTCTTTCTTGTCGCGCGCGCGACCTTCGATCATCAACGCATTGCTGGCTTCCATCAGAGTCGCGGCGCCGTCGCGCACCTTGTCCCAATCCGCATCGGTCTTCGGCGCGATTTCCTGCGTGCCTTTTTCAGTGACGACGGTCTTGACCGAATCCCAAATGACGTCGGCGGCGGGGTCGATAACCCACTCCATCACCTGCTTCAGGGTGAGCGTGGTCGTGTAGGGCGGCGCGGGGGGCGGGGGCGGCGGCGGGGCTTCGCACCCCGCGACGATCAGCAGGCTCAACGGCAGCAATCGCAGTATCTTTTGCATGTTTTTCCTCCCGTCGCGCGGGGCTGGCGTAATCACACATCATACACAGCGCCGGCCCCCCTGAGCTGGCGTCGAGCCGCTTTACGCAGCCGCGAGCTTGTCGCCGCCGAGCAGCTGCGTCAGATCCGCGAGCATTTGCGACAGCTCACCGGTCATCAACGTGAAATCGAGATCGAACCGGTCTTCCTTGTTGTCGGCGTTCTGGTCCGTTTCCTGGCGCAGCAGGTTGAGAAACGTCACGCGCTTGATTTGCAGAGTGTCGGTCAGCACGAACGAAATCTTGTCTTTCCATGTCATGCCCAAACGGGTGGCGGCTTTTCCGGCGGTAATATGGGCCTGAACTTCCTTGCCGATGAGATTGTGGCGCACGTAGCGAACAGTGGCCTTGTTCGCGTCGCCCGCGCGCAATTCCAGGTCCTGGTCGATGGTGAAGTCGGGCGAGATCTCGCCTTGCGCGAGCCAGCCGGTCATTGCGGTACCCGGCGACAGCTGCGTGTCGAGACGTTTGGCCGGGAATTCGTTGCCGGATTTGCGGAGCGTCTCGAGGACGCGCTCGCCTTTGGCATCGGCTGCGGCGTCGACCACGAACCAGCGATGGTCAGGGTCCACCCAGGCGGCGGTTGTCAGTCGCCGCGTCAGCGCGCGCGGCAAAAGCTCGTCGAGCACGCGCTCCTTGATCTCGCGCATTTGCTTGCGGCCGATGCTATGCCCTTGTTTCTTCGCCAACTCGGCCGCACGCTCTACCGCGACCTGCCGAATAATCGAGGCGGGCAGGAGCTTTTGCTCGACTCCCAGTGTCAATAGCCAATGCCGGTTCAGTGCGAAGAGAAACGGGTCACCCTCTTTCGGCGGCAGCCAGCCGTGACTTTCCATCTCGAAACTGTTGCAAGGCTGCAGGGCCCGTCCGGCGAGTAATTTTTCCAAAATGCGCGGTTCGACGTTCCAGTGGGGGCCGAGCCGGTAGACGAGCAGATTTTTGAATCGCATGAAAGCTACGCAAAAAAGGACGCAGTATACTAGAGACTATTCCGCCTGAAGCCCGCCGTTTCCGGCGATTCCACCGCAAGTCGAGCGAACCAAGAATGCAAAAAGCCAGCACGAAAAAAACCAGCGCCGCCAAACGGGCCGGCGGCGAGCCGATACGGCCGGCGCAGTATCGTTTTTTGACCGAGCTCGCGAAAGAACGCCGCGCGGTCGCCATCTTCCTGATCAACGGCTTAAAGCTCGAGGGCAGAATCGTTTCGTTCGACGACTACGCAATTTTGCTCGAGGGTGAATTGTCCGATCATGTCTACAAGCACGCGATTTCGACGATCCAGCCGGTGAGC